>Ga0157377_10000823_pt1 | contig 12882 bp, 11 predicted proteins | sample M55metaG_FD_121116 | JGI IMG/M metagenome (GOLD analysis project Ga0157377, IMG submission 121116) | Miscanthus rhizosphere microbial communities from Kellogg Biological Station, Michigan, USA - M5-5 metaG | ecosystem: Host-associated > Plants > Roots > Rhizosphere > Soil | place: USA: Michigan...
ACTCCTGGCGGCCCGAGGCGATGTTGTTGACCAGTTGCACACACTCGGTGTGACGCGTGTCGATGCGTGAAAGGCACGCGTCGCGGTTGGAGGCGCGATCGCAGCGCTGCGTGCTATAGAAAGCGCAGTTCGCCGAATACGAGGTCGTGGTGTTCAACCGGCCGTTGCTGCTGCCGAATGCAACCGCACGCATGCAGTCCTGCTTGCCACGACGATTGAGACTCTTGCACTCGCCGCTGTCGCGCTCACATTGCGTGACGCATTCCTGCCGGCGCGTATCGATCTGCGATGCCGGATTGACTGCAGCCACGCGCGTCGACGAATTCGACGCGACCTTGGTGTGCGCGGCGGATTCATCTGATTGCACCTGCGCAGCTGCTCGGCTGCTCGAAGCAGATCCGCTGGGCGGTTCTTTGGGAGGTTCCTGCGGCGGCGGCGTTGCGGCCTGCGCGGTCAACGGCGGCATCGTATCCGCAGCACTCTGGCCGGTCGTCGCAGTCGTGATCGCCGGTTCCTTGGGCTTCGACACCTCGGCGGCCTTTTCAACCGCCGGCTGTGTCGCTGCAACAGTCTGCTGCGCCGGCGGCGCAGCGGGCTTGACGAAGTAGTAAGCGCCGACACCAGCCGCCGCAACACCTGCAGCGATCAGCAGCAACCCGCCAATCCCGACTGCAACCTTGCGCTCCGGTCCTTCCATCTCCGCGAGCAAATCGGCCAGCGCCGGGAAGCGATCATCCGGCTTCGGCGACATCGCACGCATCAACGCGCGCGCGTAGCGCTTCGGCAAATCCTTCCGAATCATCTCGAGCGGCTTGACGGCGCCGGTGGGCAACTGGCCCGACAACAATTCGTACAGCACCACGCCGAGCGCGTACTGATCAGCGCGCCAATCGACATCCTTCGCCGCGACCCGCTGCTCCGGCGCCATGTAATAGGCAGTGCCGAGCGTCATGCCCGTCTGAGTCATGTGCGAGCTGCTGTAGGCGCGCGCGATGCCGAAGTCCATCAGCTTCACAGTGCCGTCGTCGGCGAGCCAGATGTTCTCGGGCTTGATGTCACGATGCACGATGTAGCGATGCGCATAACGCAACGCGTCGATGAGCTGGCGCGCGATGTCGGTGACTTCGTCGATCGAGAACTGGCGGTTGTCGCGCTCGTACGCCTCGATGCGATTGCGCAGGTTGTGGCCCTTCAAGCGCTCCATCGAGAAGTAGTAGTAGCTGCCGCTCTGACCGACGTCGTACACGCGCACGATGTTCGGGTGCGACAGGTTGCAGGACACTTTGGCTTCGGCGAGGAAGCGCTCCTTCGCCGCGGTGCTGAACAGCAGGTCCTGGCGCAGGACTTTGATCGCGACGTCTTCGTCTTTCAGGCGATCGCGCGCGGCATACACGTTGCCCATGCCGCCTTGTCCGAGCAGCGCACCGATCTCGAGCCGGCTCGACAGAACGGCACCCGGCTCCATGCGAATCAAGGTGTCCATCTGCGGCGCCATCTGGGCGATCTCGGTGCCAGTGCGCATGACGGTCGCCGACGATTCGTTCGCAGCAGCCTTGGTGTGGCGGCCGGTCTGAGTCACGAACTCGTAGGATTCGACCAGCTGCGACAGCTTCGTCGAGTAGTCGCCCCGCTCCGCATCAGTCTGTGCCTTGACCAGTTGATCCTGCATGGCGGACAGCCGCTCGCCATACACGCGCGCCACGGTGGCCGTGTCCTCGTTGCCTGATAGACCGAGATTCGCCAGCGCGGACTCTTTGTTCATTCTCCGCCCATCCCCGACCGCAGCTCCCGCGATGGGCCATCCTAGAGCACCCCACGTCCTCGCACCACCCGCGGATGGGCGCTTGACGTCGTCGCGTTCTACTCCTGCGCGATCTCGGGAATCCACAAAGTCGCCGCCAACCCGCCGCCGGGGCGGTTTGCCAGCGAAATCCGGCCGCCATGTGCCTCGATGACCTCGCGGCAGAGTGTCAGGCCGAGGCCGGCGCCGGCAGGTTTTGTCGAATAGAACGGCAGCAGCGCGTTGCGCAGGACTTCCTCGGACATACCGGCGCCGCGATCCAGCACCTGCAACCGCCAGCCCGCGGCATGCTCCTGCACGTTCAACTCGATGCTGTCCGGCGGCGCGCCCGCCTCCTTCGCGTTCTTCACCAGGTTGATGATCACCTGCTCGATCTGCGCCGGGTCGAACACGCCGGGGCGCGTCGGCGGCTCGCCGGCAAGCGTGAACGGCGCCGTTTCCTGCAACGAGCGCAGGAAGGCGCGCCAGGCGATCGGTTCCGGCTGCGGCCGCGGCAGCTTCGCGAAGCGCGCGTAGCCATCGATGAACGTATGCAGATGCCGCGCGCGCTCTTCGATCGTGCGGAAGATCCGCTCCAGTTGCGAGTCATCCGGACGCTCGACCGTCTGGCGGCCCGAATGCGCCAGCGAGGAAATCGGCGCGAGCGAGTTGTTGAGCTCGTGTGCGATCACGCGGATCACCTTCTTCCAGGTCTCGACTTCCTGCCGCGCCAGCTCGCGCGTCATCTGCTTCAGCAGATAGAGGCGATGCAACTGACTGTTGAGCAGGAAGCCCCGCTGCGAGAGATGGTAGATCTCGGACTCGTCTTCGCCTTCGATCGTGAACAGTGAGTCGGCCTCGGAGGCAACGGCCAGCCGCAACGGCTCGGGTGACGCGGCGATCAGCTCGGCGAACGCAAGGCCTTCGAGCTTGCGGCCGCCGAGAAAAGTCTGACGCGCGGCGACGTTGCTGTAGACAACACGCCCGTTCGCATTGGTCAGCACCATCGAGAGCGGCGTCGCTTGAATGACGGTGTCGAGCAGCAACTCGCGCTGATACAGCGACTGGCGTTCCTCGCGCAGCACATTGCCGAGGCGGTTGTAGCCTTCGACGAGCGACGTCAACTCCGGCTGATTGGTCGTGCCGATGCTCACGCTGAAGTCGCGATCGGTGAGGCTCGCGATGCCGTCGCCCACGGCGCGCAACGTATTCGAGACGGGTTTCATGTAGTAGCGCGCAGCGATGGTCGCGAGCGGCGTCGCGACCGCAACCCCGACGAGAAATGCCAGCCAGGGCGAACCGAGCCAACGCGACAGGAAAGCGACGAGCGCCGCGACGGCGGCGACGAGCAAGAAACCAAACAGCGCCAGCTTGCCTTCCAGAGAAAATCGCATGGAATCGAATGGTGTCGGAACGAATCCTGACCTACAAGCCAAGGCTGGTTCTTACCCTGCAGGCCGGCCGCTCCAGCGCATCCCTGTGCCCGCGGCATTCGCGCATCCCTGCGCAGCAGGCTTCAGCCCGACTCTTATTCTTTGAGCCCCAGCTTCTCCATCCGTCGATACAACGCCTGCCGGCTCAACCCCAACTCCCGCGCCGCGCGCGCGATGACTCCCCGGGCCCGCGCCAGCGCCCCCTCTATCTCCGCTCGATCCGGCTCCCGCTCCGGCACCATTTCCAACGTGCCCGGCGCCATGACCAATCCCAGATCGGCCGGCGAGATCTCCGCCGCCGTCGACAGCAGCGACGCGCGTCGGATCGTATTCATCAGCTCGCGAACGTTGCCCGGCCAGGAGTGTGCGAGCAGCGCGCGCTGCGCAGGCACGCTCATCTTCTGCCCGTCCTCCAGGAAATGCTTGGCGAGCGGCAGGATGTCCTCCTTGCGCTCGGCGAGCGGCGGGACCTTCAGCTCGATGACGTTGAGTCGATAGTAAAGGTCTTCACGGAACCGGCCGGCCGTGATGGCGGCGGGCAGGTCGGAGTTGGTCGCGCTGATCACGCGCACTTTCACGCGACGCGTGGTGCTGCTGCCCAGTCGCTCGAACTCGCCGGTCTGCAAGACGCGCAACAGCTTCGCCTGGCCTTCGAGCGAGAGATTGCCGATCTCGTCCAGGAACAACGTGCCGCCGTCGGCAGCTTCGAACCGTCCTTGACGCACTTTGGTGGCGCCCGTGTAGGCACCGGCCTCCGCGCCGAACAGTTCTGCCTCCATCAGATCCTTTGGCAGTGCGCCGACGTTCACTTTGATGAAAGGCCCACTGCGCACGCTCGAATTCGCTTGAATGATCGCTGCCAGCACTTCCTTGCCGGAGCCGTTCGGTCCGGTGATCAACACCGGCACGTCGGCCGCTGCGATATGTGTTGCCTTCGTAACTACATCACGCATCGGCTCGCTCTCGAACACGAGCCCGCATAGATCGAACTTCTGCGCAAGCGCGGCGCGTGAGTCAGCGCGACGTCGCGCCGCCCGCTCCTGCTCCACCGACAATCGACGCAGCTCCAGCAGATTGCGGATCGTCGTCAACAACCGCGCGTCGTCCCAGGGCTTCGCGACGTAGTCCGCGGCACCAGCCTTGACGAGATCGACGGCCGTTTCCAGATGTGTCCACGCGGTGAGCAGCACGATCGGCACGGTCGGGTAGCGCTCGCGAGTAGCATGGAACAGCGCGACGCCCTCCTCGCCCGAAGTCGCTTCCTTGCGGAAGTTCATGTCTTGCAGCACGAGGTCGATCTGCTCTCGCGCCAGCGTACGCAGCCCTTCGTCCGGCCCGTTCGCCGCGAGCACGCGATGACCCTGCAGCGCCAACAGGACTTCGAGCGCCGTGCGCACGGCGTCGTTGTCATCGATGATCAGAATGCTGGCCATATGCGAATCATACCGTCCGTGTTGCGATGGCCGGCGGAATGGCTGCTGCGCGCCGCGCCGGCAAGAAAGCCGCCAGTTGACCCAGTATCCACAGCAACACTACACCGCCTGCTACATAGGTCGGCGGCAAGCGAGGCAGCGAGTACGCAGAGCTCAACCACTGGCCGAAGACGAAGGCGAGGACCGTGCCCGCAACCACACCGCCGGTCGTGAGCAGCCAGTTCTCGACCATGAAGTAGCGGATGATGTCGATGCGACGCGCGCCGACCGCGCGACGCGTGCCGATCTGCTTGCGACGCACGCTCACGAGGAAGCTCGCGAGACCGACGATGCCGAGCGCCGTGACGGAAATCATCAAGCCGATGAGCATGCTCAGGAACGCCACCATGCGGCTGTCGGCGCGATAGCTGCGCTCCTTGATCTGCTTGTGCGACTTGACGAACGTGATCGCCCGATCCGGGTTCGTGCCCTCGAGCTTGCGCTCGATTTCCGGGATCAACTGGTCGCGCCGACCGGGCTCGGCGCGCACGGCGTAGCGCGCCAGCGGGCCGGCCTCGATGCGCGGCGTCAACATGACCTGCGTCAGCTTGTCCCAACCGACCCACGAGCCGAGCATGTTCTCCATCACGCCGATAACGACTGCCGAGTGGGAGTAGTCGTAGACCGTTTTGCCGACGGCGTGCTCGGTGCCGAAGATGGCGATGGCCGCATCCTTGTTGAGGATCACGAACGGCACGAAGTCCGAGTTGGCCGGATCCGGGTTGTACTGGATCTCGGACTGCGTGAAGTTCCGTCCTTCCGCGAGCTTTACACCCAAGGCCTCGACGCCGTGCTCGTCGACCGAGAAGTGGTTGGTGTTGACCCTGACTTTCTCGCGGACTTGCTCCGGTCCGAGGTTGGTCGACGAGCCGCTCTGCGACATCGGAATCTGGCTGATCGGCGACACGTCGACGACGCCCGGCAGCGAGCGCAGCAGGCGCAGGTCGGCGTCGATCGTCTGGCGCTGATTGTAGTTCGGGCCGAAGCCGTAGCTCTGCACGAAGATCAGATTGTCGGAGTCGATGCCCGGCGGCCGGCCGATCTTCTCCACGCGCTGCATGATGATGAACACCGCGTTCGCGACGACCGCGAGTGTCAGCGCGATCTGCAGCCCGACCAGGACCGCACCCGTTTTGTTACGAAGCATCGCACTCAGGATCGGTCGAAGTTCCATGGTTGCCTCACACAGTGCGCGTGGCGATCGCCGGCGGAATTGCGGCTGCGCGCCGCGCCGGCAGGAAAGCCGCCAACTGCCCCAGTAGCCACAGCACCGCGACGCCGCCTGCGACATACGTCGGCGGCAGACGCGGCAACGAGTACGCCGAGCTCAGCCACTGGCCGAACGCGAAGGCGAGCACGGTGCCCGCAATCACGCCACCGGTCGTCAGCAGCCAATTCTCCAGCATGAAGTAACGGATGATGTCGATGCGACGCGCACCCACCGCGCGACGCGTGCCGATCTGCTTGCGGCGCACGCTCACGAGGAAGCTCGCGAGACCGACGATGCCGAGCGCGGTGACGGAGATCATCAACCCGATGAGCACGCCGAGGAACGCAACCATGCGGCTGTCGGCTCGATAGCTGCGCTCCTTGATCTTCTCGTGCGAGCGCACGAACGTGATCGCACGATTCGGGTTGTTGTTCGACAGCTTTTTCTCGACTTCGGCCATCAGCGCATCGCGCCGGCCCGGCTCGGTGCGCACCACGTAGCGCGCCAGCGGCCCCGCAGGAATGCGCGGGATCAGCATGACCTGCGTCAACTTGTCCCAGCCGACCCACGCGCCGAGCATGTTCTCCATGACGCCGATGACGACCGCGGAGTCCTCGGAGCCCTGGTAGATCGTCTTGCCGACTGCATGCTCGTCGCCGAACAGCGCGCGCGCAGTGTCCCTGGTGATGATCGCGAAATGCGCGAACTGGCCGCCGGCAGGATCGGGATTGAACTCGATCTCCGTCTGCGTGAAGTTGCGCCCTTCGACCAGCTTCACGCCCAGCGAGTCCATGCCGTGCTCGTCGACGGTGTAGTAGTTGGTGTTGATCGTCTGCTTCTCGCGCTGTGCCGTCGGCCCCAGGTTGGTCGCCGAGCCGCCGCCGGACAGCGGAATGCCGTTGATCGGCGAAGCGCTGACGACACCGGGCAGCGAGCGGATCAAACGCAGGTCGTTGTCGATCATGCTGCGTTGGTCGTAGTTCGGTCCGAAGCCGTAGCTCTGCACGAAGAGCAGGTTGTCGGAGTCGATGCCCGGCGGCCGGCCGATCTTCTCCACGCGCTGCATGATGATGAAGACCGCGTTCGCGACGACGGCAAGCGTCAGCGCGATCTGCAAGCCGACGAGAATCGCGCCCGTCTTGTTACGTAGCATCGCGCTGAGGATCGGTCGAATTTCCATGCAACTCTCTTACTGAGTCTTCAGGTAGGCGGCCGGCTGCACCCGGCACACGCGCCACGTCGGATAGAAGCCGGCGAGCAGACCCGACAGGACCGCGATGCCGATCGCAGTCAGCAACATGGGAAAGTCCAGTCGAGTCAGCTCGTCGTAGTTCTCGTAGAGGTTGCGCACGCCCCACAGTCCGAGCGCGGCGAGCACGATGCCGAGCAGGCCACCGGCCAGGCCGATCACGCCGACCTCCACCAGGTGTTGCCCGAAGATCGCGGACTTGCTCGCACCGAGCGCCCGTCGCAGACCGACCAGCGGCGCTGCGCCGAGGAACTTCGCAAGCAGCAGGCCGATCATGTTCAACAGGCACACCGCCAGGAACGTGAACGACAACCCGACGAGCACGCGGTTGTCGTCCTGCACGGCTTCATTGACCCTGAGCCACTCGTCCGGATGGCGCAGGTGATTGTTCAGCGGCCGCTCGTAGCGGCCCAGCGCCTTCTGCTCGCGCACGAAGTTGTCGATGAAGTCCTGGAACGCCGCGGCTTTCTGGCTGTCCTTCAGCTCCACCCAGAACTGAATCCACACGCAATCGCTGTTGAGGAAATCCTTGAAGTTGTTGATCTGCTGGTCGCGCCAGCAATTGGTGTTACCCGCACTCTGCATCTCGTACTGCTCGCCGATGCCGAACGGCACGAACAGCTCCTCGATCTCGTCGAACGCGCCGTTGTTCAGATCGTAGAACTTCGGCGTCGGCGCCCATTCGTCGAGCACGCCGACGACTTTGTAGTCGTGACCGTCGAGCCGGATGGTCTGGCCGACGCTGTCGGCGCCACCGAACGCCTTGTCGTTGGTCTTCTTCGACAGCACCACCACCATCTGCGAGGCGTCGTCCGCGGCCTGGTCCCAGCCGCTGCCGTACTTGAACGGCACATTGAACATGCCGAAGAAGTCCTTGGTGGTCGTGCGTCCCGTGACCAGGAACGGTGCGACCCCGCTCTTCGGCGGCGCTTCGACCACGAACCCCGCTTTGCGCATCATCACCTTGCGATCCGGAATGTCGGAGGCGTACAGCGCCTGCGCATCGCGGAACGTCAGCTCGGGAGGCGGCAGCTCGGGGTGATCGTCGGTCCAGGGATGGTTGGGATCCCAGCTGTCGAGCGTGACCGAGTAGAGCACGTCGTTGCGCGCCGCCATCGGGTTGCCCGACATCAGGCGATACACCGTCAACGTGGTGATGCACACGCCGACGCCGACCGCGATCGCGCCGATCATCAGCGCGGTCAGCATCGGGTTGCGGCGCAGACTCTTGAGAGCAATGCGGAAGTAGTAGGCGAGCATGGCTTTTCAACCTGCGGCAATCGCTTCGGGACGCACCAGCGGCTTCGCTGCAAACGGCTGCAGATCGGTGACCTGCCCGTCCATCACGTGCACGTTGCGATGGGCGCGACGCGCGAGCTCGGGATCGTGCGTGACCATGATGATCGTCGTGCCGCGGCGATTGATGTCTTCGAGCAGATCGACCACCTGGCGCGCCATCAACGAGTCGAGGTTACCGGTCGGCTCATCAGCGAGCAGGAAGCGCGGGGTGCCAGCAAGCGCGCGCGCAATCGCGACGCGCTGCTGCTGACCGCCGGAGAGCTGCGCGGGAATGTGCTTCATGCGCGATGCGAGGCCGACGACTTCCAGCGCTTCCGTGATGCGCTTCTTGCGCTCGGGCGCATTCATGCCGCGATAGCGCAGCGGCACGTCGACGTTGTCGAACACGTCGAGATCCGGAATCAGGTTGAAGCTCTGGAAGATGAAGCCGATTTTCTGGTTGCGAATGCGCGAGCGCTCGTCGTCCGACAGGCGGCTCACGTCCGCGCCGTCGAGCTTGTAGGTGCCGGTGTCGAAGGTCTCGAGCAGCCCCGCGATGTTCAGGAACGTGGTCTTGCCCGAGCCGGAAGGACCGGTCACGGCAACGAACTCGCCTTCGGTGACTTCGAGGCTGAAGTCGCGCAACGCGTGCGTCTCGATCAGATCCGTGCGAAAGACCTTGGAGATGTTGTGCATGGAGAACATGAGAGTCCCTCGTTTGGTTTAGTCGGCCAGCCGCACGGTTTCGACGCGCTCGAACTCGCCAAGGTTTGAAATGATGATGCGATCGCCCGGCTGGAGCCCTTCCAGGACCTCCACCTCGGACACGCTGACCGCACCGGTGCGGATCGCCCGCTTCGTGGCGACGTCGCCCTGCACGACGTAGGCGACGCGCCCGCCGCCGGTGTCGAGGAACGCACCACGCTGCACTTTCAGCACGTCGTCGCGCGACTCCAGCACGATGCGCGTCGACAACCGCTGGTTCTGCCGCAGGCCCTGCGGCACTTCGCCCGAGAAGCGCAGGCGCCCGGTCACCTGACCAGAGCGCACTTCCGGCGATACGGCGCTGACCTTCGCCGCGTACTTCTTCGTTCCGGAGGTCACTTCCGCTTCCATCCCCAAACCCAGATCGTCCGCATAGCTCTCCGGCACCTGGAACTCGATCTCGAACGCGGTGAGATCGACCACAGTGATGAGCGGCGCGTTCTGCGCGACCGAGGCGCGCTCCGCGACGGCGAGCGTGCCGACGATACCGTTGACCGGCGACTTCAGGCTGAGCTCGCCGACGCGACGCTGCAGATCGTCCACGACCAGGCGCTGCCGATCTCGCTCGAGCCGCCGGGCACGCAGCTCGAACTGCAGGCTTTCCTTCTGCAGCTCTGCGGTCTCGATTGCATGCTTGTGATTGACGCGAGCGGCGGCGGCATCGTCACGCGACTTCTCGTAGTCGCGCTCGCTGATCAGGTGCTTGCCCCACGAGTCCTCGCCACGACGCATCTCGCGCTCGGCCGCCTGAATGTCGACGTTGGCGAGATCGATCGCCTGCTGATTCGCGGCGAGCTGACGACGGGTATCGATGCCCTGACGTTGCACGGCGACTTCGAGTCCATCGAGAGATGCTTGCTCGCGCTGTAGCTCGTTGCGCAGCTCCGGGCTTTCGAGCGTCGCGAGCGGCTGATCTTTCTTGACGACGTCGCCGGCCTGCACGAGATAGTGCACGGTGCCGGGAGCGATGGCGAACATCGTCGGGCTCACAGCCGCAACGACTGTGCCTTGCGAGGAGATGTCGCGAACGAATGGACCGCGAGTCACTTCGGCAATACGGACGCGCTCGATCGGTACGGAGATCTCAGCAGCGAGCCAGTGGCGAATGAGGATCCCGAGCACGATCAGCAGCAACAGTGCGCCAGCACCCGCGCCGATCAGCTGATAGCGACGACGCTTCTGCGCCGGTGCCGGATCGACGACGATGTCCTGCGCCGAGGTATCGCGGATGCGTGTCACTTTCGGGCCGGAATCGGAATGCAACGGTGTGATCATCGGCTTCGCTCCGCTTCGGTGTGCAGGCAATCGCTCGCGCTCTTGCGCGCCGAGTAAATCGCCTGACGCACGTCGTGCGCGTTCAACAGCGACTCCAGTCGGCTCGCGGGAGCGTTCGCCGGCGGCGCATCAGCCCGGGCGTCGATCAGCAGCAGCGAGCAAACGAGCCCCAGCGCTGCGAGCTCCAGTGCCGAAACAAACGACGTACGAGTGCCCATGCCGTTACTCCCTTCGCGATCTGTCCGATCGCCTTTGAGGAGTGGGATTGCACGGGCTGTGCCAAGGTTGGAATGGGGCGCGAAAACGCGTTTTTCGCGGGGAAATGGCCCGTTTGCGGGCTGCTGTAGGCAGCGGCCACTTGTCCGGCTGCACGTGCCGGACAGCGACCGGACACTCGCGGACACTTTTCGCGAGGGACACAGTACAATCTGCGCCCCCGCGCGGCCGTAGCTCAGTTGGATAGAGTACCTGGCTTCGAACCAGGTGGTCGGGGGTTCGAATCCCTCCGGCCGCGCCAAAGCACACAGGGTCTATTCCGCCTTCCGCGGGAATTCGCCTGAAAATTCGCGCACGCGAACGCAGATCACAGGCGGCTGATCGAAGCTATCAGAGCCGGTTCAACGGAAGTTTGAGATAAACATGTCCATCCGCCTGCGCCGGCGGCATGTGTCCGGCGCGGATGTTCACCTGCACGGAGGGCAGAATCAGCACCGGCATCGCGAGTGTACGGTCGCGAGCAACCCGCATGCTCACGAAGTCATCTTCGCTGACGCCGTCGCGGACATGGACATTGCGCGCCCGCTCCTCGCCCACAGTTGAACGCCACGCGTAAGCATCTCGCCCCGGCGCCTTGTAGTCGTGACACATCCACACGGTCGTTTGCGCCGGAAGCGAGAGAATGCGCCGGATCGAGCGGTACAGCGTCCGCGCATCGCCACCTGGGAAGTCGGCGCGGGCAGTGCCGTAGTCCGGCATGAAGAGCGTGTCCCCTACAAAAACGTTGTCCCCGATCTTGTAGCTCACGCAGGCTGGCGTGTGACCCGGCGTGTACATCACCTCGATGGCCATGCCGCCGACCTGCAGCGTTTCACCGTCCTCGAGCAGCCGGTCGAAGGGCGCGCCGTCGCCGCGCACATCGCTGGCGTCGAAAATCGGTCGAAACACGTTCTGCACGTCCGTGATGCGTGCGCCGATGGCGACCTTTGCGCCGGTGTGCTCCTTGAGAAACACCGCAGCGGACAGATGGTCCGCATGCGCATGTGTCTCGAGTATCCAATCCACCGCGAGGCCTTTGGCCGCGACCGCAGCGAGCACTTTCTGCGCCGAGTCCGTCGACGTGCGCGCAGCCTTGGGATCGAAGTCCAGCACCGGATCGATGATGACCGCGCGCCGCGCCGCCGGATCGCTCACCAGGTAGGTGATCGTGAAGGTGTGCTCGTCGAAGAACGCCTGGATGTCGAGTTTCATATTTCGTCCTCTTTCCATGCTTGACATTATATTAGCAATTGCTAAATTAGTAAAACCTTATCTACAAATCGAGCCGGAGCAGGTGAGCGCATGACACGCATGGCAGCCGCAGACGTCAAAGCGATGCGCAAGCATGCCGAAGCAGCCGCAGCGATGCTGCGTGCGCTTTCCCACGAGGCTCGCCTGCTGGTGCTGTGCGAGCTGACCGCCGGCGAATGCACGGCAGGGGAACTGGTGGAGCGTTCCGGGCTGAGCCAATCGGCGCTATCCCAGCACCTGGCCAAACTGAGGGACGAAGGCCTGGTGGAAACCAGGCGCGAAGCGCAATCGATTTTCTATCGCATTGCCGACCCAAAGGCTGCGCGCCTGCTCGGCGTGCTTCACGAGATCTATTGCAAGAGGTAATTCCAGTGAGCATTCCAACGATCAGTCCCGTGGACGCCAAGCGCCGCCTGGCGGCCGGCACGGCTGTCCTGGTCGATATCCGCGAACCGATGGAGCACGCGCGGGAAGCGATTCCTGGCGCCCGGTCCTCGCCGCTCTCGAGCTACGGCGCGCATTCGCTGCAAGCCTTGCAGTCCGAGAATGCGCCCGCGGTGATCTTTCATTGCCAGAGCGGCAAGCGCACCTCGGACAACGCGGAGCGGCTGCTGACCTGCGGCATGCCGGAGTTGTATATCCTCGAAGGCGGACTCACTGGTTGGAAATCCGCCGGACTTGCTACGCGCGTCGATCGCTCCAAGCCCATTGAGATGCAGCGCCAGGTGCAGATCGGAGCCGGTTCGCTCGTGCTCACAGGACTCGCACTCGCCTACCTTGTATCTCCGTGGTTTCTGGCGCTGTCGGCTTTCGTCGGCACGGGCTTGGTGTTTGCCGGCATCTCGGGCTGGTGCGGCATGGCAAAGATCCTCGGCCTGATGCCCTGGAACAGAGTTTCGTCCTGATGGCGCCGG
>Ga0157377_10000825_pt1 | contig 12847 bp, 13 predicted proteins | sample M55metaG_FD_121116 | JGI IMG/M metagenome (GOLD analysis project Ga0157377, IMG submission 121116) | Miscanthus rhizosphere microbial communities from Kellogg Biological Station, Michigan, USA - M5-5 metaG | ecosystem: Host-associated > Plants > Roots > Rhizosphere > Soil | place: USA: Michigan...
CCGCACGGCGACCATCAGCTCCAGCCGGCGGGGCACCGCCGCCAGCGCGTCATGCCACCCTCCGCAGGAGGCGCGCTTCGAGCGCATCGGCCAGGCGCGCGGTGGGGTCGAAGCCGATCACCTTCAGCGGCTCGGCCACGAAGTTCGACAGCGCGTTGATGTCGTAGAAGTAGAGGCGGCCGTCGCGGCTGCTCTCCAGGTACTCGATGCCGCCGACGTCGAGCTTCGCCTCGCGGGCGATGCGCTCCACGGCGGCGATGACGTCGCCGGGCGGCGTGAAGGCCTCCACGCGCAGCCCGGCCTTCGCCGCTCCCTGCGGGCAGGCGATGCTGGTCAGCTCCTCGCCGTCGACGGTCCTGCAGACGTCGGCCGGGCAGAGATTGAACTCGTCGGCGGTGTCGCCGAGGTGGATGCGGATGCCGTAGAGGTAATCGCCGTCGAGCGTCTCCACGCGCACGATGCTGTTGCCCGCGGGGCGGTGGTACTCCTGCAGCAGGAGGACGCCGTCGAGGCCCGCGTCGATGCGGCGCTCGTAGACCGCTTCCACCAGCGAGACGTAGCGGTCGAAGCGGATGATCCCCGCGCCGCTGCCGCCGACGTTCGGCTTCACGATGAGCGGGAACACCAACCCCTCGGCCGCGCGCGGCAGCGCATCGATCGAGCTCACCACCCGCGTGCGCGGCGCCGCCAGCCGCAGCCGCGCCAGCAGCTCGATCTGCCGCGACTTGCTGGTCTCCAGGCGGTACACCTCGCTGCCGTTGATGGTCGGGATGCCGCGCGCCTCGGCCCAGGCGAGCAGGTCGTGGGTGTAGAAGATCGCGCCGCCGCGCCCGCGCTTCCACGCCGAGGGACTCATCCGGTTGAAGAGCGCGGAGAAGCGCGGCGCGGCGTCGGCGGGATCGAAGAGGTGGTCGTCGCTGGCGATGCGGACGTGCGGGGTGCCGCGGCGGTCGAGCTCGGCGAAGAGGGACGGAACCAGTCGCACATACGCCGTTCACCGATTTGTGGCACCGGCGGCCCTGCGACGGACATCCAATGGTTACGCGAATGAAACCGCCATCCCATCCGTTTTTCCAACCGTAGGAGAATCCACCATGCCGAAGAAACTGATCGCCGCCGCCGCGGTCATCGTGGCCGCGCTCGCCATCGCCAACGCCTCGGGCGGAAGCAAAAAAGGAGCAACCGTGAACCAGACTCAGGGCAAGTACAGCAAGCCGTCAGACGCCGAGCTGAAGCAGAAGCTCACGCCGATCCAGTACGAGGTGACGCAGCACGAGGGCACCGAGCCGGCCTTCCGCAACGAGTACTGGGACAACCACAAGGCCGGGATCTACGTCGACGTCGTCACCGGCGAGCCGCTTTTCAGCTCGCTCAACAAGTTCGAGTCCGGCACCGGCTGGCCGTCGTTCACCAGGCCGCTGGAGCCGGCGAACGTCGTCACGCGCACCGACCGCAAGTTCTTCATGGTGCGCAACGAGGTCCGCTCGAAGCACGGCGACTCGCACCTCGGCCACGTCTTCGACGACGGCCCGGCGCCGACCGGCCAGCGCTATTGCATGAACTCCGCGTCGCTGCGATTCATCCCGGTGGAGAAGCTGCAGGAAGCCGGCTACGGCCAGTACCTGCCGCTCTTCCAGAAGGCGGAGGCCAAGAAGTGACCGAGACCGCAACGCTCGCCGGCGGCTGCTTCTGGGGCGTCGAAGAGCTTCTGCGCAAGCTGCCCGGCGTGGTCGACACTTCCGTCGGCTACGCCGGCGGCACGCTGAAGAACCCGCGCTACGAGGACGTGAAGACCGGCCGCACCGGCCACGCCGAGTCGCTGCAGATCGTCTTCGATCCGCAGACGGTGTCGTACGACGAGATCCTCGACCACTTCTTCCGCCTGCACGACCCGACCACGAAGGATCGCCAGGGCAACGACGTCGGCTCGCAGTACCGCTCGGCCATCTTCGTCCACGACGACGCGCAGCGCGCCGCCGCCGAGCGCGCCGTGACGCGCGCGCAGGAGAAGTGGCAGCGCCCGATCACCACGCAGATCGTGCCGTTCACCGAGTTCTGGAACGCGGAGGACTACCACCAGGACTACCTGCAGAAGTACCCGAACGGCTATACCTGTCATTACTATCGGTTCTGATGGGGCTTCTCGGCGCGCTGGCGATCTCCTGGCAGCTCCTGCAGCCGGGAGTGGAGTACGCGTCGCCGGACAAGCTCCACATCGTGCGCGTCGATCCGGCGCGCGCGACGCTGACGGTGGCGCTGGCCTCCGAGCTCGGCGCGCCGCGCACCGCGGCGGAGTGGTGCCGCGCGTCGAACCTCTCCGTGGCCATCAACCTCGGCATGTTCCAACTCGACGGCCGGTCGAACGTCGGCTATCTCCGTCACGGCAGCCACGCCAACAATCCGCGCTGGAACGCCTACAACGCGGTGCTGGCGCTCAACCCCGGCGCGCGATGGATCGATCGCGACCTGACGAAGGACACCCTCGCCGGCTATGGGATCGTGGTGCAGAACCTGCGGCTCATCGACGGACACCGACGCAACGTCTGGGCGAAGAGTGACAAGCGTTGGAGCGAGGCCGCGATCGCCATCGACTCGAAGCACCGCCTGCTCTTCATCTTCTCGCGCGCGCCGTACTCGATGCGCGAATTCAACGACCTCCTCCTGAAGCTGCCGCTGGACGTCGCCGGCGCGATGCACGTGGAGGGAGGGCCGGAGGCGAGCCTCTCGATCCACGCCGGAGGGATCGACCTCGACCTGGCCGGCAGCTACGAGACCGGCTTCTGGCCGGACGACAGCAACCGCAAGCAGTGGCCGATCCCGAACGTGCTGGGCGTCGTCCGCGTGAGGTAGCTCCGCGGCACAGCGCCACGATGCGGCGGCCGGTGTAAACAGTACAGCGCGGCAGGTGCGCGGGTGCAGCGCCAAGGTGTTGCAGCGCAGCGGGATAGCGGTGCACGTGCAGCGCAAAGGTGTGACAGTGCAGCGCGGGGGCGCTGCACTGCAGCGCGGGGGGTGTGACAGTGCAGCGCGGCATCGCTGCACTGCAGCGCGGGGGGTGTGACAGTGCAGCGCGGCATCGCTGCACTGCAGCGCGGGGGGTGTGACAGTGCAGCGCCGCATCGCTGCACGTGCAGCGCAAGGGTGTGACAGTGCAGCGCCGCATCGCTGCACGTGCAGCGCAAGGGTGTGACAGTGCAGCGCGGGCGTGTGACAGTGCAGCGCGGCATCGCTGCACGTGCAGCGCGGGCGTGTGGCAGTGCAGCGCTGGGTAGCGCGCGCGCACCCCGAAGTCCTTTCCTATCCGAACTTAGCGCTCAGCGCGGCACCAGCGCCACGATGCGCAGCGGCCCGCCGCTACCGCCGCCGATCTTCATCGGCAGCGCGATGACCGTCGCGCCGCGCTCGGGCAGCCGCTCCAGGTTGGCCACGTTCTCGAAGCCGGGGACGTTCTGCGCCATCGCCAGGCGGTGGACGACGAAGTCGCTCGACTGGCCGTAGTCGATGCTGGCGGTGTCGATGCCGAGGGCGGCGACGTGCCGCTCGCCGACCAGCAGCCGCGCCGCCTCCTCCCCGTATGACGGGAAGTGCAGCTTGTCGGTGGCGCCCGGCGTGTCGTCGCCGAAGTACTGCTTCCGATTGGGGTAGCGCTGCCCCCACCCGGTGCGCAGCAGCACGATCGTCCCCGGCGCGATGGTGCCGTGGCGCGACTCCCAGGCGCGGACGTCGTCCGCGGTCAGGCGGTAGTCGGCGTTCGCGCCCGCCTTCTGCGCCACGTCGATGACGACCGCCGGCGCGATCAGCTGCTGCAGCGGGATGGCGTCCGCGGTCAGGCCGCGCTCGGCGAAGTGGATCGGGGCGTCGAGGTGCGTGCCGCCGTGCTCCGGCGCGCAGAAGAGATTCGAGGCGTAGAAGTAGCCGCCGGGCGTCATGCCGTGCGCCTGCTGCTTCAGCTCGAACGCGCTCGGCGAGTTCGGCCAGTAGAGCGTCCGCTCGTCGAAGGAGTAGGTCAGATCGACGATGTCGACGTTCGCGGTGTCGACCGGCCCGCGCGCGGTGGCGCATCCGGCGAGAAGGACGAGGGCGGCGGTGGCGAGTCTGCGCATCGGCGTAATGTACGCTCTCATCATGAGAATGCGCATCTTCGGTCTGGCCCTGCTCCTCGCCACGTCGGTCAACGCGGACATCCTCGTCCTCGCCGGCGGCCGTCTGATCGACGGCTACGGCGGACCGCCGCTGGAGAACGCCGTCATCATCATCGAGAACGACACCATCCGCACCGTCGGCACCTGGGGCGGCGTGCGCATCCCCGACGGCGCGCGCGTCATCGACACCAACGGCTACACCATGATGCCGGGCCTGATGGACATGCACGTCCACCTGATGATCCTCGGCCACGGCGACTACGACTACTGGTTCAAGACCTACGCGTCGAAGTGGCGCGACACGGTGATGCCGATCTCCGCCAAGCAGCTGCTGATGGCCGGCGTCACCACCGCGCGCGACCTCGGCGCGCCGCTGGAGGACATCATCGCGGTGAAGAAGCGGATCGAGGCCGACGAGATCCCCGGCCCGCGCCTCTTCGTCTCCGGCCCCTTCCTGCAGCACACCGCGCCGCCGCTCGAGGCGAAGTTCCGGTGGGAGGTCAAGGGAGCGGACGACGCGCGCAAGAAGGTCGACACGGTGGTCGACGGCGGCGCCGATGTCATCAAGATGATCGACCAGGATCAGATGACGCTCGACGAGGTGAAGGCCATCGTCGACCAGGCGCACAAGCGCGGGAAGACCGTAGCCGCGCACGCGCATCGCTCCGAGGAGATCCGGCGCGGGCTGCAGGCCGGCGTCGACTGCTTCGAGCACACCGGGCTGGCCACGAAGCCCGGCTACGAGGAAGACATCCTGCAGATGATCCGCGAGCGCAACGCCACGCTCTACTGGTGCCCGACCATGGAGGGTCTCTTCCTCTTCGAGCAGACCGAGAAGTACCCCGAGCGCCTCGACGACCAGCGCCTCAAGCGCGACCTGCCGCAGGATATGTACATCGACGTCTACCGGTCGGTGGTCGACGTCTCGCACCTCGACTACTTCCGCCTGGTTCCGCGGCGCATCCCGACGCTGGCCAACAAGTTCAAGCAGCTGCGCGAGGCCGGCGTGACCATCATCGTCGGCACCGACTCCGGCATCCCGCTCAACTTCCACTTCGACTCCACCTGGCGCGAGCTCAAGACGATGGTGGACCTCGGCATGCCGCCGATGGAGGCGATCCGCGCCGCCACCTACTGGCCCGCGCAACTGCTCAAGCAACCCAACCTCGGCACCATCGCCGCCGGCAAGCTCGCCGACATCATCGTGGTCGACGGCGACCCCCTCACCGACATGACCGCTCTACGGCACGTGGTGAAGGTGGTGAAGAACGGGAAGGTGTACAAGTAACACCGCACGCCCGGCGTCCTACGCCACGTAGAAAGTGGACAGGCGAGCAAGGCGGTACAGCGCTGACCGAGGTACACTTTTTCTCGCCATGACGGACGAAGAACTGAGGAAGCTTTTCGAGAATAGCGAGGCCAGCACGCGCCGGCAGTTAGAGGAGCTGCGTAAGGAGATCCGCGACGAGATGAGCGCGCAGGGCGAAATGCTCCGCAGTGAACTCCGTGGCGAGATGAGCGCGCAGGGCGATACGCTCCGTGCGGAAATGCAGAGCCGAACCGACGAGCTGAAGCACTACTTCGATCTCACCAAAGAAGCGATGCGGGATGACATCAAGTTGCTCGCCGAGTCAATCGGCTTCGTCAACGATAAGTTCGAGCGGGAGTTCGTCGCGGTGCGCACCGAAATGGCGCAGGGGTTCAAGGAGACGCAGAACCTCGTCCAGTTCCTCTACAACGATCTCGACCGCCGCATACCGCGCTAGAAGCGCGCCGCGGCCGCGGCGCCGATGGCCAGCGTCTCCCGATCCTGCAGGAACGCGGCGACGCCCGGCTCTTTCCACCACGGATCGATGGGGACGGTGATCGTCCGTTCCAGAGGAGCGGCTCCGGCGCGGACCAGGCGGCGGACGACGTTGTCGTTTGCGATGGTGCGGCCGGTGTTCTCGCCGCGTCCCACGGCGGTCGGCGCGCTGCTGTCGAACACCACCACCACCAGCTCGCCCGTCCCTTTCGCATTCACCTGAATCCGCGCCTCGGCGCCGTGGCGGGTGGCGGTGAGGCGCACCTCGCCCGGCGGCTTGCGGTGCGAGGCGGCGACCAGCGCCTCCTCGAGCGCGCGGCGGTTGGAGCCGACGAACTCGCGCGCGCCGTTCACCACCATCTGCGGCGTGTAGGCGGAGTTGGCGCGCAGCGCGCCGACGTACGCGTACTGCCGCCGCGTCCAGTCGACGGACGAGAACGGGTCGCGCCAGCCGAGCCGGTCCCAGTAGTCGACGTGGAAGGCGAGCGGGATGACGCGGCCGCGCAGCGAGTCGTCGTGCGCGATGTCGGTCAGCAGCGCGTCGGCCGGCGGGCAGCTGGAGCATCCCTGCGAGGTGAAGAGCTCGACCACCACCGGAGCGGGTCCGAGTCGCTGCGCCAGCGGCTCGGCGGCCTGGCAGGCGACGGCGCTAAGCAGCGCGGCGATCAGCAGCAGGCGTGGCATTGGCCGAGTATACGTTCCGCGCGCTCTGTACCAGCGCCACACCCGCGAGGATGATGCACATCGCGGCGATCGAGACCCACGTCAGCTGCTCGCCGAGGATCAGCCAGCCGAGGATCACGGCAACGACGGGATTGATGTACGCGTAGAGCGACATCGTCGTCATCCGCAGCGCCTTCAGCGCGTAGACGTACGCGGTGTACGTCAGCACCGAGCCGAAGAACGTGAGGTAGGCCAGCGCCCAGAAGGTCCGCGGCGTGAGGTGGAAGCGCGGCACCTCGCCCATCGCCACGCCGGCGATCAGCACCACCAGGCCGCCGGAGAGCATCTGCAGCGCGGACGACATCAGCGGCGGCACCTTCGACAGCGCGCGCTTGCCGTAGAGGGTGCCCGACTGCCAGGCGACGCAGCCGGCCTGGATGGCGAGCGCGCCGAGGACGAAGTGGATGTCGAAGGCGCCGGCAGCGCCGCGCGGCGTGACCAGCATCGCCACGCCGAGGAAGCCGATCAGCATGCCGGCGCCGCGGCGGACGCCGATCTCCTCGCCGCTCCTGCTGACCAACTCGATGATGGCCACCCAGAACGGCGCGGTGGCGACGAACAGCGCGGCCAGCCCGCTCGGCACCCACTGCTCCGCCCAGACCACCGAGAGGTTGCCGAGGCCGACCATCAGCACGCCGACGGCGACGATGTTCAGCAGCGTGCGGCGGTCGCGCGGCGCGCGGTCGCCGCGCAGGTGCGCCACCACGAACAGCAGCACGCCGGCGGTGACGAAGCGCGCCGCGGTGAGCAGCAGCGGCGGGATGGTCTCTACCGCGATGCGGATGGCGAGGTAGGTCGTCCCCCAGACGGTGCAGACGATGGCGAAGGCGATGTAGGCCAGGGCGCGGTCGCGGCTCACCGGCAGTCCCCCAGGGTGATGCCGCCGACTTTCTCGCAGTGCGTCTCCATGACGATGGTGGTGCGCGTGGCGAGCGACAGCGGCGGCGCGCCGAGCCGGGAGACGAGCGCGTTCAGCGACGCGATGGAGTCGGTCCGGACCTTGATGAAGTAGCAGTCGTCGCCGGCTACGGTGTGCGCCTCGACCACTTCCTCGCTGCGCATCAGCGCCTCGAAGGCCTTCTTCGCCTTCGGCTCGGTGCGCGAGTTGCCGCCGCGCGCGGCGACGAACGCGGTGATGCGCCGGCCGAGCGCGGCGTGGTCGACGACCACGGTGGTGCCGCGGATGACGCCCTGACGCTCCAGCTTCTCGATGCGGTCGGCGACGGCGGGGCGGGAGAGGCCGATCTGCTCCGCGAGCTGCGAGGCGGGAGCGCGCCCGTCGCGCAGGAGGAGCGTCAGAATCTGAAGGTCGAGCTCATCCAGATCGACGGCCATGGGTGCATGTTAGCACCAGAACGTCGGCCGATGATGCTACAAACCTGCGAAACGTCAGCGTGCGGCAGCCAGAGGCGCCGTGCCGGCGAGCGTCCGCACTTTGGCCACCGCGCTCTTGCGGGGGTAGACGTACTCCGCGCGCTGGGCGGCGGCGCGGCGCAGGTCGCGCTTGAGGTAGGCGATCTTCACCTCGCCCATCGGGTCGAGCAGCAGGCGGCGCAGCGAGGCTCGGTTGAGCACGATGGAGCGAAGCTTCATGGCGGCGGATCGGATGGCGAAGCGGAGGCTCTCCCGGTCGTCGCTGCATACGCGCACGACCTCCGTGCCCACCACTCCTACGATTTCCTCCGCCAGCTTCGTTTCGTCGACTGCTTTCGTGCTCATGTGATCCTCCAGGTACACAGCTATAGACGACGGGAATGGCCCAAAGTTTCTCCGGCCGTCGATAATCGTTTCATGCGCGTAACCTTCACGCCCCTCGGCAGGGCCGCTGAAGCGAGGCCGAACGAGACGATCCTCGATGCCGCGCGCCGCGTCGAGGCTCCCCTCGGCAACTCGTGCGGCGGGGTGGGCGTCTGCGCCCGTTGCCGCGTCCGCATCGTTGCCGGATCGGAGAACCTCAGCCCGCCGACGACGATTGAGCTACGCATCGGCGGCGGCCGCGGATTTGCCGCCGACGAACGGATGGCCTGCCAGGCGGTGGTGAGCGGCGACTGCGAGGTCACCACCGGCTACTGGTAGTCACTCGATGCGGTACAGCAGCATCGAGCGCCCGATCTCGGCGGTCGGTTTCATCGACTGCAGCCACGAGTAGTCCGTGCCGTACGCGCCGGCCAGCAGCGTCCTGCTCACCGCGACCCAGCCCTTCACCGGCATGCGCGGCGGCAGCGCGCGCACCGGAGCGCCGAGCGGATACGCGGCGAGATCGGTCGTCCCAAAGTACGCGAGCCAGAGGTGGTCGACGCCGCGCTGCGCGATCGCCTCGCGCAGCCGCGGCAGGTCCTGGCCCCAATCGAGATCGCTGTCGACGACGATGCGTTCGGGGTGCCGGCCGGCGAGCTCGTTAAAGTACGAGAGGTAGTCGGGATGCGCCAGCAGGCCGCTGATGGCCAGCCAGGCGCCGAGGATGGCGGCGAAGGCGCGCCGGCGCCGCCAGATCGCGACCAGCCCGATGCCGCCGCCGATCGCCAGCAGCGGATAGATCGGCAGCACGTGGCGAACGCCGAGGTTGATCCGCGCCAGCATCGCCACCAGCACGATGAGTCCGGCGGAGATCGCCGGCACCGCCGCGCGCCGCAGCCCAATCGCCGCGAGAATCATGAAGGCGATCGGCGTCTTCACCGCGATGAGCACGGGGAAGAAGAGCCACGTCCCCTGCGTCCGCACGCTGCCCAGAAAGTACGACGCGTGGCCGGCCGAGCCGTGCTCCGCGAGGTGGGTCAGGCCGGCGAAGAACTCCGGCGCCGGCAGGCGAACGTGCGTCAGCAGAAAGAGGAAGGCGCGGTCGGGCGCGCTGCCGGACTGCGCGAGCATGCCGAGGATCGCCCGCGGCGGAAAGCCGTACAGCGGCGCCGGCCAGATCGAGAAGCGATAGCCCGCCCAGACCAGCAGCGCGGCGGCCGGCAGCGCCAGCGCGACGCGTGCCGACGGTCGCTTCATGACGACGACCGCCATGGCGATCGCTCCGAGGAACGGAATGGCGGAGAACTTCGTCAGCACCGCCGCCGCCAGCGCGAACGCGAGCAACGCAATACGCAACGCGGACGGCCGCTCCGCCGCGCGCACCAGCGCGAACACCGCGGCGGGCAGCGTCGCGGCGAGCGCGAGGTCGGTGGTCGCCACGCCGGCGTGCCCGAGGATCGGCGGGACGAGCGTGAAGAGTGCGACCGCGGCCGCCGCGGCGATCGGATCGGCGATGGCGCGCGTCCAGAGAAAGACGATCAGCGATCCGAGGAAGAGGAACGGCAGGACGCCGAGCCGCGCCAGGGTGAGGTTGCCCTGATACGCCTCCCCACCGTCGAGGATGGCGTTGCCGACGCGCACCGGCAGTTGCGGATCGGTGAGCCGGATCGCGCCCGCGGGGTAGCGGCCGCGCAGCAACAGCGCGTCGAAGACGCGCGCCAGCGGCGGATGCTGCAGCTCGAGCGTGTACGAGCCGCGGTCGAGCCACTCCAGCCCCATGGCGATGTGGACCGGCTCGTCGAACGTCTGGCAGAAGCGGGGGTAGGTTGCGATGACGCGCGCGGCCGCGATCGCCACGAACAGCGAGGCGACGAGCGCGGCGCGGCGCGTCAGTCGTGCTCCTCCGCCGCCAGCGCGGTGGCGCGTCCCCACGACTCGTTGCCCGGCAGCTCGAACCAGAGCGGCTGCCGCGTGCGCGGATGATTGCCGGTCTCGTTCATCGTCGCGGCGTCGAAGACGCGGCCGTTGACCACCACGGTGCGCACGCTCTCGCTGTTGCGGATGTTCTCCAGCGGGTTGGCGTCGAGGACGACGAGGTCCGCGAGCTTGCCCGGCTCGAGCGAGCCGATGTCCTTGTCCAGCCCGAGGTAGCGCGCGCCGTTGATGGTGGCGGCGCGGATGGCCTGCAGGGGCGACATGCCGCCCTGCACGAACATCCAGAGCTCCCAGTGCGCGCCGAGGCTCTCGCGTTGGCCGTGCGCGCCGAGCTGCACCGACACGCCGGCGTCGTTCAGCCGCTTGACGATGCGCGCGTTGTCGATGTGGTTCCACTCGTCCTCGGGGGCCAGCGTGCGGCGGCGCGAGCGTGAGTCGATGATCCGCCGTGGCACGAAGGCGTTGAGGCGCGCGTCCTCCCACACGTTCGTCTTCGCGTACCAGTAGTTCTCGCCCCACAGCCCGCCGTAGCCGACGATGAGCGTCGGCGTGTAGCCGACCTTCGTCTGCGACCAGAGCTGGATGGTGTCGTCGTACGCTTTCTGCACCGGGATGGAGTGCTCCACGCCGGTGTGGCCGTCGACCACCATCGTCATGTTGTGCTCGTACAGCGAGCCGCCCTCAGGGACGACCATCATGTTCAGCTGCCGCGCCGCCTCGATCACCTGCTGCCGCTGGTCGCGGCGCGGCTGGTTGTAGCTCTTCACGCTGAACGCGCCGACCGCCTTCATGCGCCGGAGGTGGAAGAGCGCGTCGTCCAGAGAATTGATGTCGGCGCGGAAGGAGCCCTTCGCGCCGTACAGGATCGTTCCGGTGGAGAAGATGCGCGGCGCTATGGTGCCTCCCGCCTTCGCCAGCTCGCTCATGGAGAAGATCTCGCTGGTGGAGTTCGACGGGTCGTGCAGCGTCGTTACGCCGAAGGCGAGCGCCGCGAAGTTCACCCAGCTCTGCTGCGGCGTCAGGTCGTCCGAGCCCATCGAGCCGTGCCAGTGGACGTCGATGATGCCGGGCATGATGGTCTTGCCCGCGGCGTCGATGACCTTCGCGTCCAGCGGCACGGCGACGTTCGCGCCGACGGCGGTGATGCGGTTGCGGTCGACGACCACGGTGCCGTTCTCGATCACCTCGTCGCCTCGCGCGGTGATGATCCGCGCGCCGGTGAAGGCGACCTTGCCCGTCGGGACGTCGTAGGGCTGCGTGAAGCCGATGTTGATGCCCTTCTCGCCGTCATCCCGAGCGGAGCGAGGGACCTGGGCGGCGGGAGGCGCCGTGCTCGTGCCGCCCGGCCCCTCCGGATCCCTCGCTGACGCTCGGGATGACACGTCGTCGTCGCCCGCGATGAAGGCGAACGCGTCCTTCAACTCCTTCGTGAAGAGCTCGGGGCCGAGCGACCAGTGCAGCTGCGTCGAGTCGCCGGACCAGTGCAGGTACTCGCCCGCTTCCTTCGACACTTTCGCCACCGGGATCGACTTCACGTCCGGCCCGATCTCCACCGACTTGCCGGTGCGGACGAACGGCGCGATGAAGGCGAAGAACTTCTCGCGCCAGGCCACCCACTTCTCGTCGGGCGAGACGGCGTACTCCGTCGCCGCCGCGGACATCAGGTGGGTCCGCTCGTCGGTGCGATCGAGGCCGATGCTGTGCAGCGCGCGCTTGTCCTCGTCCTCGAAGGTCAGGAAGAAGACGCGGTCGTTCGCCGCGCCGAACTGCGGCAACGCGCCCTTCTTCGTCACCAGCTTCGACGCTCCGCCGGAGGTCGGCACGACGAAGATGCCGGTCTCGCGCGACCAGACCGCCGGCATCAGGAAGCCGTCGCTGGTGGCTCGGTAGACGATGCGGCCGCCGTCCGGCGAGAACGCCGGCTCGACGTAGTGCCCCGCCTTCTGCGTCACCACCCGCCCCTCGCCGCCGAGCGCCGGCGCCACGCGGACCGCGCCGAAGGTCTGGTCGTTCCAGGTGGTGTACGCGATCCACTTTCCGTCGCGCGACCACGCCGGATAGAACTCGAAGTGGTCGTTCTGTTTGGTCAGCCGGCGCGGCGTGCCGTTCGGCAGGTCGCGCACGTAGAGATAGCCGAGGGCCTGGTAGACGACCTGCTTGCCGTCGGGCGACACCGTCGGCCAGCGCAGCATCTTCACCGCGAACTGGCTCGGCGCCACTTCGATCGGGAAGCGCACCGCCTCCGCCACGCTGCGCGTCCCCTTCACGTGGAAGGGGATGTTGGTCACCTGCTTCGAGGCGACGTCGATGCGGTTGATGTGGCCGCCGGCCCAGAAGACGATCGACTTGTTGTCGGGCGTCCAGGCCATCGAGGGATAGACGCCGTGCACGGCCCACGTCTCCTGCATGTCGCGATCGAGGCCGTTGTACAGCGGCGTTTCGCGTCCCGACTCGAGGTCGAGGATGTAGATGGTCGACTTGTAGCGGACGCGCCGGATGAAGGCGA
>Ga0157377_10000830_pt1 | contig 12782 bp, 27 predicted proteins | sample M55metaG_FD_121116 | JGI IMG/M metagenome (GOLD analysis project Ga0157377, IMG submission 121116) | Miscanthus rhizosphere microbial communities from Kellogg Biological Station, Michigan, USA - M5-5 metaG | ecosystem: Host-associated > Plants > Roots > Rhizosphere > Soil | place: USA: Michigan...
CCCCCCCCCCCCCCCCCTCGTGCCGCAAGTTGAAAGCACTCACCCGAAAGCCGAAGGAGGGCATGCGTGAATAGTCTGAAGCCGGCCACTCTGGCCGTTGAGAATCATTGGCTCGAATATCCGAACGGGATTCCTGTCGAATCGTGGGGACGCGATCACAATTCGACGCTCCTGTACGCGGAGACTCGCGCCGTCGATCACTGCGGCAAGCTCAGTGCGTCAGACCCGCACATGCGGGTGTCACTCGACTACCCGACGCGGCTCAACAACGGCGTGACGGTGCAGGGGCATACGGATTACTTCTGTCTTGCCGATGTGCAAGCGGCCGGTCTGCTCACGTACGATGAGGATGAGCAGATCGTGCGGTTCACGGATGCCGGGTGGGCCATGATGGAAGATGGATACCTGTTCGTCCGTACCTACTCTCCGCGCCTCAATCGAACCTTCCTCGATATCGTAGAAGGCGGTACGATGGAGCTGGTGCCGGGGGCCGTGAACGTCGGTGAGTTCGTCGAGGAAATCGACTAAGTGCCCCGTAAGCACATTACCCGTCTGATTCGCGCCGTGAACGCCGGTCACGGTCGTGTCCGTTACGACGTGACGATACCGGAGGGCATCCTGTGCGATGCGGGCGTTCCGGAAGGGGGTCTCGTGGAGGTTCGCGTCTCGGCGCGTCGCAACTACATCATCCTTATGCCGATCCGTGCAGGATGGCCGTTCGAATGTACGAACGACGCGTGCATGCGCGTCTCGCGACACGTGAACGACTGCGTTGCGGAACCGGAGGTGTTGTTCTAATGATCTCTAGAGACACGTTCACGAATCAACAGGCGTTTATCGTCACTGCTAATGACTTAACGCGGCCGTGGGGCGGACATCGAGACGGGTCACGATTCCGCTGTGCCTTATGCGGTCATCGTTTCACCGAAGGCGATACCGCCCGTTGGGTGTTCACGAACGGAACTCCCGGCGCCGGAGGCAATCCGTTCGTTTGTTCCGACTGTGACGGCACGAATGAGGAGGTCATCGCAAAATGGCGTCAACATATCGCTGACTTTCGCGCATCGAAGGATAAGTTCTGGTCTTTCTACCCGTGCGCGTGTCGCGAATGTCGCTAGACTTCGATGAGGATGCCTAGCGCTAGTCCGTTCCGTATCGCTGTGTGCGTAAGGCGCGCCGTGCCGAGCCATGTCAGTGTTTCTCGGTACTCCTCGTCGTCTCGTGGGATGCCTGCCGCCTCGCAGCGCTCTACGATCGCTTCCCATGCGGCGATTTGCGTCGCGACGCCAACGTCGATTACGGTCGCGGCGGACGAGCTGAGTTCGATCCATTTCTTCTTCATGACATCAAAGACACGGATCGGAACGGATCGGAGGCGTCCTATCGATGCCGTTTGTGTTTGATCGCGCCGCGACTGAACCGTCCGGTCACGTCCGTGATCTGTTGCGCTGTGCTGACCGGCGTGCGTCGTTCGTTCGGCGTTCGGTCGTCCGGGTACGTGTCGAGCTGCGCAATCATTCGCATGAGTTCGTTCGCCGAGAGAGCGGTCCCTTCGGTCGCGTCCTCCCGCCTCCACCAGTGACTTCCGGGAGATTCCGCGACGGGAACGATCGGACCGCTTATGAGTGCTCGCTTCATCGTGCCGTTCATTCTACACGCGTCGTCCACGTTGTGCGCGCAGGGCCGTTAAAGATTCGTCAATTCGCATCGATTCGCGCGGCCTGACGTTTCGTTGACGGCGCATCGCGTAGCATCGCATGTCATGAATCGTGTGATTTGTGAGTCGTATCTGCGTCCGCACCGGAAGTCTCGCGCTGCGAAGGTTTGCGTGATTTGGACCCGCACGGCAATGGGCGGTCCGGTGATCGAAATCAAGCATCGCCATCTATGTGGTAGCTGCGCGAACTCTATGGCGAACGGATACGGCCGTGGGGATACGTGGGAGGAGCGCACTCTTTCTGAATGCGCCGTGCAGGTTTGACGCTTCGCTCACGTTTGTTACAGTTTCATGCATGCTATTGCATGTCACTCGGTACGGACCTACATTGACATGCGGAGGTTACATTCGATGAGCAAATCAGCACTCCAGAAAGACGCCATTATTTACTGGGTTCGCAGCATCGGCCCCGATGGAAAAGACCGCGTACCGATGTACTACAAGGGCAAATGCAATCGTCGGGATGAGGGTGAAGTGGGATACGACATCAAAGCGCGCCCTGTGCATCTTGGCCCCGGCGATTACACGGCAACGTACGGCGGCGACGCGTTCGAGCACGAGGACGGAACGGAGGTCGCATCGTGAAGCGCGCTCTCGTCGTTTTCGCAACGTTCGCGTTGTGCTCGTTCGTTCGCGCCGCGTCCGTACCGGTCGTGAACATCAACACGGCCACGGAAACGCAAATCGCGTTTTTGCCCGGCGTCGGACCGAAACTCGCCACGGCTATCTACGACTACGCCGAGTCCGGCGCGGACGGACCGAACGCGGACGAGGCGAAGTGCGATCATCGCTGCCACTTCAAGAGCGTCGAGGATCTCGCGAAGGTCAAAGGGATCGGGCCGAAGAAGATCGCTGCGCTGCGGCCCTTCGTGGTCGTGACCGGCGCGACGACTGCCACGGCGAAGATTAGGACGGCGAAGGGCGGTGCGAAATGACACATACCGAGACGGTCAGACTTCTGTTGGATGCGACCAAGAAAAGCGGCTTGCTGTTCCACACCCTTACAGCCTCGCAGCGTGCCCGCGTTGAAACTTTGGGAAGGGCGTATATGACAGCTCATGCAACGTTGTCCGGAACCGGTAGGTCGTATGCACTGCGAGCTGCGCAATCGGAGATTGTTGCATTCTTAAGGGAGGCGTAATGAGCAGAACATACAAGCACGTCCAGACCGAAGACACAGAGCGCAGGCTTAGCGGCCATCGGGGCGCCGAGTCTCGCAGCTACTTGGCGCAGGCCGCAGCGATGCGCCGCCGGGCTGCTGAGACGGCAGGAGCGATGCGGCAGAGGTACATCGAGCGCGGGCGGGAGTTCGTGAGCGATGCGATGACGGTGAGGGGTGCGAATGGCAACATGATGGAGTGGGTGGAGGTGCGCTCATGATCCGCGCCAACAGCAACCATGCCCGTAGATTGGCCCCTCCGCCATGGGTCGCCGAAGTCGTTGCGGATGTTCGCGCGTTCTACAACGTACCGAGTAAGCGCCTCCTGATTCTCTGGCGCAAAGGCTCGGAGCGGCTCAGCAGCGGCCATACAAAGGTCCGCTCCGGCGAGATCGTCATCACGGCCGGTTACGATGAGTTCGATCAAGGGGAGATCCTCCTGCACGAACTGGCGCATTGGCTGTGCCGTCCCGGAATCGCGCACAAGGTCGCGTTCTGGTGCGTCTATTGGCGGCTGGTGCGCCACTTCAGGCTCGATGAGCGAGTCTGTCTGGAGCAAACGGCCAAGTACAGCAAGAAGGCAGAGATTGCGTATCGGAGAGGGGCGCAGTCATGACGAAGCGTCGCAGAATTAGCAAGGCCAGCGCGCTTCGTGCTCGTGCGCATTGTAGGTGCCCGAAGCGTCCGATCGTCTGTTGCTGCACACGTATCGTTGACGACAAGCGCAGCACTATCTGCATGCAATGTCGCGGCGGTGTTCATGTCGGTTACGACATGGCGGTATGGACGGAACGGTCATGACAACCGGTTCGCACATCCTGACAATCGAGCGCGTCGGGCAGTTCGCGTTCGATGGCGTCTGTTCGTGCAATCTCGCGCGGTGGCGGTCCGTCCCTGATCGTGCAGCGCTGCGCGAACTTCATGCGCGGCACTTCGAGGAAATGAACGACGCGGAACGGTCCGAACGGGACCGAACGGAGGCGACGCGATGAAGGATGCTCTTGATCGCAAATTCTCATTACAACGAATCAGTTCGGGCGATTACGTCTTTCTTTCGAATGATGAGTCCATCATCTGGCGCGTTGCGATATATACAGAGGATGGTTCGGCAGTCACGTCTAGCGGTCGCGAGATTCGCGGTTCGCGATGGGGATTATGGAAGTTCACTGGACGCGACATGGAACGTATCAATACGAACGAATGGAACGATTTCGAAATGTGGGACGCTATGTTCCGTACACGCAATGAAGCGATCATGGCGGCGCTGCGCGATGCCTAACCGGTCGTCTCGCGTCCGCAAGGTCCGTTCCGTTCGCGTCTCGCGCGGTCGGTCGCGTATCGACGTGTCGATCCCGGACGACGTGTGCAGAGCGGCGCAAATCGAACCGGGCGCGCTTGTGGACGTTCGCGCCGAGTCGGGACGGATCGTGCTCGTCCCGTTACGGACTGAGGAGGAGCGATGAGCCGTCCACCCGGCGTAATGTCGCGGTTCACGATGGACGAACTGCGGGAACTGTTCCGGTCCGACTGCAATAACTTCACGACGATTGCGGCAATGCTCGGCGTGACGCGCGAACGTGTCCGACAGATATACAATCGACACTTCCGTGACGAATTCGGCGCGTATCGGACGGGACATGCCCGTCAGATCATTTGCAGACGGAAGCGTACATCCGTTGCGAGAAAGGCGCTACGTCCGAGCGGCGCTGCGCTCATCGTTGCGGAAATGGCGGAACGTCGCGGACTGACGGTAAGCGCCGTACTGAGTGAATCACGCGACATAGTTTACGCAAGTAGTAGGAAGCTTTTCGTGTCTGGCAAGAAATGTCGCGCAAGAGTCGTATCCAGCACGTGCAGGGCGAACCCTAAACAAATCGTCAGATATTGGCACGTACCAGCCACGAGCGATTACAGTCAGGAAGTGGTGATTATATTGGCTGGAGGCAATGTGTTCATCATTCCCGGCGCGATATTTGGGACGTTGCGATCCCACTACATTCCAACCGACCGTCCGTCCGACCGGGCTGGAGCGCGACGTTGCGGAATGGCCGCGAAGATCGACTACTGGTCGTATCTGGACCGGTGGGATTTGCTCGAACCGTGATTTATTCGTCAATCGAGTCGCATGCGTTGACATGCAGAAAACGCGGACCTATCGTAATGTGCGGTCCGGGAAAATAAGGAGTAGCGAATGCAGGTAACGATCGAACACGCCCGCAAAGTCATCGAAATTGTCGATAAGGGACTCTCGAAGGGACTCGGCGTTCAGGAACCGGGCAAGATGTGTGTCGAAGCTGCCGTATGCGCCGCGCTCGGTCTGCCGCACGGCGACGACCCGCAGTGTGTCGCGTCGTCCGTTCGTGCATTCAAGATTCAACTGAATGATTTAGGATGGTCGTCCAATGCGGCGAGGGCAGTAGGCTTACGTCGTCTCGCCGTCGCTCAACTCGGGAGTCTTGGTGTCGTGAATGATCGCGACTTCATAAAGCTCTTGGCGCTCAAGACGATTCAGGCGATCGTACCGATCGCTCTCCGGGCGGCGGCAAATATCCCGGGCAATAAAACACACAAAGAGAAATTAGAAAAGGCGGCGATCGGTTGCGAGAACGCAATGCTTCCTGCCGGTCGCGACGCTTTGGCTCTTGCCCGGGTGCGTCATGGTTTTCACGTTTGACAAAGCCGACCAACTCGACAATCCTGAGTGTTGGTCTTTTCTGCTCGAATGTTGGATTGCGGTCATCGAGTCGCGTCGCCACCCGCGCCGCAAGAACGTGCCCGAATGGGTCCGACGCGCAAATCGCGTCGCGAAGGTGGGCACTCGATGATCGAACGACACGACTCGGTAATCACCGAACCCGGCATGTACGATATTCCCGCCGCGAACTATCACGCGGACGACATCACGAGCGAACCGACGCTAAGCAATTCGATCGTTCGTTTGCTCGATTCCGGCGCGTCGCCTCGGCACGTGACGGGCAAGCATCCGCGTCTGATGCGTCCGGAATGGTGTGAGTTCGCCGAGAGCGGAACGGACGCGCAGAAACTCGGGCAGGTCATTCACGGAATGCTGCTCGGTGTTGATGGTGATTACGTTGCTAAAGATCCGGACGAATTTAGAATAAAGGACGGTTCGCCTGCGAAATCATGGGGCGCGAAAGAGGCGTCGATCTGGAAGGATTACATAGAAGCGTCCGGCAAGATCGTCATTGCTCGCGAGACCGAACGCAAGGCGCGACTCGCAGCGGATGGTATGCTCGACGCGATCCGTGTGGAGTTTCCGACGTGGGATGATGGCGTTTCGGAACGGACGCTTGTGTGGCGCTGGCAACTCAATGACGGCGGTCACGTGTGGTGTCGCGCCCGTCCGGACCGAATCCTCATGAACTGCGAATGCGAGTCGCGCCCGAAACGACACAAGCACATTTTTGACGCGAAGAGCACCGGGAAGCCGGTCTATAGCGATCAGGCGCTTGACGCGAAGATCGGGCTTGAAGGATGGGACATTCAGCACGTGTTCTACGTGGCCGGTGCGCGCGCCGTGTTCGGTGAGGATGTGCCGTTCACGTTCGTAGTTGAGGAGTCGTTCCCGCCGTTCGAGCCGTGGATCGTGGACATCCCGGACGAGTGGTTGGCGCTCACCCGTCAGCGCGTGGATGTAGCGGCGCAAACGTTCGGACGCTGCCTGCGCGAAGGATCATGGCCGGGGCGCGCGAGACGACGCATCGTAGTGGGCGCACCGCCGAATTGGCTTGTTTCGCGGTGGGAAGAGTCTCTAGAGATAGCGACAAGCAAGGAGAACTCATGACCGACGAGACGCAATCGGTCTGGCTTGATTTTTCCGGTTCTGAGACTCTGTCAGAGGCGCTACCGGAAACATTGCTCGCTATCGTCATGCATGGTTTTGAATACGCGTACATGCGCGGCGTTCGTACCGGTATCGACGAGACGCGCGAGGCGTTCGGATATTTGGCGCCAAAAAGAGGCAACGCATGACACACATTCTCGATATGTACGATCCGTCTCGATTCGTGCAACCGCACGAGCTGAACGGAAAGGACGTGACGGTCACGATCGCGCGCGTCGTTCGAGAGGAAGTGAAGAGCGAACTTGGCGAATCGCATTGGCCGGTCATGTACTTCTCAGACCACCCGAAACCGCTCCGTCTCGGTCGTAAGATGGGGAAGCAACTCATCCGAATGTTCAAAACGACCGATCCGAACGTTTGGGTCGGGAAGCGCATCACGCTCTACGCCGCAAGCGAAAAGGTACAGAGCGGCGAGATGAAGGGAGAGATGGAGGATCGCGTCCGTATCCGTAAGAACCTTCCGCCGCAAACGGTCGCGAAGATCGCGCCGGTCCGCGCCGTGAAGTCTCTGTCTGAACGTGTCGAAGCGTTCCGTACGGCGCTGAAGGGCACGACGAGCACGACCGATGCGGAAGCGCTCTGGGCGAAGGGCGCGGCGCTGCGAGGCGAGATCGACGCGGACAAAGCGGCCGAACTGGAACTTGAATACGAAGCGCACATCGCGGTACTGAGGGAGAAAGAGAAATGAGCGAATCAACCGGATACGCAGGCAACCCACAGAACGAAGACGAACAGATGTTCTACAACCTGTGCGCGAGCGTGGCGATGAAGACGGTCGTACAAGTGGACACGATCGGAAAGCCGGCGCCAGAGATCGCCATCGCTGCCTTCGATATGGCCGACGCGATGCTGATCGAATATCGGCGCCGGATGGAACGGCCATGAAGATTGAACGCCTGCGCTTAACGCTCACCACCGAATGGAGCGCGCCGGAGGAGCAAGGTAAATGAGAGTGCAGCGGTATGCGTGGTCAAACACGTACGACGATATCGTACCCAAAGATGACGGGAATTATGTCGAGTTTGATGATTTAGTCGCATTTCGCGATCGGATTCGCGAGTTGGTAGACGGTTGGCAGCGAGCGGACTTGAACGGTCTATATATTCGCATGCGTGATTTGCATGTGTTGCTCTACGAAGAGGAAGGCGACAATGAAGGTTGAGTTCGACTTTAAACGTCGCGCGATCACGGCCGAGTTGCATCGTAGACGTGCGTCCGCGTTGCGTTCGCTCGCGTCCGACTTGTCGATGTCGTCCGCTCGTCAGGAGATCGAATCGGAAGCGTCGTTTCACGAGAAGTGCGCCGATGATCTGATGGACTATGCGGACGCGGCGGAACGGCCCGTGCCGATCATCGCGAATCCTCGCATCGATATCGATCAGGCGGACGCGCCGGGACGGAACGCATCGTGAGCAAGAAACCGGTCGTGACTGCCTATCACACGAAGGACGGAACGTCCGTCGAGTCTCCGTGCTCTTGTTTTGGGGGCTTGATGCGGGTCCACTCGACAGAGCGATGCGCGTTTGTGATTTATCGAGAGAAGCATCCAGACGACGCTGAGTTTGAGCAGATAGACCTATACGAGAATCCTGCCTACCTATCCCTCCAGCGTAAGATTGCCCGAACGCGCCGCTGGACGATCATTCCGTCCTTTAAACTAACGCTATGAACGCGTCCGTTGATCGCTCAGTGTTGCTTCGCGTCCTGCTCTTCTGTTCGGGCGTGATTGAGAAGCGCGTCACGATGCCGGTCCTTCAGAACGTGCTGCTCAGCGCTGACGAGTCCTTCGGGTTGATCCATGCGTTCGCGACGGATACGGAAATCTCGACATCGATCCATTGCGAAGCGACCGTGAACGAAGCGGGTACGTTCCTGATCGGACTCGAAACGTTCATCGAAATCCTGCGGAACTTGCCGGACGAGACGGTGCTCATCAAAACGGCGGACGCGAAGGTCACGATCGAGTCCGGCACGGCACGTTTCGCTCTGCCGATCCCGAACGGTGCAGACTTTCCCGGCATGCCGGAAACGGAAGGACCGGTCCGGCTCGTTACGGACGCGTCGATTCTCGTCGAAGGCATCCGGACCGTTTCGTACGCGATCGGATTGCCCGACCCGAACATGCTCATGACCGTCCTTTCCGTGACGAGTGCGAACGGATCGCTGGAGTTCGCAGCGACGGACGCGAAGCGCCTTGCTGTCACGTCATGCGAGTGGACGAGCGAAAAAGAGGCGCTGCACTTCACGGTCCCGCCCAAAGCGGCACGCGCGATCAGTAAGATCGATCCGAGAGGAGACGTACGGATCAAAACGGACGACTTCCGGACCGAGGTCGCGTTCGAAAACGGCGTGCTCATCTACCGCAAAGTGGACGGCAACTTCCCGAACTACACGGCGATCATTCCGAACGCGTACGGCGCGCAGGTCACGACCGACCGGAAGCGCCTGATCGACGCATTGCGACGCATCCAGCTCATGACGCCGAACGATCGCGGCGTGTCGCTCACGATCGCGTCAGGAAGGCTCACCGTAGCCCCGCTACGCGACGAATGCGGGCAAGGACGGGACTACCTACCGGTCGAAGGCGATGCGGCCTTCACGACGCTCCTAAGCGGACAATACGCGACGCAGGCGCTCGAAGCGATCGGAACGGAACGTGTCCTACTCGGCGTGTCGGACAGGCTCGTCGGATTCGAACCGGTCGATCCGGACGGACCGATGCGAAGCAAACACCTGATCGTGCCGCGCGTACCGGTCGATATCGCATGAAAGACGGAGGCGAAAGATGAGTAAAAAGAGTTGGATTGTGCGCATGAAACGGACTGTCGTGACCGAGTTCGTCGTCACTGGAGGTTCGGAAGACCAAGTACGGGACGATCCGTTCAACTTCGACGTTGGTGAAGATACCGAAATCGAGCAAACGGATTACGAAGTCCTTTCCGTGGAGCCAAACGAATGAGCGTCAAATACGTGGAGGCGATGATTCTCAAGTCGGACGTGATGCCTGATCGGATCAGAATCGGAACGACCTATCAATCGATGGAACGAGTTTGGAATGCACTTCCAGAAGTCCATCTAATCAATACGCCACTTGAGAGGGCCGCGTTGGAGCTTAGTAACGACGCCGACGAACTACTGACAGAGGTACGTTCTCATGAATGCCCGACCGGTATCGGTGTAGGTTTGGATCTCGTTCCGCTTTCGCATACGGACTCGGTCGGACGGCAACTCGAAACGGCCCTATTCCTTCCGGGCGATGAGGTTGCGATCGTACGACTCGCAGACCTGAAAACGCTGATAAGTAAGGCCGTTTCGTACGATGCGCGAGCGGTAATGCCCGGCACGACGTGAAACGAACGGACTGGTATAGGAACGACCGCGACGCGAAAACGAGTGACTTATGGATGAGCGCATGATAACGTTATCAGAGGGAGGTAAGCGAACTCCGATGTCGATGTACACGCGCGTTTTTTCGACCATCCTTGATAGCTCGATTTGGCAGGAAGAACTCCATGTGCGGTGCCTTTGGATCGTGCTGCTCATCATCGCCGAAGATAACCGGGACGGGACGGTAAACGTCCCGATCGGACGCCTCGCGCAAAAAGCGGGCATCACTGAAGAGCAGACGCGAGACGCGCTCGAACGACTCATGTCGCCCGATCCGGACTCGGATTCTCCAGACGAAGAAGGACGACGCATCGTGCCGCTCATTCCGGAACGTCCTACACGTGGTTGGCGTCTCGTTAACTGGAAGAAATATCAGGACATATCGAACGCTCAGCAACGACGCGAACAGGTCGCCGCGAACATGAAGAGGTATCGAAACAAGGGGAAGGAAGATGATAACGCGTTATCAGCCGTTATCGAGAGTGATCTTTCGGTGATACCTATAACGGTACCCTCACCCTCACCTGTACCTAAAAAAACCCTTTCGGGCGAAGAGAGACAGATCTTCACCAAAGAGTTCGAGCAATGCTGGGCGGCGTATCCTCGAAAGCAAGGCAAGGCCAGCGCTGCAAAAAGTTACGTCGCACAGGTACGACCGCTCGTGGATGGTCAGACTGCGATGCTCTCGGCGATCAAGAACTATAAGGAAGAGTTGCGCATGCTGGGTCGGACCGATCAGTACACGATGCACGGTTCGCGATTCTTCAATCACGTATGGCGCGATTATGTTGACGGAACGTGGACCCCACCGAAACCTGTGAACACAAACGTCGCGTCGAGTCCGATCGGTCGGTATCAACGTGCCGAAAAGAAAGAGTTGTGATGGGCTATCCGATCAAGTGCGGCGGGTGGGGTTCGGATTGTCCGGTGATGTTGACACGCGAAACGGAGCGTCTTTTCGGCGAGGCTATCCTGTGCGAATCGTGTTATCGCGTCGCGCGCGTCGCGTTCAAACAGGCGCTACGCGGACAGAGCGGAGGGTTAACTATGATGCGCGTGGATGGTCCTTCAAAGCCGTACGATCGCGAACAAATCGAGAAGGTGCGTAGAGTGCTCGATCATGAGTGCGGCGTGCGGTGCGATGGAGAGGGCAAGACGCAATTGCATGGGGCCGCACGGAGGCTGCTGGCGACGGTCGATCAACTGAGCACGGTCGTAAAGGATCATGAGGAATGCGTCGGTGAACTGGAGTATGCGAGCGAGAACGCACAGCTCAAAGATAGCCTTACGCTTTACGGAAAATCCAATCACCAGTTCGTGGAGTCCAACCGCTTGTTGCATGCTGCCTACTTGCGGCTCCGACAGATCCTTGGTGCGTACGGCACGCCGTACGGGCCGTCGCGCGAAGAGGTGTGGGCGCATACCGAAGCGAAGGCGCGCGCGTTGGTTGAGCGTGCAGAACAGGCGGAACGAGTAGCAGCGAAACGAATTGCCGAAAACGGGGCGCGTATCTGCTGGCGGTGTCTCGTTGAAGAATCGAATCCGATTCATGATCCGAACGCTCATGACGACTGTCCCCCAACCTGCACGCACCACTCGTTTGAGTACGAACCGACATCGCGTACTGGTCTGCTGAACCACATCGGCACGCTGTTGGGCAGCGTCGCGTATGCCGAGGCGCACGTTGTTAAGCTAAAGCAGGACGCGGCAGATCGAGCTGCCGAAATCGAGAACGCCACGGCCGAAGTGCTCCGACTCCGATCGGCGAACGCTCAACTGATGCGCGAACGGGACGCGGCGCGTCAAAGCGCGAAGGAGCCTGACGATGCATACCAGCGTGCCGGTGATGGCTTGGTGGCTTCGGCAAAACGCAACGCTGAATTGGTAGACCGGATTGTTGAGCTGAAGCGTGAGAACGAACGACTGCGCAGTGCCGATGACCGTGACAGTTGGGCAGGAGAGTGGTGTAAACGTTGCGACCGTAGGGTAGTTGTCGGGTTCTCGGTTCGGGATGCGATCTGGGCTGCGGTCGTGCGTGATCGTTGGAATATCCTATGTACTACATGTTTCGACATCGAAGCGCAGATTGCCCGAATTGCGTACGATTTCGACGAAACGTTTCCTGTGTCGTGGGCTTGCTGGATGCCTCCTGACGCGTCGGGCTCTTTCCAGCCGCGGGTGAAAGGCAAATTCGAATGAAAGCACCACTCTTCAATTCTATGTTGCTGTTCGCATACGTCGCATTGATGTGTTCCGTTGTCTGGCCCGCGCCTCCTGTGAACGCGCAGCACGTCTGCTTCAACCCCTCCCGTTCGTGGTACGAGTACCAGACCGCCCCCTGCACGACGGACGAGCTGCACCAGTTCGCCTACCTCTGCGATGTCGTGCGCAACCTGCCGAACTGTAATCCGCCCGCGACGCTCAGCTACCGGCCGGCGCCGATCCCGTACAGCGCGCCCACGACGTACGGCGGCGAGGTCAAGGATCATGGCGTCGTGCTGTGGCGATGGATCAAGGCGGGCGATGCGGCGAGGCCGTGCACGGCGGCTGAGCAGGCGATGCCGGGCTATGCGTTCGCGTGCAACGTAAAGATGGGCGAAACGTTGTACTACACGCAACGGTTCTGGGGTGCGGGGGTGTCGCGATGACGAAGG
>Ga0157377_10000833_pt1 | contig 12772 bp, 10 predicted proteins | sample M55metaG_FD_121116 | JGI IMG/M metagenome (GOLD analysis project Ga0157377, IMG submission 121116) | Miscanthus rhizosphere microbial communities from Kellogg Biological Station, Michigan, USA - M5-5 metaG | ecosystem: Host-associated > Plants > Roots > Rhizosphere > Soil | place: USA: Michigan...
CGACCGGACGACCGCCCTTCGAAGCACTGATGTCATCGCGCCCTTCGCGGCGAAACGGGTCTTCTCGGCGACGGAGCTCGAGCGGTTCGCCGACTGCTCGTCGGCGTGGCTCGTGGAGCGCGTGATCGATCCGAAGAAGATCGACGCAGAGCCGGATCCGATCCTGCGGGGCTCCGTGCTGCACACGACGCTGAATCGCTTCTACGCGTCGCTGCCACGTGAGCTCGACTCCGAGCGGGTGACGCCCGAGAACCTCGACGCCGCGATCGAGCTCGTCCACCGGTGCCTCGACGCGGCCCTCGAGTCGGGCGTGCGGCTCGATCTCACCGAGTTGCAGGAAGCCGAGCTCCGGCACACTCTGCGTGCCGACCTCGAGGGCTTCCTGCGTGACGAGGCCGCGTCCGAGGTGCAGTTCGTTCCTCGCCGGCTGGAGGTCGCGTTCGGCTCCGAGCGAGCGGCTCCCGAGCTGCAACGCGGGCTGCCGCTCGGCGATGACCTCTGGCTCTCGGGGAAGATCGATCGAATCGACATCGACCCGTTCTCGGCCCGCGGGATCGTTCAGGACTACAAGTCGGGCAAGGGGGCGCACTCCGCCCGGGAGATCGACCGGGAGCTCCGGCTCCAGATCCCGCTCTACATCCTCGCGCTCCGTGATCTCGTCGGCGTCGAGCCGATCGGCGGTGTGTACCGTGCTCTCGCCGGCCGCCGGCTGACGCGCGGGATGCTCCGAGAGAGCGCGCGCGAGGATCTTCCCGGCTTCGCGAAGGACGACTATCTCGACGAGGACGCTTTCTGGAGCCAGATCGAGGCCGCTCGCGAGCGCGCCGGCGACAGCGCCCGGCGCATCCAGTCGGGCGACGTGCAGCACGACCCCAAGGGCGACGGCTGCCCGCCGTGGTGCGACCTGTGGCCGATCTGCCGGGTGCCGCGCGCGTGACGGTCGTGGAGTCTCAGAGAGGGCTCAACGAGGAGCAACTCGCCGCCGTCGAGGCCGACGGTTCGGTCTTCGTTGCCGCGGGCGCCGGCACGGGTAAGACGTCGGTCCTCGTCGAGCGCTACGTCCGGGCCGTTTGCGAGCGAGGCATCGACGTCGAGTCGATCCTCGTGATCACCTACACGCGTAAGGCAGCGGGCGAGCTGCGCACCCGGATCCGGGCCGCCCTGCGCGAGCGCGGCCGACCGGACCTCGCCCGTGAGCTGGACGGTGCATGGATCTCGACGATTCACGGCTTCTGTGCACGTCTGCTTCGTGCTCATCCGTTTGCCGCCGGCCTCGACCCCAGGTTCCGCGAACTCGAGGATGCGGGAGCCGCGGTGCTCCGTGGCGAGGCGTTCGACCGTGCGCTGCACGAGTTCTGCGCGGGCGGAGACCCGGAGCGGATGCGGCTTCTCGCGACGTACCGTGCGGACGGGCTGCGGCGGATGCTCACCGGCGTGTACGAGACGCTCCGCTCGGCGGGCCGCGATCTCGTCCTCGAGCTCGGTGAGCGCACGGACACGGGCGACGCGGTCGGAACGCTGCGGTTCGAGGCGCAGGCGCTCGTCGACGATGGGGCGGCGACCCCGACCCAGCGCGCGAATGCAGCCGAGCTTCTGCACGTTCTCGGCGATGGATCGACCCCCGAACGGCTCGTCGACCTGTCGGCGTTCGCGAGCAAGGGGGCACGAGCCGCGTCGTTCGAGCAGGCGCGGAAAGCCGCTGAGCGGGCCGCACTCGAGGAGCTCGCCTCCCACGATCGTGGGCTCCTGCAGGAGCTGCTCGAGCGGTTCGGCCATGCGTACGCAGCGGCGAAGCGGCGCGAGTCGGTCGTCGACTTCGAGGATCTCCAGCTCGCGGCGCGAGACCTGCTGCGCGACGACCGCGGGGTCCGTGAGGCGACGCAGCTGCGCTTCCGGACCGTGATGGTCGACGAGTTCCAGGACACGAACCGCTTGCAGTGCGAGTTGATCGACCTCGTCGGACATCCGGACCACACCGAGGTGTTCACGGTCGGCGACGAGTTCCAGTCGATCTACGGCTTCCGGCACGCAGACCTCGAGGTCTTTCGCGAGCGGCGCGAGCAGGCGCCGAGCCTGCTGTCGCTGACGCGCAACTACCGCTCACGCCCGCAGGTCCTGTCGGCCGTCAACCACCTGTTCGGCGACGCGTTCGGAGACGACTACCAGGCCCTCGCCGCATCGGCTGAATTCCCGGACCCCGTGTTCGGACATCCCGTCGAGCTTCTCGTGACGGACAAGTCGACCTTCGCCGGTACGGATGTCCACTGGCGCACGGGTGAAGCTCGGCAGATTGCGGCGCGCGTCCGGGAGCTCGTTGACTCCGGTGAGGCTGAGCCCGGCGAGATCGTCGTGCTCTTCGCTGCCGGAACGGACGCGGAGCGGTACGAGGAGGCCCTCCGGCGACAGGGATTGCCCACGTACCGCGCGACCGGTCGTGGCTACTTCGGGCAGCAGCAGGTCGTCGACCTGCTCGCCTACCTCCGGCTCCTCCACAACCGCTACGACGACGTCGCCCTGGCGACGGTGCTCGCCTCTCCGTTCGTCGGCATCTCGAACGACGCGCTCGTTCTCACGCGCCGCAACGCGCCACGCCGTCCGCTCTTCACGGCGCTCGAGCGCGGGCTCCCGGAGCATCTTGCCGAGAGCGACGAGCGCCTGCTGCGTGCGTTTCTCCAGCGCTACGAGCGTCTCGTGCGCGCGTCGAACCGCATCGGGCTCGAGGAGCTGTGCGAGCGAATCGTCACCGAGCACGACTACGACCTCGCCGTCCTGGCGCGCTGGGACGGCGCACGCCGCTTCGCCAACATGCGCAAGCTCGGACGGCTCGCCCGCGACTACGAGGCTGTCCGGGGCTCCGACATCGAGGGGTTCGTGCGTTTCGTGCGGGAGCAGGACGCGCTGGGGGCGAAGGAGCTCGAGGCAGTCGCCGAGGAGGAGGGGGGCGGAGCGGTTCGCCTCCTCACGATTCACGCTGCGAAAGGTCTCGAGTTCAAGGTCGTGATCGTCGCGGACGCGGGGCGCGACACCGGCGGCCCGCACGGCACGGACGAGATCGTCGCGCTCTCCGACGGACGCTTCGGTTTTCGGATGGTGCACCCGACGCGCGGGAGACGCGAGGGCGTTTTCGCCTGGGACGATGTCAAGGACGCCGCGACCCGGCAGGAGAGGGACGAGCGGCTTCGCCTCTATTACGTCGCTATGACGCGGGCGATCGACCGGCTCATCGTGTCCGGTGCCATCGACCCGGGGCGTGCAGCCGATCGCACGACGCCCATCGGCTGGGTGCTCGATCGGCTCGAGGCCCACCACGCCGTCTTGGATGCGGGCGACGCGCCGATCGAACTGGAGCGCGACGAGGCGCGCTTCCTCCTGGCCGTGAATCGGTTCGCGCCGACGGGCGACGAGCCGCAGGCCGCAGAGGTCACGGTTGTCGACGCCGACGAGCTGCAGCTCGCGCTGTTCGACGAGCTGCCGACGAGCCGTCCGCGGCTCGGGATCGAGTTGCAGCCGCTCGCGGAGATCCCGGTGCCGAGGGCGCACGACGTCCGTCGCCTCTCGTACAGCGCCCTCGCCTTGTTCGAGCGCTGCTCGTACCGCTACTACTCCGAGCGGGTGCTCGGCCTGCCGCCGCGCCCGCGCGGCGCAACGGCAGACGGGGAGCGCACCGGGCTCGCAGCGACCGAGGTCGGGGATGCCGTTCATCGTCTGCTCGAGATCGTCCCGCTCGACGATCCCACGCCGCTTCCCCGGGACGACCTCGACCGTGCGGTGCGCGAGTGGTATCCGAACGTGTCGGACGAGGAGCTTGCACGTATCGCCGAGATGGTCGACGCGTTCTGCCGATCGGAGCTCGCGGGCCGTATTGCCGGCCTGCCAGGCGCTCGGCCCGAGCGACCGTTCGTCTTCGAGCACGACGCAGTGGTCATCCGTGGCCGACTCGACGTCCTTTGGCGACAAGGCCCGCGCGCGGTCGTCGTCGACTACAAGTCGAACGCCCTCGAGGGGCGGTCGCCCGCCGAGATCATCGAGGCCGAGTACTCCCTGCAGCGACTCGTCTACGCGCTCGTCTGCCTGCGAGCGGGAGCCGACGAGGTCGAGGTCGCGTACCAGTTCCTCGAGCAGCCGGACGAGGTCGCGTCGACGACCTTCACCTCCGCCGACACTCCGGCGCTCGAGGCGGAGCTCTCGGCGGCCATCGCTCGCATCCGGGCGGGCGAGTTCCGCCCGACACCGAGCGAGTTCGCGTGTTCGGATTGCCCCGCGCTCGATCTCGTGTGCGCTGGGCCAAGGCTCGCCGCCGCGCGCTAACGTCGCGCGGTGCGCGTCGCCGCGATCAGCGACATCCACGGGAACCTCCCAGCGCTGGAGGCCGTGCTCGTCGAGATCGATCGGGAACGCGTCGACGCCATCGTCGTCGCAGGCGACACCGCACACGGGCCGTGGGCTGCCGAGGTCGTCGACCTCCTGGTCGAACGTGGCGCACGCTGTGTTCGCGGCAACGCCGATCGCGAGGTCATCGACCGCAACGACGGGTTCGGGCCGCTCGCGCCGTGGAGCGCTGATCGGCTTGGAGAGCGCCGGCTCGCCCTTGTCGCAGACTGGCCGCTTACCGTGGAGCTCTCTGTCGACGGACTCGGCGAGACGCTCGTCTGCCATTCGACGCCGACGTCCGACGATCCGATCTACACGCGAATCACCCCGGACAAGGAACTCGTGGGCATCCTCGATGAGGTCGACGCCGACGTCCTCGTGTGCGGGCACACGCACATGCAGTACGAGCGCATCCTGTCCTCGGGCCTGCGGGTCGTGAACCCCGGTAGCGTCGGAACACCGTACGAGGGAGCGCGCGGCGCGTACTGGGCGCTACTCGGACCGGATGTCGAGTTTCGCCGCACCGCCTACGACGTCGAGGGAACGGTCGCTGCCATCGAGGTCCTCCGCGTGCCGGTCGACGCCCGGACGCTCGAGCAGCTCCTGGACCCGCCGGACTCCGAGAGCACGACCGAGTACTTCGAGTCGCTCCGTGGCACGTAGCTACGTCCGCGAGGCGCGCCGCCGAGGGCTCGGGCGTCGTCGAGAGCGCATCGGCCCGATCATCCAGCGCCTCGCCGAGGAGCACTCGGACGCGGAGATCGCCCTGCGCTTCCGCTCGGATCTCGAACTGCTCGTGTCCGTGATGCTCTCGGCGCAGACGACCGACGTGAACGTGAACCGCGTCACCCCGGCGCTGTTCGAGAAGTACCGTAAGCCGGAGGACTACCTGGCCGTTCCCGTCGAGGAGCTCGAGCGGGACATCTACACAACCGGCTTCTTCCGTCAGAAGGCGAGGGCGATCCGCGGGACGATGCAGATGCTGCTCGAGGAGTTCGACGGGCAGGTGCCGCGGCGCCTCGACGACCTCATCCGACTCCCGGGGGTGGCGCGTAAGACTGCCAACGTCGTCGCGTCGGAGCTCGGTCATGCCCAGGGGATCGTCGTCGACACTCACGTGCGTCGGCTCTCGCAACGTCTGGGGCTGACGCGGCAGGAGGATCCGGTGAAGATCGAGCGCGACCTGCAGCGGGTCGTCCCGAGGCCCGACTGGGCGCGCTTCCCTCACCTCCTCATCTGGCACGGGCGCCGCATCTGCGAAGCGCGTCGCCCGTTGTGCGAGGACTGTGTGCTCGAGGATCTCTGCCCGTCGAGCCGCGTCCCGCACTGAGCGTGCGGCTCAGATCCAACGACGCCAGCGGAAGAGCGCGACCTGCACGAGAGTCGAAACGACGATGAGGCCCAGCGATGTTCCCAGAGTCCAGAAATTGCGGTCGAAGAGGCCTTCGAAGTTCTGGCCGTAGAAGCCGACGATGAACGAGGGAACGAGCACCAGCGAGGCGATGACGGTGAGCTTCTTGCCGACCTCGTTCTGGCCCTCGGCGATCTGCGATTGCAGGTGGTCACGGACGCCGACCAGAAGATCGCGTGCGACGTCGAGCTCCTCCGTGACCCGGACGAGCGTGTCGTAGGTGTCGGCGAACATCCTTTCGACGGTGTGCGGGAACAGGTCGTGGTCGCCCACGTCGATGCGGCCGTCGATGATCCGGCGGATCGCCGCACGCGTCGCCGACACCGTTCGGCGGCGATGCAGCAGACGATGCCGCAGCTCGGACAGTCGGAGTCGCACGACCGACGGTCGAAGCTGGTCGATCTCGTCCTCGAGGCCGTCGATCTCCGCAAAGACAGCGTCGAGGAGATCGAGATAGGTGTCCACCACGTCGTCCACGAGTCGGTGGACGAGCATTCCCACGGGATTGCCCGCTTCGTCCGCCGCGTGTAGCGCCGCGACGTCGAAGCTGGCACCGCTGGTCGTGCCCTTGCGCACGGTGATCAGGCGGTCACGCGTGGCGACGAAGCAGATCTCCTGGTGCGTCGGCGTGTCCTCGAACGTGACGATCGGGACGAGCACGCCGAAGACGTACGCGCCGTGATCCTCGATGAGCGGCCGTGGCTCGCGCCCATCCACGGCCGGCGTCGCGAGCGCCTCGAGCACGTCTGGATCGGCGCCGGACGGAAGAGCAGCCTCGACCTCCCGGCGGGACGGATCCACGAGGTCGAGCCAACGCGCGCTCATCGACCGCGAGGGTAGTGAGCGGTGCGGTCGGAGCGGCGCCTAGGCCGGGACTGCTGCGACCTCGGGCTGGTGGCGCTGCTCCTCGAGCCAGCGCTGCGCGTCGAGCGCTGCCATCGTCCCCGACCCTGCCGCCGTGACGGCCTGGCGGTACGTGTGGTCCTGCACGTCTCCCGCGGCGAAGACTCCGGAAATGTTCGTGTAGGTCGATCGCGGCTCCGTGACGAGGTAACCCGCCTCGTCGTGGTCGAGCCAGTCGAGGAACAGCTCGGTGTTGGGATCGTGCCCGACCGCGACGAACAGGCCGTCCGCCTCGATCTCGGTCGACTCGCCCGTCACCGTGTCGCGGAGCCTGAGGCCGCTGACGTGTCCGTTCCCCTCGTCGAGCACCTCGTCGACCTCGGCGTTGAGGATGAACTCGACCTTCTCGTTCGAACGAGCGCGGTCGACCATGATCGGCGACGCGCGGAACTCGTCCCGCCGGTGGACTATCACGACCTTCCTGGCGAAGCGCGTCAGGAACGTCGCTTCCTCCATCGCCGAGTCCCCGCCTCCGACGACGACGACGACCTTGTCACGGAAGAAGGCACCGTCGCACGTGGCGCAGTACGAGACCCCGCGGCCCTGGAGCGTCTGTTCAGACGGGAGACCGAGCTGGCGGGCGCTCGCGCCGGTCGCGACGATCACGGAATCCGCGCGATGCTCCGTGTCTCCGACGTACACGCGGAAAGGACGCTCGGAGAAGTCCACGCGCGTCACGTCGTCCGTGACGAACTCGGCGCCGAAGCGCTCCGCCTGGCGCCGGAAGTCGGCCATCATCGTCGGCCCCATGACGCCGTCGGCGTAGCCGGGGTAGTTCTCGACGTCGCTCGTGATCATGAGCTGACCGCCCCAGTTGAACCCTTCGATCACAAGTGGATGCAGGTTCGCGCGGGCCGTGTAGAGGGCGGCGGTGTAGCCGGCGGGGCCGCCGCCGACGATGATCACGTCACGAACGTCTTCCACTGTGTCTCCTTGGACAAAGCCTAGCCCCCGTCTCTCTGGGCCACGCTGGATTCAACGAATTGCCGCAGGTCGCTGTTCCGGTCGGTCATGCGGCGTCGGCGCCCGCGGACAGGGCCTCGAGCGAGGTCTGCGCGGGATCCACGAGCTCCGCCGCGGCGAGCGAGCGCGTCTGCCGGTCGACCGGCTGCACCTCCGGAGGCTCGATACCGGAGATTCCGTGCTGCTCGAATCGCCGTGCCTGCACGAGCACCTGGCGCTCGAGCGAGCCCACGGTCTTGTTGTAGGCGTCGACAGCGCCGTCGAGCGACCGGCCGAGCTTCGCGAAGTGGGCGCCCATGGTCGAGAGCCGCTTGTACAGCTCGCGCCCGAGGTCCGAGACCTCACGCGCGCTGTCGGCGATCGTCTCTTGCTGCCAGGTCATCGAGACGGTTCGGAGCAGCATCATCAGCGTACTGGGCGACGCAAGGATGACGTTGGAGCTCCACGCGTACTCCTGCAGCGACGGGTCGTGCTCGTGCGCGGTGCGCAGGTACGACTCGTCGGGAAGGAACATGACGACGAGATCGGGCGACGGCTCGAACTGGCGCCAGTACGCCTTCGCCGAGAGCTTGGTCACGTGCTCCCGAACCTGGCGCGCATGATCGGCGAACCGCCGTTCGCGCTCCGCCTCGTCCGACGTCTCGAAGGCGTCGAGGTACGCACTGAGCGGAGCCTTCGCGTCGACGACGACGTGCTTGCCGCCGGGGATCCGCACGACGAGGTCCGGTCGCAGCGTGCCGTCGTCCGTCGAGGTCGTCACCTGCGACACGTAGTCGCAGTACTCGATCATGCCGGCGTACTCGACGACGTTCCGGAGCTGCGCTTCGCCCCAGCGTCCGCGCACGTGCGGCGTTCGCAACGCGTTCGTGAGACTGCCGGCGCGCTCCGACAGTGTCGCGACCTGCGTCCGGAGCGCACCGTATGACTCCTGGCGTACCCGTTCCACGCTCTGGAGCTGCTGGTCCATCCGGTCGAGCGACTCCTTCAGGGGCCGCACCTGGCCCGAGAGGTGTGTCTCGGCCAGTTCGAGGAAGCGCGCGCTGTTCGCATCGAGCGCCTCGGTGGAGAGCGCCTTGATCGCAGCTTCGAGCCGCACGTCGCGCGAGTCGCGCTCGACTGCGAGCTCCCCCTCCAATCCTGCGAGCGAGCGTTCGAGCTGAATGACCTCCTGCACGCGTCGCCGACGCTCGACGAGCGCGGGCCGTACGGCGATCAGGACGGCTGCGGCGCCTGCTGCGATTCCGATGAGAAGGGCGATGATGACCATTGAGCCGACCAACGGTAATCCGCTCAGCGGACGGCACTCCTTGCACAACGCGGGCTGAACCGAGGCCGCTGCTACCCTCGCGCCCGGCATGGCGGACAAACCCCGCGTGAAGGCGCCGAAGCAGCGCGCCGCGAGCACCGACGACAGCGCCCGTCGCAGGCGAATGCTGACGATCGCCGCCGTCGTCGGTGGCCTCGTCCTCGGGTTCGCTGCCGTCGCTGCAGCTCTCGGTATGGTCGGAGGCGGCGGAGCCAAGACCGACGTCGCAGGGCTGCGAACGGCATTCAAGGACGCCGGCTGCACGCTGAAGGTGGCGCCCGCGCTCAAAGGCGCCCACTCGATCACCGACCCCTCGAAGACGGCGCCGCTGTGGAACACCGATCCGCCGACGAGCGGACCCCACTACGGCTTCAACCCCAACGGAACATTGGGCACGGTGATCTGGGGCGCATACGACCAGGAGGTGGAGCTCGCCCGGCTCGTGCACAACCTCGAGCACGGGGGCGTCTACATCTTGTACGGGAAGGACGTCCCGGACGCGACCGTGCAGCAGCTCCGCGCGTTCTATGACGACCACAAGACAGGGACGGTCCTGGCGCCGCTCAACCGCCTCGGAGACACGTTCGCGCTCGGTGCCTGGGTCGTCGACGGCGACACGCACAACGGCTTCCTCGCGAAGTGCACGACGTTCGACGAGGGTGCGGCCTCGACGTTCTTCCGCTCGCTCCAGTTCCGGGGTCCCGAGCGCTTCGACCCCAGCCAGCTGCAGCCTGGCGGCCAGTAACCCGGCGTACACTCAGCCCGCCGGGGTGGCGGAACGGGTGAGACGCGCCCGCCTTAAAAGCGGGTGTCCCCTCGGGGGCGTGCGGGTTCGAGTCCCGCCCCCGGCATTGGTCGTACTCTCCCTGACGCTAGACTCGGCCGGCCGTGGCGAGCCCTCAAGAAGCGCTTGCCCATGCCCAGCTCGAGTGGGACACACCGCTCTACCGCATGGCGGTGGCGCAGTTCGACCAGGCGGTTCCGGTCGCCGACATTCCGGATGACGTCGCCGAGCGGCTGAGGTTCCCCGAGCGGTCGACGATCGTGTCGGTGCCGGTTCGCCTCGACAACGGGAAGCGAGTCGTGTTCCCCGGCTACCGCGTCCAGCACTCGAGCATCACCGGCCCGACGAAGGGCGGCATCCGCTATGACCCCGAGGTCACGCTCGGCGAGTGCGCGGCGCTCGCCATGTGGATGACGTGGAAGTGCTCGCTCCTCCGGCTGCCGTACGGCGGTGCCAAGGGCGGCGTTCGCTGCGACCCGCGAGCGCTTTCGCCTGCGGAGCTCGAACGGCTCACGCGCCGCTTCACCTCCGAACTGCTGCCGATCATCGGCCCGCAGGAGGACATTCCCGCACCGGACATGGCCACGAACGAGCAGACAATGGCCTGGATGATGGACACGTACTCGATGCAGCGCGGCTACGCCGTGCCCGAGATCGTAACGGGGAAGCCTATCTCGATCGGCGGCTCCGTCTTCCGCCACGAGGCGACCGGCGCCGGTGTCGTGATGGTGATCGCGCGCGCCTGCGACCGGCTCGGCTGGACGCTTGCCGACCAGCGCTGCGTCGTTCAGGGATTCGGCAACGTGGGAGGAGTCGCGGCCGCCGAGCTGCACGCGCTCGGCGCGACGGTGATCGCGGTCTCCGACGTCTCCGGCGGTCTCCACTCGGCGTCCGGGCTCGACATCGCTGCGCTCCACGCCTACGTGCGCGAGCAGGGCTCGCTCGAGGGCTGCGAGGCGGGCGCGCGGCTCACGAACGACGAGCTGCTCGAGCTCGATTGCGACATCCTCGTGCTCGCCGCCCGGGAGGACCAGATCACGGCCGACAACGCGTCGCGCGTGCGGGCGCGGATGATCGCGGAGGGCGCAAACGGCCCGACCTCGCTCGAGGCAGACGCCATCCTCGCGGAGCGTGGCATCCCGGTGCTCCCGGACGTCCTGACGAACGCGGGCGGCGTGACCGTCTCGTACTTCGAGTGGGTGCAGGATCTCGGTCGGCTGTTCTGGACTCGCGACGAGATTCGCGCGAAGCTCGCCGAGAAGCTCTCGAACGCCTTCGACCGCGTGTGGGATCTGGCCGAGGATCGGAAGGTGTCGCTCCGAACAGGCGCACTCGTTGCCGGCATCCGTGAGGTGTCGAACGCGCTGCAGGCGCGCGGGATCTTCCCATGAGCGCCGTTCGCGACGCGATGGTCTCGAACCCGGGCCAGCTTCCTGCCGACTCGTCTGCGCAGGCCGCCGGCGAGCTCCTACAGCGGACCGAGGTGCGCGCGGTGTACGTGACGCAGGACGAGCGACTCGTGGGCGTGGTCACGCGGAAGACGCTCGTGCGAGAGGTGATTGCGCACGGGCTCGACCCACGCACGACCGAGCTCGGTGCGATCGCCGAGACGCCGGACTTCACGATCGGCCCCGACGTCCCGCTCGAGGAAGCATTCCGGTTTCTCGAGGCCGAGGACGCCGAGCGCGTCCCGGTCGTCGACGACGAGCATCGCCTCATCGGGGTGCTCTCGAGAAGTGTGTTGCAGCGACGGCTGGCGGAGGACGAGGACGAGCCGGAGCCGCTGCCGCCGGCGGCCTAGCAGCAGGTGTAGGCGCCGGGGGGTGCCGCGCCCTCGTCGGTCTCGGGCAGCTCGGCAGCTGCAAAGGCAGCACCGTGGAGGACGTCGCGCTCCGACACCTCGATCTCCGTCAGCTGGTAGGCGGTCATCACCTCTCGCAGGACGACGATGCCCGCGACGATCACGGGCGCGCGACCCGGCTCGATCCCGGGCACCGCGAGCCGCTCCTCGTTCGTCATCGCTGCGAGGCGATCGAGCTGCTCCTCCACGGACGCGAGTGGGAGGCGGTGGCCGTGCGTTCGCACCGGGTCGTACTCGGCATCGCCCAGATCGACCGTTGCCAGCGTCGTGACCGTGCCGGCAACCCCGATCGCGTGTGCGACCTCGAGCGCCGGAAGAAGCGACCGTACGTACGCGCCAGCCGCAGCCAGCTCGGGCTTCGACGGCGGATCCGAGCCGAAGAACCGCTCCGTCATGCGGACGCAGCCGACGTCGAGGCTCGTCGAGAACTCAATCGTGCCTCGCCGTGCGTGGACGAGCTCCGTCGACCCGCCTCCGATGTCGACGACGAGGACGTCGTCGAGCGGTGGCCGGCCGGCCGTGACGCCGTGCAGCATCATCGCCGCTTCCTCCTCGCCCGAGAGGAGGCGCGTCGCGAACCCGTAGCTCCACTCGATCTCACCGAGGAACGCCTCGCCGTTCTCGGCGTCGCGTACCGCACTCGTCGCTATCGCGAGGGTCCGCTCGGCGCCCAGGCTCTCGAGCTCTCGCCGGTACTCCGCGAGGCAGTTCCGCACCCGTGCGATCGCGACGGGAAGGAGTCGACGCCGCTCGTCGACGCCCTCGCCGAGTCTCGTGATGGTCAGCCTGCGCGTCACCTCCTCGAGCCGATCGCCGTCGACCTCCGCGACGAGCAGCCGGGTCGAGTTCGTCCCGAGGTCGACCGCTGCGACGCGCGTCATCGGCTCGGGAGGAACACGCGCAGCCAGCGCGTGCGCCGCTGCGCTTCCTCGAGCGAGCCGAGGAGCACCTGCAGCTGCGCACGCGACACGCGTAGTCGTCCCAGCGCCGCCCGCAGATCGGCCTGAGAGCGCTCGGCGTCCGCGAGGAGCTGCTCGGTTCGCGCGCTGCGCTCGTCGAAGAGCTCGAGCTCGCCCGTGATGGCCTTTCCGGTGCGCTTGCCCTGCTTCCACAGCGCGACGCCGCGGATCGCGACGACGAAGACGCCGACGAGCCCGAGAACCACTCCGATGA
>Ga0157377_10000839_pt1 | contig 12728 bp, 11 predicted proteins | sample M55metaG_FD_121116 | JGI IMG/M metagenome (GOLD analysis project Ga0157377, IMG submission 121116) | Miscanthus rhizosphere microbial communities from Kellogg Biological Station, Michigan, USA - M5-5 metaG | ecosystem: Host-associated > Plants > Roots > Rhizosphere > Soil | place: USA: Michigan...
ATACGCCGACGTGCTTCTTCATGCCCGTGAGCGTCATGTCGAACTTCTCAGCAAGGTCTGTGATCGATGCGTCGGCTCGTCCGAGCTGCTCCAGAACGCCACGCCGCGTGGCGTCCGACAGCGCGGCGAACGAAGTATCAAGTCGGGTCGTCATATACTGAACCATATGGTTCAGTATTTAACGCGAGCGTTCGCGGCATGCAAGGGGTGGCCGCGACGAACGATGCGTCCTACGATCTCAACAGAGCGAGCGCATCCGCTTGCGTGGCACTGAGGTGTGGACCTTGTTGAGGCCGAGGCGGCGCGCGATGATGACGATCGGGTACTCGGGCTTCGCAGAAGTGTCGTGGGGCTGATGGATAGACCGCTCGATCATGTTCGTCACGCGGTGCCTCATGGCAGTCACCCTTTCTCACACCGCACACGATGACACGAACTCTCTTCGTGACTGCGATGACGCTATTGCCCGCCGCGAAGGGCGGCCTTTTGTATGACGTCGTCTACCTCAACCGCGTCGTGGGCAATAGCGGATTTTTGGAGAGGGCCACGGTGCGCTGAGAGTGACCCGTAGTCAAGTCAAATCCATCCACACGGACCGCCTCACATGCATTGCTACATCGGATTCCGACACCTCGCTATCCTCTCGTTCGCGCTGTCGAACCCTGCTTCCGCGCAATACATCACTGGCGCGCGAGACGACAAGGCAACGCGCGTCGACAGCATCTTCCGAGCGTTCGACCGGACCGATTCTCCCGGTTGTGCGCTCGGCGTGTATCAGGACGGAGCCATCCGATACGCCCGCGGCTACGGCATGGCGAGCCTGGAGCATAGCGTACCGCTCTCGCCGCGCTCGGTGCTCGATGTGGGATCGATCTCAAAGCAGTTCACGGCGATGTCGATGCTGATCCTCGAGAAGGAGGGCAAGCTCTCTCTCGACGATCCGATTCGGAAATACTTCCCCGAGATGCCGGCCTACGCCGATCACATCACTTGGCGCCGCGCGCTCAGCCAAACCAGCGGATTGCGCGATCTGTGGACCATGTGGGGCCAGACCGGGCGGACCTTCGCAGGCGACACGGTCGACGCCCTGAACGTCATCGTTCATTCAGCCGAGCCTAACTACACGCCTGGCGAACGGTACCTCTACACCAATACGGGGTGGATCCTGGCCGCGCAGGCGGTCTACCGCCTTACCGGGAAGACGCTGGCGCAATTCGCCGAGGAGAAAATCTTCGGACCGCTCGGCATGCGCGACACACGATTCCTTTCGGACCGTTATGCAATCATCCCGAATCTCGCCGAGAGCTACGGACCGCGTACCGGGGGGGGCGGATTCCGGATCGTGCGCTCCGAATACGACGGCGCGATTCAAGGGCCGGGCGGGATCCACACGACGGTCGAGGACTTCGGCCGCTGGCTCAACAACTATGACGCCGCCACGGTCGGCGGGCGCGACATCATCCAGACCATGACGACACCGACGAAGTTGAACAATGGGTCGCCGGCGACGTCCGGGCCTGGTATGGCATACGCGATCGGCTTGACGGTCGGAACGCTCCGTGGCCTGCGCGTCGTCGCGCACGGGGGGAGTTGGGGCGGGTTCCGCGGCCACTTTCTTCGCTTCCCCGACCAGCGATTTGCGGTGGCGACGTTCTGCAACCTGACGACGTCGGGACCGGATTCTCTCGCGGCAAAGGTGGCAGCGATCTACCTGGGCGACCGGATGCAACCCGACACGGTCGCGGCCTGGACGATCGCGCTGGCCGGTCAGCCGCGAGTCGCCACGTCGGCGGCTACGCTCCGCAACCTCGCGGGGGTGTGGCGGAACATCGAGCGCGGCGAGGTCCGGCGGACGCGGGTGAAGGGAGACACGCTCGTCTCGGCTGGAGACCCTCCGACGGTGTATGTGCCGTTAGGCGGCGGTCGTTTTCGTTCTGAGCGGACCGAGATCCACTTCGAGGGAGGACCGGCGAACAGTGCGCCCACGCGGATGATGGTCCGCACGCCAACGGAGACGGTGACGTTCGTGCGGGCCGACACGGTCGTGCTCGACGTGGCGAAGCTCGCCGAGTACGCCGGCGACTACCGGAGCGACGAGGCGGAGGTGACGCAGACCTGGAGAGTGGAGAAGGGGCAGCTCGTGGTGTACGCGGGATACCGGCGACTCGGCATTCTGGAGCCAACCTACAAGGACGGCTTCACGCGAGGCGGGAGCGTGATCGATGTGATGCGCGACGCCAAGGGCCGGATCACCGGGTACGTGGTCGAGTCGGGGCGGGTGCGGCACCTGCGGTTCACGCGGGTGCGATAGCTGGTTCGCGGGACGTGGGCGTAATACGGACTTGATCGGGCAACCTAGCCGATGGCGATTCCAACCGACCAGCCGATGAGAATGTCAAAGTAGCGTCGGGGAGCTTCGGACATTGCAAGAAGCGCCTCGCCACGCTTCTTACGCTCGAATCGGAGACAACGTGCATCCGCATCGATACGCACGGCGCCTCGCGCGAATGCTCATCGTCCTCGCCTTGACCACCGGCACGGCCGTCGGTCAAAGCCCTCGCGACCGCGAAACGCGCATCGCGTGGTTGACGGCGAATGCGGCGCCCCTTCGTTCAATTGACCCCACGAGGCAAGCCGACGATTTCACAGATCTGGAGCCGCTTCGCCGAGCCATCGGTGACTCACGTGTCGTGATGTTGGGTGAGCAATCCCATGGTGATGGACCAACGTTTCTCGCCAAGGCCCGGATCATCAAGTTTCTGCACCAACGCATGGGTTTCGACGTTCTCGCGTGGGAGGCGGGCCTCTTCAACGCCTCTGATATGGATGCAGCCGTGCGAGACACGTCGGTTTCCCTGGACCAGGCGCGCGGACGCGGATTGTATCCCATCTGGGCACTGAGTGCGCAGGTCGCACCGGTCTTCGAGTACGCGCGCTCCGTAGCGGCGACGCCGCGACCGCTCGAGATGACCGGGTTCGATCATCAGTTCTCTGGAGGAGGTGCGTCGCGTTGGGCGCCAGCCCTCATTGAGTTCTTCGACCGGGCGGACACTACCATCCTTCCGCAACAGTTCCGCTCGGGCTGGCGAAGCGATGTGCGAGCGATGTTCAGCTCCGACGCAAAGCCGGCGGACATTCGCGGCATTGCCGATAAGTGGCGCGGCCTGATGGCCGCGCTTGATGGATCGCGTTCCACGCTCGAGAGGACACACGGAGCGACTCACGTCGCGTTCATGAGGCGCAGCGTTGACGCGGCACTGACTTCCCTCGAGGGACTCGCGCGTATGCGCGAGTCAGGTGGCCGGTTTGTGATCGCCGACAACAATTTCCGCGATCAATGGATGGGAGAGACGTTGGCGTGGCTCGCGAACGAGCGATACCGTGGCCGGCGAATCATCGTTTGGGCGGCGGCATCCCACACGCTGCGCGATCCGACGGCGATCGTCCTCGACCCCGGGGCCGGCTTCAGTTACCAGGGAATCGTCAGCATGGGACAGGTCGCGCACGCCGCCCTTGGCGACGCTGTCTACACCATTGCGTTCACGTCGGCCGAAGGAACAGCCGGACGCGTGACGGACAGTAAGACCACGCCGCTTTATCCTTTGAATCGAGGGTCGTTGGAGGACCTGCTCACGGCGATTGGACGACGTTTCCTGTTTCTGAATTTGCGAGGCCTTCCAGGCGACCACTGGCTGCGTTCGCCGATCACCGCCAATCCGCTCGGGAATTCGGGCGTGACGACAGATTGGACGCAGCAGTTCGACGCGTTGGTGTTCATTCGAACGATGTTCCCGAGCACCAAGGGACCGCTCGCTCCGGCGGATGCTATACTCACAGAGCCGTCATCCGTTCGCGGCCGATAACAGCTGAACTCGGCCGTTAGCGAGTCCGCCAGACACCGTCAGGAGACCTGATGTCAACCGAAGGCGTCGCTTCCCAGTTGCGTCGCGCCTGGCGGTGGTGAGGAGGCGGTATGAACTCGAGCCGTCGCAGGTTCTTACAAACATCAATGATGGGTTCGGCCGTGGTTATCGGCGCGCCGTTGCTGAACGTCGTGCGTCCAGGCTGGCTCACCGCGCGCGCAAAGGTGATCTCTGTGAACGAATTCTCCGAACTAGGCGGTGCTCCGAAACCCGCGCTCGCGGCCTTCGATCATTTTCAACTCGGCTGCCCCGACCTCGACGCTGGAATCGCCTGGTTCGAGGGACTCACTGGCACGCGTCCGGGTTTCGGCGGTGTCCATCCAGGCCGCGGTACGCGCAACGCATTGGCATCCCTTGGTCCGCGTCACTACTTAGAGGTATACGCTCCCGATCCGCAGCAATTGAATGTGAACAATGACACCGTCCGACGTCTTCGCGGCCTTACGGCTCCAACCATCATCGGCTGGGCCATCGGCACAAAAGATCTGGAGGGACTCAAGCGCGAGGCCGATGCCGGCGGAATCAAAGCCACGGTTACTCCTGGCTCGCGCCAACGCCCCGACGGGAAGCTGTTGCGGTGGCGTTTACTTAACCTCGACGCCCCACCACCGCTCGCGCCCTTCTTCATCGAGTGGAGCGCCGATTCGCTTCATCCGTCGACAGACGCACCGTCGGCCGGGACGGTGGAACGGCTCGTCTTGGAAGTTTCTGAGCCGGAGAAACTTCTCAAGACCCTGCATAGCTTCAGTATCGCGGCCGAAGTTCGCCAAGCCTCTGCCCCGCGCGTTCGGCTCACTCTGGCAACGAAGAAGGGTCGCGTCGAGATTGGTTGAAAGGAGCAACGAGGAGCGCTCCTCGGCGCGCTCGCTAACGATCATTGGAGCTAAGCGGCAATCTGTGGATTACGCCCGCCTGCGGCGGCCCTTCGATTTGATTCGCTTGCAGCTCAGTTTGGGCGTTAGCCAGCGATTCTGCTGCGGGGTAGTAATGTCATGAGTCACGATCTTGAGTCGGCCATTCACCGCCTAAGCTGGAATGCAGCGAGCTTCAGATATTTCTAACGGAGTGGGCGGTCCGGATCACTCAAGCGTGGTCGCCGACGCCTCCCGAAACCGCTGGCTAACCAACGCTGAAGCCGACAAATCGTCTATTGAATTGTTGCGGCTTCGCCGCAGCTCTTATTAATGCCTTTGCCCCTTTACTCGGGCACTAGGCTGTCACTCGGCGACTTCGAACTCGTAATAGTTCGTGACGTGCTCACTAGGATGACCACCATGCGTCGCTTCTTCAGTTCTGCGTGCTTCGTCCTCGGTACCGTTTGGAGCGCCGCCGGCACTCTCAAACTCCTCTTTGGCGTTCGACTCACTCAACCGCTTCTTCCACCCCTCGGGCTTGAGCAGGTTTCTGTCGCTCCGTCGATCGCAATTGGCCTCGCCTTCTTCGCTACCGCCGCCATCCTCGCCCGCGTGCCTCGGCGTACCGAAGCGGCAGACCTCCTGGATTCAACGCTCGAGCCTCACCGACTCGTTGACGGCGCAGCAGTTCCCGTAGTATCCGCAGCGCGCGCCTCGGTGCGTCAGCCTGATAAACGCTGACGCTGCCGAACGAGCTTCGGATTGCGCGCGGCTTAGCCTCGCGCCTCGCGCCGTCGCGCTCCGCATCTATCCCGTCGGGGGCGTCTTCAACATCGGTGAGCCGTTTCTTTTTTCGGCGGTCCGCGGCACCGGCGACAGTGCGGACCTTGGTACCGCAAGCAACGTCTATGGACGTCGTCGGACACGACCGTGGCCGTCATCCGACCGGATGGCAGCTTCCGTGCGCGCTGTGTCGGCGTCACGACGATTACCGCAAACATGGTTGAGGATTCGCGAGTGTTGGCAGGGCGGCGAGCGGTTTTAGTTGCCTCTGGCACGGTCGCCTGTGCGTTATTCGGCATCGCGACGCAGACGCCTAACGGGCACTGAAGCTGACCCCATCGCGCAATCGACTATTGCTAGGTTGTGAGTAGGAGCTGAAGTGTGCTGGATGATCATTCGTGGCGGGTGAGGACGATGTCGTGACGCAACCTTCCATCGAGACCGACCTCGCGACGGCAATCGTCGCCGTGTATCGCGCCCGGCTCGAGGATTTTGTAAGCCTGCGCGATGGACTTGCCAAGCGACTGCGCGCCGAAAAGCGGCGTGACGATGCAGTACTCGTAAAGGCGTTGCGTAAACCGAGCCGGATCGCATGGACGCTCGACGGCGTCGTTCACGAAGATCCGGCGTCGATCGATCGTCTCGCGGCCGCAATTGCCGAGGTGCAGACCGGCGCAGATCTTCGAATTGCGCTCGAGAGTGTGAAGGAGGCCGTTCGTGCTGTTGCGGCGGCGGGTGCGCGAGTCGCGGTCCGCGCGGAGTACCCGATCGAGCCGAACGTACTCGTCACAGCCGTTCAGGCGATCATTGGCGACGAGAGCGCCTTTGCGGAGCTTCGTGCCGGACGACTCGTCGAAGTGCCCGAAGGCGGCGGGTTGAATCTGCTCTTTGCGCTCACGGCGAATCCTGCGTCACCAAAAACAGCCGTGTCACCGAGCCCGCCAACGCCGCCGCCCGTTGAGCCCGTGAAACCCGATCCGCGCATCGCGCTCGGCGCCGAGGCGCGCGCAGAGCTAGATCGTGCCGAGAAGTCTCTCGCTGAGATGCGCGAACAGTCGGACCGTGCAACAGCGTTACTGCGCGACGCCAAAGCAAAGTTCGATGCCGCGGAACGCGCGCTATTGCTCGCTCAGACAGAACTCGAAGCGCGGCGTGACGACGTCGACCGCACTCAACGACACGTTCATTCCACGGCAGCGACTCTCGAAGACGCCCAACGAGCAGTCGACGACGCTCGCCGGCGTCTGGCGAAATTCACCTGAGCGCCGTTCGCAGAGCGCTCGCTTCCCAATCGAGAACAGCGTCGGCGCGTTGGACTAGGCGTGTGCGGGGAACGACACGCGGAACTCCGTCCGTCCTCGCTCGGATAACAGGCCAATTTCGCCGTTGTGGCGGCGCGTAAGACGGCGCGCGATGTCGAGGCCAAGACCGGTGCCCTGACCCACGGGTTTGGTGGTGAAGAACGGGTCGAAGACTTTGTCGTGTAGCTCGAGCGGAATACCCGGACCGTCATCGACCACAGTGACGGTGACGCGGCCGCTGATCGTCGACGCCGTCACCGTTACGGTGCCGCCGGTGCCGATTGCATCGAGCGCGTTGTCGACGAGGTTCGACCACACTTGGTTGAGCTCTCCACCCACGGCGAGCACGGGCGCAAGCTCCGGGTGCGTGTCGAGGGTGAGCGTGGCTTCATTGGCGGATGCCTTCGCGCGCAGGACAGAAACGGTGTCGCGCAATCCCTGCGCGATGTCGATCGGCTCGATCGCGGCGGCGCGATCCATGTAGGTGAAGCGTTTCACCGCCCCCACCAGATCATGGACCCGTGCGCTCGCCTTCTGCACATCGGAGGCGAGCGAGCGCGCGAGAGACTCGGCCGCGATCCACCGCAAGGCGACGCCGAGGACGTCGGTGCCGATCGTGCCGAGAAGCGTGTCCAGCACCGGCGCCGTCGCGCCCAAGTCGACGAGCGCGGGCGCGGTATCGCGATCGGCGCCGTGTCGCTCGAGCCATTCGATCAGCGCGTCCTCGCGATCGGCGCGTTCGAGCGGCGACTCCGGTGTACGGGCGGTGTGCATGCACGACGCGCGCAGGCTCTCTATGGCTTCGAGTTGCTCGGGGGAGAGGTTGGCCGCTCCGCGTGCGTGCGACGCCTCCACGAGCTCGCCGAGCGAGTCGCCGAGCAAGGCGGCGCCGCGCGCGGCGGCCGAGGCGGGGTTGTTCAGCTCGTGCGCCAATCCCGCGGACAGCTTGCCGAGCGAGATCATCTTCTCGTCCTGCAAGTCGGCGCTGGTGAAGGCGCGCGCGCGGTCGAGCATCACGTGGACGAGCGCCGTGGTCAGTACGGGACACTCGTGCACGAGCGCTGGGAAATGGACGCGGTCCAGATTGATGAACGCGCCCGCCTCCATTCCGATCCCCGCCGCCACGGACAGGTTGACACGCGAGTAGGGGAGGAAACCGGTCACGTCTCCGGCGCGCCAATCGGCGACCCGCTTGGGTCCGGCGCCGCGGTCGATGAAGGCGCTGATGACGCCGGACACCACGATGAAGCATCCCAGCCCTTTCTGCTCGTCCTCGGTGGCTCCGCGCGCTACGATCGTCTCGCCGGCCATGAAGGGACGAAGCGTCGCGCGCGCGGCGATCCACTCGAGCTCCGCGCGCGGAGCGGCGCCGGCGACGCGATGGGCGGCGAGCAGGGCGACGAGATCGGGATGAGATTCGGTGGCCATGATCGAAGCATACCTCCGCGGGCGTAAGGCCGCGAAGGTAACCGCGATCGTTGCCTACTTCCGCTCCAGTGTCATGCGGTGCGTACCTATTGCGGCGGAGGTCCGCCCGCGCGGCCAGCAGGCTTCGGAAACGAGTCGATCAACTCCGCCATGCGCGTCCGTGTCGCCTCGTTCGGCAGGCGGCCGATGCCGCCGCCGATGTCGTCGAGCGCGTGCGACACCTTAGTCGTCCCCATACGGGCCACGGTGACGGCCGGGTGGCTGATCACGTACTTGAGGAAGAACTGCGCCCAGGTCTTGGCGTCGAACTCGTCGGCCCACTCTGGAAGGGGCTTGTTGGCGACGCGCGAGAAGAGGCTCGTGCCACCCGTGCAACTGCGTCCTTGAGCGTTGTTGAATGGGAAGAACGCCATCACGCCGATCTTCCGCTCCCGGGCGAGCGGTAGGATCTGGGTCTCGACGCCGCGATTGCTCACGTCGTAGTCGACGCCGATGAAGTCGATCGGCTCACTGCGCATGAGCGCCTCGAGCTGGGAAGACTGGAAGCTCGCCGAAATCGTCTGCACGCCGATGTACCGGACGCGCCCCGCCTTCTTCTCATCCTTCAGGGCCGCGATGGTTGCGGCATCGGCCGCGACTGGAAGCATGACCAGGTCGATCCGTGGCACCTTGAGCCTCGTTAACAACGAGTCGATGTGCGGTTTCACGAGGCCGGCCTCCGGCGCGGCGTTGCCGGGAGTACCGCGCGTCGACCAAAAGAGCTTGTTCTGAATCCCGAGCTCGTTGGCGGCCGTGATGTGGAACTGCTCCGATGCCGGGTTGACGTGCATCACGTCGTAGACTCTGCCGCCGCTGTCGGCAAACGTCTTGAGGACCTCCGTGAGCGCGGCGTGATCCGCGCACCCCGGGTGGTTGCTGAACGACAGTCCGACGGCCGGAAGCATCTCACCAGAGGACGGAATGGCGCGCTGAATGAGCTTTCCACTCGGCTGCCGCAGTGCCTGAAGTGCGCGGAGCAGCTCCGGAGTGAGCGCCAGCGTGGCGCCGGCACCGAGGGACCGGCCAAGCCATTCACGACGCGAGATCATACGGTCTCTCCTTCGTGGTTGATCGTTCGTCCTTGATCCGCACGCAGCCGAAATCGTTGGCCTTATTCAGCGCGCAATGCCTCCGTCGGCTGCACACGCAACGCGCGCATCGTCGGGACCACGCAAGCGAGCATGCAGACGCCGAGCATCACGATCGCGTAGCCGCCCAGAAGCACAACCTCGGCAGGTGTCAGCACTCCGCCCACCCCCGTCCCGCGGAATTGCGTCGTGTTCCCAACGCCGATCGACGCGACGAAGATCAACACACTCCCCGCGATCACGCCCAGGCTCACCTGCGTCAGTGGACGCCTGAAGATCGACGCGATCACTCGGCGCGAGCTCGCACCCAGTGCCACGCGGACCCCAATCTCGCGCGTACGGCGAGCGACGATGTACGCCAGCACCGCATAGATACCCGCCAGCGACAAGAGAAGAGCGACTGCCGTCATGCCGATGATGATCCGGACCCAGAGACTGTTCATCCAGATCAACGGCGTCGTCACGTGATCGAGGCGCGTCACCTTCTCGACGCGGAGCGCTCCGTCGACCATCGCGGCGAGCTCGCGAACACGCGGTGCGAGCGACAGTGGATCGCCGCGACCGTGCACAATGAGCTTGTTGGAGCCTTGGCTTCCCGGAACGACCGGTAGATAGAGGCCCGGCTCTCGCTGAGGCATGGCGGCGCTCGCCAATCCGAGCTCCTTCACCACGCCGACGATCTCGTACCACGGCAGTTGGGCCGCATTCGAGTCGGCTGCGCCCGAGGTGAGACGGACCCGATGGCCAATCGGATTCCGTCCGGACATTACGAGATCTACAAATGCCTGATCGACGATCACGACGCGAGCCTCCTGCGAGAGATCGGCGTTCGTGAACGAGCGCCCCCTCAGCACCGGTGCCTGGAGCACGTCGAAGTAGGAAGGATGGACCCGCGCGGCTGCCACCCATCGGGACGCGATCCCCGGCAGCGACACCACCTCGACGCGGCGATAGCTATGGTCCTCTGCCGGCAACGCGTCGACGAAGGTCACGCCGGTGATGCCAGGCTCCGCCATGAGTCGCTGGCGCAACGCGTCGAGCGAAGCGGTGATCCGCCCTTCGAGCGCGGCGCGCGCCTCGGGTGTCGTCGTTTCGTCGAGCGAACCGTCAATGGCCAGGGTGGCGCCGAGATACTCCTTCGTGGCAAAGCCGGCGTCGTACGACTCGACACGTTTGGTCTCGCCGCGCGCGAGCATCGCGACCGCCGGCAAGGCGACGGTGAGCGCAACCTGCGTGACGATGACTGCCGTCCATACACCGCTGAAGCTCACACCACCGCCGCCGGCAGTGCCCGCGCGCAATCGCGTGCCGAGTCCCCGGGTGATCTTCCGCGCCGGCATCACTCCCGCCACCACCGCCCCGATCACCGTGAGCGCGAGCGCGGAGGCGATGGTCATGGGCGAAAGATTGAAGTCGACCCAGAACGGAAGCATCCCGTAGTTCATCTCGATGTACGGGCGCCCCAGGCGCACTAAGGCGAACTGCGCCAACGCCAGGCCGACGACGGCCGCGACGCTGGCGAGCACCAACGCTTCGGCGAAGAGCTGCGTCACGATGCGCCGACGGCTCGCGCCGAGGGCGCTCCGAACGAGAAGTTCCGACTCGCGAGACGCGGCGCGCGCGAAGAGGAGCAGCGCCACCGTGCTGCACACCACGACCATGAGCACGACAACGAAGAAGTAGCTGACCCCCTTGATCGCCAGCATGTCGGTGTTGTTGACACCAAGCTGCGTGTACGGCGTCACGTAGGGCTGAATCTGCGCGTGTGTCGCCGGGTGCTCGACGGCGAGCCGCTTGCCGATCGTCGTGAGCTCCGCTTGCGCGCTCTCGAGCGACATGCCGTTCGCGAGTCGACCGAACACCTTGATGGCAATCCCACGCCGCGGCTCCGCGCCTGCCGCGTTCAAGCGCAGCGGCAACCAGACTTTGTGCGCCATCGGGAACGCGAAATCCTCCGGCATCACGCCGACGACCGTCGCGAAGGTGGTCCCGAGCTTCACCGTGCGTCCGACAATCTGCGGGTCGCGATCGAAGCGCCTGGTCCATACATCGTAGCCGAGCAGCACCACGGGCGTCGCGCCCGCCGCTGCGTCCGACTCGGTGAGCACTCGGCCGAGCAGAGGGCGCTCAGGGTCAATGCGAAACGCAGACGCCGTGATTTCCGCCGCTATCTCCGACTGCGCCGCACCGTCCGCGCCCCTCAGGTTCACGCTTGCATCACGATACGCGCCAAGGTCGGTGATCGACCGCGAGGCGCGCCACAACTGATAATCGTACAGGACGCGATCCTCGTCCTGGCTCGTCTTCCGGTCCCAGTTCTGGATACGGACGATGCGATCGCCGTCCGGCAGTGGGAGCTTCGTGGTCGTGATCGCCCCGAACATCTGGAACGTGACAGCCCCGAACCAGATGCCGAACGCCATCGCGAGCCCGCCGACCATGGTGAGCCCCGGATATTTCACGAGCATGCGGAAGCCCAACTTCAAGTCGAGCGACAGGCCGCTGAACCAGGCCGTGCCGCGGCCGTCGCGGAGCGTTTCGCGATGCTGCTGTACGCCGCCGAACGTCGCGAGCGCGCGTCGTCTCGCTTCGCCGTGGCCGACCTTCTGCTCGCGCGCGATCCGCTGCGTTTCCATCTCGATGTGGAAGCGAAGCTCGTCGTCGATGCGCGCCTCGGCGGCTCGCGGGGCGAGAAGGCGCAGCCGCGCTCGCGCGGCGTGGAACCATGTCATGGTGGGAATACTCCGGGGTGACGACTTGCGCGGGGCAATTAAGGAACGCCGAGGACGGCTTCGAGGCCGGACGCGAAGCGCCGCCAACTCTCGAGCTCGACGCCGAGGGCGCGGCGTCCGGTTGTGGTCAGTCGGTAGTACCGCGCGCGCCGATTGTTGTCGGTCGTGTCCCAGTCACTGGTGACCAGCCCGTCTTTCTCGAGACGCTGAAGGGCGGGATAGAGCGACCCCTGGTTCACTTCCAGCACTCCGTTCGAGATCTGCTGCACGCGCTGGCTGATCCCCCAGCCATGCATCGGCGCGATGGACAGGGTCTTGAGGATGAGTAGGTCGAGCGAGCCCCGTAGGGCGTCGGTTTGTGGCCGGGAAGGCACGATGAGCTCCGGGCGCTCTTCTGTAGCTGGCTACAGTAGCATATCAAGCGCTCCTGTCGACGTCAAGAGGAACCGTGCACGTTACTGCCGGGCGTCGAGACCAATTCGCTCGTGCAGCCAGTCGTGCCTGTCGCACGAGGCCTGTTGATCCAGGCCGTGTCCCGCGGCATACCAGCGAATCGTCTTGGGGCTCGGCGCGGCGGCAT
>Ga0157377_10000847_pt1 | contig 12695 bp, 14 predicted proteins | sample M55metaG_FD_121116 | JGI IMG/M metagenome (GOLD analysis project Ga0157377, IMG submission 121116) | Miscanthus rhizosphere microbial communities from Kellogg Biological Station, Michigan, USA - M5-5 metaG | ecosystem: Host-associated > Plants > Roots > Rhizosphere > Soil | place: USA: Michigan...
AGAAATTCAGATCTAAATACGGCTATTCTGATGTTAAAAAATATTACTCCAAATTTGATGTGGGCGTAGAGTTTGTGGTATAGCATAACTATCAAAGTGTTTATTCATTAGTAACGAGGTTCCTTGAATTAAATAAGCCCGTCCTAAAATTACTAGACCCACCGGATGCAAAGAACTCTACCTCGGTTTTTGTTTCATAATACCCAATAAATTAAAAAAAGAATTAGGTTTGAGAATGCCAGGCCTTAATGGTTTAGAACTCCTCAAAAAAGTAAAAAGTTCTAATCCTAATGTAAGAACGATATTAATAAGTGCATATAATTTTGATGAAGATAAATTATTCCAGAAATATATGGAGGAGGGAGTCATAGACTCAACTATTCCAAAGCCCGTAACAATTAATATGTGATGTCAGAGAGTAAAGAATGAATTTGAAATTTATCAGCTGGCCTTTATTGAGTCTAAAAATAAACATGGCTCTACTTGGCTGAATACAAATAAAGTTTGACCTTTATAGCCATATGGGCAATAAATTATAAATTAGTTAAAAGGCGAATGAGCAAGGACTTAGAAATTCAGTTTTGACAAGTAACAGTGGTATACATCTATTTTTCGGTCGACCGTCAAGCTATACTATTAATGATTATTTTTGGAACTTTAGAACCCACCATCTGGTAACGTTCTGACTTTCTCGTAGCAACAAAACTATTTGCAAACTTTCTAACGGCTTTTAATTTGTTGAGCTGTGAATTGTGTCATCGGTATGAAGTTTTTCAAATAGAATTGACATAAGGATAATGTGAACTAGTAGGTCCGTAAGACATTGTCCCCGCAACACATGAGTCGCCCGTATAAATAACATTTCGTCGAATACTTCTATCTTACTTCTCTAAAGAATCCCTAAAGTTATGAACTTTTCTATATAGATGAATATAGATGAACGAAAACTATTGCGTACCTATGTGATGACCAAGCCTGAGCTCAAAGTCTCCAGGTTTCTGGAAACCTTGCTTATCGTAATCTTGACTTCACGCTTGACAGATAATGAAATAGTAATTCCTGTTCTATCTAGGATTGAAATTCGTGCAAAAAATATGAAGAGGTCAACAGAATTGACAGCGCAAGTCATATATCATAGTGACTTGTAGAAACGTTGTGACTGCTGAAACTAGTCAATTGAATAGTTTGACTGAAATAATTAGATCAAATCTCAACAATCCGATCAGTTCCTCTGAATTCGAATTATACGATGTCTTAGAAAATATCCTAAGCGGTATCGGACTATCAGCCGCCGACAGTGGAGGAAAGATCACTTTTTATGGTAAGGATCCGATCATTCCAAGCCGCTTTAGATTCGGGTCAATGGCGGCAATAGCTTTGGCAGCCAAAGCTATTGCAGTAGCCAGCATCTGGAAATTCAGAAGTGGGGAAGGACAAGATATTCACGTCGATGTACGTAAGGCGTTGCAGCGGTTTGCAGGATTCTTTGACTTTAAGTGGGAGCTGATTAATGGTCGACCCCCGTCATTTGCCTCTGATCCGCTAAATCCTTTCCTTCAATATCCACCTATGACCTTGTGGAATAAGACACGCGACGGACGATGGGTAATGCCTTGCAACTACTATCCCAAACTGCGAGCTCGTGCAACAACCCTGCTCAGATGTGACGATAGCGTAAGTGCCGTTCAAAATGCAATGTTGCAGTGGCGCGCAGAAGAACTTGAAACGGCCGCCGCAGAAGCAGGTCTACCATTTGCAATGCTTCGCACCACTGAAGAATTTATGAAAGAACTTCAGTATACAGAGGTACTCTCAAGGGAGCCTCTGATCAGGCTGGAGAAGATAGGCGAGAGCGACCCGTTACCCTTCAAGTCTGGAGGTGAGACTCCTCTGGATGGGGTACGAGCGCTAGGGATGGGCCATGTGATCGCCGGATCAGGTATTGGTAGAGACCTGGCCCTTTTCGGAGCAGATGTCCTAAACATCTGGCAACCACTCGACTGGGAATTAGAGCCATTCTACTTGACGTCTCATGTAGGTACGAGGTCAAGCATCCTTGATTTAAATGAAAAGGCGGATTTAGAAAAAATGAATCAATTGTTGAATGATGCTGACATATTCTATTCGAATCGACGCCCCGGCTACCAAGAACGTTTTGGACTAACGGCAGATGAATTATGTTCAAAGAATCCAGGCCTAATCCATGCAAAGGTAACACTATTCGGTGAGACCGGTCCGTGGTCGAATCGGCCGGGATTTGATGAGGTTGCGGGAGCCGTTACGGGTATATTTACATTAGAAGGTACGCCTGACAACCCACGGCTGACCCCAATCCGAATCGTATGTGACTACATTGGGGGTTGGCTTGCGGCAGTTGGTATCATGTCAGCGCTTCGCAGGCGTGCAATTGAAGGTGGAAGCTACCGGGTAGTCGTATCTCTTGCAAGAGTTACGCTGTGGTTGCTTTCACTCGGCATTTTCGACAAAAAATACGCACAAACAACCGCAGGCTCGTCGGATGAACACACGTACGTTCCCCCAGACGTGTTTACAGCTGAGACACCCTTGGGTCTGTATCAAGGGATTACCGAACAAGTCGTAATGTCTCGCACACCCGGCTCATTTAGAACGGTACTCGTTCCGCGTGGTTCTTCGAAGCCAGAGTGGCTATAAATGAAGTTGATACTAACTTATTAATTGGAGGAACGCACGAATCAACGGTATTCCTACTGTTTAGTATCACAGATAGAAACTGAGAAAAGTTTACGTGACGGGGGGCAGAGTGGCCTTTTGTAAACGACAAAGATTACGGGTATCGGCCAATCTATCAATGTAGATTCTTCCCGTTTAGCCGTAGTTGGCGATAGTGTAGGAGGTAATCTAACTGCTGCTCTCACTTTGTTAGCCAAGGCGCGTGGAGGGCCGTCGATCAGATTTCAAGTACTCTTCTACCCAGTTACTGACGCAAACTTTGATACGCCATCTTACAGGAAATTTGAAGAAGCATACTGGCTTACCCGCGAGGGCATGAAATGGTTCTGGGATAACTATACTTCAAAGGAAACAAATCGAAAGGAACCAACGGTTTCTCCACTCCAAGCATCAATACAGCAACTGAGTGGATTACCACCGGGACTAATCATTAATGGCGAGAATGATGTACTCTGTGACGAAGGAGAAGCGTATGCACTGAAACTTTTACAGGCAGGCGTCGCAGTGACCGCCGTTCGGTATCACGGTACTATTCGCGACTTTGTAATGCTGAATGCAATTACAAATGATCCTGCATCGCGAGGGGCCATTGAACAAGCTTCTCACATATTGAAACAGATTTTATCAAGCTAAAAATAGCGTAGGGCCGAGCAATTCTCACAGGTATCACGGAGAGACTCTTGCGTCCAGGTTAATCTGAAGTTTATAGGAACTATTCGATGTATAGGGATTAAATTTTTTTGAATCAAATCGTTACCTTTAATGTTTGCATTATCATGATGTGCAGCAATTCAGGGATGAGAGATTCATACAGCTACCAGTAAGATTATCAGATCTAGTTTCTACTGTAAAAGTAACTAAGCTTGGTCCTTTTTAGTCTATACTCACTAGGTATGGACTTTGTCATGTATTCTTTATTTTCTACCTTGGATGATCATATCATGTTGTTGGAATTGTTCCTCCGTCAATAACGTATTCACTTCCATTGATTGACAGTGCTCTATCCGATACTAGGAACGCGACCAATTCGGCTACCTCTTCCGGGCGTCCTGGACGACCTATCGGAATGCCGCCAAGGGATTTCATAAGCGCTTGGCGGGCGGTCTCTATATCAGATCCCGTTTGTTTGGATAAACGCTCTATGAGTGCCTCCGCTGCAGAAGTCTCGATAAATCCTGGAGCAACTGAGTTTACACGAATGCCTTTCGGCCCCACTTCGTTTGATAAACCCTTACTATAGTTAGTTAGTGCCGCTTTCGATGCGGCATAGGCTAATGTAGCCTGATAAAGTGGAAGCTTACGCTGAATCGAGGAAACATGAACGATAACACCAGATCCCTGTTTGAGCATACTAGGAAGCAAGCCTCTATCCAATCTAACTGCAGCCATTAAATTGATGTTGAGTTCTTTTTGCCATTCTTCATCCGTCAATACACTAAAGCCCCCACTAGGAGCAGATGATGCTCCGACAACATTTACAAGTATATCGACACTGCTAAAGCGGGACATGACCTCCTTGACTACTATTGAGCATCCGTCTGCAGTGCTGAGATCAGACCTGACAAATACATAGTTCGGATTTTGATAATCATTTTGGACGTGTCTTCCTGTAGTCATGACCTTTGCTCCTCCTTCAAGAAGTCGACTTACGATGGCTTTACCTATTCCAGCAGTTCCTCCTGTAACAAGGGCTCTTTTTCCGCTAAATTCCTTAGACACCAGCAATCTTTTGTCCAAATTAGTGATATGTTTACGCACTCGAAAGTAATAAGGATAGTAGTAGTTCCGATATGACGAGTTATACGTTTTATTAATATCATCCACCTTAATGGTAATAATTCATCTACGTCAAGAAAAAGTATGTCAGACAGGGAATTTCAAAACATGATCAAAAAGCAGATAAATATCTAGAATATTGGCTAACACTAATCTAATTCAGAATTCTTGAATGAAGAGTGCAAAAATGAGACGTTACGTAAGTCTCTTGTAAAGACTAGGTCCAATTGAACAATAAAAAAACCGCAAGTTTTAGCTGCTAACTTATTGTAAATCATTCCTCGCAGACAATATTCCCTATTCGAGACGAGGAAAAATTGATGGTGTATTACAAGCGCATAACCATAATTATGAGAGGTTCAGCATCAATGGCTTGATGTATGGAGTATTTGGTACAGGAACACACGATACAGGATCTAGCATGTATCCTCTGGATTCTAATGATTGGAACGGCAATGATTGTTTAAAATGTATTACAGGTAAAAATGGAATTACAATTATAGATCTTCATTTTAACAACAAGAATGCAAAACAATTTGTTGGGTGGTTTATTGGTATGAAACAAGAAATCCTTGATGGGTTCGATTCTATTGTTCCCTAGCGATGAACAAGCCCCCAGTTGATGTCGAATAAATTACTGAAATTAACAACGAGAAATTAAATTCATTTACCATAAGATTGTATAAGAATACCATGAGATGCCGAATGCTATTTCGTTGTTTGAAATCCCAATTTCCACATGTTGATTTACTTCACGGTGAGATAGTTTTATTCCAAGAATTATTAATTATAGTATTTGTTTCTGGATGAAAGAAACTACCCCCTTCAATTGAATCATGACTCATACTTGTCTTGTATGAAACTATGAAAATGGTAGACGCAAATAAAGACCCTATAAAAGAACCTAGAAATTCTAATTACGACCCACCTGAAAAATCAGGTTAGTCCCTTCCGGCCCGCAAATTAACCCTCTCGAACACTAAACATTGTTCACAAACAATACTGGATCCGAATTGTCAATAATCCGCATACGGTCTAACATCTTCGAATTTAAAGGCTGGAATAAAATCTTGGACTCAGTTATGCCTGAAGATATTGATTCAAAACCACCTTCAACGTCGGTGGCCCAGTCTTCAATAGTTTTAAGGTATGTTGTCGATGTTATACAATACCATTGGAGACGACAAGAAAAAGGAAACGAAAATAGAAAAGAAAGATGAATTCGGGGACACAGTTGAAGAGACAAAAATAGAAGAAAAGGAAGAAGATTAAGGACTCCTCCATCTTTTTTTCTTAGTACTGCAACGGCCAAACAGTATCTTAATTAAGTAGCAGATGTCGCACAAATATTTCTTTGGTCGCTTAGAGTTGTCTTACCCAATTAACCAACACTGGTTGAATCACTGACGCATCATTACTCTTTAAATCGGTTGGTATTGATTATCATCGGTTCTAGTTATGACCAACGTGGGTTTAGCCAACTTCGCAAGATCATCACAAGTACCACTCCAGTTTGGCTGCAAGCCCTGTGCTAAATTAAATTAAGGTTACCATCGCATCGGTACCTTAACAGACCCCATTTACGAGCAAGGTTCAAATCCCACTGGTCCTGGACGAAAAAATTTTGTATCTTATATTTTAGTTAAGTTCCCAAAGGCAAAAAGCTAAATAGCAAGCTAGTACATGCAGGGTTCGAATCCAGACGGACTTGAACGTCCTTCAATTCATAATGTGGTCTCTAGCAATTATGTCGTTACTATGAATGATATCAAATAAGTGCCAATCGATTCTTAAAAGGTCCCACTTCGTTATCGGTACCAAGCAGATATGAACCCTTTGCCTAGTAAACTCATTAGAAATAATGAAATTCATGGAAAAGACTAATTGCTTGAAATTTATCATGATAGAAAACAAATTTTTATTTGTAACAGAGTAACAATTAATATTGTATGTCGGACTTTTACCAAAAATAGAACTGTTTTCTCTCATAAATCCTATTAACGAATCTAGATTCATCTTTGAACTCGGAATAAGTAAGTCTTTCTGGATCAATCAGACAGGTGAGGTTACACTGCAAAGTCTAGGATTTAAGAAACGCCAGCAGGTCAGCGTTGAGCTGGTCTTGAAGCGTGGCTGTGAGTCCGTGTGGTGCACCAGCATAGTAGATTTCCTTAGCACCCTTGATGAGTCTGGCTGTTTTTACCGCCGAATCCTTGACGGGAACAATCTGATCGTCCTCGCCATGCATGACAAGGGTTGGGACATCAATCTTCTTGAGGTCCTCTGTGAAATCGGTCTCTGAAAAAGCTTTGATACTCTCATACGCGTTCTTGAGGCCAGCCTGCATACTCCAAAGCCAGAATTGATCCAGCACGCCTTGGGAGACCTTAGCCCCCGTCCTATTGGCACCATAAAATTGCATCGCCAGGTCCTTGTAGAATTGCGAGCGGTCATTCATGATGCCACTCCGCATACTGTCGAAGAACTCTAACGGCAGCCCCTCTGGATTGGCTGCCGTTTTTAACATGATCGGCGGCACGGCGCCTATCAGGACCGCTTTGGCAACCCGTTTCGTCCCGTGGCGCCCGATGTAGCGGGCAACTTCACCGCCACCGGTCGAATGACCTACCAGCATTGCGTCATTGAGATCGAGGGTCTCGATCACGGCTGCTAGATCGTCAGCATAGCCGTTCATGTCATTCCCCGAAGAGGGCTGGCTCGACCGGCCATGTCCACGTCGGTCGTGCGCGATCACACGGAAGCCGTTCTGCACGAGGAAAAGCATTTGGCCATCCCAAGCATCGGAGCTTAAAGGCCAACCGTGCGAAAACGTTACTACCGGACCGCTACCCCAGTCCTTGTAGTAGATTTCGGTACCGTCCTTGGTGGTGATTATGCTCATAAAATATGTTAGGTTGACAATGGTTAATAAATATTGAATCAAAGATACCAGTACAAGATATTTATATAAACCTTATCCATCATGACCATAGTAAAAGGATAAAATTTTTTGGGTTATTGTTTCTGAACGTTACTCTTTCTTATGTCCTTTATGTCGCCCATACTTTACCTTCGGCAGCTTAGAAAATAAGACATTCTGGAACCTCAAGGAGTACCGGGTATGGCAATAAATGCTACGAATTTTGTTCTGTTCCATGGGTTCTGGGCCGATGGCTCTTCACGGAGCAAAGTAATTCCTATTCTAAGGAACGCGCGACATCAGGTTGTAGCTCTTCAACTTCCCCTGCATTCCGTGACAGATCCGTAGATAAAACCAAAAGTATGATATGTAATTAAGGAACGATAATGGGAGACTATATGCCAACCCTGTCTATTTTTAGTTATTGAATATATATTTGACCAAAACACATCAACAGGTCCTCATAAGATATTTCATTAGGTCAAACTCTACGTTTACGCATCTCCATGACCAGTCTTGAGAAAATAAATGTCTCTGTGTGGGGCTTTCAAACTTATATTTAATTACATTACAGGAATAGCCATGTCAAACAACACACCGATCCTTGTTACTGGAGCTGCCGGAAATGTTGGTTCCATATGGAGAGGTGTCGTCAAACTTCTTCGAGAGCGCGATCCTCAAGTCAGAGCGCTTGTACGCCGACTCGACGAACGATCTCAGGTGTTGAGTGAAATGGGAGCCGAACTAGTAGCCACGTATGGAATAACACGACGTAGCATCTCCCGTCCTTGAGCAGCCTCGTCTATCCGAAGCACAATATATTCTCCTTTGTAAGGCGACGGAGGCGGCCGCAAAATAGTCGCCTGTATGTCGCTCATGTCCAGAGTTGGAACTTGATTATTTTGCATATCGGTATATCGACATTTAACTCTGTTTAGCCAAATATCTTTGGAAGCTGCGGTAGCATTTGCTCCCATTTCTTTCTACTTGTTTTATGTTGCAAATGGTGAACCAGCTCGTTCCAATGCCGCCAGACGTCCCTTCCACCCGCCAGTGCGATGTGCGACCGAGACCTCATAGACGCCACGGCGCACAGCTAAGATGGGGTCATCGGATGCTTCAATGCCATCAGTCAGGCGTGTAGGATCATGCAGCATCACAGGATCGCCGATCTCTTCGACTGTAGTTGTTCGGATAATTTCGAGCCGACCGATGCGTACTCGCGGCCGATCGTCTGGCCACAGCGCGGTCGGATCGTCAGTAGGATCGCCATCTCCAGCAAGTTGAAGGACAAGATTTTGCACCACCGGTGCTTTTCTCAGTCGTGCTTCCAATTCTTCAAAGAGATATGATGGCGGTTGCTTCTGCAGTTCTTGTAGAGACTGACCAGCAACGCCTGCCTCCGGCTCCCAGTGATATCTACCGTACTGTGCTTCATCAGCTGCGTTTACAAACCTGAACGCATGAAGTGCATGAAAAGCAGTCTGTGCAAAACTGACTGGGGCTGGCACAGCCTTAGCTAGCTGGAATGCCTTAGCGATCCATGGACGGGTTGCCAGTAATTGCATCACTCTCTTCTCGTCCGGCTTGCCTGTGGCGGGATCCGGCTTCAGCGCCTTCAGAACTTCAAGCATCTCGTCGGGGGTACGAGCAAAAAAGACCGGGATCGTTATGGCGATTAGGTCGGTTATTGTGCCGTCCGGTAGATAGAACTTTACAGCCATCGAAGCGGATGTTGCCGGTCCCCATGGATTACCAGATGCGCTGTGTCCATGTCGTACAGTAACAGGGACGGGCTGACCTTGCATATGTACTGCACGGCTTAACTTCTTTGCCTCCGGTGTGGCCTTGAATATAGCAGCGTAATAACGACCTTGGGCATGTACTCCGCGGTAACCGGGGTGAAATCCTTGAAAATCTTCATGGATCAGATCGACTAGCTCTGCTGCTAGACGATATTGACTCGGCGTCATTTCCTTGTGCTTTTATCTAACTGCTAGCTGCATCTAGCAGAACATCTAATCCACTCTTAACTTTCATTGCCTTCCGTATATCTCGCACCGATGCATCCGGGTAAGCACAGTAAAAATATGTCGAAGTGATTTGATGTTTAACGATATAGTCCTTGATATCTGGACTCTTTATTCCAGGATAGTCATCAACCTCTCCAAACGCGAGATCAATATAGTCGGGAATGAGTGCAGCAAAGTCATCAATGTACGCATCCCAATCACCATCAAAAGTCGACGCAAATAAGAGTCTGGTGTCGTTGTCGAAAACAGTGAACCTCATATCGTGAAGGGTACCCACTCGATCGGCAAAAATTTGATTTTGATTTCCAAATCTAGAATCAGAAGCCAGCTTCTTCCGCAAACGTTCAGCACCACCCGGTTTGAGATTCATAATTAAAGTGAATTCTTGTACCTGTCCTGCCTTTAATCCGGGCCGAGACTCAGCTTGATTTGCTTTACTCATTTATCGTATTATCTACTCGATACTATTAAGCATTTTATCAAAAGTCTGACCAACTGAAAAGATTACGAATACATTACGACCGTAACTATATAGTTCTACGAAATTTATTATATTTGGGTAGCTACAAAATTCATTAAGTCGCAACTTCACCCAATGAAGCCAACCATTTCAACGCATTCAAGCCTGGCATGAAGCAATATTCACCACCGCGTACCACAATGAATTGTGGGAGTCCATGAAGCCTTCTCCGGACAGGTTGCTTGGGAATAGTAAAGATCTTCTCACCTTGGCCGTTGTTCAAGAGTGGATCTTGCTCTGTCCCGTGACCGATGAAATTGCCGTCGGTGATCCATTGCGATTGAATGAATTCAAACTGCCGCTTTATATGTGCGCCCATGAACAGAAAGACGCCGCCACGATCTAAGCCATCGTCTTCCATGACGCCTGCTGGCAGAGGTGGACCATAGTTAGTTCCACGCCTCAGAAAGTGATGAAGATTGACAGCAACTAAATCATTCTTTAAGGAATCTCTAGGATTAACACGTCTAATGTGTGCACTAAAAGGACAGTTTAGCCCCTTCATGTCATCTGAATAGCCGAACTTGTTATTGCGGCTTTTATCTGCGCCTAAGGCAGGGTCATCCTGTTCGGGAGCAAGTACCAGAGGCGCGCCACTACGCCATCTGCCAACCATCTTCGCAGCAATTAGTTCTTCTTCTGCAGGAGACGAGGCCAATTCATGCAGATATCTTCGAAAGGCAGCTACTCTGGTGTGAAATTTTCGGATAACCACAAAGGTCCCGTTACGACGTAAAATTTCAGGCTCAGGACTTGTTGCCGTTTCCCCAGTTTCGTCAGGGTACCCCATGACGATTTCACCGGGCTTAATTGTTGCTCCGGATCCCACAGGAGGATTGTTACTACTTCCTTCAACGTACGGATTATGGAGCCCATCTTTGAAGCCAAAAGGATTCCGACCCTCTGGAAGCTCACCGAATTTCTGTCGGTAAACTACTGAGATTTGAGAAAGATCCTTAATACTCTGGCGAGCTCGCTCCAAAACCGTATCCAAGCTTTTATCGTCACTTGAGTAAATCGCGAGAGCAATATGCACCTCTGAAGTTCCTAATGGATGATCCCAATGAGCCGGCGCATTCTCACCAATGTCATTGAGAATCGATGCCCTCGCTGCTATGCCTTGACGAAATTCCTCGGGGAAGCTATCCAAGGATTCTTGCGATAAACCTAGCGCTTTGAGTCCTTGATATGTGAACACGATGCCTAACCAGGCTGGAATACTTGGTACCCACCAATCTTCGGCCGGCGCAACGTATGGAATAATACGGTGCAACATTTCACGGCCCTGTGCCGCATCGTTTATTCTAAGTAGCACGTATTCTCCCTTATACGGAGACGGACGAGGGCGAAGAACAGCCGCTTGTATGTCACTCATATCAAGCACTGGAATTGCTCTTTTCGACATCAATATTGCTCCTTCAACTGTTCACCTGATTGGATATGTATCTCAGTCACTCCCAATAGTATTATTCTGTAATTATTTAGGGCTTGTGTGATATAACTAGGCACAACTTCTGGCTAGTCTTTATTTTGCGCGAAGGCTGAGAGTCATTCCTTGTCCTATTCTCTAACTGCTAGCCGCATCTAGCAGAACATCCATTCCCTTCTTAACATTCAATGCCTTCCACACATCTTTTACTGTTGCATTTGGGTAAGCACTGTAAAAATGCGTCGAAGTGACTTGGTTTTTAACGAGAAAATCCTTGAAGTCTGGACTCTTTATTCCAGGATAGCCTTCAGTCTCTCCAAACGCAAGATCAATATAGTCCGGAATGTATGCACCAAAGTCTTCAATGTACGCATCCCCATCACCATCAAAAGTCGACGCAAATAAGAGTCTGGTGTCGTTGTCGAAAATAAGGAACCTAAGATCGTGAACCGTACCTACTCCATCGACATGACTTTGGAAGTTGGAATCAGAAGCGATCTTCTTTCGCAGGCGTTCAGCGCCACCTGGTTTGAGCTTGAAAATTAATGTGAACTCATTTACACGCCCTGCCTTTAAGCCCGGCCGAACATTATCTCCAGCTGAATTAGGATTTGACATACATCTAGATCGATTCCATTCTTCTTATAGTTATCTCGATAAACCAATTTTATTTATTCAGTTTGTTCGAATAAATGAAATTAATCTATATAGCATTACCACGAATCGTATATATTTTGATTCACATACAATGATAAGCGATCAACTACTTATCTCATTACTCTCAGGTTTTGACGCGAAGCAATGCATGAAAACTGGTCTTAAAGCTGTCTTCTGAAATCCAACGTGATGTAATTGAATTAGGATTCAGAAACAAAAAGCTAAATACCAAGGTAGTAGAACCCTAGTACATGCAGGGTTCTAATCCCGACCGTCTCATGAACTGGCTTGAATTGTGGTCTTGACGTTAAGTATTAAACGAAGTAACGATGTTCTAATAGTTTTTAATTAATTAGTAATAGAACCCGCCTATCCATCGGGACCGATCAGATATGAACCCTTACAGGAAAAAGATTGGATTCTAGTAGCATATCATCTAAATGAACAAATAACGGGCATGTGAATGAGCGTTCCAATTAACTCAAACGTTTTTTATTTTGAGAGCATTCTAATATCTTGACTGCATGGCTAAACGTAAGTTGAAACTGACTTCGAGACAATAGTATAATCTAGGTAGGATTCTGGCAGAAGGATTTGAACGCCCTGTCTATGTTTGGAAACTCCACAAAAGAGTGTGACATGTAATAA
>Ga0157377_10000850_pt1 | contig 12689 bp, 9 predicted proteins | sample M55metaG_FD_121116 | JGI IMG/M metagenome (GOLD analysis project Ga0157377, IMG submission 121116) | Miscanthus rhizosphere microbial communities from Kellogg Biological Station, Michigan, USA - M5-5 metaG | ecosystem: Host-associated > Plants > Roots > Rhizosphere > Soil | place: USA: Michigan...
GGCTATATAGTTGCAGGACATGTCAATCATCATTGCCAGATCATTAAAGAAAGATATTTGTAAAAAAATAACCCCGACTCAGTCGGGGTTATTCAATTTTTTATCTTTTATTAAAACGGTTTCTTCGCTTCATCCGCCTTACCCTGTACCAGGTTTTTTTGCTGTACCATATCAGCTGTTACTTTCGCAGCCTGGTCAATGTAAATATCTTTACGAAGATTCTTGATCCACTGATCAAAACGATCTTGTTTTCCTTTGTCATAAGTAAACCTGGTTGCATCTTGTGGAAGTGAGTTCACATCCATATCATTATCTAATTTTTTCAGCGCTTCGATCTGGCGAACTGTGGTCCGGATTGCTTTTTGTTCTTTCTGGTATTTATCAAAATTCAAAGGATATTCTTTGTCATTTTGTTTTGCCAGCCAATCTGTATTTTCTTTTATTAATTTAAATGCCTTGTTTGTTTGAAGTCTTGCCTCACTTAATTTTTGAATTGTTGACAATTCATAACCAGATTTCCAATTATTGATCGATGCTTTTTGAATTTCATCCCATGGCAATGCATCAGGATCATCTTTCTCACGGAATTTCAGATACTCATAATTGTCAGGTAGCACAATATCAGATGTAACACCTTTCAATTGTGTTGATCCGCCATTTACTCTATAAAATTTTTGTAAGGTCAATTTAATAGTGCCCAGGTCTGAATTAGAATTTAAATAGCCGGATTGAGGGTCAAGACCAAGATTGCGCTGCACTGTTCCTTTGCCATAAGTAGTAGTGCTGCCAATAACTACACCACGACCATAATCCTGGATAGCCGCTGCAAAAATCTCGGAAGCTGATGCGCTGAATTCATTTACCATTACAGTAAGCGGACCATCATATAATACTTCACGATTCTTATCTTCAAGAATATTTGGCTTGCCATCACGATCTTTCACTTGTACAACAGGACCTTTATCGATAAAAAGACCAACCATTTGCACTACATCATAAAGTGAACCACCTCCATTGTTGCGTAAATCCATGACGATTCCATCTACTTTATCTTCTTTCAACTTAATGATCTCTTTTGCAACATCAATATAACAACGGGCACCATTTGGTCTGTCGAAGTCTGCATAGAACTCCGGAAGATAAATGTATCCAAGTTTTGAATTACCATTATTGATAATAGCGCTTTTTGCAAATGATTCGTCCTGCACGATCTCATCACGAACTAATGTAACCACCTTTACAGAACCATCCTGTTTCTTCAATGTCAATTTTACATCGGTTCCTTTTTGGCCACGGATAAGTTTTACAGCATCTTCGACAACAAAACCTGTAAGTTCTGTTGGCTCTTCTTTTCCTTGTCCTACTTTTAGAATAATATCTCCTACCTGCACTTCGCCACTTTTCCATGCAGGGCTTCCTGCGATCAATGTATTTATTTTGATATTGCCTTCATCATAAACAAGCGATGCGCCGATCCCGAAAAAGCGACCACTCATTTGCTCGTCAAAATATCTTTTATCTACAGGAGGGAAAAACTCTGTATGCGGATCCATTGCATTTGTAATGATGCTAACGAACAGGTTGAATTTATCATCTTCAGAAAATTTGAAACGATATCTATCAAATGTTCTTTCCATTGATTTTGTTACTTTCTCTCTTGCTTCAACTTCTAACTCAGCATTCGTTTTTACTTTGAAACCTGCAACATCCTTGTTTTTATCCCTTGTTTCTATCAGATCAACGTACTTATCGAGAGCCTGGTATTTGAGTGACTTTCTCCAACTCTCTTTTCTTTGTACATCTGTAGAAGGGAATTTTATTTTGTCGGGATCACCTGCATACGTTTCATCAATTGAATAATCAAAAGGCTTACTTAAAATATCTTTATAGATCAATGCAGCTTCTTCCATTCTTTTATTAAACACTAAGCCAACAGATTTGAAAAATTCAACATCAGCGCCTTTCATTTCATCATCGATCTTATACTCAAATTTTTTAAGCGCTTCGATATCTTCTTTCAAAAAAATATTTTTATTAGGGTCGATGACCTCGAAATATTTATAAAATATTTTTTTAGAAAAGCTGTCATCAATAAGCTTGGGGCTATAATGAGCTTCCTTCAGCATGTCCGTAACATTGTGAAGGATCTTTTCGTACTTACCGGGAGGATCAACTTCTTTTTTCACAGAGCCGGCAAAAAACACACCTGCAATGAGCAGGATAATGATCAGGATAGGTAATCTTTTAAGGTTTGTCATATAATTTATCAGCTTTATCATTATTTAATTTTATCAGCTATTTAAGTGTAGTAAAAATAATGCAAAAAGATGGGTTTTCTTACCTCTAATTCCTTTTAACAGAGCTTTTTGATGAATGGTGAATAGAATGAAAATAAAAAACCTCCTGTAGACAGAAGGTTTTTTGTTTTTGGGTAACCAATGGGGTTCGAACCCACGACCCTCAGAACCACAATCTGATGCTCTAACCAGCTGAGCTATGGCTACCATTTTAAACGACTGCAAAAGTAAATAATTAGGCATTGCATGCAAAATGAGATTTTGGCCCGGCATGATGTTTATGTTCCTTTGTCTAAACTTCTTAATGAATTATTCTTTGCTGATCCAACTTCTTGTAATTCCAATAATATCTGCCTTCATTGGGTGGTTTACAAACTGGATCGCAATCAAAATGCTTTTTCATCCGAAAGAGCCAAAACGGATTCTTGGAATTACATTTCATGGCATTTTCCCTAAAAGACAAAAAATATTTGCCGAAAAACTTGGCAAAATGATAAGCACAGAATTCCTATCATTTGAAGACATAGAACAAAAAATAGCCAATCCACAAAATTTAGAAAAACTTATGCCCATGATCGGGGCACATGTTGATAATTTTCTCCGTAATAAACTGAGTGATGAAATGCCCTTTCTGAGTTTATTCATTGGCGATAAAACCATCAAGTCGCTTAAAAAAATATTTATGCAGGAATTAGAAACTCTTTTCCCGCAGATAATGAAAAGCTATGCAGGTCATTTACAGGAAGAACTCGACCTTGAAAAAATAGTTACTGAAAAGGTTTCTGCTTTTTCAACAGATAAGCTGGAAGATATTTTATACCAGATAATGAGCAAAGAGTTCAGGTTTGTTGAAATTCTTGGTGGGGTAATTGGTTTCATTATAGGTATTGTCCAGGTATTGATCACCTATTTTTTGCCTAAATAGTTAATCAAGGTTAATATCCCGAACATTTTCCTTCTATGAATGTCTTTAAGCCTTTTGTCATTTAAAAATGACATTTTGAGAAGGTTAAATGACCTTTGCACGTCTAATCCCAAAACTCGTATAATGAATAAGTTAGTTCTCTTTTTTTTATTAAACCTTACCAGCTTTTGCTTATTTGCTCAAAATCCAATGCAAAGACCCGGCGGTGCAGGAAATGGCCAACAAATGAATGGCCGTATGTATGGAAAAGTGGTAGAAGCTCAATCCGGCAAACCGGTTGAAGCCGCTTCAATTCAGCTGATCCAAAGCCGTATGGACACAGCTACTAAAAAAAGAAAAGATGTTATCATAGCCGGAATGCTTACAAAAGCAAATGGCGAATTTTCTTTAGAAAATATTCCTCTTTTTGGCCAATCAAAATTAAAAATCACTGGTATTGGGTTTAAACCACTGGAACAAAATGTCAGCTTTGAATTAAAAATGCAAGGCGGTGATATGAGTGCCATGTTGAATGCAATTGATAAAGATCTTGGTAATATAAAAATGGAAATGGATGCACAGGTACTCGGTAATGTGACTGTAGTTTCTTCCAAACCGCTATTTCAATTAGGCATTGACAGAAAAGTATATAATGTAGAGAAAGATGTGATAGCTGCAGGTGGTACTGCGGTTGATGTTATGAAAAACGTTCCTTCTCTTTCAGTTGATCTGGATGGTAATGTTACCCTTCGTAATAATACACCTCAGATCTTCGTCGATGGCCGTCCAACTACCATGCAGCTTGAGCAGATCCCTGCAGATGCAATAGAATCAGTTGAAATTATTACTAACCCTTCTGCAAAGTATGATGCATCTGGTGGGACATCCGGGATTTTAAACATTGTATTAAAGAAAAATAAAAAAGTTGGCTACAATGGCAGTCTTCGCTCAAGCATTGATTCAAGAGCAAAAATTGGTTTAGGCGGTGATTTTAGCCTTCGTCAAAATAAAATAAATGTTTTCGGAAGCGCCAATTATAACCAACGTAAATCTATTAGCACTGGTTATACTGACAGGTATAATATTCTTGATCAGCCAAACACTTATATGCACCAGGATGATAATAGTGAGATGGTTGGTAATTTTAAATTTTTCAGAGCTGGTCTTGATTATTTTATTGATAACAGGAACACTCTTTCTGTCAGCTCTAATATTGGTAATGGAACATTCCATCCTGAATCAATTAGTAAATTGTTAGTAGACTCTCTTTACACAGTGAAGAAAACTTCCTATCTCGAAAGGCTTACAAATTCAGAAGGTACTTTCAAATTCAGAGGCGCTCAATTAAGTTTCAAGCATAATTTCCCTAAAGCAGGAAGAGAGTGGACCGCAGATGCTACATATAATAAGAGGACAAATATCAATGAAACTCTTCTTAGAACTGATTATTATGATTATCCTGCAAACACTCTTGTTGGTCAATTTGGTCAGCAACAAAATACTTCTGGCACTGGTCAAAGTATAATAATACAAACTGATTTTGTCAATCCACTTACTGACAAATCAAAGATAGAGATGGGTGTAAGAGGTGCTTTCAATAAAGCAAACAGCACAAGTGCATTTTATTACGTTGATCCGGTTACTGGCGAGCCAACACTTCAACAGCAATCACAAATCGATTATAATAGCGAAGATCATATTTTGGCCGCTTATACAACTTATACAAACCAGTTAAAGTCTTTCGGGTATCAACTTGGTTTAAGAGTTGAAAGCTCAGGCTATGATGGTGAATTAGTGAAAACACATGAAACGTTCAGTAATTCTTTTCCTCTTAGCTTTTTCCCAAGTGTTTTCCTAAGTCAAAAGTTGAAAAAGGAACAGGAATTACAATTGAATTATACAAGAAGAATCAACCGTCCAAACTTTTTCCAACTATCTCCATTTACTGATTCGTCGGATTTTCTTAACCTGAGAAAGGGTAACCCGGATCTCGAACCTGAGTTTACAAATTCATTCGAGCTATCATACCAGAAGATATTTAAGAACAAAGATAATTTTCTTGCTTCCCTTTATTATAAGCATACGGACAACCTGATCACCAGCTATCAACAGAAATTTAATAACCCTGTAAATGGGAAAGATTATGTACTTACTACTTTCATCAATGCAAACTCAAGCTATGTAACGGGTCTTGAACTTACGATGAAAAATAAGATAACCAAATGGTGGGATCTTACTTCGAACCTGAATCTTTATACTTCAAAGATCAATATTGATGATACGGCGCAAATTGAGCAAGACCAGTTTGGAAGTTGGTTTGGAAAAGTGAACAATACTTTCAAACTGCCTAAGAATTTCTCTTTCCAGTTAACGGCAGTATATAATTCTAAAACAGTACTTCCTCCGGGAGGCAGTGGTGGCGGCGGTGGTGGCATGGGGATGATGTTTGGTGGCCCTTCATCTTCTGCAAATGGATATGTTCGCTCAAATTATTATGCGGATATGGGTATTAAATATGAGTTTTTAAAGAACAAGGCCGCATCTATTTCACTTAATGTAAGTGATGTTTTCGGAACCCGTCGTTCTTATACACATTCAGAGTCACAATACTTCATACAGGATGTATACCGTCAGCGTGATCCACACCTGTTTCGTCTGAATTTCAACTGGAGATTTGGCAAGTTTGATCCGAATCTTTTCAAACGGAAAAACATGAAAGGAGAAAGAGAAAGTATGAATACCGGTGAAGGAATGCAGTAAAAACCTTTTCACTTATATTGTAGTCCCGTCTCGCCTCAGGCAAGACGGGATTTTTTCTTTTATATTTGATGAAGGTGAAGAAAATAATTTTTACAGTTACAAATGATCTTAATTATGACCAGCGAATGCAACGCATTTGTGGGACACTCACCGATGCTGGTTATGATGTGTTGCTGGTTGGAAGAAAATTAAAAACCTCTCTCCCACTTGCAAAGAAAAATTACCGGCAACGATTGCTTAATTGCTGGTTTAATAAAGGAAAATTTTTCTATAGTGAATTCAATATCCGGCTTTTTTTCTTTCTTCTTTTTAAGAAAATGGATTGCATTTGTTCTATTGACCTGGATACTATCCTCCCCTGTTTTTGTATTTCTAAATTAAAGGGGATAAAAAGAGTGTATGATGCCCATGAATATTTTTCACAATTGGATGAAGTAGTGAGCCGTCCATCTATTTATCGTTTCTGGAAAAAGACCGAAAAACGAATGATCCCGAAATTTAAAAATGGATATACAGTTTGTGATAGTCTGGCAGAAGAGTTTAGAAAGAATTACAATGCTAATTATAAAGTGATCCGCAATACGCCACTGCTTGTTGAATCAAATGAACAAATAAGATCTGCGGATGTTATACTTTACCAGGGCGCAGTGAATAAAGGCCGGGGTCTGGATAAACTTGTTTTGGCAATGAAAGTTGTAAATGCAAAGCTGTGGGTTTGTGGGAATGGAAATTTTATGGATGAAATGAGATCAGTAGTCCAGGCAAATGATCTATCAGGAAAAGTGACTTTTTTTGGAATGCTTCCGCCAGGAGAATTAAAAAAGAGAACCGCACAAGCTTATGTTGCTGTTAATCCATTTGAAAGAACAGGGTTGAATCAATACTTATCGCTTTCCAATAAATTCTTTGATTACATTCATGCAAGTATACCACAGGTAACAATGAATTACCCAGAATACAAAAAGATAAATGATCAATTTGAAATTGCGGAGCTAATTGATGATCTTGAACCTGAAACTATTGCAAAAGCAATAAAAAGGCTGATCGCTAATAAAGAACTTTATTTACAGCTTAAGCAAAACTGTTTAGCAGCAAAACAAGAATTGAATTGGCAAAAAGAAAAAGATAAGTTACTCAGTTTCTACGAGGACTTGTTCAATGAATAACGATAAGACACTTCATATTATTTGTCACGATGTGCCCTGGCCTGCAGATTATGGAGGCGTGGTAGATCTTTTTTACAAGATCAAAGCATTGCACGAAGAAGGTGTTAAGATCAAGCTTCATTGTTTTGAATATGGAAGAGGACGACAAGATGAATTAAATAAATATTGCGAAGAAGTAAATTATTATAAAAGATTACCAAAATGGGAAAGTATATCACTTACCAAACCTTTTATAGTAAAATCGAGAGAAAATCCATTGTTACTTGAAAACCTGCTGAAGGATGATCATCCCATTTTAATGGAGGGAATTCACTGTACTGCTTTTTTAAGACCATTGCTTCTTACTGAAAGAAAGATCTTTTTACGACTGCATAATGTTGAGTTCTTTTATTACAGTCAATTATTTCAAAGCGAAAAGAATCTTTTTAAAAAGATCTATTTTTTAAATGAAAGCATGTTCCTGCGGCAATACGAAAGAAAGCTTCCTGAAGAAGTACCCGTGATCGCCGTATCTAATAATGATGCAATATTTTACAGGGATGAGCTGGATAAGAGATTAACAACATACTTGCCTGTATTTATCCCATATACCCAGATAAATAGTCTTGAGGGTATCGGCGACTATTGTCTTTATCATGGCAATTTATCTGTAGCGGAAAATGAAAAGGCTGCGTTATGGTTGCTTGAAAAAGTTTTTTCATTGACAAAGATCCCATTTATTATTGCCGGGAAAGATCCATCAAATCGATTGACCAGAAAAGCTGGAAAAAATAAAAATGTATCTATTGTTGCTGATCCTTCAGATGCCGAACTCGATGATCTGATCGCCAAAGCACAAATTCATGTATTACCATCTTTTAATAAGACTGGCATTAAACTAAAATTGATCAATGCACTTTATAATGGTCGTCATTGTGTAGTGAATGATGAAGCTGTTGAGGGTTCAGGGTTAGAAGATGCTTGTCATATTGGTACAACAAGCAGGGCCATTGCATCAATTATAACTCAGCTCTATCATCATCCGTTTGGTGAGGAAGAGATCAATCTGAGGAAAAGATTATTGGGAAAAACTTTTAATAATAAGACAAATGCACAGCAGCTTATTCGATTGATATGGTAGCATTGTCAATCATTCTTCCTCTTTCAGTCCTGATCATTCGTGCCGGAAATTTTTGCACTACGATATAATCATGTGTTGCCATTACGACGGTAGTGCCAAAATCTTTTGCGATATGAAATAAGAGGCTCATGATCTCATCAGATGTTTCAGGGTCAAGATTTCCCGTTGGCTCATCTGCTAATATTAGTTTAGGAGAATTAAGTAAAGCCCTTGCTACATCCACTCTTTGTTGTTCGCCACCGCTCAGCTCAAAAGGCATTTTAAAACCCTTGGCCCTTATGCCTACTTTATCCAATACGTCTGATATTTTTTCATCCATCAATTTTCTATCCGTCCATCCTGTAGCAGTAAGAACGAATCGCAGGTTCTCATTCACATTTCTATCGGTCAATAATTGAAAATCCTGGAAAACTACGCCAAGTGTGCGACGCAGATAAGGAACTTTTTTCCAATCCAGCTTTCTCAGATCAAAACCATTCACAGTGCCTTCGCCTTCAGTCAAGGGTAATTCACCATACATTGTTTTTAATAAACTGGATTTACCTGTACCGGTTTTACCCACTAGATAAACAAACTCGCCTTTTCTTACCGTTAAATTTACATCTTGTAAGATCGGACTTCCACTCTGGTAAATATTTACATGCCTTAGGTCAATTATATTATCAGCCATCTAAACGGATTTGTTGCAAAATAAGTTAAACAAAGCAAGACAATCTGAAATTTTTTCCCAAAACTAAAAATTTAGTTGTTAAACTAAAAACTTAGTTATAGCTTAGTGTTATCAAATTTTATAAAATGAAAGTTTTGACCAAAGCAGAAGAACAAGTGATGCAGGTATTATGGAAACTTGAAAAGGGTTTTTTGAGAGAGATAATTGATGCGATGCCTGCACCAAAGCCACATCAAAATACTGTGGCTACCCTTCTGAAAATTCTTGTTGATAAGGAATTCGTCAGCATCACCGTTTTAGGCCGACACCATGAATATTCACCTCTGGTGGGCAAGGATGAATACTCAAAACGAACCATGAAACAAATGGTGAAAGGATATTTTGAAGGATCCTTCAGTAACGTGGTTTCTTTCATGGTGAAAGAAAATAATATTTCGATTGAAGAGTTAGAAAGCTTGTTGGCACAAATTAAAAAACAGCAAAATCAAAAGAAATGAATCAGCTTTTTTTTTACTTGCTCCAGGTAATTGCCGCCTCCGGGTTATTGTATGGTTATTATCACTTTGCTCTTAGAAATAAAAAGTTCCATCGCTATAATCGATTTTATTTATTGATGGCTATCGCCATTAGCTCCCTAATTCCCTTTCTTAATATCCCGGTTTATTTTTCTGAAAATGAGACAGGGTCTTCAGTCATACTGCAAACCTTGCAAGTGATCTCCTCTCCTCCTATCGAAGAAACTATTACACCTACAATACTAACGGAACCTGTAACAAGCACATGGTTCAACGTTGAAAGACTCGTCTATCTTTTTTACGTTCTTGTTATTTTATTTTTCCTTATAAGAGTTTTTATTTCATTAAATAAAATAAGATTCATTATTAAGAAAAACGCTGCAGAGCAGATCGATAAAATAAAATTTATAAATACGGATGAACCTGGCACTCCTTTTTCTTTTTTCCGCTGGCTTTTCTGGAACAGGAAAATTGATTTGCATTCAGAAAAAGGAGAACAGATATTTCGTCATGAATTATTTCATATTCAACAAAAACATAGCTGGGATATAATTTTTATGGAATTTGTTTCAACTATTTTCTGGATCAACCCATTTTTTCACCTTATTAAAAAGGAATTAAAAGCAATCCATGAATTTTTGGCTGATGAGTTTGCCATAAGAGAAGATAAGAACTGGCAATATGCTGAATTACTTTTGATGCAGGTTTTAAATACAAGCACTCATCTTGTAAATCCGTTTTTCCATAACCAGATAAAAAGACGTATAGCCATGATTACATCATCAAAAAAACCAAGCTATCAGTACCTGCGGAAAATGATGGTACTTCCGATAGCAGCGATCATCGTTTTCTTATTTGCATTTAGCTATAAAAATAAACGAATTGATCCGCATGAATTTGAAAAGGCAATAAACTCAATTACTGTTGTGATAGATGCCGGGCATGGAGGCACAGATGCCGGAGCTAAAACTAAAGATGGGAAATATACCGAAGCTGAACTTTCCCTTGCAATTGCCAAAAAGATTGAGGCGCTTGGGTCTGAATATAATATCAATGTTATCATGACCAGGAAGGACGAAAAATTCCCTGGGCATGCAACAAATAAAAATGATGCATTGAAAGAAAGAGTTGAGTTGGTGAATAATTTGAATCCGCATGCCTTTGTAACTATACATATGAATACAACTTCTGATTTTAAACAAGATTCTAAGTCAGGATTTGATGCTTATATAACAAAACAACGATATAATAACCCGGATATACAATTAGCAACTTCTGTACTTGGTGAACTAAAAAAGATATATACAACAAGAGAAGAAATCAAACAAAGAGGAAATGCTAGTATATATGTAATTGATGAAGCTAAAGCTCCGTCACTTTTATTAGAATGTGGATTTATCAATAATCCAAAAGATATTTCTTTTGTTACTAATGAAAAAAGTAAGGAAAAAATAGCAAGAGCGATCTTAAAAGGCTTGGTGACATTTGCCAATGCCCAACAAAAAGATGATTTAGAGTCTCAATTTTTGCAAAATAAAAATGAAGGAGACACTTCTAAACCAAAAGAATTAAAAGGGATAAATGAATATGAGAATTATCTGGTCGTTATTAACGGGATTGTACAATCAAAAAGAGGGTTCAAAGCGATAGATTCCTCTTTTCTTTTTGCAAAAGAAGGTGTAGAATTTACCGTTTATAAAGATAGTACAGGAATTAGGAAATATGGACAAAAAGGGAAAGATGGTGTGATTGAGGTTACGACAAATATGAATTCAACGAAAACAAATATAAAAGAGGTTAATGTTACTGAGACAGGCGAAACTCCTCCCACTGTTTATAAACTGATTGAAGTACCTGTACCTACAAGAAAATCTCCAACATTGGCGGAATTAAAGTTATGGGCTGACTCAAAGATGTATGGCGTGTGGATAGATGCGAACAGGATAAGCAATACTGATCTGGAGAAACATAAACCATCTGATTTTGGCTGGTATAATGTTAGTAAATTAACAAAGACTGCAGTAAATTATGGCAAACATTATTTCCAGGTAAGTTTATATACACAGAAATATTATGATGAAAAAATTGTAGTTGAACCTGGCCGATGGATCTTGGTCGGAAATGTAAAACTTTCGGATACTACAAAACCAAACGGGCCTCAACCTCTGATCGTAATTGATGGTAAAGTAATGACCGACCTCGAACTCAGAAATATCGATAATGTTGTGGCACCTGCAGATATCGAAAGGATGAACATTTTAAAAAACAAATCAGCCATTGACAAATATGGTGATAAAGCAAACAACGGAGTTATTGAAATTATTACCAAAAAAGTAACGGTGAGAGAAATTACATTAACTGAACAAAAATATGGAGTGGATGATGATAACAAAATCTTTGAAAAAGTTGAGGTAGAAGCCGCCTTTCCGGGGGGAGTCAATGGATGGAGGGGATTCTTACAAAATAATTTAAAATCAACTGTGCCGGTTGACAGTGGCGCTAACGCTGGCACATACACAGTAATTGCACAATTTATAGTTCATAAGGATGGAAGTATTAGTGATCTGAAAACTCTTACAAATCATGGACATGGTATGGAGGACGAAGTGCTAAGAGTTATGAAAAAATCTCCAAACTGGATACCAGCTATGCAAAACGGGCACAAGGTAGCTGCTTACAGAAAACAACCGGTAACATTTGTAATAGCAGAAGATCCTAAAATATCGATTAGTCATTATTCTGATGCTCCTATTTATGCTTATTTGACCAACTCCAATGAAGGCACAACAATCAATCTTGGAGATCTAAAAAAAGTAAAACAGCTTAAGTTACAAAAAAAAGATCCGGTTCAAAATTGTGAATTAGTTAGTTTTAAGATAACGATAGGCAAGCCGAATCCTGAAACGAAATTAAAAAAGTTAAAGACTTCGTGATAACAGGAAACAGTTTTCAAGTGAGTTATTAAAAGCTATAGATGATCTGGACTCAGAAACCATAATTATTCTTGAAGACATTAAAGTTAAAGTGGATAACAGTATAAAAAAACTTCCTCCAAGGATCTACCAGGTGAATAGCATTACAACGACGCCAGATTAAATTAAAATACTAATTTGTCTTTAACAGTATTGGATATAATTAGTTCTTGTTTTTGAGCTTCTTCTACCCTGCCAATAACCTGTGCATCCACACCAAACTTTTTTGCAATGGAGATGATGGTTGTGGCATCTTTCTCATTGGTGTAAATTTCTAACCTTGTA
>Ga0157377_10000852_pt1 | contig 12665 bp, 9 predicted proteins | sample M55metaG_FD_121116 | JGI IMG/M metagenome (GOLD analysis project Ga0157377, IMG submission 121116) | Miscanthus rhizosphere microbial communities from Kellogg Biological Station, Michigan, USA - M5-5 metaG | ecosystem: Host-associated > Plants > Roots > Rhizosphere > Soil | place: USA: Michigan...
CTCCAGCCACACGCCGTGGACGCGGATCCCGCGGTTGATCCCGTGGGACCGCCTCGGCGACGGCACCCGGATCACGCTCGGGCAATGGCGATGTGTGCTGCAGGCGGCCGTCGACTACCGCGAGATCCGCCGCCGCAGGTTCGGCATCGCATCCGCGATCGCCGTGCTTTGGCACGGCGGCGAGCCGACGTTGCTGCCGGCTTCCTACGTCAAGGACGTGCTCGCGTTGCAGGACGAGGTCGCAGCGACCGCTGCCGCCGGGTCGATCGTCAATGCGGTGCAGAGCCATCTCGCGAACGACGACGAGACGCTGGCGACGATGGTCGACGCGGGCTTCGCAGTCAGCGCTTCGCTCGACTTCGCGCCCGGCGTCCGCGTCGACGCCGGCGGCCGCGACGCGCAGGCGCGCGCGCTGCGCCATCTCGAGGCGCTGCTCGCGCGCGGCGTGCGCTGCGGCGTGACGGTCGTCCTCGGTCGCCACAACCGCGACCGCCTTGCCGACATCCACGATCGGCTCGATGCCCTCGGCGTGGACTGGCTGCGCATCGTGCCCATGTTCTCGCCGCCTGCGAGCGCACCGGGCAGCGCGCTCGTTCTGCCGGCCGACGACGTCGTCACCGCGCTCATCGCCTTGTTCGTGCATCGCCGGCGGCATGGCGGGCGCATTCCTGTGATCCCGCTCGACGGAGCGCTCCGCGCCGTCATCGCCAGGCGCGCGGATGTCGCCGTCCCGCTTCGCGACCGCCGTCGCGAAGGCGAATCGCGCCTCGTCGTCCACCCGGATGGAACGCTCGCAGCGCAGGGCGGCACGGCCGCCCCCGAAGTCGTCCTCGGCAATGTCTTCACGGCCGGCGCGGAGGAGATCTTCGAATCGGCTGCGTACCGTGAGTCGCTGCGCGGCGACGACGATCTGCGCGAACGCCACTGTCGAACCTGCCGTTATCGGAGAGCGTGCGACAGCCGGCCGCTGTTCACCCATCCGCACCGGTTCGCTGCCGGCCCGTGCCCGATGGATGCCCGGCTGATGGCCGAGTTGGACGCATGCATGTGAAGGCAGCCGCCTGGGTCAGCGACGAGAGGCTCGGCGACTTCAGCGGCGATCAGCGCGACTGCGCGCGCAGCGACGGTCGTGACGGCGAAAGTGCGTCGACGCTGAGGCCGAACGCTGCGATCCGCGCCGGCAGCGGCTCGCCGCGGACGATCGACGCGCACGCCTCGCCCATCGCCGCCGCGGTCTGGATGCCGTAGCCGCCTTGCGCGGCGAGCCAGAAGAACCCGGGTGCGTCGTCGGCGAAGCCGCCGACGAGGTCGCCGTCGGCGACGAACGAGCGCAGCCCGGCCCAGGTCCGTCGCGGCCGCACGACGAGCGTCGTCGCCGTCTCGATGCGATCGATCGCGATCGCGATGTCGAGCTCCTCGGGCTGCACGTCCTGCGGCTCGACCGGATCGGCGTTCGCCGGCGAGCCGAGCAGCATGCCGGCATCGGGCTTGACGTACCACGAGTCGCCGAGGCCGCCGAACATCGGCCAGTGCGACGTGTCGACATCTCCCGGAGGCGCGAACGTGAAGATGCTGCGGCGCTTCGGCACGAGGCCGATCGGGCGCACGCGGGCGAGCGCGGCGACGCGATCGCACCAGGCGCCGGCAGCGTCGACCACGACGGGCGCTTCGTAATGGACGTCGCCGGCGTCGACGCGCCAGACGCTGCGGCGCTCGTCGCGCGCGATGGCAGTCACCTCGGCTTCGGCGATGATGCTGCCGCCGCTTCTGCGGATGCTGCGCAGGAAGCCGTGGTGCAGTCGATGGACGTCGATGTCGGCGGCGTCGGGCTCGTGCACCGCACCGAGCACGCGGTCCGCGCGCAGCGCGGGGACGAGCGCGCACGCCGCGCGCGCGTCGAGCCACGCGCCGCGCGGGCTCGTCGCGCGCAGCACGTCCCACGCTTCGGCAAGGGCAGCGTCCTCGCCGGGCGCGGCGACGAGCAGCGCGCCGCGCGGCGAGAGGATCGGGCCGTCGGCAAAGCCCGCGGGAGGCGCGTCGAGGAAGGCGCGGCTCGCGAGCGTCAGCGCGCGCACCTGCGGCGTGCCGTAGCTTTCGAAGAAGAGCGCCGCCGAGCGACCGGTCGAGTGGTAGCCCGGCTGGCTCTCGCGCTCAAGCAGCACCGTGCGGCGGTGCGGCGCGAGGAAGTGGCCGAGCGAGGCGCCGGCGATGCCGGCGCCGATGACGACGACGTCGGCGGCAACGATCGAGCCCATCGTCCGCATTGTCGTTTGCGTCGACGTCGTCGCGCCTGGCGATCTTCTGCTTGAATCGCGCATGCTTCGAGCGCACACACCATGACTGGACCGGCGACCTCGGTGCAGTGCTGCATCGTCGGCGGCGGGCCCGCGGGGATGATGCTCGGCACGCTGCTCGCGCGCGCCGGCGTTCGCACCATCGTCCTCGAGAAGCACGGCGACTTCCTGCGCGACTTTCGCGGCGACACGGTCCATCCGTCGACGCTGCGGATCATCGACGAGCTCGGCCTGCTCGACGCCTTCCTCGAGCGGCCGCATCAGAAGCTCGAGGTCATCGGCGGCTGGTTCGGCAAGGAGCACGTCCAGCTCGGCGACTTTCGCGGCCTGCCGAAGCGCTATGCGTTCATCGCGATGGTGCCGCAGTGGGAGTTCCTCGACTTCATCGCCGACCATGCCAAGCAGCTGCCGGCGTTCACGCTGCGCATGCGCGCCGAGGCGACAGGGCTCGTCAAGGAAGAGGGGCGCGTCGTCGGCGTTCGCGGCCGCGGCGACGACGGCGACTTCGTCGTCCGCGCCGACTGCACGGTCGCGTGCGACGGCCGTCACTCGACGTTGCGCGCCGCGGCCGGTCTCGCGGTCGAGGATCTCGGCGCACCGATCGACGTCTTGTGGTTTCGCGTCGTGCGCGATCCGGCCGCGACCGACAGCAGCCTGGCGAGGATCGCTCCCGGCCATTTCGTCGTCACCATCGACCGCGGCGACTACTGGCAGTGCGCGTTCGTCATCGCCAAGGGCGGTGCCGCTGCGCTCCAGCAGCGACCGATCGCCGAGTTCCGCGCCCAAGTCGTAGACGCCGCGCCGATCCTCGCCGCGCATATCGACGCCGGCGTCCGCTCGTGGGACGACGTCAAGCTGCTGACCGTCGCGGTCGACCGCCTCAAGCAGTGGTCGCGGCCGGGGCTGCTCTGCATCGGCGATGCCGCGCACGCGATGTCGCCGATCGGCGGCGTCGGCATCAACCTCGCGGTCCAGGACGCGGTCGCGGCAGCGAACCTGCTCGCCGCGAAGCTGCGCGCCGGCACCGCCACCCCCGACGACCTCGACGCGGTGCAGCGGCGCCGCTGGTGGCCGACGAAGGCGACGCAGGCAGCGCAGCTCGCGATCCAGGACAACGTCCTCGTCCCGGTGATGAGCGGCGCCGATGCGAAGCTGGAGGTGCCGCTGCCGATGCGCATCGTCACCGCGCTGCCGGTGCTGCAGCGCGGGCTCGCACGGCTGCTCGGCATGGGCGTGCGGCCCGAGCACGTGCGCACGCCTGCCGCTTGAGCGTCATGCAACGGCAAGCACGTCAGCGTCCGGGCCGCTTTTCTTCCTTCGGATCGCGCAGCAGCGTGCGCTCGAGGCGCTGCATTTCGGGACTCGCGACGATCTCGTCCTCGTTCGCGAACGATTCGTGGTTGCGCTCGACAGCGGCAAGGTCGTACAGATAGTTGACCATGAAGCCAGCGCCTTGGCGCAGGCCGTTGTCGCTGATGTCGCCCATCCAGTTCAGGCGCTCGAGGCGCGCGCCGTTGCCCAGGTGGAAGCGGGCGACGGGATCGATCGGCTTGCCCATGTCGTCCTTGGCTGCGAAGAGGTAGCGCACGGCTGCGCGCGAGAGCTCCTCCCGCAATGCCTTCGACGGCTTCCGATGCCAGTCCGCCTGGCGCATGGCCTCGAGAGCGGAAGCGAGACCTGCGTCATCCTCGCCGCTTCTCGTCGAGAGCCATCGGCGAAATCCGGGCAACGGCGACAAGGTGATGAAGGTGTTCAGCGAGGGCAGTTCCCGCTTGAGGTCTTCGGCCACCTGCTTGATCAGGAAATTGCCGAACGAGATCCCGCGCAGGCCGCGCTGACAGTTGGAGATCGAATAGAAGACCGCCGTCGTCGCGCGCTCGGGCGACACCGGCAACCGTGCACTGCTCAGGAGCGGCGCGATGGCCGTCGGAACGCCGGTGGTCAGCGCAACCTCGACGAAGATCAGTGGCTCGCCGACGAGTGCCGGGTGAAAGAAGGCGAAGCATCGACGGTCCGGCGGTTCGAGACGAAGCCTGAGGTCGTCCCAGCTCGTGATCGCGTGGACGGCTTCGTAGTGAATGATCTTCTCCAGGACATGGGCCGGCGTCGACCAGTCGATCCGTTGCAGCGTGAGGAACCCCCGGTTGAACCAGGAAGCGAACAGGTGCCGGAAATCGGCGTCCACGGCGGCGAGCGACGGGTCTTCGACGATCGCCGTCAGCAGATCCTCTCGCATCGCGACGAGCTGACTCGTCCCTCGCGGCGCGAGATTCATGCGTCGGATCAGCTCTTGCCGGCGCGGCTCGGCGAGGAGGTGCAGGCGCGTTGCAGCAATCGAGTCGGGCGTCTGCAGGAAATCGGCGACGGCGCGCTGCACGGTCTGCAGGTCGGGCCCGAAGCGCGTTGCGAGCAGAGCGAAGAACCGATGGTGCTCGGCGCGTGGCAGGGCTCGATAGGCGGCCAGAAGGCTCGAGGCGAGCGCGACGCCGGAGGCCTCGCCCTTGCCCGAGAGCAGGTCGCGCGCCATCGCCTCGAAGTCGGCGGTCGTGGTGACCCGCTTGCCGCCCCACCAGCGGGTCCATCCCGTGAGGAAGCCCTGTGCCACTGCTGAGTTCCTCGTGTTGGGATCACCGATCCGTTCCGCTGCGAAACCGCTGATTATGAATACGCTACGAGGCTTACCGTATACACAGCTGATGGCGTATTCCCCAATGTTGTCGATTACGCATACGAATGACGGGTCAGGCGGCCGACAAGCCCTAGAATCGGGCGAATCATGAGCCGCATGTCCGACCGCCTTCGCGAAGCGATCGAGGAGGAGATCACCACAGGAAAGCTCCTGCCGGGCTCGCGCCTCGACGAAGCCGAGCTCGCGAAGCGCTTCAAGGTGTCCCGGACACCGATCCGTGAAGCACTCAACCTGCTGCTCGGCGAAGGTCTGATCGAGGCGCGGCCCCGCCGCGGCGCGGTCGTCACCCGCGTGACGCCCCAGCGCCTGATCGAGATGTTCGAGGTGATGGCCGAGCTCGAGGTCATGTGCGCCCAACTGGCCTCGCGCCGGATGTCGGAGGAGGAGCTGGCCGCGATCGAGAGTGCGCACGCGGCCTGCCAGGGCGCTGTCGTCGCGCGCGACGCCGACGCCTACTTCTATGCGAACGAGCGGTTCCACTACGCGATCTACACCGCCTCGCACAACAGCTTCCTGTTCGAGCAGGCAGCCGCTTTGCAGCGAAAGCTCCGGCCGTATCGTCGTTTGCAGCTGCGGGTCCGAAATCGCATCCAGCGCTCATTCGACGAACACCAGGCGATCGTCGATGCCCTGCGTTCCGGCACCGCCGAGCAGCTCGTGACCAGCGTGAGGAACCACGTCCTGGTGCAGGGCGAGCGGTTCGCCGACCTCGTCTCGAGCCTGTCGCGGCTGGATGCGTCGGCCGGAGACACGGATCGAACTCCAGCGCTCGTCGGCGCCTGACTGCCATCGTTCGCCAGCCCGCCCCTGGCGAGATTGAATCCCGCGCCCGAGGGCAACGCGGGTGCCCGCCCTCCATAACGTATACCCTGAGGAACTGAAGGTATACACCCCATAGACTCCTCGTGTAACGGCGACCTTCGTCCCGATCCAACGATCGAGGCGAGCGGCGCTCGGGAGAGCGCGGCGATTCCCGCGCATCAGTGAGAGGAGACATCCATGGGTGAGTTGAGGTTGCGCAGCGCCGGTTGGCGACTGTGCGCGGTGGCGGCGATCTTTGCCGGGCTGACGGCGACGTCGGTGCAAGCGCGCGTCACGCGCATCGTGATCGACACCACTGCCGACATCAGTGCCCAAGCCGGCTACGAGCAAGTCACGGGCCGCGCGTTCGGCGAGATCGATCCCGCCAACCCGCACAACGCGCTCATCACCGACATCACGCACCCGCTCGCGCGCGATCCGGCGACGGGCAAGATCACCTACGTCGCGAGCTTCATCCTGCGCAAGCCGAAGGACATGTCGACCGCGAGCGGCGTGATGTGGCACGACGTTCCCAACCGCGGCGGCGACGTCGGCTTCCCGAACGATTCGTTCGCAGCGAAAGACGTCCAGCTCTTGAGCGGATGGCAGGGCGACAACGCCGGCGGCACCTCGGTTCCGGCCAACGTCACCTGCACGACTCCGGGCTGCGCGGGTGCCTTCCCGCACCACTACGTCAAGGTGCCGGTGCTGACCGGCGTGGCGGGTCGCCTCGTCGGGCGCATCGTCAACCGCAACGGTCAGGTGCCGGCGCCGCTCAACGTGATGGGCAACCCGATTCCGTACTTCCCGGCAGACCTCGCCAGCCATTCGGGCGACGTGCTGCGGATCCACACCCACGAGACGGTGAACGGCGTCATCACCCTCGACAGCGCAAACGGCGGCGTTGTTCCCTCGAGCGACTGGAAGTATTGCGGCCCGGGCTCGACCTTCGACACGCCGACGCCGGTGACGGCGCTGCCGGTTAACGTGTGCCTGAAGAACGGCTTCGATGCGACCAAGCTGTATCAGCTCGAGTACACGGTCGTGAGCCCGTACGTGCTCGGCGTGGGCACCGCCGCGTTCCGCGACGTGCAGTCGTTCTTCCGCTACTCGATGGCCGACGATCAAGGCACGCCCAACCCGCTCGGTGGCGCGATCAAGTACGCGATCCTGCGCGGCGTTTCGCAGTCGGGCAACTTCGTGCGCCACCTGCTCTTCCTGGGCATGAACCAGGACGAGACCGGCCGCATCGTGCACGAGGGCGCTTGGCCGATCATCGCGGGCCGCCGCGTCGCCAACAACTCGCGTTGGGGCCAGCCCGACGGCGTGCTCGAGCTCTACCAAATGGGCAGCGAGGGTCCGCAGTGGTGGCACGTCTGGCCGGACCAAGTGCGCGACCTGCCCCCCGGCAGCATTCTTCGCCGCTGCGATCTCTCGAATACCTGCCCGAAGATCATCGAGACGTTCGGCGGCTCGGAGGTGTTCGCGCTGAAGATGACGACGTCGTGGGTTGGCACCGACCCGAAGACCGACATCCCGCTGCCCGACAACGTGCGCCGCTACTACCTGCCGAGCTCCACGCACGGCGGCGGCAACGGCTCCACCACGCAGAACCCTGCCGACGTGACGACGGCGCCGCTGAATTGCCCGGGCAACAACTGGGGCCGCGGCACCCTGCGCGCGAACCCGGTGCCATCGACCGCGCTCACGAACCGCATGCGGCTCGCGCTGCGCGACTGGGTGACGAAGGGCACGCCGCCACCTGACAGCGTGTGGCCGCACATGCGCGGGCCGAGGGGCAGCCGCGACCTCGTCGAGGCGACGCAGGAGGCGATGGGCTTCCCGAGCGGAATCCCGGGCATTCCGGACTCGATCTTCAAGCCCGAGAACTTCATCTTCCCGATCTTCGATTACGACTGGGGGCCGTCGTTCGACGAGTTCAACGCCACCGGCGTGCCGACGAACGAGCCGCCGCCGATCAAATCGGTGATCAAGATGATGGTTCCGCGTGTCGATGCCGACGGCAACGAGATGGGCGGCGTCCCGACGGTGCAGCGCGATGCCCCGCTCGGCACCTACCTCGGCTGGAACATCACCGCCGGCCCGAACGACAAGGGCTTCAACACCGCGAGTCCGCAGCCGTTCCACGCCGGTCAGGTCTGCAACTACGTCGGCGGCATGGTGCCGTTCTCGATCACGGTCGCCGACCGCATCGCCGCCAATGACCCGCGCCTGTCGCTTCAGGAACGCTATGGCACGCACGACGGCTACGTCGCCGCCGTGCGCCAGGCCGCCGACAACGCGGCGTGCAAAGGCTACTTGAACGCCGGCGCCACCGCGGCGTCGATGGGAGCGAAGTGCACGACCGCGCTGCCGGCAGGCGCCGCGGACGACTGGGCCGTCCTGGTGAACCAGGCGATCAACAGCGACGTGCTGAAGTAGCGCCGTCTCGGGCCATTGCGCCCGCGCCGTTCCGGAACGGGATGGCGCGGGCGCTCTTGCGCTACAACCCAGGCCATGGACGGGAACCCATGAGCACCGTCGCGTCCGGCGCCTGCCTTTGCCGCGCGGTCGGCTTCGTCGCGACGCTGCCGTCGCGCTGGGTCGCGCACTGCCACTGCTCGCGCTGTCGCCGCGCCCATGGCGCCGCGTTCGTCACCTTCGTCGGCCTCGACGCCGACAAGGTCGAGCTGCGCGACCCCGATCGCCGGCTGACGTGGTACCGCGCCGAGACCGGGGCCGAGCGCGGCTTCTGCGCGACCTGCGGCAGCACGCTCTTCTTTCGCTCGCCGCGCTGGGCGGGCGAGTTGCACGCGGTGCTCGCGAACTTCGACGATCCGGTCGATCGCGCGCCGCAGGCGCACGCGTACTGGGACAGCCACGTCGACTGGGTGACGATCGTCGACGAGCTGCCGAAAAAGCCGGACCCCGACGCCGCGAACGCGTGACGCGTTGAGCGCCGACGAGGTCAATCGTCCTCGTCGCCGCCGCCGGCGTCGCGCACGGTCTCGATGCTCTCGCGCGGAGAGCTCGCGTCGTCGTCGAAGTCATCGGGCGTGTCCGGATGCGGATCGACGTCGCGGACGTGCTCCTCGTCGGTGCCGTTGTCGTCGCGGTGCGACGGACGCGCGCCGACGTCGCTCTCCTCGCTCGTCGACGGCGCGGCAGGTGGCGGCGCGTTCGCGTCGGGATCGCGGTCCATGGCGGATGGCAGGCAAGCGACGTACCTTCGCCGCCGCGTCGCGCCGAAGCGGACCGCGGCGTCGTCGTTCGCTGACGCCGACTGTCGTCCGCCTCCGACTGCGAGACGGACCGCCGTCGCCGACGATGCGCGCTTCGCCGCGCCGCATCGAACGCCTCGTGAAAACCGTCTTCGTCATCGACCGCATCCAGGACTGGCCGTTCGAGCTTCCGGGCTCGAGCGTCGTCACCGCACGCAGCTATCTCGCCGACGCTGCCGGCGGCGCGAGCGGCGACGCGCAGGTGATCAACCTGTGCCGCGCCGACCGCTACCAGGGGCGCGGCTACTACGTGTCGCTGCTCGCCGAAGCGCGCGGCCACCGGCCGCTGCCCGACGTCAAGACCGTCGAGGACCTGAAGTCCGACGAGCAGATCCAGCGCGTCGGGGAGGCGATCGACGAGCTCGCCAACGAGACGCTGCACCACGACGAGAGCGACCGCTTCGAGCTCGATGCGTACTTCGGCCGCGACCCCGGCGAGCGGCACCAGCCGCTCGCCGAGCAGCTCTTCGCCAACGTGCGTGCACCGCTGCTGAGGACGCGCTTCCGCCGCGAGAGCGGCCGCTGGACGCTTGAGAAGATCGCCGCGATCGGCGTCGCCGACGTCCCGGCGCAGCACCGTGCGCTCCTGCTCGACGCCGCGAAGGCGTTCGTCACCGGCAGCGAGCCGACGCGCGAGGCGCGCCGCGAGGGCGCCGACGCGAAGCCCAAGGTCGCGATCCTCTGGGACGCGGCCGAGGAGCACAAGCCGTCGAACGAGGAAGCGATCCGCAACTTCGTCGACGCCGCACCCGCGGTCGGGCTCGTCGCCGAAGTGATCGGCCCCGACGCGCTCGAGCGCCTTGCCGAGTTCGACGGCCTCCTCATCCGCGCCGGCACCGACGTCGCCGGCTACACGTACGAGTTCGCGCGGCGCGCCGAGTCGCTCGGCATGCCGGTCGTCGACGACCCCGACTCGATCCTCAAGTGCACGAACAAGGTGTACCTGCGCGAGCTGATGAGCCGCCACGGCATCGCCGAGCCGAAGACGATGGTCGTGCACCGCGAGAACCTCGACCAGGTCATCGCGACGCTCGGGCTGCCGTGCGTCCTCAAGCTGCCGGACAGCGGCTTCGGCCTCGACGTCCTCAAGATCGAGGCCGAGGACCAGCTAGAGAGCCAGGCGGCGAAGTTCTTCGCCATCTCCGAGCTGCTGATCGCGCAGGAATGGCTGCCGACCGGATTCGACTGGCGCGTCGGCGTCTACGACCGTCGTCCGCTCTTCGTCTGCAAGTACTTCATGGCACCCGGGCACTGGAAGGTCAACCGGATCGAGCCCGGCGAGGAGACGGTCGAGGGCGAGACCATCGCGGTCGCGGTCGGCGAAGCGCCCGAGATCGTCGTCGGCACTGCCGTGCGCGCCGCCAACCTGATCGGCCGCGGCCTCTACGGCGTCGACCTCAAGCAGGTCGACGACCGCTGCTACCTCATCGAGGTCAACGACAACCCGAACATCGACGCCGGCAACGAGGACCAGGTCCTCGGCAGCGCGCTCTATCGCGAGGTTCTCGGCGTCTACGCACGGCGGATCGGCGAGCGCGGCGGCGTCGTGCGCCGCTGACCGTTCGAAGCGCGCCCGGGCCGCGCTCCTTGGGCCGCACGACGCCACGCCCGGCCGGCGGCGTCTTGCCGCACACTCGGCGGATCGAACAACGAGGAGGTCCGCCGTGAACGAAGCCCGCCCAGATCTCGCGAGGTACACGCTCGGCGTGCTGACCCTGGTCGCGCTGATCATCGCGTCGCTCTGGACGCTGCGTCCGTTCCTCGGCGCAACGATCTGGGCCGCGATGCTCGTCGTCGCCACGTGGCCGGCGCTGCTCTGGTTCCAGGCCAGGCTCTGGGGCAGGCGCAGCCTCGCGGTGACGGTGATGGTGCTGATCCTGCTGCTGCTGTTCGTGCTGCCGGTGACGGCGGCGATCACGACGATCGCCGCGCATGCCGACGAGGCGATCAACGCCGCGAAGTCGCTGACGGCCTCGGGGCTGCCGGCGCTGCCCGACTGGATCGCGAAGATTCCCTATCTCGGGCCGAAGGCGGTCGAGATGTGGAACGACGTGCTCGCCGCGGGGGTCGCCGGGCTGCAGGAAAAGGTCGCGCCTTACGCGCGCGAGGTCGGCGCGTGGCTGCTCGCGCAGGCCGGAGTCGTCGGCGCGCTGACGCTGCAGTTCCTGCTCACCGTCATCGTCGCCGCCCTGATGTACGCGCAAGGCGAGACCGCGGCCACCAAGATCAGGCACTTCGGCTTCAGGCTCGGCGGCGAGCGCGGCGAAGACGCGGTCGTGCTCGCCGGCAAGGCGATCCGCGGCGTCGCCCTCGGCGTCGGCGTGACGGCGATCGTCCAGGCGGTGCTCGGCGGGATCGGCCTCGCGGTCGCCGGCGTGCCGTTCGCGGCGTTCTTGACCGCGCTGATGTTCGTCCTCTGCATCATCCAGGTCGGCCCCATCATCGTGCTGCTGCCGGCGACGATCTGGGTCTTCTACAACGGCTCGACCGGATGGGGCGTGTTCATGGCGGTGTGGACGGTCGTCGTCGGCATGCTCGACAACGTGCTGCGGCCGGTGCTGATCAAGCGCGGCGCCGACCTGCCGCTGCTGCTGATCTTCGCCGGCGTGATCGGCGGCCTGCTCGGCTTCGGCCTCGTCGGCATCTTCGTCGGCCCCGTCATCCTCGCCGTGTCGTACACGCTGATCGACGCCTGGATCGAGACGCCGCCGCAAAGCGCGTCGTTGCGGCTTCCCGCCGACCTGCGGCCGCCGTCGAGTCCGATCGCGGGAGGCGCGTCGTCGTCGTGAGCGCGGTGCGACCGCACCGAGCGGCCGGTCGTGCCGCGGCGCGAGGCACGATTCGCCTCGGCGCCGGCGCCGGCTACTCGGGCGATCGCATCGAGCCCGCGCTCGAGCTCGTCGAGCGCGGCGACATCGACGTCCTCGTCTTCGAGTGCCTCGCCGAGCGCACGATCGCGCTCGCGCAGCAGGCGCGGCACCGCGATCCCGACGCCGGCTTCGATCCGCTGCTCGACGCACGCATGCGCACCGTCCTGCGCGCCGCGAGCGAGCGCGGCGTTCGCATCGTCACCAACATGGGCGCGGCGAATCCGCTCGCCGCCGCGCGCCGCACGGCAGCGATCGCGCGCGAGCTCGGTCTCGCATCGCTGCGCGTCGCTGCGGTGCTCGGCGACGACGTCCTCGCGCCCGTCCTCGCCGGCGCCTTTCGCTTCGAGGAGTCGGGAGCGCCGGTGCGCGACCTCGGCGATCGCATCCTGTCGGCGAACGCCTACCTCGGCGTCGCGCCGATCTGCGCCGCGCTGCGCACCGGGGCCGACGTCGTGATCACCGGCCGCGCGGCCGACCCCGCGCTCTTCCTCGCGCCGCTCGTCGATGCGTTCGGCTGGTCGATGGACGACTGGAACCTGCTCGGACAGGGCACCGTCGTCGGCCACCTGCTCGAGTGCGCGGGACAGGTCACCGGCGGCTACTTCGCCGATCCTGGCCTGAAGGACATCCCTGACCTCGCGCGAGTCGGCTTTCCGATCGGCGAAGTGTCGGCCGACGGCGACTTCGTCGTCACCAAGGTCGAGGGTTCGGGCGGCCGCGTCACGCCGGC
>Ga0157377_10000857_pt1 | contig 12654 bp, 10 predicted proteins | sample M55metaG_FD_121116 | JGI IMG/M metagenome (GOLD analysis project Ga0157377, IMG submission 121116) | Miscanthus rhizosphere microbial communities from Kellogg Biological Station, Michigan, USA - M5-5 metaG | ecosystem: Host-associated > Plants > Roots > Rhizosphere > Soil | place: USA: Michigan...
ACGCGAGCACGTCGTCGGTGCGCATGATCGCGTAGCCGACGAGTTGTCCGGGGCCGTGGTAGGTGAGCTTGCCGCCGCGGTTGGTGCGCACGACGTCGATGCCCTGGCCCAGGTACCAGGCCTCGCCCATGGGCAGGTCGGCGTCGCCCGAGCGGCGGCCCAGCGTGTACACGGGCGGGTGCTCGAGCAGGAGCAGCACGTCGGGGATCTCGTCGGCCTGCAGGGCGGCCCGCAGGCGCTCCTGCAGCGCGCTGGCCTCGCGGTACTCGACGCTCCCCAGATGGCAGGTCCACAGCTCCGCGGCCATGCAGGCCACGATACCGCTGCGCCCTAGCCGCGCCGGTGCTTGCGCCGCTTGGGCGCCTTGACCGTGACGGCCTTCGTCGTCGTCGTCTGCGGGCCGCCGGCCGAGAAGGTGATGGTGACGCTGACCCGCAGCCTGCGCAGGCGGCGCAACGCGGTCAGCGCCGAGTGCCGGGCGCCGATGCGGATCCGCACCCGGCCCGCACCCGCGGTGGTGGCCGAGCCGGTCCCGTAGGCCACGGTCTTGACCCGCGGCTTGCGCGCCGAGCGCTTGGCCCTGCGCTTGCGCTGAGCGGCGCGCACGCGGGTGGACGCGGTGGCGTCGGCGGCGCCCGCGGCGGCGGTGTCGATGACCGCGGTGATGGTGCCGCCGCGGTCGGCGGTCAGGGCGACGATCTTGAAGCCGCTCGAGGGCAGCGGCGCGCAGCACACGAGCGGCGGAGGCGGAGGCGGCGTGGCGGTCGTTCCCGCCGGCACGGTGACGGTGCGCGTGGTCGTGGCTGAGCCGCCGCCGTTGCACAGCGCGGTCAGGCCGTTCCAGACCTGGGCGGTCGAGCAGCCCTGGTCGTCGGTCACCGTGAGCCGCTCGGTGTACGTGCCGGCGCGCGCGTAGACATGCGTCGGCCGCGCGCCTGCGTCGCTCGCCGTGGCGCCGTCGCCGAAGTCCCAGTCGTAGCGGGCCACCGCCGTCTCGGGGTCGCTGGAGGCGGAGCCGTCGAAGCCGGTGGCCGAGCCGGCCGCGGCCCCGGCGCCCGAGAACGCCGCCGTCGGGCCCTGGTTCGGGCGCACCGCGATGCCGACCATGGCCGGGCCGCCGGTGACGGACGGTGGGCTCTTGGGGCTCAGCCCCCCGCCGGCGCCGACGTCGAACTGCAGCAGGTGGTTGGTGCTGTCGCCCGTGTAGACGCTGCGGCCGTCGGCGGCGACGGAGATCGTCGCGATCGACCCCAGGGCGGGCACCGTAGCCGGCGTCTTCGCGCTCAATGCGCCGTCGGCGCCGACGTTGAACTGTGCGATCAGGCCAGCGCCCCGTACGTACAAGCTCTTGCCGTCCGGGGTGATGGCCGGCCACGTCGCCCCCGGGACCGCGAGGGTCGGCGGCGTCTTCGCGGTCAGCTTGCCGTCCGCGCCGATGTCGTACTGGTGGACGAGGGCGTCGGTGTTGCTGGTCACGTAGGCGGAGCGGCCGTTCGGGGCGATGACCATGGCGGCGTTGTTCATGCCCGCCGGCACGGTGGGCGGCGACTTGGGCGTGAGCGTCCCATCCGCGGCGACGTCCCACTGCGAGACGAACGTGTTGCCGGAGTTGGTGTGCGCGATGTAGGCGCTGCGTCCGTCGGGCGAGACGGTCAGCAGCTGCGGGCCGTTGGGCGTCGTCACCGTGGCCGGCGTCTTCGGGGTCAGGGCGCCGTCCCCGGCGATGTCGAACTCCGACACCGTGCCGCTGTCGCGGTTGGTGACGTACAGGCTCTTGCCGTCGGGCGAGGCGGTGACGCCGATGCCCCCATCCTGCACCGGCAGCGACGCGGGTGACTTCGCGCTCAGGGTCCCGTCGGCCGCGACGTCGAACAGCCCGATCGAGGCGCTCGGCTTCAGCGCCGACACGTAGAGGTGGCGCCCGTCCGGGGTCACGACACCGAGGACCGCGCCGTCCACCGTGGACACGCTGGCCGGCGACTTGGCAGCCAGGGCGCCGTTGGAGGCCATGTCGAACGGGTTGATCTCGCCCGCCGGCGTGGATTGGTCGAACGCATAGAGGTTCCCCGCCGCCGCGGGCGCGGTCGCGGGCAGCGCAAAGCCCGCCACCGCGATCGCCGCACACACGCACAGGGCGCGTCTCATCCCGCCGCCGACGCTACCGGGCCGTAGGTGCCCGGCGCAACGTCGGCGGTCAGCCGCCGTCCCAGGCCTCGACGTGGCGCCGCAGCGACGCGAGGAACTGCGCCGCGAGCACGCCGTCGAGCGCCCGGTGGTCCCAGCTCAGGCCGAAGATCGTCATCGGCCGGATCGCGATCGCGTCGTCGATCACCACCGGCCGCTTGACGACCGCCTCGAGGTCGAGGATCGCCACCTGCGGCTGGTTGATCACCGGCGTGGCCATGATCGAGCCGTACTGGCCCGGGTTGGTGATCGTGAACGTGCCGCCGCGGACCTCGTCCGGGCGCAGCTCGCCCGACCGCGCGCGCTTGGCGGCGTCCTTGATGCGGCGCCCGAGGCCCTCCGCGGAGAGCTCCTGGGCGTCGTGGATCACGGGCACGATCAGGCCCTCGTCGCCGAGCGACACGGCGATGCCCAGGTGCACGGCGTCGTGGACGGTGTAGGCCTCGCCCTCGAGCCACGCGTTGAGCTGCGGGTGCTCGCGCAAGGCGGCGATGGCGCAGCGGGCCACGAGCGGCAGCGCGGTCAAGCCGAGCTGCTCGCGCCCGGCCTCGATGCGGGACATGTCGGCCTCGATCCACGTGGTACACGTGGCCGCCGTCTCCAACGAGCGCTTCATGTGCTCGCCGATCGAGCGGCGCATGCGGCTAAGGGCGCCGGGCTTTGGGCTTTGGGCTTTGGGCGTTGGGCTTTGGGGCTCGGGCTCTGGCCGGTACGGCGATTCGATGTGCATTGGTGCTTCGTCGGCATGCTCCAGGAACGCGAGCACGTCCTTCTTAGTCACTCGGCCCTGGCGGCCAGTGCCCTTGATCGCCTCGAGGTCGAGGTCGTGCTGGGCGGCCATGCGGGCGACGACCGGCGAATAGCGCTTGCCACCGTTGGGTTTCGCATCGGTGCCGTCCTCCAACGCCCAACGCCCAACGCCCAACGCCTCTGAGCCCTCAACCTCAATCCGCGCCAGCACCGTGCCGACATCCACCGTCTCGCCCTCGGGCACGAGGATCTCGACGAGCACCCCGCTTGCCGGCGCCGGAACGTCGGTGTCGATCTTGTCGGTGGAGATCACGCAGATGGGCTCGTCGGCCTCGACCCGGTCGCCGGGCTGCTTGCGCCACTCGGCCACCGTGCCCTCGGCGACCGACACGCCCATCTGCGGCATGGCGACATCAGTACGCGAGGAGCTCAACGCACGCCTCCTTGATCCGGTCGACGGACGGCAGCACGGCCTGCTCGAGCGGCGGCGAGAACGGGATCGGCACGTTCGGCGTGGCCACCCGCACCACCGGCCCGTCGAGGTCCTCGAAGCCGCGCTCTGCGATCAGCGCCGCCACCTGGGCGCCGGCCGCGCAGAGCTCGTTGGCTTCGTCGACCACCACCACCTTCGCGCACGCGCGCACCGAGTCGAGGATCGCTTCCTCGTCCAGCGGCACGAGCGAGCGCAGGTCGAGCACGCGCACGCCCTCGAGCTCCTCGGTGGCCTCGAGCGCGGTGTGCACCATGGCGCCATAGGTGATGACCACGAGGTCGTCGCCGTCGCGCGCCACCCGCGCGCGCATCGGGGTCGCGTAGACGCCGGCCTCCACGTCGCCCTTGATGCGCCGGTACAGGTGCTTGTGCTCGCAGAAGAGCACCGGGTTGGGGTCGCGGATGGCGGAGATCAGCAGCCCCTTGGCGTCCTCGGGCGTGGCCGGGGCGACGATCTTGATCCCGGGCGAGTGCATGAACCACGCCTCGGGATTCTGCGAGTGGAACGGCCCGCCCGAGAAGCCGCCGCCGGTGGGGAGCCGCACGGTGATCGGCACCGCGAGCCCCTGGCGGTAGTGCATCTTGCCCGCCACGTTGACGAGCTGGTCGAAGCCGCAGGAGATGAAGTCCGAGAACTGCATCTCGCACACCGGTCGCAGGCCGACCACCGCGGCGCCCACCGCGGTGCCGACGATGCCGGACTCGGCCAGCGGCGTGTCCATGACGCGGTCGGGCCCGAACTCGTCGATGAACCCGTCCGTCACCTTGAACGCGCCGCCGAACACGCCGATGTCCTCGCCCATGCAGAACACGCGCTCGTCGTCGCGCATCTCCTCGCGCAGTCCGTCGCTGATCGCCTGCAGATACGTCATCGTCGGCATCAGCTGACCCCCGACCAGGGCGCCTGGCCGTCGCCGAGCACGTTGGCCTCGCCCTCGCAGAACACGCCCGCGGTGGCGGTCGCCCCGTCGGGCATGGGCATGGCCAGCGCCTCCTCCACACCGGCCTCGATCGCGGCCGCGACCTCCGCGCGCACGGCGGCCACGTCGACGCCGAGGCCTTCGAGCACGCGCTCCTGACGCTCGATCGGGTCCTTGCGCCGCCACTCCTCCAAGCGCTCCTTGTCGACGTACTTCATGTCGTCGTGGGCGGCGTGCCCGTGCATGCGCATGGTCTCGCAGGCGATCAGCGTCGGGCCCTCGCCGGCGAGCGCGCGCTCGCGCGCCTCGCGCGTGGCCTCGAAGACCGCCTCGACGTCGTTGCCGTCGACCGACCAGCCCGGGAACCCGTAGCTCTCGGCGCGGTGCACGGGGTCGACCGCGAACTGCGCCTCGAGCGGGGTCGAGTACGCGAACTGGTTGTTCTCGAGGACGAAGATCACCGGCAGCTTCTGCACGCCGGCCCAGTTCATGGCCTCGTGGAAGTCGCCGCGCGACGTCGAGCCGTCGCCGAACCAGGTCAGCGCGCAGCGCTGCTCGTGGCGCAGCTTGAACGCCATCGCCATGCCGGTGGCGACGAGCATCATGTCGGGCAGCATCGAGACCATCCCGACGCAGCCGAGTTGCCAGTCGCCGAAGTGCACGTTGCCGTCGCGCCCGCCGGTCACGCCGCCCGCGCGGCCCATGTACTGCCCCAGGATGCGCGCCGGGGTCACGCCGCGCACGAGATGGGCGGCGAGGTCGCGGTGCAGCACGCACAGGCGGTCCTTCGGGCCCATCGCGAACGCGGCGCCGGCCGACACCGCCTCCTGCCCGAACCCGTCGTAGAACGAGCCCGGGACCTTCCCCTGTCGGTACAGGGTCATCGCCCGCTCCTCGATGCCGCGCATCAAGAGCATGTAGCGAAGAAGACCGACCCGATCGTCACGGGTCAGGTGCCCGGTCGCATCGGACCGAGCGGTCTCAGTTGCCATCTCTCGTTTCTCCCTCTGAGCCGGAAGCGGGGTCTCCGTCCGGGCTCTGTCGGTGTGAGCGCGGGATCTCCGCGCCGACCCGCAAACGAGAGTACCCGTCCCGTCGTCGCACGTACTCTCTTTCGTGATGGAGCAGGTCCGGTGGTCGCGTCTTCGCTGGCGGCTTCGGGGGGCGTGGCTCTGGCCGACGTTCATCGCCCTCACCGTCGTCGACGCCGTCCTGCTCCAGGCGGTGCCGATCGCAGGCGAGCACGGGCCCGACCTGTTCCCGGGCATGGTCCTCGCCGGGTTCTTCAACCTCGTGGCGGTGGCGGTCCTGGCCCCGCTCTGCGCGGTGCTCGTGCGCCGGCGCCGGCCCGACATGCCGCGGACCGTCGCGCGCGACTATGCCGGCACGGTGCTCGTGGTCGTGGTCACGCTGATCGTGGTCGCGGTTGGGCTCCTGCACCGGCCGGCGCTGCTGGAGGCCAAGCGCGCCCGCGCGGCCCAGCTCGCGGCGGTGCAGCGCTACGTGCTCACCCGCGCCCCCGCCGCGTACCGCGTGCACGTTGCGCTGGCCGACACCGTGCGCATGGACGCCGACCTGTTCCGCACGTGCGTGCCCGGCGGCCGCCCCGACCGGGCGCTGTGCCTCTTTGTGGACACGTCGCAGTCGCCGCCCGGCGTCACGCTGGACCGCAGCCGCGCCCCCAACGAGGCGGTCGGCGCGCCGACGCCGCACTAGCGGCGCTCAGAGCGCGAGCGAGGCCGGCGCCTGCAGCAGGTCGCGGATGCGCGCGAGGAACTCGGCGGCGTCGGCGCCGTAGAGGATGCGGTGGTCGCAGGCCAGGGTCACGGCCATGCGGTGACGCGGCACGATCTCCCCGTCGAGCACGACCGGGCGCTGCTCGATCGCGCCCACGGCGAGGATGGCGGCCTGCGGCGGGTTGATCACGGCGGTGAAGCTGGTGATCCCGTACATGCCCAGGTTGGAGACGGTGAAGGTTCCGCCGGAGAGGTCGGGCGGTGCGATCGTGCCCTCGCGCACCTTGCCCGCCAGCTCGCGCGTGGCCCGCGCGATCTCGCCCAGCGACTTGCGGTCGGCGTCGAAGACGGTCGGGACGATGAGCGCGTCCTGGGCCGCGACGGCCACGCCGACGTTGACGCGCGCGTGCAGCTCGTAGCGTCCGTCCTTGTAGGAGCCGTTGGCCCGCGGGTACTCGCGCAGCGCCAGCGCGCAGGCCTTGACCACCATGTCGTTGAAGGAGGGGACGACCTCGGCGACGTCCTTGAGCTGCGCGCGCATGGCCACCGCCGCCGCCATGTCGATGTCCATGTCCAGCGCGAAGTCGGGCACGGTGGCCTTGGACTCGGCCATGCGGCGCGCGATGAGCTGCTGGGTGCGCGTGAGCTCGACGAGCTCGGAACTTCCCTTGCCGGTCTGGGTGTCGGGCGTCGGGGTTTCGGGCGTCGGGCGTCGGGCGTCGGGCACCGGGGCCGTGGCGCCCTCGACGTCCGCTTTGACGATCCGCCCGCCGGGGCCGGTGCCGGACAACGACGACAGGTCGAGGCCCTTGTCGCGAGCCATTCGCCGCGCGATCGGCGAGGCCTTGACCCGCTCACCACCATTGCCCTGCGGCGCCGGCGCAGCAGCCTCCGGCTCGGGCTCGGGCTCCGGCTCGGGCGGCGGTGCAGGCGCGGCCTCGGGCTCAGCGCCCTCCGACGCCTGACGCCCGTCGCCCGATGCCCCCGACCCCCCCGACCCCCCATTGAGCCGCGCGATCACCTCGCCCACCGGCAGCGTGTCGCCCTCGGCGGCCACGATCTGCAGCACGCCGTCGGTGTCGGCCTCGTAGGTCATCGTGGCCTTGTCGGTCTCGATCTCGACCAGCTCGTCGCCGCGGGCGACCTCGTCGCCCTCGGCCTTCAGCCACTTGATGATCGTCCCCTCCTCCATGGAGTCGGAGAGCCGGGGCATCGCGATCTCGGACACGACGACGGGTTATACCGACCGCTAGTACCGAGGCGTGCTCCGGGCCAGCGCCTCGGCTGCGGCGGGCGGCTCCGGGCGCCCGAAGTAGAAGCCCTGGCCGACGTCGCAGCCCAGGGCCCGCAGCACCGCGAGCTGGTCCGGGCGCTCGACGCCCTCGCCCACCGCGCGCAGGCCCAGGGCGTGGGTCAAGTCGATGATCGCGGCCATGATCGGGCCGTCGTTGGCGTCGCGTCCGAGCTCGGCCACGAAGGCGCGGTCGACCTTGAGCACGTCGACGCGGAAGCGCTTGAGCGAGGACAGCGCGCTGTAGCCGCTGCCGAAGTCGTCGATGGCCAGCCGCACGCCCATGGCGCGCAGCGCGGCCAGCGTCTGCTCGGACCCGCTCGCGTCCTCCATGACCACGCTCTCGGTCACCTCCAGGCACAGTCGCGCCGGGGCCAGGCTCGCGCGCTGCAGCGCCGCGCCGACCACGTCCAGCAGCTCGGGCTGGGTGAGCTGGCGCGCCGACAGGTTCACCGCCATCTCCGGCGCGCCCGACGTGCCCGGCAGCGCCGTCCAGCGCTCGGCCTGGCGGCACGCCTCGTCCAGCACCCACGCGCCCAGGGCGACGATCAGCCCGGTCTCCTCGGCCACGGCGATGAATTCACCGGGCGCCAGCAGCCCGCGCTCGGGGTGCTGCCAGCGCACGAGCGCCTCCCAGGACACGATCCGCCCCGAGATGAGGTCGATCTGGGGCTGGTAGTGGAGGACGAGCTCGTCGCGCTCGAGCGCGCGGTGCAGAGCGCTCTCGATCGACAGCCGGCGCACGGCCCGCTCGCGCAGCCGGGCGTCGAACAGCTCCACGCGCGACTTGCCGCGCTCCTTGGCCCGGTACATGGCCGCGTCGGCGTCGCGCACGAGCGACTCGGCCAGCCTCTCGTCGTGCGCGTCGCCGTCGGCCATGGCGATGCCGATCGACGCGGTCAGGAAGGTGTCGGCCTCGTTCGCCCCGAGCGCGAACGGCATCCCCACCGCCTCGGCCATGCGCTGCGCGATGGTGACCACGGCGCGCTCCGAGGGCACGTCCTCGCACAGGGCCGTGAACTCGTCGCCGCCGAACCGGGCGACGGTGTCGCCGGGGCGCAGCGCCTGCTCGAGCCGCGCGCCGACGTCGACCAGTACCCGGTCGCCGGCCTCGTGGCCGAGCGAGTCGTTGATGAGCTTGAACCGGTCGAGGTCGAGGAAGAGCACCGCCACCGAGGAGCTGCGGCGCTCGGACCGGGCCAGCGCCAACTTGAGCCGGTCCAGGAACAGCGCCCGGTTGGGCAGCCCGGTCAGCGCGTCGTGGAGGGCCTGGTGGGCCAGCGCGACCTCGGCTCGCTTGCGCTCGATCGCATAGCGCACCGAGCGCGCGACCAGGTGGTCGTCGACGCGCCCCTTGATGAGGTAGTCCTGCGCGCCGCCCTGCACCGCGCGCAGCGCGACCTCCTCGTCGTCGAGGCCGCTGAGCACGACGATGGGCACGTCGGGCGCGAACGCCTGGACCCGGTCGACCGCCTCCAGGCCCTGGGCGTCGGGGAGCGAGAGGTCGAGCAGGATGCAGGTCGCGTCGGCCCGCAGCAGGTGCTCGCGTGCCGCCGCGACGCGGTCGAAGTGGTCGAAGGCGAAGTCGCCCGGCCAGGACGAGCGCAGCATCTCGCGCACGAGCACGGCGTCGCCGGGGTTGTCCTCGATCAGGACCAGCCGGGGCAGCCCGCCGTTGTCGCTCATCACGCCGGAAGCGTGAAGCGGAACACGCTGCCCTCGCCGGGAGTGGACTCGACCCAGATGCGCCCCCCGTGGCGTTCGGCGATGGCGCGGCAGATCGCCAGGCCGACGCCGGTGCCGGGGTACTCGTTGGGCCCGTGCAGGCGCTGGAAGACCTGGAAGATGCGCTCGTCGAACTCGGGGTCGATGCCGATGCCCTCGTCGGCCACGGCAAACGCCCATTCGTCCCCGTCGCGCGCGGCGGTTATGCGCACCACCGGCGGCTCGCCGCCCGTGAACTTCAGCGCGTTGACAACGAGGTTCTGCACGAGCTGCACCAGTTGGCTGGCGTCGCCGCGGACCGTGGGCAGGTCGCCGACCTCGATGGTCGCGTCGGTCTCGTCGATCGAGGTCTGCATGCCCTCGAGGACGCGCTGGACAAGCGGCCCCATCGCGACCGGCTCGTGCTCGAGCTCGGCCCGACCGACGCGCGAGTAGCTGAGGAGGTCGCGGATGAGGGCCTGCATGCGCTCGACCCCGTCGACGATGTAGCGCATGAACTCGCCGGCATCGTCGTCCAGCCGGTCGGCGTAGCGGCTCTGCAGCAGCGACACGAACCCGCTGACCATGCGCAGCGGTTCGGAGAGGTCGTGCGAGGCCACGTAGGCGAAGCGCTCGAGCTCTTCGTTGGAGCGCTCGAGGTCGGCCGCCCGCCGCTCGAGCTCGCCGCGGTGCGTGATGTCCTTGGCCACGGCGTAGAGGAGGCCTTGGTCGGGCACGCCGATCGCATTGAACAGGAAAACTCCGTAGCTGCCGTCGCGGCCGCGGATGCGCAGCTCGAAGTCCTGCGACTCCGCCCCGCCCGCCAGCGCGGTGACCTCGGCCACCGCGCGCTCGCGGTCGTCGGGGTGGATGAACTCGGTGTAGGGGACCGCGCGCAGCTCGTCCTCGGACCAACCCAACGTCCGCTCCCACGCGGGGCTCGCGCGCTTGATGTACCCGTCGAAGCCCGCGGTCACCAGCGGGTCGAGCGACAGGTCGAAGAACTCCTCGTAGTGCGGTTCGCCCACCCTCGACCATCCCCCACGATGGGTATCGGTCGGCGGCCTATGCCCCTTGAACGTCGCCGAACAGGGCGCGCACGGCCTCGACCACCTGCGGCTCGTGCGGGAAGGCGATCTGCTCGAGGGGCTTGGAGTAGGGCATGGGCAGGTCGGCGCCGGTCACGCGCGAGACGGGGGCGTCGAGCCAGTCGAAGGCCTGCTCCTGCACGAGCGCGGCGAGGTTGGCGCCCACGCCGCCGTGGGGCCACCCCTCCTCGACGATCATGCAGCGGTTGGTCTTCTGCACCGACTCGACCACGGTGTCGAGGTCGAGCGGGCGCAGTGTGCGCGGGTCGATGACCTCGCAGGAGATGTCGTGCTCGTCGGCCAGCACAGCGGCCGCCTTCTCGGCCGTCATCGCCATGCGCGAGATCCCCACGACGGTGATGTCGGTGCCCTCGCGCGCGATCCGTGCGCGGCCGAAGTCGAGCGTGAAGTCGTCGGACTCGGGCACATCGCCGCGCTGGCCGTAGAGGTACTCGTGCTCGATGAAGATCACCGGGTTGTCGTCGCGGATGGCGGCCTTGAGCAGGCCCTTGGCGTCGGCGGCGTTGGAGGGCACGGCCACGAGCAGGCCGGGCACGTGCAGGTACAAGGCCTCGAAGCAGTGCGAGTGGGTCGGGCCGAGCTGGTGGCCCGCGCCCTGGGGCATGCGGATGACCAGCGGGACGCGCGCCTGGCCACCGAACATGTAGTGGATGTGCGCGGCCGAGTTCACGATCTGGTCCAGCGCGAGCAGGGAGAAGTTCACCGTCATGAGCTCGACCACCGGGCGCAGCCCGAGCATGGCCGCGCCGACGCCCATGCCCACGATCGAGTTCTCCGAGATCGGGGTGTCGCGCACGCGCCGGTCGCCGAACTCCTCCAGCAGGCCGTTGGTGACCTTGAAGGCGCCGTTGAACACGCCGATGTCCTCGCCCATGAGGAACACGTCCTCGTCGCGCTGCATCTCCTCCCGCAGCGCCTCGTTGAGCGCCTCGCGGTAACGCATGACCGCCATCAGTGGCCCACTACTCCTCGCCGGCCAGCTCGCGCTCGTCCTCGCCGCGGTGCACGCCCGCCGAGCGCTCGTCGACCGAGTACCAGCCGCGCACCTGATCGCCGAGGACGTAGATGTCGTCGTAGAGCGACTCCGGGGCGGGGAACGGCGACTGGTCGGCGAAGGCCACCGCCTCGTCCACCGTGCCCAGGACCTCCTCGTCGACCCGCTCGGGCGTGCCGTCCTCGATCAGGCCGGCGTCGATCAGGCGCTGGCCGAAGGCGGTAATCGGGTCGCGCTTGCGCCACTCCGCGACCTGCTCCTTGGTGCGGTACTCCTCGGGGTCGGCCATCGAGTGGCCGCGGAACCGGTAGGTGACCGCCTCGACGAGCTGGGGCTGGCGCTCGTTGCGGGCGCGCTCGACGGCGGCGGCGATCGCGTGGAAGGTGTCGACGACGTCCATCCCGTCGCAGCTCGTGCCGGGCACGCCGTAGCCCTCGGCCTTGCGGGCGAGGTCGAGCACGGCCGAGTGGCGGTCCAGCGCCGTGCCCATGCCGAACTGGTTGTTGGTGACCATGAAGACGATCGGCAGCCGCCACAGCGCGGCGAGGTTCATGGTCTCGCCGAACGTGCCCTGGTTGGACGCGCCGTCGCCGAACACGCACAGGGTCACGTCGTCGGTGCCCTTGTAGTCGCTGGCCAGCGCGTGGCCGGCGCCGATGGGCAGGTTGCCGCCGACGATCCCGTAGCCGCCCATGAAGCGGCGCTCGAGGTCGAACATGTGCATGGAGCCGCCGCGCCCGCGCGAGCAGCCACCCTCGCGGCCGAACAGCTCGGCCATGACCGTCTTGGGCTCGGTCCCGCGCGCCAGCGCGTGCCCGTGCGAGCGGTAGGTCGAGATCAGGTAGTCGGTGTCGCGCAGGGCGCGCACCGAGCCGACGATCGTCGCCTCCTCGCCGATGGCGAGGTGCAGGAAGCCGCCGACCTTGGCCTTCGCGTACATCTCGCCCGCGCGCTCCTCGAAGCGGCGGATGAGGGTCATCGCGTGCAGCCACTCGAGGGCGGCCTCCTTGTCGGGGAGCTCCTGACGCTGTTCGGCTTCGACGCTCATACGGGCTCGACGATACTCACGTACCCACGACGGCGGGCACCGTCTCGACGTTTGCTTCGGCCGTGTTCGCCTCCAGGGCCCGCGCGACCCGCTCGCTCGCGAGCGCCCGCGTCATCGCATGGGGGTGGATCTCGCACGCCGCCGCGGCGATCAGGAGCGTGTCCGGGTCGTCGAGGCTGCGCCCGGCGGCGAAGGCCTGGCGGAAGGCGGCGAGCGAGAAGGCCACCGCGCGGCCGATCGACTTCGCGTACGTGGCGGCCAGCGGCGCGAGCTCGCTCTGCGCCGGCCAGGCAGTGGGCAGCACCAGCGGCTGCAGGCCCTGGGCGTCGGCCGTGCGCACGAGGTCCTCCTCGTAGGAGAGGCGCTCCTCGGCGCAGCGGAAGCCGTGCTCGGTCGGCAGCGCCACCGGCACCCACTCGGGCACGA
>Ga0157377_10000864_pt1 | contig 12622 bp, 10 predicted proteins | sample M55metaG_FD_121116 | JGI IMG/M metagenome (GOLD analysis project Ga0157377, IMG submission 121116) | Miscanthus rhizosphere microbial communities from Kellogg Biological Station, Michigan, USA - M5-5 metaG | ecosystem: Host-associated > Plants > Roots > Rhizosphere > Soil | place: USA: Michigan...
ATAGCCATGGTGATGCGTCCGGAGTACGCACATGTGGACCAGGCGCAACATCTTCCGCGTGCGCGCGCGAGTATTCGCGATATCAGATAATTGTCCGCAGCGGCGTAATGGATTGGCGATAAACAAATTGCAAACCTGAAAACCAGTGGCCTCCGGACGCCCGTAGCGCGGACGAAGTTTTGCAGTCCCGTCCAGATTCGTAAAAGGTCAGGACCCGCCTTGAGCGGACTGCCGCGGATCAACTTTCCCCCACTGGAGTGTCTATGCGCCGTACCTTCTCACCTGTTCTATCCTTGGCTGCTGCCATGGGCGTGCTGGCGCTCGCAGCTTGCTCGGATGGCACCACGACACCCTCGGCCCTCCGGCCGTCGTTGTCGGGTCCTTCGTTTACGGTCGGACCCACGGCCAACGTTGGACCGGTCCAGCTCTTCCTGAAGAGCTCTAGCACCACGCAGTACTGCGGCTATAACGCCGCGCTCAATGCGACGTTTGCGGATGCGGGCTGTGTAGCGGCCACCGACTTGATGGCAGCTCTCGCGGTGTATAACCCCGGTTGGAGCGCACCGCTCACGACTGCGGCCCCGAACTCGCAACAGTCGAGCTGGATTGGACATGCGGCAACTGACAACCAGTATCTGGCCGCTGTAGGAACGTACAAGTTCAACACCACGTTCACGGTTGACGCTGGTGTAACGTCGCCGGTTCTGAATGTCTCGACGCTTTCTGACAACCTAGTTGCCGTGTATCTGAACGGTGTCCTGCTGGGTCAACAGCCCGTCGCGGATTGCATAACCGCGGGCTCCTGTAACTGGCAAACCCCCTTCGTGGTGTCGGGCATTCCCGTCATTGGCAGCAACACCCTCACGGTTTATTTGACCAACACGCGAATCAAATACGGTACTCCGGGCTTCCCGGGTGGCACCGATAATTGCTTGGCGGAAGGTCCGCAGACGTTCGGTGAGGCCGGCTTCGGAACGCCATTCAATGTTCCCACGCCGCAGCGCGCCGCGTACGTGGCGAACCCGGCGGCCTACGCCGTTACCTGCTTGAACCCGACGGGTCTCGACTTCGTTGGTACGGTCAGCTGGGTCAACCCGGTCACCACGTGGTGCTCGCCTGGCTTCTGGAAGAACCACGAGGAGCTGTGGACCGGTAAGCTCAGCGTCTTGTACAGCAGCATCGGGAGCTGGAGGGCTCCGTTGGGCAACAAAGCCCCCACCTCCGGCGCAGGCAGCAACCCGACGCTCCAGCAGGTCATTGAGAATCCGCAGATCTACGGTGGCCCGGCCACGAACAGCGTTGCGGACTATCTCAGCAACTTCTTCTTCGGAACGCCGATCGGCTCCGGCATCGAGAGCTGCCCGGGTCCGGACTTCTTCACTGCGAACTGATAGGGCTGTAGGCTTAGCGCCGTAAAAGAAGGAGCCCGGCAGAAATGCCGGGCTCTTTTTTCGCCCGTGACTCGAGACCTGCGCCGCAACGGCCAGGTCTCGAAGTCGTCTATACTTGAGTTGCCGCGCGCCTGCGCCGACGCCGAACGCCCAGAACCCGCGATGCCCGATTCCGCCGTCCGAGTGATCGCCTATTATCTGCCACAGTTCCATCCGATACCGGAGAACGACGCGTGGTGGGGTAAGGGCTTTACCGAATGGACGAACGTCACCAAAGCGCGCCCGCTCTTTCGCCGTCATGAACAGCCCAAGCTGCCGGCGGATCTCGGCTTCTACGACTTGCGGGTCCCGGAAGTCCGGGAACAACAAGCCGAGCTCGCGCGGCAATACGGGATCGAAGGGTTTTGCTACTGGCACTACTGGTTCGACGGCAAGCGGCTGTTGAACCGGCCACTGGACGAAATACGCGCGTCCGGTCGCCCGAATTTCCCGTTCTGTGTCGGCTGGGCAAACGAGTCCTGGACCCGCCGCTGGACAGGGGAGGAAAAGGAGGTCTTGCTTCAGCAGACCTACTCGTGCGAAGACGATGTCGCTCACGCGCGTTGGCTGGCGGAGCTCTTTGCTGATCCCCGATACATTCAAATCGATGGACGCCCAGTTTTCGTTCTCTATCGGGCCCCAGGGCTGCCCGATCCTCAACGAACCACTGACACGATTCGCGCGGAGACGGTCCGGCTGGGACTGCCCGAGCCGTTCATTGTTGGTCGCGATACGCATAACCCGCGCGTCGACATGCGGCAGTTCGGCTGTGACATCTCGGAGTACTCGTCCCCGGCACTCGGGGCGCTCCCACGCGTGAGTTTGCCGCTAGACAAGAATGACTTGATCAGGAATCTCCGTCTCGGCGTACCAGCCGCCGACCTCAAGATTTACGATTACGCCGACGGATGCCGCCTCATGGAGGCGGATCGGCCGAAGTACCCACATCTTCGCGGTTTCTTCGTCGGCTGGGATAACACACCACGCCGCGGCCGAAAGGCGATCATCCTGATCAACGCCACGCCGGAGGCCTTCGCCCAAGGCCTCCGAGCCACGATCGAATCGATGCGTGGCGAGCCTGCGAATCGAAGGATCCTGTTCGTCAACGCCTGGAACGAATGGGCGGAGGGAATGGCTCTCGAGCCCAGTCAGCGATACGGGCACGGTTTCCTTCAAGCATTGCGAGACGAGCTGGGTCGCGAGGCAGCGTCCTCCGTTGGCTAGCATCGCGGGAGCGCGTGTCTGTTTCGTGGGACACGGCGCAACGCTCGAGGGTGCCGGCAGGTACCTGCTCGACCAGGCGGGCTACCTGGCGGATCGGCGCGCGACGGTGTTTGCGATTTTGCCGCGACATGGCCCACTTGCCGACCGGCTGAGTGAACGCGGCGTCGCGGTGCGCTATGCGCCCAATCCCTGGTGGGCGCGACCGGTGAACCTGACGGAGGATCATCTCGCTCACACGGCACGAGCCGCGCGCCTCATGGCGGACATCGTTCTGCAATTGAAAGTCGACGCCGTCTACACGCAGACGATCGTCGCTCCCACTGGAGCTATCGCCGCGGCGCTTGCCGGGATCCCGCACGTCTGGCACATCCACGAATTCGCGTTCAATCCCGGCGCGATCGAGATGAGCGTCCCGAAAGAGGAACTCGCCGACCTGATGCTCCAAACCTCAAACATCATCGTGTTCAACTCACGCGCTGTCGAGCGCGAGTGGGACGGCATGTTCCCGAGCACACGGACAGCGATCGCCTACAATTGGGTCACTCCGTTCGAGGTGAGTGGCGAGTTACCCAGCGCGTTGGCCGGCCTCGCTACGGACGACCTGTATATGATCACCATTGTCGGGTCGATCCAACGCTGGAAACGCCAGCTCGATGCGGTTCGGGCGGTCGCCCTTCTCCGGCGTCGTGGTGTTCCGGCGCGTTTGCTTGTGATCGGCCCATTTGTGGAGAGGGACTACCAGGCCGAGATCGAGAGCTTCGTTCGCGAGAATGGTCTTTCGGATCACGTTCAACTACTGGGGTTCGTGGATCAGCCTGCCCGTATCGTCTCTCGCGCCCATGTGAATGTCCTGTGCTCCGACCGCGAACCGTTCGGGCGCGTGACGATTGAATCGATGGCGCTCGGTGTTCCGGTGATTGCCACGAATTCAGGTGGGACGCCGGAAATCATCGAGGACGGCGAGAGCGCGGGGGGCATTCTGTTCGAAACAGGGAACGTCGAAGCGCTCGCCGACTCGCTCGAGCGGTTGTGGCGAGATCACACCCTACGGACTGGGCTTGCGGCAGCTGCGAAGCGTCGTGCCGCGCTCTTCTCGAGCGCCGATATTGCCATGGCGCCAGTCGTTGAGGCGATTCAGGCGCTTATCGGCAAGCGCAACCCCGCGTGGCCACTCGGCAACGTTCTTCGGACGTCAATAGCCGCCGCTCGCGAAGGACCGGACGACGGTGTCGGGCCCAGTAGTCGGCTTGCTCGGATGACCTCGGTCATCCGTCGGCTCACGTCAGCCGGCGCGTCACTCGTCGCTCGAGCTTCACGAGAAGCGTAATGGGTAAACCTCTCGCACGCCTGATTGCGTTCTATTTGCCGCAGTTCCATCCGATTCCCGAAAACGATGAGTGGTGGGGGAAGGGCTTCACTGAATGGACGAACGCGGCCAAAGCCAAACCGCTCTTTCGAGGGCACGATCAGCCACACCTCCCGGCGGATCTCGGCTTTTATGACCTGCGGGCCCCAGAAACGCGTGCGGCTCAAGCTGAGTTGGCGCGCGAGCATTGCATCGAGGGGTTTTGCTACTACCACTACTGGTTCAGTGGCAGGCGACTGCTCGAGCGACCATTCAATGAGGTGCTTGCGTCCGGCGCCCCCGACTTTCCTTTCTGTCTCTGTTGGGCCAACGAAACCTGGACGGGCGTCTGGCACGGTGAGCCGAATCGAATTCTCATCGAGCAGACGTACCCGGGCCGTGCCGATCACGAAAGACATTTCGAGACGTTGTTGCCGGCCTTCAAGGATCCGCGGTACATCTGTGTCGACGGCTGTCCTGTCTTCGTGCTCTACCAGCCGCGTGAAATCCCGGACACCGTCGACACCATGCAGTTTTGGCGCGACATGGCGCGGCGCGCCGGACTGCCGGGGCTACACCTCGTCGGCAACGACATTGGCAACCTCACGCCATCGGATCTGGGTCTGGATGCGGCGACCAAGTCCTGCCTTCCCGAGCGTCGACCCTGGGTATCGCGTCGTCGGCCCCTCAAGTGGCTCAGGCGCCGATTTGAAGAACTCGCCGGCAGGCCCACCATCTATCAGTACGCGGACGTTCTGCAAAGCCTTCTCCCCGCCGCCGAAGCTGGAACAGCGAAGTACCCGTGCCTGATTCCCAACTGGGATAACACACCGCGAAGCGGCGCAAACGGACTCGTGCTCCACGGGTCAACGCCGGAATTATTTCGCATCCATGCCGAGCAGGGCCTCGATCGAGTGCGGGATCGCGACGCGGACCATCGCATCGTTTTCGTCAAGTCGTGGAACGAATGGGCCGAAGGAAACTACCTCGAGCCCGATCAGCGTTTCGGCCACGAGTACTTGAAGGTGGTACGCGACGTGTTCTGTAGCGACTAAACCCGGGTCAGTCCGCTCGCCACGCACTTCGCCAGCGCCATCACCGTGATCATCGGATTCACGCCGCTCGACGACGGAAAGAGACTCGCGTCCGCGACGTAGAGTCCTTTCACACCGTACACAGCGCCGTTCTCGTCGCACACTGAGTTCATCCGCTCGCGACCCATCCGGCAGGTTCCCATTTGGTGCGCGCTGAACACCATGCACCGGTTGCCCGCGACCGGTTCGGCGACAACGCGGTCGCAGAACGCGTCGATCTCCGACGGCGACATCTTTGCGTTTCCTCTGAACGCGAGCCCCGCCGAGTGGAGGGTGTGAACCTCTTCAGCGCCGGCGGCGATCTGCACACGCGCGGCCGCCGCGATCCCGCGTGCGACGAGCGATTGTTCACGGCGTCCCATCGTATAGTCGATAGTGAGGCCACCATCACGACGCGACCGCACGCGACCACCAGTCGCGTCGCGGGTCAACGCGATCGTCGCGCTCACATGCGCCGAGCGTTGCATCAGTCGTCGATGTGACCGAGCAGTCGTCCAGGGCACGGCCATCGCCAACAATCCTGGATGCGCCGGTGCTGCCTCGAGACGAAATCCAAAGTTGCCCTCGAACCGCGAAAACTGCCCGCTCAAGATCGACTGCGGCGGACCGGTCCATGGCGCGATCGGGTCGGAGTACACACCCGCGACTGCGCTCGTCGGGTGAACATAGAGATTCCTGCCCAGCGCCGAGTGAGAGAGACCTGACCGCTCGAGGAGTGCGGGCGTTTCGAGTCCACCGGCGCATGCTACCACGAGAGGCGTCCGGATCTCGATGTTTTCGAGAACACCGTCCAGCGCACGCGTGGTCGCCGCGACACCGACGACCTTGCCGCGCTCGATGAGAACACGCTCGGCGCGGCACTTGGTGATGATCGTCGACGAACGCCAACGCTGCATCGCTTGGAGAAACGTTGCAACCGTCGATTGCTTTCCGCCGACGCGACATCCGAAGGTACAGTAACCGCACTGGCTACCGTCACAGCCCCGCGAATTCCGTTCGATCACTTCCCACGAATACCCGAGTTTTTCGCAGCCGCGACGGATCGGCTCGTTGTTCGCGTTTACATCGCTTTCGTCGGACGATACCCCGAGTCGACGGCAGACCTGATCCAACGCCTGTGTGAACTTCTCGCTCGTGAACAGCTCGCACTTCGACCGCTCCGACCACTCGTCGCGAATGTAGTCCGGCGTACGGAGACATGTCTGCCAGTTCACCGTCGTGCCTCCGCCGAGGCAGGCGCCGGCGAAGATCGCGATGCCCAGATCGCTCGACGCCGCCAGACCGCTCTGATAGTAGAGCTTCTGGATTCCATCCAGCTCGCGCTGCGTAAACTGCGGCGCCTGATCTCCGGGCCCAGCCTCGAGCACGACCGTCCGCAGTCCTTTCATCGCGAGCTCACCGGCGACTGTCCCACCGCCGGCGCCCGACCCGACGACGCAGACATCGCAATCGATTGTCGTCGATGTGTCGTACTTGATGACACGAATCGTGTCGGCGCTGACTACGGGCTGGGTCGACGGCTGGTAACCGATGGCCGGCCAAATCGGATTCTCGCCGCGGCCGTCGACGACGGTGTAGTAGAGGAAGCTCGACAGTCGCTTCAGTGCCTGAAACCCCTGGCGCAATCGCGCTATTCGGTGGACGGAGAGCGCGCGGAGCAGGCGCTCTCGTTCCTCCGTCGTCATCTTCGTCACGCCGACGGGCTTTCCGATCACCAGTCCGCCGACGACGCTGTCGAGCAGCCGGAGCAGACGGCGCAGCTCGCTGCGTTCGGCCGCCGGCAACGAAGCCATCGCCCGCTCGGCGGCCCGCGGCACGCCGAGTGCGCTCGCGCTCGTCGAGAAGAGCAGAGGATCATCGCCGCCGCGCGGATCGGCGGACAACGATGGATGAAATGCGTCGCAGAGAATCGCGAGAGTGGCCCGCTCCCGCTCGGTGATGACTGCTTCGACGGTCGGCATCGCCTTCAACTTGCAGTGTCCAGGTCGTGAATGGCAGCAGCAGCCAGAGGAATACATGATCTGGAACCGACGAGACGCCGACGATTCGACGGAGACATTGGAAGCCGATGTGCGCCGAACGGCGCGACCGCTGTCCGCGCCAAGCGATCTCGATCCGCTGCTCGACCGAATCGGCGACGCGCGCTTCGTCCTCCTCGGCGAGGCGTCGCACGGTACGTCGGAGTTCTACACGTGGCGCGCTGAGCTCTCCAAACGACTGATTACGGAGCGCGGCTTCAACCTCATCGCCGTCGAAGGCGACTGGCCCGACTGCTATCGCGTCAACCGATATCTCAAAGGGATGTCGCAAGCCGGACGCGACGCTGAGTCGGTCCTCCATGCCTTCGAGCGCTGGCCGACGTGGATGTGGGCGAACCGCGAAATTGTAGCTCTCACAGAATGGCTCCGTCGGCACAATGATTCCGCAGGCGACGCCCGCAAGGTTGGGTTCTACGGTCTCGACGTCTACTCGCTGTGGGACTCGATGCGCGTCGTCACCGAGTATCTAACACGCATCGATCCGGCCCTCGCGGCAGCGGCTCGGCGCGCTTACCACTGCTTCGAGCCGTACGGCGAGGATGTGCAGGAATACGCGCGCGCCACGGCGCTGGTGCCGACGTCGTGCGAGGACGAAGCGGTCGCCGTGCTACGCGCCATGCGCGACAGGGCGGCAAGCTTCAAGGAAGACGGCCGCGAGGGCTACTTCGACGCCGAGCAGAACGCGCTCGTTGCGCGCAACGCCGAGCGGTACTACCGCACGATGGTCCGCGGCGGACCGGCGTCTTGGAACGTGCGCGATCATCACATGGTCGAGACGCTCGATCGCCTCATGGAGCATCACGGTGCGATGTCGAAGGCGATCGTCTGGGAGCACAACACGCACATCGGCGACGCCCGCTTCACCGATATGGCGCGCGCCGGGATGGTGAACGTCGGGCAGCTCGTGCGCGAGGCGCGCGGAGAGGACGACACGGTGCTCGTCGGCTTCGGCACGCATCGTGGAACGGTGATCGCGGCCGAAGAGTGGGGCGCGCCGATGGAACGTATGCGCGTTCCGCCGGCGCGGGATGACAGCTTCGAGCACGCGGTGCATGACGCGGCCGTCGGTGACGCGCTCTTCTTGTTTCGGGACGCCGGGCAGACTCCTGTGCTGGAACGCCCGCTCGGCCATCGCGCGATCGGTGTCGTCTACGATCCGGACCACGAGCGGTGGGGCAACTACGTGCCGACGATCATGTCGCGCCGATACGATGCGTTTCTCTACATCGACGAGACTCGCGCCGTCGATCCGCTGCACATGCCCGTGCGCGTTAGAAGCGGAGGCGACGAGCCGGAGACCTATCCGAGCGGCATGTAGCTATTCATAGAGATCGTCGAGTTCAAGCAATGCGAGCTCGACGAGAAACCCCGCAATGCGCTCGGCGGCGGCGGCGACGTACGCTTCTCCTTTCGCCGCGGTTGCCTTGGCGGGATTACCAATGCCGGTATCCGAGGTCACCTGCGTCCAACGACGGGGCGCCCAGGCCCAACCTTCACGAACGCCGCGCAGCCGCGAGGGACGCGCGCGCCCCGGTCCGGCGTCATTCACCGGACCCACGAGCTCCGGCGCCAAATGCATCATCGCGCTCGTTTCGGCTTCGCCGGCGTGATCGCCCGGCTCCTCGATGAACGCCCGCACGTCCACACACGACCACCAGTTGATCGTGCTGAGAAAGACGCGCGTCTTCGGCTGCAGCTCTCGGATCATCTGGCGAAAATCGTTGCCACCGTGGCCGTTCACGATGACGAGCTTGTGCACGCCCTGCCCGTCGAGCGACGAGACGATGTCGTTCAACAATGAGAGCTGCGTGCTCGGATTCACGTTGATCGTGAGCTTGATGTCGAGCTGTGTCGTGTTGGCACCGAACGGAACGGTGGGAAGCACTACGACCCGCGCGCCGCGCGCCCATGCGTCGGCGGCGGCGCGAATCGCGACCTGCTCGGACTGGATGTTGTCGGTCGCGTACGGCAGATGATAGTTGTGCGCCTCGGTCGCCCCCCACGGCAATACGGCGACCGAGTATGGCGTCGGATCAACTTGCTTCCAGGTGCTCTCGGCGAGGACGTATGGCCGGGATTTCGTCACGTTGCGCGGGCGTCTCAGGTGGGCGCGCCCGCGGACGTCGGACGAGCGCATCTACGCTCCACGGACCGGCGCCAGCGAACACGAGATAGAGAAAGATGAAGCAGTACAGCACGACGTTGTCGCCCATGTTGTTGATGGGAAACAACGAGCGGAGAATGTGCACCTTGAAGTAGGCCGCCGCCATCTCACCGGAGGCGAGGAACGCCGCGCCGCGCGTGACGAATCCAATCAGAATGAGGAAGCCGCAAACGGTTTCGATCAGACCAGCGAAGCCCGGTGTGAGCGTGAAGAGATCGTACGGCACCGGCCCGCGCGCCGACGGCGGGAAGTTGAAGACTTTCTGAAGTCCATGTTCGAAGTAGAGCAAGCCTGCCACGATCCGCAGCACGCTCAGCATTCGGCTCGTCCATGGCGAGCTCGACGCGTTGAAGACGGACACGACTGCCTCCAGGCCACTGAGATTTCGACGCTTGTCCGAGGAGCTCGGCCGCCCGGTCGGCATAGGCCGTGCGGTCGTCCTTGGACCCTGTCGAGGAGAATGTCGTGGCTGATCAAGATTCGAACCGAAAGCCCGATCCGAAGATCGACCGCAAGCAGAACGAGAACGACAACGAGTGGCTGCGCGATCAGGTGGGTGAAGACCACAACCTCAGCGGCTCGAGCACGTATCGGACGCTGCCCGACCAGCCTGAAGGCGACGCAAAGACCGAAGGCGACAAAGACGCCCAGTCACGTCAATCGAATCGCTAAGCGCCTCTAAGAGCGGCGGCGGGCTCTGGCTCGGCGGCCTGGTCGGTCTTGCCGAGCGTCGCATTCACACCAAGACCGATCGCGATCAAATAGACGACGACGCCGGCGAGCCAGATCGCGTGCCCGATCGCCTGGTCGCGCGGTAGCAGATTGAGCTCGCCGAGCAGATACGCCCAATCGTGTTCGCCGCCGCCCACGAGCGGCAGTTCCAGCGCGCGTGCGTCTTTCACGTAGACCGAGACGTTCCACAAGTTCTGCGCTACCCACCACAGTGCGATCGACGCGCCGTGCCGATCCTTCTGCCGGAAGAAGTAGCCGACGAAGACCGCGGGCAGCAGGAGCTGAAATAACGTCCCGCCGGCGAATTGCATGAATTCGCCGAACGGTGAAAAGACGAGATGCCCGGTCTCGTGAATGGGCAGGTCCACGTTGTCCAAGAACCATCCAACTTCCGGATGCGTAAGCATCCGGAACCCATACACGGCCAAGACGATCGTGAGCGCGAGCCGCCCTCTCGGAGAGAATCTCATCTCCTTTTCGACGCCCGCGGCCGCGACCAGGCAACCATCAGGGTCACTTCAGGGCTGGCGCGCCCACCGATTGTTCGATCGATCCACGTCCGGAAAGACCTGCTCGGGATCGATCTCTATCTTCGTGATCGTCTGCGGGTTGTCGAGTGAGATCTGTTGCCGGGTTGCGCCGGCAAGCCATGGATCTACGGGCAGCTCGCGTCGTTCGACCCGCCCCCCCCCGTCGCTCCTCGTTACGGCCAGTCGGACGGGCATCGGCGCGAGCCCGCGGTCCTCGATCGTGACCACCATCTTGTCGGCGACGACCGTGGCGGACGCGATCGCCTGATCCAGCGTCCACGTCTCATACCACCAGGTCCGCCAGAACCAGCCGAGATCCCTGCCGGCGAGCGAGTTGAACGTATTGAAGAAGTCGTATGGCGTGGGATGCTTGTACTGCCAGCGAAGCCCGTAGGTGCGATACGCCGAACGAAAGACGTCGTCGCCGAGCAGCGCCCGCAACGCACTCATGTTCGTCGACATCTTGTCGTACGAGGCGATGCCATACGCCGGCGTTCCGTACGGGTATTCGTCGCCGGGGCGCATCAGCGGGACTTCGCCGTCGGTTCTCGCCAGGTCGACGTAATTCTCGCGCGAGATCCGCTCGCGGTCGTATCCCTTGAAGAAGGCCTGCATCCCCTGCGCCTGGTTGAAGCGGGTGAGCCCCTCGTCCTGCCAGGCGTACCGTCGCTCGTCGGAGCCGACCTGCATCGGGAACCACATGTGCGCGGTCTCGTGCACCTGCACCGAATAGAGAGTCAGCGTGTCGCGTGGCCCACCGATGCATGTCAGCATCGGGTACTCCATCCCGGTGCAGGAGGTCGGGCCTTCGAGCGCGGTCATCTGCGGCCACGGATACGGCCACAAATAGCCGGAGAGGAACTCGACGACGTTCCGCTCGTATTCGCCCGACCGGTCCCATGCCCACTTTCGCGCCTCGGGCCGGTAGAACGTGTTGACCAGTGTCGTGTCCGGTTTCTTGTCGCCGTCGCGATCTCCCACCGTGGCGATCGTCGCGTCCCAGACGAACTTCGCCGAAGTCCCCCAATCAAAGTCGCGGACGTTATTGGCGCGAAAGCGCCAGGTGAGCACGCCGTCGAATCCGGTGTTTGTGGCCTTGTTGCGGCCCGCGCCGCGATCGGGTTCGCGAACGACATGGATCACACTCGCGCCGCGACGTGCTTCGGCCAGCCTGTCGCGCGTTTGCTGCGACAAGACTTCCTGGGCGTTGGTCAACTCGCCGGTTCCCGCCACGAGCCACCCCTGCGGGATGCTGAGATTCACCTCGTAGTCGGCGTACCCCATGTAGAACTCGGCGCCGCCGAGGTATGGATCCTTCTGCCAACCGTTGACGTCGTCGTACACCGCGAGCTGCGGGTACCAGGACGCCACCATGAGAACGTCGCCACCGGCGGTGCTACCTTCTCGCGGCGCGCCGTCGGGCGGGAGTTGAAACGCCCACGCGATGTCGAGGTCGAGTGAGTCGTGTGGCAACAGCGGCTTCGGTAACCCGATACGCATCGTCGTGCCGTCGATCGCGTATCCGGCGCCCGAATCGCTTTTCACGAGGGGACGGCCGGCGGAGGCGACCCGCAGAATCTCCATCCCGCCGGTTACCGGCGTCGAAACGACACGCGCCGCGGTTGGCGCGAAGAGATTCTGGTTCAAGAAAACCCAGACCGCGCGAAGCGTGTCGGGAGATCGATTGAAGTAGCGAACCGATTCTCGTCCCGTGATTTGACTCGTCGCCGGAACGAGCTCGGCATCGATGCGATAGCGCGCGAACTGCTGCCAGTAGTTCGGCCCGGGCTCGCCGGTACGTGTTCGTGTTCCACGCGTGACGGCGCGCGCGAACGCCTTTGTCTCGAAAACCGGATACGGAACAGGTCGCGTCGGCGCGACCGCGACGGGTGCGGGCGGCGGTGTGCGGTGCAACTGACGAAGCGGCCCGCAGGCGACGACGAGAACGGTGGCGGCGAGAAGTAATCGCATTGGCCGAGAATATGGCGGTTTTGCGCGCTGGCAAGCGGCGTGCAGCGAATAGCCGACTTGCGATTCAACTCTTGACCGGGAGAGAGAAATCAT
>Ga0157377_10000865_pt1 | contig 12619 bp, 11 predicted proteins | sample M55metaG_FD_121116 | JGI IMG/M metagenome (GOLD analysis project Ga0157377, IMG submission 121116) | Miscanthus rhizosphere microbial communities from Kellogg Biological Station, Michigan, USA - M5-5 metaG | ecosystem: Host-associated > Plants > Roots > Rhizosphere > Soil | place: USA: Michigan...
CGTCGCCGCGGCCACGGCGTGGTGGTCCCTGGGCGAGTACATCCTGGCTCGGCTGGTCGGGCACCCGCTTGCCGGGACGTCCACGGTGGCGTGGACCGGCCTGCTCGACCGTCGCACCGGCGAACTCGACGCCGAGCTGCTCGCCGCCGCGGGTGTCGGCCCCGAGCAGTTCTCCCCGCCGCGGGACATGACGCAACCGGCCCAGTCGCCGGCCCCGGCGCGCTGGCGCGCCCTGGCCCGGGCGGCATGGTTCCCCGTCATCACCGACGGCTTGGCCAGCAACATCGGGTCCGGGGCGACCGATGCCACGGTGCTCACCGCGGCGACAGCCACCAGCGGTGCGCTGCGGGTGCTGCTCGACGGCCAGGCCGATCCCCTGCCGTTCGGGTTGTGGAACTACCGGGTCGACGCGGGACGCACGTTGCTCGGTGGGGCGATCAACGACGTCGGTCGCGCTGTCAGCTGGGCGCAGAGCACGTTGCGCCTCAGCTCCGGGATCGCGGCCGTCCTCACCGCGCCGCCGAGCGACGCCACGCCACTCGTGCTGCCATATTTCACCGGCGAACGCGCTCCGGGCTGGGTCGGCGGGGCACGCGCCGTGCTCGACGGCGTGTCGGCGGCCACCGACGCCGACACCCTGTTCCGCGGGATCGTCGAGGGCGTGGCCATGACCTACGCGCGCGTCGCCGACGAGTTGTATCCGGCAGCCCCGCGGGTCGTCGAGGTCGCGGCGGCGGGTCGGGTCAGCAACGACCAGCCGGACTGGCTCCACGTCCTCGCCGACGTGCTCGAACGACCCGTCACGCACGTGACCCGCCGGCGCGCCACACAGCGCGGCACGGCGCTGCTCGCGCTCGACGTGCTCGCACCGGACGTTCCCCGCGCGCGCCGCACCACCGGGGCGACGTACGAGCCCCGACCCGCTCACATCGAGCACTACGCGCGACGACGCGCCCGGTTCGCCGAGGTGTACGACGTCCTCGTGCGCGGGGCGAACCACGCCTGAGGCCACGTCAACGCCGTTCGGGTGCGGTGCCGGCAGCCGCTGAGGGGGACGTCGGCGGCGGCCGCAACGGTTCCCGTACACCCGCGGCTTCGGGACCGGTGGCACCCGGTGGCGCATCCACATCCCAGCCGCCGTGACGCCACATCCACGCGTGTGCGTACCGGTCGATGAACGGCATCCGGTACCAGATTCTCACCCAGCGTGGAACGCGCTCCAACCGTGGCCGTAGTCCGCCCGGGGGCGTCCACTTCCAGCCCGGCATCGTTGCGGCCGGCACCTCCCAACCGCCCGGAGACGGCACCGCGTTCTGCTCACGATCGGGCCGACCCCGCCCGTGACCTGCCACGCCCATCCCGACAGCATCGCAGGTTCGACAACCACAGGTCCCACGAGACGTCGGCCGACTTCGCGGCGGGAGGCGGGTGCTCATGCCACTCGATCGTCAGCTACCGGCGCCGGGCAAGCCGGTTCGTGAGGATCTCGCGTAGGCCGTCGGGAAGGCCGTGGGTCTCGATCAGTTCGGGTAGCAGCGCCGGCTCGGTCATGTACGCCCGGAACGCCTGCGCGATCGTCACCCCGTGTGCTGGACGGTCCTCCACGGTCACGGGGTCACCGGCCCACACCTCGCCCGGCTCCAACACGCGCAGGTACGCGCCCGGGCGAACCGCTCGGGCAAAGGTCTTCACCCAGCGCGGTTCGCCCATCGTGCGCTGGAACGTCATCCGCGGGATGCGGCCGAACGTCGGCTGAAGGACCACCGACGGACCGACGCGCCACCGCTCCCCGATGATCGCGCCGTTGACGTCGACGTCCTCGGTCGTCAGGTTCTCTCCGAAGAGCCCGTTGGCCAGCCGGCGGGTCAGCCGCGCCTGCCACCAGTCGTAGTCCTCCCGCGCGTACGCGTAAACGGCCCGGTCGTCGCCGCCGTGGTGCTCGATGTCGAAGATCTGATCCCCGACGAGGCCGGTGTGCCGCCCGGCCGTCCGGGGCCCCGGCGCACGAACGGTGACCAGATGGTCGACCGGCCGCTTGTCGATACCGGTGAAACCCATGCCCGTGGCCGGGTTGCGCCGCGGTACCGCCACATTGACCGAAACAATCCTGCCCACGGCCGGCACCGTAGCCGTTCTGACCACCGCACGCCGCACAATTCTCCGGCCGTCCGCGCAAGCACCGGCCACGTGATCACCCGCGGCCGGCCGGACGGCAACGGGGTCGGAGCCACCCCGTCGTCACCTGAGCGCCGAGACCGACGGCGAGGCGGACGGTGATTCCGACGGCGACTCCGAGGGCCCGGTCAGGCTGTCGACGTCGGCGACCAGGTAGCCGGCCGGTGGCTGGAACGCCGTCGGGTCGGCCGTTTCGGCGTAGGAAGTCAGCTCGACACCGACGTGTCCGGCGTCGCCGGCCCCGTCGAACGAGGTCAGCATGCCGTTGTCAGCCACGCAGATTTCAAACGTGACCAGCCCGCGGTAGAACTTGCGGTCCGGCATCAGGCTGGTCACGTCGAGGCACTTCGACCGCAGGCCCGCGATCGCCCGCTCGGCGTGGTCCTCGACCATGTAGTGCGACCCCAGGGCGGCGGCCGCAATCAGCGTGAATCCGGCCGCTCTCGGAGTGATGAACCCCCGGCCGATCCAGCCTGGGATCAGACTGTCGGTGTCCAGGTCGACACCGTCGTTCGTGTTCTTCGCCTTCGCACAGGTCGCCGGCTCGGTGTTCGCGGAGCATCGGTACACGGCGTCGGCGGTGACGATGAACCGGCCGGTCGGCCCGCCGATCGACACGTTGGGCGGCTGCTGAACAACGGTGGCCGTCGTCCCGTCCGGCATCGTGTACCCGGCGGTGTACGTCAAGTCCTTCGACCCATCCAGCTTCGCAGCCAGATCGGCGAGTTCGGACCGCTCGCTGACTGGAACGTCCACATTGGACGAGGGAGACGAGGAGGCGGCGTCGACCAGGCGGATCGCGCCGGTGCACAGCGCCAGAAGGGCGCCGACGATGCCGATCCATGTGGTGCGCGTCCGCGCACCGGCATCACCCGCTGCGCCCCGGCCGCCGGCACTCACAACAGTCCTCGGGCTGGTTCCGGCGCCCCGGCGAGCGCGCTGACAGCGATATCGGGAGCGCGGGTTCGTAGTGACAGCGCGACACCGGTGGCCGCGAAACCCACCGTGGTGAACTGGCCCCATGGCAGGCGCTCGAGGACAGACATGTCCACCGTCATCTCCAACAGTGTCCCGGCCGGATGTGGCGGATCGACCACGACCTGACGGTAAGCGTGCGGTGACGCGGCGGCATGAGGCCGCAGTACCGGATGCGCCCGACACAGCCAGGACCGCTGTCCCAGGACCACGCAGAGGGTGCCGCTGTCCCGTCGCTGGCGTCCCGGGACGGCACCGGATGTCACGCCTGCATGAAGCCGCGCAGGCTCGCCGCCCAGGCAATCCCGACGACCGCGCCGATCACGACGAAGCGCACGCGACCCATGGTCAGACTCGGTGTGGCTGCGGTCTCCGGCGCGCGACGACGATGCTGATGGCCAGCGGCGGGGCGATCGAGGAGCCAACGACACCGAGGAACCCGATGTCGAGCAACCCGAGGAGGGCGAAGATGAGGGCCGGAGCGGCCGGCAGGTGTGCGGGTCGGGCAGCGGTCTGGCTCGTGCTGGCCGTGGCGTTTCTCCCTGGTTGGATAGTGGCGGTGACGTAGTCGGTTCGCCCGACGCTAGATCCGGGCCGGGCTCGCCCGACACCAGGCTGTCCACCCGCACCGGTGAGGAACACCGCCACCCCGGTTGTGGAGATCCTCAGTCCCGGGCGGCCATCCGACGTACAAGACGCGCGCCAGTTAGCCACAGCGCAACGTCTCTTCGGATCGGCGACCTGGCGGGATGAGCGGGTGGATGGCTCCTCCGTGCCATGATCGACCATGTCGCGCCCGTCGACGGGGCCGCATACGGAGGCGAGGACCTGATGAAGGCCGACCACTATGACAGCTTCGCGGCGGACTACTCGGCGGAGAACGAGTCGAGCCTCTTGAACGCCTACTACGAGCGGCCGGCAATGATCGACCTTGCCGGGGACGTCGACGGGCGCCGGGTCCTCGATGCCGGCTGTGGTTCCGGGCCCTTGTCCGCGGCACTGCGCGCGAAGGGTGCCATCGTGACCGGCTTCGACGGCAGCCCGGCGATGCTCGAACTGGCGCGGCAGAGGCTGGGCGACGATGCGGCACTGCACGTGGCCGACCTCAGCCGGCCACTTCCGTTCGCCGACGGTGCGTTCGACGACATCGTCGCATCCCTCGTTCTGCACTACCTGCGGGACTGGGCGACACCGCTGGCCGAGTTGCGGCGGCTTCTGAAGCCTGGCGGCCGCCTCATCCTGTCGGTGAACCACCCCATCGTCTACAAGCTGCTCTACCCGGACGCCGACTACTTCGCCATCACCCGGTATTCGGAGGAGAACACCTTCAACGGCCAGAGCGCAGTGCTGACTTACTGGCATCGGCCGGTGAGCGCGATGACGGACGCGTTCGCCGCGGCAGGCTTCCGCGTCTCGGTCATCAGCGAGCCGCCATTCTCGCCAGACACGCCGCGCGAGCTGCTCGGGCCCACGTTCGCCGACCGCACAGCGTTCCTGTGCTTCATCTTCTTCGTGCTCGAAGCAAGCTGAGGTCGCCCACGCCTCGCCCGCCCGCATCGCCGCCATGTCGCGCCCGAACCGCCACGGCCGCGCATGCTGGCACCGGTCGCGCTCTACGACGCGACGGTAAGGTGCCGGTCCAACGGCGGCATGAGGCCGGATACCGGACCCACCCGCCGCCACCGGGACTCGCGTCCCGGAACAGGGCGGATCCCGTCAGATGAACAGGCAGAAGGGATGTCCGGCCGGGTCGAGGAGCACCCGGACGCGCTGCTGCGGCTGCACCGCCGCGAGCGACGCCCCGGCCTGGATGGCGTGCTCGGTGGCCTTGTCGAGGTCATCGACGAAGATGTCCAGGTGCTGCGTCGCGTTCTGCATTCCGGGCTCACTCGGCCACGTCGGCGTCGTCCATTTCGTCTCGTACTCGAAGTTGAGCGTCGGCTCTGAGGTTCCCGTCGGCGACCGGATCTGCGCCCAGCCGGCGGACTGCGGCTCGCCGGCGCGTGGTCCCTCTTCCGTCGTGACCGGCCGACCGAGCAGGCGCGAGTAGAAGCCGGCAAGCGCCCGCGGATCCGGGGCGGTGATTGTTACAGATGTGACCTGAAGGCGCAGACCACCCATCGGGCGAGCGTACAGCGGATTCGCGGATGGACGGACATGACGACCGAACCAGATCGCCACCGTTCGATATGGTCCGGGCCTGCCACCCGCGGCCGACGGCTCCCGGCGGCCGCGGTGACCCGGTAACGGGCGGCATCGTCGTGGTCGTGACCTTCGGCGCGTTGTGGTCCGTCTGTCCGGGAGAGGCCACCTGCGGCACCACGGGAGCCGCGGCGCTGCGGGTCAAGGTCGCCTTCGTCGACGCCGACCCGACGACCCCGCTGCCCGGACGACGACAGGTCGCGGTGCTCAGCTGGTCTCCCGGGTAGTCCACGGGGCCTGCGCGTGAACGGGGCAGACTGGCGGGGTGCTCCCCGACCCGGTCAGCGTGCCGTCCACGGATCTGCCGGTGCGGGCCGTCCTGTCGGAGCTGCTCGCGGTCCTGCGGTCACGTGGAGCGGCTGTGCTGGTCGCCCCGCCGGGGGCGGGAAAGACCACGTTGGCGCCGCTGGCGTTCGCCGACGCCGTCGACGGACGGGTGGTGGTCGCCGAGCCGCGCCGGGTGGCGGTGCGGGCAGCCGCCCGGCGGATGGCCTCGCTGCTCGGCGAGGAGGTCGGTGCACGGGTGGGGTACACCGTCCGGGGTGAGCGGCGGGTGGGGCCGGCGACCCGCGTCGAGGTTGTCACGACGGGGGTGCTGGTCGCCCGGTTGCACCGCGATCCGGAGCTCGCCGGGACCGATGCCGTCGTGGTGGACGAATGCCACGAGCGGCACCTCGACGCGGATCTCGCGCTCGCCTTCCTGGTCGACGTCCGTGCGACTCTGCGCCCGGACCTGTGGCTGGTGGCGGCGTCGGCCACCGCGGAGGCCGACCGGTTCGCGGCCGTGCTCGCCGGTGACGCGCCCGACGCCGTGCCGATCGTCAGTGCCACCGCCGCGGTCCACCCGGTCGACGTTGTCTGGTGCCCGCCGACCCGGCCCGTCGATCCGCCGCACGGGCTGCGGGTCGACCCACGGATGCTCGACCATGTCGCCGCCACCGTGCGACGCGCCCTCGCCGAGACCGGCGGCGACCTGCTGGCGTTCCTGCCGGGCGCCGGCGAGATCAGCGCGGTGGCCGGCCGACTCGCCGACCTGCATCCGACCGTCGACGTCCTGGCGCTGCACGGGCGGCAGCCCACCGGCGCGCAGGATGCGGCGCTGCGCACCGGCCCCCGCCGGCGCGTGGTGCTGTCCACCGCCGTCGCGGAGAGCAGCCTGACCGTCCCGGGTGTGCGGGTCGTCGTCGACTGCGGGCTGAGCCGCGTCCCACGTACCGATCTCTCCCGAGGACTGGGCAGCCTGGTGACCGTTCGCGCGTCCCGTGCCGCCACCCGTCAACGCGCCGGGCGGGCCGGCCGGGAAGGACCCGGCCGGGTGTACCGCTGCTGGTCGGAAGCGGACGACGCCCGGTTGGCCGCCCAGACACCGCCCGAGGTCGCCGTCGCCGACCTCACCCGGTTCGCGCTCGACCTCGCCTGTTGGGGCCACCCCGACGGACATGGGCTCGCGCTTCCCGACCCGCCTCCGGCGGCGGCGATGACGGTGGCCACCGATACCCTGCGGGCATTGGGCGCGCTCGGCGCGGACGGCCGGGTCACCGCCCGCGGCCGGACGATGGCGGCGGCCGGCACACATCCGCGGCTGGCCCGTGCTCTGCTCGACGGCGCCACGCTGGTGGGCGCCGAGCGGGCGGCTCAGGTGGTCGCGGTGTTGTCCGACGAGACCCTGGGCGGGCCGGGCGACGACCTGGTCGCCCAGTGGCGGCGCCTGCGCGACCGCGTCGAGCCGGCCGCCACCGCGCGCTGGCAGGCGGAGGCACGCCGGCTGCGGGAAGCCGTCGCGGCGGGTGCGCCGCACCGCCGGAGACCGGCCGACGATCTGCCCGGCGATCTGGCCGCCGGGCTGGTGGTCGGACTGGCGTACCCGGAGCGGCTCGCCCGGGCCCGACAGCCCGGAGCATCGACGTTCCTGATGGCGGCCGGTGGCGCGGCTGAACTGCGTCCCGGCTCGCCCCTGGCGGGCGCGACCTGGCTTGCCATCGGCTCCGCCGACCGGGCACCCGGCCGGGCCGACGCGCGGATCCGGCTCGCGGCCGCGATCGACGAGGCCACCGCGCGGGAAGCCGGCGCCCCGCTGCTGACGGTCACCGACGAGGTCGGCTGGGTCGGCAACGATCTGGTGGCACGGCGGCTGGAGCGGCTCGGGGCACTGGTCGTGAGCGAACGTCGACTGGCCGCACCCGACCGCACACTCGTCACCGCCGCACTGCTGGACACGCTTCGCGCCGACGGTCTGTCCACACTGGACTGGGATCGCGAGGCGCTCCGGGTGCGCGATCGGATGGCGTTCTGCCACCGCACGTTCGGCCCGCCATGGCCCGATGTCAGCGACGAGGCGTTGCTCGTCCGGGCACCCGTTTGGCTCGGCCCGGAACTGGTCCGCGCCCGCCGCCGGGAGGATCTGCGCCGAGCCGACCTCGGCACCGCTCTGCGCCGGCTGCTGCCCTGGTCGCAGGCCGCCCGATTCGACGAGGTGGCACCCGAACGGTTGGTGGTGCCGAGCGGCGCCCGGGTGCGGGTGGACTACTCCGACCCGGCGGCGCCGGTGCTGGCGGTGAAGGTACAGGAGGCATTCGGTTGGACCGCCGCGCCGACGATCGGGGACGGACGGACGCCGGTCCTGCTGCACCTGTTGTCGCCGGCCGGCCGGCCGGTGGCCGTCACCACCGACCTGGCGTCGTTCTGGCGCACCGGGTACCCGCAGGTTCGCGCCGAACTGCGCGGCCGCTACCCGCGCCACCCGTGGCCGGAGGACCCGCTCACCGCCACGGCGACCGGGTCGGTGCGGCGCCGCCGCTGAGACGCGGGATCCTTCCTCGCGCACGCCGCGGTCTCACGTGATGCCGTCCAGGATCGTGGTCAGGGTGTGGTGGAAGGTTTCCTCGGCATCGAGGTGCGTGCCGTCGATGACGAGCCGGGCGACGGTCGGGTAGCGGCCCGTTTCGAGCATGCGTGTCAGGTAGGGCCCAAGGGCGGCCTGCCAGGCGGACACGTCGGTGCCGGTGGAGCGGGCGGTGCGTCGCTCGGTGATCTCTCTACGGAGTGCTCCGATGATGAACGCGTTGAGGGCGCCCAAGGCACGCTGCAGATCGTCGATACCGTGCAGGCCAGGGGCCTGGCTGAGCGCCGCCGCGGTCGATTCGCCCACGGCGAGCGCGTGCGGCCCCAGGTGTGGCCTGGCGCCGAGCAGGTCGACGAACCACTCATGATCAAGAGCGGCATCCCGGGTCCGGTGCACGATGGCCAGTACCGTGGCTCGCCACTCGGAGTGCTGGTCGGCCTCGGCGATCTGGGCGTAGACGGCGTCGACCATCAGGTCGAGCAGTTCGGACCTGTTGGTCACGTAGTCGTAGAGCCGCATCGGACCGACGCCGAGCTCTTTGGCGATCTTGCGTATCGACAGTCCGTCGAGGCCGTGCGTGTCGGCGATCCGGACCGCCGCAGCGGCAATCTTCGCACGGCTCAGCGGCACCGGCGCCGCCCGCGGCTGGGGCTCGGGCCGTTCCCAGACGGGCACCGGTGAGGTACCGTACGGCGTATCCATAGGGTACAGCGTACGGTAGCGGAGGTGACGATGCGAATCGCGATCGCCGGTGGTGGCCTCGGTGGCCTGACGCTGGCCCGGATCCTGCACCGCAGCGGCATCGACGCGGTGGTGTACGAACGCGAGGCGAGCCGATGCACGCGGTCCCAGGGCGGATCGCTCGACCTGCATCCGGAGTCCGGCCAACGGGCCCTCGCCGACGCGGGCCTCGCCGGCCGGTTCCGGTCCGCGGCACGGCCGCAGGGCGAGGAACACCGCGTCCTCGACCCGGCCGGCCGCACCCTCGTGCACCACAGGCCACAACCCGGCTCATACTCCGGACGCCCGGAGATCGACCGCAGCGCACTGCGTGACCTTCTGCTCGATTCGCTCCCCCGCGACGCGGTGGCCTGGCGGCACCGGCTCGTCGCGGCCACACCACGACCCGACGCAGGGTTCGAGCTGATGTTCGACGGCGGCCACAGCGCCCACTGCGACATCCTCATCGGCGCCGACGGCGCCCGCTCGGTCGTCCGATCGCTGCTGACCGACGCGACGCTGTTCCCGGTCGCCACCTTGGCCGAGCTGAGCATCAGCGACGCCGACCGGCGCCATCCGGATCTCGCCAAGCTGGTCGGCCCCGGAAACCTCTGGTGCATCGGTGTGAACCAGATCCTGGCCGCACAACGCCTCGGCGACGGCAGCATCCGGGTCGGGATCTCCCTACCCGCGGACGACCGTGACCTGGACACCTACCGCAGCAAGCGCGCTCTGCTGGACATCTTCGATGGCTGGAACCCGGGCCTCACCGCACTCATCGAGGCCGGCGACGGCCCGCCGATCCCACGCCGGATCGAGGCGATGCCCACCGGTACACGCTGGACCCACCGACCGGGCGTCACCCTCATCGGTGACGCCGCGCACCTCATGCCGCCGGTCGGCGAGGGCGCCAACCAGGCCATGCTCGACGCCGCCGAACTCGCCGCCGAACTCGCCGCCGGACTTGCCGCCGAGCCCGCCGACCCCGACCCGGCGATCCGGGCCTACGAGGACGCGATGTTCACCAGAACCCACCCGATCGCCGAGATGTCGGCACGGGTCCAGGCAATGATGCTCTCCCCGACCGCAGCCGACGACATCGTCCGCTTCTTCACGCCCGCAGCGGGTCCTTGACGAGATGCGCGAGACCGACCCGGTGGCGGCGACCGGTGAGCGGGGCGACGATGAGGCGGTGACCGACGGTATTGAAGCCATCGCCTTCGATGTCAACGAGACGCTGTTCTCTCTCGACCGGCTGAGGCCCGCGTTCACCGACGTCGGCCTCGACCCCGGGCTGGTCCCGTTGTGGTTCGCCCGCGTGCTCCGCGACGGGTTCGCGCTCGCCGCCCTCGGCGACTACCGGCCGTTCGCCGCCCTCGCCGCCGACACACTGCTCGACCTCGACCCCACCCTCACCGACGCCGCGGTGCGGGCCGTCACCGGCGCCATGCGCCACCTCGATCCGCATCCCGACGTCGAGCCGGCGTTACGCGCACTTCACTCAGCCGGCATGCCGGTCGCGACGCTCACCAACGGCAGCGCCGACACCGTCGGGGCCATGCTGGACAACGCCGGCCTGTCCGGGTACGTGCGGCAGAACCTTTCGGTCGACGCGGTACGCCGCTGGAAACCCGCCCCGGATCCCTACCGGTACGCCGCCGGGCAACTCGGCGTCGACCCGCACGCGCTGGTGCTGGTCGCCACTCATCCCTGGGACTGCGCCGGCGCGCACGCCGCCGGCCTACGCGCCGCGTGGGTGCAACGCTCCACGCGGCACTGGCCGACATCCTTCCCGCGCCCGCGGTTCGCCGCCGCCGACCTCGTCAGCCTCACCGGCGCCATCCTCGCCGACCGGTAGTTTCCGCGCCGCCTTCGACCGGGCGGAGACGACGTGGGCCGCAGGCCAGGTGCGGCCTCACGCGAGCGAGTCGATCCAGCGTTCGAGGTGCCGCACCTGGCCGGTCATGAGCTGCGGCTCGCGGAACGCGTTGGCCAGCAGGGCGGCGCCCTGCACGCCGGCGAACAGCTGGATCGCCAGGTCCCGGGCGTCGCGGCGGGACAACTGGCGGAACTGGTCTTCGGCCCAGTCGATGATGAGGCCGATCGGGGCGGCCGCCGCAGTGTCGAGGCCGTCGTCGCGGCGGTCGAGTTCCGCGGTCAGCGTGCCGAACGGACACCCGAAGCGGGCGACCAGTTCGGCCATCTGGGCCCACTGGTTTGCGAGCGCCTTGAGCCGGGCGGCCGGGCTGCGCCGCGTCTGTAGCGAGCCGAGCATCGCGCGCACCTGCTCGGTCCGCGCCTCGATGACCGCCCGGATCAGGTCGTCCTTGGTCTTGAAGTAGTAGTAGACGTTGCCGGGCGGGACTCCCGCCGCCTCCGCGACCTGCACGAGCGTCGTCGCGAACGCACCCTGCCGGTGCAGCAGATCGCCGGCGCTGGCGACCAGCCGCTCCCGCTTCCCACCACGGACCGGAGCAGTCGAGTCAGTCATCTCACTGAGAGCGTACCCGGTGGCCGCACTGCGGCCCGTCGCGCATCACCGGGTTCCTGGTCCGGCCGACACCCGCGATCTCGGTCGTCACGACCCGGACGGCGGTGGTGCGCTCACCGAGCCGGATTGTCGCGAGCCACACCGTGGTCCCCGTCGACCTGGCTGCGGAACAGATTGAGCTTCGCGAACACAGGTGCGTCGCTGAACTGGAACAGGTCGAGCGCGCCGGAGTCGGAGTCGGACGCCGACGCCTCGGATCCGATCGACAGCGGCGTCCACGACGGAACGACGAACAGGTCGCCGCGCTGCACCGACCAGGAGTACCCGCCCACGCCGACCCGACCCGAGCCGTCGAACACCTGGTAGACGGAGGAGCCCGTCTCGCGGCGGGGAGCGGTCTGCGCGCCGCTGCGGATGCGGTGGAACTGCGTGCGGATCGTCGGCAGCGCGTCCCGGCCCGTGGTCGGGTTGGTGTAGCGCACCACCGCGTGGCCGGGCTCGACGGTGGCGGGGTGGCCCGCCCGTTCCAGGTCGAGTTGGTCGGTCAGGGCGGCGTCGGTGTCCTCCCACCGGTAGCGCAGCAGCGGGCTGCCGGCGGTGCGCTCGAACCGGGCGACCGGGACGAGCCCCGGATTGGCCCAGAGCCGCTCGGAGCGGGAGCGGTCCGGCGTCGCGTGCTCCTCGGCGGACAGCTCGTCGCGGCCGAAGTCGAAGAACTGCGCCTCGATGCCGTGCTGGAACGGGATGTCCAGGCCGTCGATCCACGCCATGGGCGCGTCGGCCGCGTTGTGGTGGGCGTGCCAGTTCAGGCCCGCCTGGGGCAGGAAGTCACCGCGACGCATCGGCACCGGGTCACGGTTCACCACCGTCCACACCCCTTCGCCTTCGACGACGAAACGGAACGCGTTCTGGGTGTGCCGGTGCTCGGGCGCGTTCTCGCCGGGCATCAGGTACTGGATCGCGGCCCACAGCGTCGGCGTGGCGAACGGCCGACCGCCGAGGCCGGGGTTGGCCAGGGCGATGGCGCGCCGTTCGCCGCCGCGGCCGACCGGTACGAGACCGCCGGACCGGGCGGCCAGGTCCAGCAGCGTCTTCCACTCCCAACGGTGCGGCAACGCCCGGGACCGGGGATGCGCCGGCATCAGGTCGCCGATCTCGGTCCACAGCGGCACGAGCAGCTCCTGCTCGAAGCCGCGGTAGAGGCTCTCCAGCGC
>Ga0157377_10000879_pt1 | contig 12505 bp, 16 predicted proteins | sample M55metaG_FD_121116 | JGI IMG/M metagenome (GOLD analysis project Ga0157377, IMG submission 121116) | Miscanthus rhizosphere microbial communities from Kellogg Biological Station, Michigan, USA - M5-5 metaG | ecosystem: Host-associated > Plants > Roots > Rhizosphere > Soil | place: USA: Michigan...
ACAGCGTGGTCTGGGCCTACTCCCTGAACGCGGTGTCGTTTGTTTTCGTGATCGGCGCGCTGCTGATGATGCGCGACGTCCCGGCGCGGGAACCGGGGGCGGAGGGCACCGTCGAGGAAGTGTCGCTGCGCGCGGCGATGGAGGGGCTCCGCTTCGTCTTCCGGTCGCCGATGATTCGCGCGACGACCTTGTAGTGCCGAATGCGCCACATGGTGATGCGCTCGTCCCATTCGATGAGCACCTCTGCCAGCTGATAGAGCTCCTCGTGGTCGCGGCCCTGCACGTAAACCTCGACGAGGTCGAGGCCGGCATTCGAAACGGCGGCATCGAATGCCTCGCCGAGCGGCGGTGTGACCCGGCGCACCTCCCGGAAACCGGGCGAGTCGAAGCCGCTTCCGTGGCCCAGCACCTCGCGGACGGTCTGGTATTCCCAGGGCGACATCTGTTCGAGCATGTCGAGCTGCCGCGTGATGAACTGCAGGCAGAGCGCGGCGCGGCGAAGCAGCCGTAGCGCGGCGGCGAGCTCACCGGCGCGCAGATGTTCAGTAGCGCGCGCGACCTCCGACGTCCCGAGCTTGAGCCACAGCTCCGAGGACTGGTGCACGGTCTGGAACAGGAGCTCGTCGGGGTGTGCGCGCTCTTCCGCCGCCTTCTGCAGCGCCAGCAGCTCGTCCGTGCGCAGGTAGCGCTCGTAGTCCGACGCGCCCTTGCCGGGCAGGATCGGTTCGGAGAAGTCCTCGTGAGTCTCGGTCGCCACTGGGCCTCCGCGGAGCATACTTCTCGGCAATGAGCGACCTCTTCTCAGACGCCGCGGACCAGCGGTTGCCGGCGGTCGCCCCGCTCGCGCTGCGGATGCGCCCGCAGTCGCTCGAGGAGTTCGTCGGCCAGCAGCACGTCCTCGGCCCGGGCTCCGCGCTCCGCCTCGCAATCGAGGAGGACCGGGTTCGCTCGGCGATCTTCTACGGACCGCCGGGGACCGGCAAGACAACCCTCGCCCGCATCGTGGCGCGGGCCACCGGCGCCGAGTTCGAAGAGTTGTCCGCAGTCTCGGCGACGGTCGCACAGGTGCGCGGCGTCCTTGCCGGCGCGCGCGAGCGGCTCGGCGCAACCGGCCGGCGCACGATCCTGTTCCTCGACGAGATCCACCGCTTCAACAAGGCGCAGCAGGATGCCCTGCTCCCTGGGGTCGAGGAGGGGGTGATCACGCTCATCGGCGCGACGACGGAGAACCCGTACATGGAGGTCAACTCCGCCCTGCTCTCCCGCGCGCAGGTCTACGAGCTCGAGTCGCTCTCGATCGAAGACCTCGAGACGGTGGCGCGCCGCGGAGCCGCGGAGCTCGGCGTCGAGATCCCTGACGACCTGCTCCCTCTGATCGCGACGCGCGCGGGCGGCGACGCGCGCTCCGTTCACAACATCGTCGAGCTCGCGGTGCAGACGGCGCAAGCCGCAGGCGAACCGCTGGCAGAGGCGCATGTCGACGACGCGGCGCGCAAACGGCCGCTCGTGTACGACAAGGCCGCCGACGCACACTACGACTTCATCTCGGCGTTCATCAAGTCGATGCGCGGGTCAGACCCCGATGCGAGCGTCTACTACCTCGCGGCGATGCTCGAGAGCGGCGAGGACGCCCGGTACATCGCGCGGCGCATGATCGTGCTCGCGTCCGAGGACATCGGCAATGCCGATCCGCGCGCGCTGATGGTTGCAGTCGCCGCGGCACAGGCCGTCGAGCATGTCGGGTTGCCCGAGGCGCGCCTGAACCTCTCGCAAGCGGCGATCTACCTCGCGCTCGCCCCGAAGTCGAACGCGAGCTACGAGGCGATCAAGCGCGCAACGCTGGACGTCCAGGAGCGCGGGAACATCCGGCCGCCGAAGTCGCTGCGCGACGGGAGCTACTACGGGCGAAAGCTCGGACACGGCGAGGGTTACGTGTACCCGCACTCGGATCCGGCCGGCTTCGACGTCGACAATCTTCCGGACGAGCTCAAGGGAACGACGTACTACGAGCCGTCCGGCAACGGCGAGGAGTCGAAGGACCCGGACTAGTCGGAACCGCGACGGATCCGCTGCGCCGCGAACGTGCCGAAGTCGCTGCCGACGCGTTCCCAGGCCTGCGCGGCACGCTCGACGTCGTACGCGACGCGGCGAAACACGAACTCACCGTCGGCGCCGCGCAGTGCGTACGCAGCCCGCGCGTCACCGTCGAGCGGCATGCCCGCGCTGCCGGGATTGATCAACGTCGTGCCGTCCGGCCCAGGGCGCCGAAACTGCAGATGGCTGTGGCCGAAGACGACCGTGCGGTCCCGGACACCGTTCAGCATCCGCTCGTCGTCGTCCCCGGGCTCCGCCGGAAAGCTCTCGACGTCGGAGAGCGGGGAGCCGTGGACATAGAGAACGCTGTCCAGTTCCTTTGCGGCCTGAAGTGAGTACAGCCAACCCTCGTCGGTACCGAGGCCGGAGTCCTGCTGCTCGAGCGACTCCATCACCTCCGGACGGTCGAGCGGCGGGTCCCGCAGCCAGCGTTCGCCGTTCCCGCGGATCCACGTGGTGTTCGGCAGTCCGCGCAAGCGCTCGATTGTCTCGCCTGGCCAAGGCGACCAGGAGGCAAAGTCCCCGCCGAGGAGATAGCCGTCGGCGCCGGCAGCCTCCGCATCCTTCAGCACCTCTTCGAGTGCGACCAGGTTCCCGTGGATGTCGTATAGGACGGCGAGCACGCCTGACTAGGCTGCCACAGATGGAGCTGAACCTGCACGCGTGGGGTGACGTGACCGCACCGCCTGTCGTCTTCCTTCACGGCCTCAACGCTCACGGCCGACGCTTTCGCAGACTCGCCGAGGAGCGCCTCGCCGATCGCTTCCATGTGCTCGCCCCCGATCTCCGCGGACATGCCGGCTCCGGCTGGGAGCCACCGTGGACGATCGCGACGAATGCGCACGACGTGCTCGAGACGCTCGATGCGAACGGGGTCCGGAGTGCGACCTGGGTCGGCCATTCGTACGGCGGCCGCCTGCTGCTCGAGCTCGCGGCTCTCGTCCCGGAGCGGGTCGAGCGGGCAGCGTTGCTCGACCCTGCAATCCAGCTCCTGCCTCACGTCGGCTACGACTTTGCGGAGCTCGAGCGTGCCGATCAATCCTTCGCATCAGCCGAGGAAGCGATCACCACCCGCCTCGACACCGGCGCTCCGACGCCGCGCGAGTTCCTCGAGGAGGAGATGCGTGAGCATCTCGTGCAGCACCCCGATGGGCGCTTTCGGATGCGCTATTGCCGGAGCACAGTCGTCACGATGTACGGGGAGCTCTGCACACCACCGCCTCCGGCCGAGAGCCTGCGCGTGCCGACGCTGCTGTTGCACGCCGGCGACTTCGGGCTCGTGCGCGAAGAACAGGTCGACGCGTACCGGCTCGCGCTCGGCGACCTCGTCGAGATCGTCGAGGTCCCCGGGGGGCACATGGTCTATTGGGACGCGTACGAAGAGACTGCCGACGCGCTCGAGCGCTTTCTCGACGCCGGCTGACTCAGAAGATCCGCGCGCCGAGCGCCGAGGCAACGAGCTCGACGGCGAGCTGCGCCGTCTCGTTCTCCCGGTCGAGGATCGGGTTCACTTCGACGACGTCGAGCGACGAGGCGAGCCCCGACTCGGCGATCAGCTCCATGGCGAGGTGCGCTTCGCGATACGACAGACCGCCGCGCACCGGCGTGCCGACGCCCGGCGCCACCTCGGGATCCATCGCATCCATGTCGAGACTCACGTGCACGAAGCCGGGACCGGCGACGTGCGTCAGGGACTCCCGGATCGCACGCTCGATGCCCAAACGGTCGACGTCGCTCATCGTGAACACCTTCGCGTCGAGCTCGCGGAGCACTTCCCGCTCGCCGTCGTCCAGCGAGCGGACGCCGACCAACGCGACACGTCCGGGCGACACCGCGGGTAAACCCCAACCGTCCCCGCGGAACCGGTCTCCGGCCAGCCCGAGCACCGCGGCGAGCACCATGCCGTGCACGTTTCCGCTTGGGCTCGTGTCGGGACTGTTCAGATCGCCGTGCGCGTCGATCCAGATCGTCCCGCCCGGTCCGTGTACCTCGGCGAGGCCCGCCAGCGTGCCAAGGGCCACCGAATGGTCCCCACCGAGCACGACCGGCACAGAGTCTTCGCGCGCGGCCCTGGCGACGAGCGTCGCGATCCGTCGCGACGTGTCCTTGATCTGGGGCAGAAACCGGGCCCGCTCGTCGCCGGCAGCCGTCGCCTCGGCCACGGCGGTCTCGACGTTTCCGCAATCGACGAATTCGTGCCCGAGCTCGCCGAGGCGCGCATCCAGCCCCGCATAGCGAATCGCCGAGGGGCCCATGTCCACTCCACGGCGGTCCTGGCCGAGGTCGAGTGCGGCCCCGATCACCGAGACTCTGCGACGAAGTGGTTGCGAAGACATGTCAAACAAGGCTAACTTGCGGACCCATGCGAGAGGCCGACGCCGGAGGCACGATTCGGGTTCTCCTCGCGGACGACGAACAGCCTTTCCTCGATGCACTCTCGCCGCTGATCGAGCGGCAGCCGGAACTTGCCGTGGTCGGCACGGCACTCGACGGGCTCGCGGCGATCGAGCTCGCGGACGAGCTGGGCCCGGACGCGGTCGTCATCGACCTGCACATGCCGCGCCTCGATGGAGTCTCCGCCGTGGCCCGGCTGCGGCGCGACCACCCCAGCATGTGCGTGATCGCCCTCACGGGCGACAAAGAGCCCGCGCTCCATACCGCCGTGACCGAGGCCGGCGCCGACGCGGTCCTGATGAAGGGCGAGTTCGTCGACGTCCTGGTGGCCCGGCTAGCTGCCGCCCGAGTCCCGCTCTAGCCCCGGCTAAACTGTCGCCCCGCCCGGGCGAGGTAGCTCAGTTGGTAGAGCACACGGCTGAAAACCGTGGTGTCGCCGGTTCGATTCCGGCCCTCGCCACTCACCGCAGCAAGTCCGGGCGGCGCTGCGCGCCGCCCATGATGACTTTGCTGCGCTCGGTTACGATCCACGCCGACGTGGCCGACGCCGGCAAAGCCGCCGTCGGCGGCGTCCTACTCACACACTTCGCGGATACCAGCCGGGTACCGGTTGGCGCGGTGGTCGGCAAAAGCCACTACTCGATGTCGAGCAGCACGAGAACGCCGGCGACAACGACGACATACAAGAGCAACCCGACAACGGTGACCGCGTGGTCGGGATCGCGCTCTTTGGTCGCCGCGTCGTTCGCCAGCGGCGGTAGCACCCGGAGCAGGATCGGCACGACCGACAGCGCGAGCCCGATCGTGACGGCAACCGCCGCCCACTTTGGCCCCTCGTCGGCCATCGCCCACAACGATCCGAACACCGTCGCCCCCAGGACGAGAGCGAGGCCAAGCCGAAGCCGCGCGTCGGGAGGGGGCTCGCCCTCGCGCCGAGCTGAGTCCGATTCGAAGAAGCGCATCTGCCACAAGAGTGCGCCGCTGACGGCCAACTCGATCGCGATCACCGACTGGAAGTACTGAACGGGTACGTCCATGGCTGCCCAACTTTCCGTCATGACAAGCCGCACCGTCAAGCCTTCCCGATATCCGCATGCGGTAGCGCTCCGAGCCGCTCGTCTCCTACATCCGTGCCCGTGAAGTCTCTAAAGGATTCGTTAAGACTGCGACTGCGGGCCGGGGGGTCTGGTACACCTCTGCCCCGTGAAGGTCGCTCGCCTAGTAGTGCTGGCCTGCCTGGTCGGCGGGCTGGCCGCATCGGTGCCGTCTCTCGGGGTCTCGGGCTCGACAGTCCGCCCCGACTCGGTTCAGCAGGCGTGCGGGCGGACCGAGTTCGTCAGCGGCCTCGAGGCCGTCTTCGGTCGCAGGAAGACCCATCAACAGGCCCTGACGCTTCGCAGCCAGGTGACTGGGCGTGGATTCCTCAACGCGAACGTGATCCAGGGCTGTGACGGCTTCCGCGTCGTCGTCCGCGGGATCGACACCTTCGACGTGGGCGTCGACCTCCAGAGCGAGGCGAGGCGCGAGGGATTCGCCGTCACGCTCGAGTGCATCCAGGCGAAAACGATCGGCCGCTGGGACGGGGTCCTCGGTCACGGTCGCGATCGCGCCTCTGCGACTGCGATCGCAACACGCGCCGCTTCGGTCGGATTTCCGGGGGCGAAGCTCCGCAACGATCCCTGCGGCGGCTTCGAGGTCTACGTGGCCGGGTTCGCCGACCAGGCCGAGGCCTCGAGCTGGGCCGAGGCAGCACGCTCGCGCGGCTTCCCCCAAGCCGCCGCCGAGCTGAGCTAGCCCGACTCGCTCCAGAAAGGAAGGCCGTCCGGACCGGTGATACCGCGCCGCGAACGACCTTGTACGCCCGAGCTTACGCCGGTGCTGCCTTGCGGGCAAGAAACGCTGTGCCCTCGCCCGCCGCGAACTCCGCAAAGTCCATGAATCCACGTCGTTCGAGCTCTGCTCGCAGCCGTTCGGCGGGGACGTAGATCGGCGTTCCGGCTCCGAGCGAGAAGGCGAAGAGCACCTGGCCACCGGGCTCGAGCACACGAACCAGCTCGTCGAAGAACGGAATCATGTTCGCGTGAGCCACCAGCCCGAACGAGTCGTTCGGAAACGGAAGCGCGGACGCATCGGCCGCCACGAAACGCACGCGCGAACGCAAGTCGTCGGGCGTCTTTCGCTCCGCCTCTGCCAGCATCGCGGTCGCGAGATCCACTCCGACCACCTCCGCGTCAGGGAACCGCCGTGCGATTGCAAAGGCGCCCTGCCCGGTGCCGGTGCCGAGATCGAGCGCCCGGCTCGGCTGGGGATCGATCGCTTCGAGTGCAACCTCGTAGGACGCGAGATGGTCTGCTGCGCGCATCGTGTCCCAGGTGCCGGCGATCGCATCGAACTGCTTGCGCATGAGCGGACGGAACAGACCCCAGAGACGCGGGCTGCGCATGACGGCGTTCGTCGCGAGCCGCGCGAACTTCTGACCGAGCACGCGCCTGTTCACGACGTGGCGAGCCGGATGCGAATGTCCCGGCCCTCCGAGATTCCGAACATCGCGGCTGCATTTCCGCCGTTGATGGCGATCGAGATGTTCCGATATGCGTCCTCGTACAGGATGATGTCACCGGGTCGTGCGTCCGCGAATGTGCGGGCCGCGACAGCGTAGTACCGCTCGTGGCCGATCAGCAGCTCGACCCTCGTGCCCGGCACGATGCCGGCCTCGTCGAAGTGCGAGCGGTCGAGATTGAGCCCAATGTTGCCGAACCGGTCGATTGAGAGCACCGTGCAGTGAATGCGCGTGGTGCCGACCTCGGGCTGGGGAATGTCGAGCCGTGCGAGTGCGTCCGGATCGATGGGCGGGCCCAGCTCAGCGAGCGGCACGCCGAGCGCGAGGTGAGCCGCCGCGGGAGCGAAGAGGTCCCGGCCGTGGAACGTGCGGGAGACGGACTCGAGCCCGTACTCAGGGTTACCGAGCTCGTGCACCTCGGCGATCCCGCCGAGCTTTTCGGCCGCGAGTATGAGCAGCCCGTTGTCGGGCCCGACATGGACGCGGCCGCTGACGTCACGGAGCGCGAGCGCGCGTCGCGACCCTCCGACGCCTGGATCGACGACCGCAAGGTGCACCCCTTCCGGCATGAACGGCAGCGTATTCGCAAGGGTAAGCGCGCCCTGCAGCACGCCCTGTGGCGCAATGCCGTGCGTGATGTCGATGATCTCGACCTCGGGCGCGATTCGCTTCATCACGCCGTGACAGGTCCCGACGAAGTCGTCCTGCAGCCCGAAGTCCGTCAGGAACGTGATGAAGCGCGCCAAACCGCGGCGCAGTCTACGAGGCCCGAGACGTCTGGTGTCTTCGCTTCGTCGACGACGTCGAGCCCGGCGGCGCGGGCGGCAGCCGTCGTCTGCGGTCCGATCGTCACCACTGGGCCGCTTCCGCCGAGCTTCGCCCAGGCCCTCGCTGCCGACGCAGAGGCGAGGAGGACAAGGTCGCCCGCGGGCGGCGTGGGGGTCAGCTCGACCGTACGGTACGCCGCTCGAAAGTCCGCCGGGAGCTCGTCGGCGAGGAACGTCCGGGCCCCGGCTGCGCCGACGAAGAGCGCGCGCCCGACCGGTCGCGGCAGCTCCGCGACCAGGGTCTCCTGTGACGCGGACGACGGGACGAAGTCGGCCGCCAGGTCGTGGTCGGCGAGGGCCTCGGCCGTGGCCTCGCCGATCGCGGCGATCCGTGGCAGCTTGCCTGCCCGCCGCCGCGCGAGCTCGACGGCACCGTTCGCACTCGTGACGATGACCCAGTCGTAGCCGTCGAGGTCGATCGGGCCGTCGTCGATGGGCTCGATCTCGAGCAACGGGCAGAGCACCGGCTCGAAGCCTTCGGCGCGCAACGCGGACAGGAGTGGTCCCGCCTGCGCGCGCGGGCGCGTGACGATCACGCGCACGTCAGGACGAGACGAACGGCATCAGCGCCGCCGCGACTTCGCCGGGACCGGAACCGGTTCGCCGCTCGAGCCAGCTGCCGTCCTCGGCTGCGACAAGGCCGGTCAAACGCTCACCGTCGTGATACGCGGCCACGGGTGCGAGGCAACCGCCCCCGATCACCGCCACGCAGGCTCGTTCCATTTCCACGCGGGTCCGCGTCTCGCTGTGATCTGCAGCTGCGACCAAGTGCTCCTCGCCGGCGCGCACCTGCAGCGCGAGGGCGCCCTGGCCAGCCTCGGGCAAGAGCTCGTCGGGCTCGAAGCGATGACCGATCTCGGCAGCGAGCCCGAGCCGGTCGAGACCGCAGGCTGCGAGCACGATCGCATCCAGTCCGCGCTCCCCGCGTTTGCGCAGACGGGTCTCGACGTTCCCGCGCAGCGGCTCGATCGAGAGCGTCGGCTCGAGCGCGAGCAGCTGTGCGCGCCGGCGAACCGACGCCGTGCCGATCCGCAACCCGGCTCGAACCTCCGACACTCCGCACAGCGCGTCGCGAGGATCCTCACGTTCGAGGTACGCACCGACGGCCAGCCCGTCGGTGTCGGTCGAGGTCATGTCCTTTGCCGAATGCACTGCGACGTCGATGCGGCCGTCGAGCAGTGCCTCTTCGAGCTCCTTGACGAAGACGCCGCGTGCACCGATCTCACCGAACGGGCTCCTGCGGTCGCGATCACCTGCCGTCGTGATCGGCACTAGCGCGATCTCGATGCCAGGCCCACGCAGTCGCGCTGCCGCGAGCTCGGCCTGCGTGAGCGCGAGCCTACTGCCGCGGGAACCGACGCGGATCAGCACGGCACCAGTTGGGCTTGACCCGCGGCTGACCGCACAGCCGGCGTCTGCGGACGCGCACGAAGGCGGTCGGCGCCTGCACGGGGAGCGGGCGTCCGATCAGGTTCGCCGACTTCAGCGTTCGTCCTCGAGACCAAAAAGGTGACGCACCGCATCAGCATAAATCACGCCGTCGGCTGCTGCGGCTGCCTGTTTCATGCGAATGGTGGGCAGATGCAGGAGTTTGTTCAGAACTGCCGCGGTAACCGACTCGGCCGCGCGGCGTTCAGCGTCGTTCAACTTCGCCCGGCGAAGCTCGGCGTCGCGAATCTGTTCGGCGCGCGCGCGCAGCGAGGTGATCGCCGGGACAACTTCGAGCGACGCCTGCCACGCACGAAATCGGTCCGCCTCCTCGGCGACGATCGTCTCTGCGCGCTCGGCCTCGCGGCGCCGACCGGCCAGAGTCTCCGCGACCACCGCTTCGAGGTCGTCGATGTCGTAGAGGTAGCAACCGTCGAGCTCGTGGATCGTCGGTTCAAGGTCGCGTGGCACGGCGAGGTCGATCAGGAAGAGCGGCCGGCCTTTGCGCGCGGGCAGCGTGCGCTCCACCTGTTCGCGCGTGAGGACCCAGCCCGGCGCGCTCGTCGACGAGAGCACGACATCGGCACGTGCGAGCTCGTCCTCGATGCGCGCGAGCGGCAGGGCCTCGCCGCCGAAGCGTTCCGTGAGCTCCTCCGCCCGCTCGCCGGTGCGGTTGGCGACGAACGCAATCGAGGCGCCCCGCGAGACGAGATTCCGAATCGCAAGCTCACCTGTCTTGCCCGCTCCGATGACGAGAATGCTGCGGTCGCGCAAGTCCCCGAACACCTGCTCTGCGAGGGCGGCCGCAGCCGACGAAACGGACGCAGGGCTCTCGCCGATCGCGGTTTGTGTGCGCGCCTTCCGTCCTGCCTGCATCGCCTGCCGGAAAAGGCGGTCGAGCAGCGGTCCCGTCGCACCACCGTCGTGCGCCGCGCGCACCTGGCCGAGAATCTCTCCTTCGCCCGGAATCATCGAGTCGAGCCCGGCGGCGACGCGGAAGAGGTGGAGTGCGGCCGCATCACCGCGGAGCCGATAGAGCGCGGGGCCGAGGTCCGACTCGAGGGCGAGCAGCGCGGCCTCGGCTTTCTCCTCGGCTGCGTCGGCTGACTCGTCCGCGAGGTAGAGCTCGGTGCGGTTGCACGTCGACAGGCAAACCGCCTCGCCGTTGTCACCTGCAAGCGTGCGCGCCAGCTCCCCCGCGTGCTTCGAGTCGAGCGCCGCGCGCTCGCGCAGCTCGACCGGAGCCTTGTGATGCGAAATGCCGACGAGGACGATGCTCATGTGGCGAAGTGGGTAACGGGGAGCGCAAGTCGCACTACTGCAACGAGCACGAAGCCGGCGAGGACCAGATACGCCGAGCGGCGGCCGCGCCAACCCGCGAGGTGCCGCAAGGCGAGGTAGGCGCCGTACACCGTCCACGTGACGATGGTGACGGCCATCAGCGCGTCGAGCCCGCCGCCGTGCTCGCGGAGGCGTACGACGCCGACTGCGATCCCGAGGGTGAGCGCGGGCAGCGCAATGGCGATCGTGCGCGCGGCGACGGCGTCCAAGCGAGCCAGCGCGGGTGCGTGCAGCCGAAGGATGGAGCTTTCCCGTCGCTTGAGGCGCCGTTCCTGCCACAGGTAGAGCGCAGAGAGCGCGGCAGCGAGCGTGAAGCCCGCGAAGGCCGCGAGGACGAGCCCGACGTGCAGGACGAGGAAGACGTTCGGGTAGTGACTCCGGTCGCCGACCCCGGTTCCGCCGCCGATCCTGGCGAGCAGGAACAGCGCGACGGCGAGTGGCAGCACTGCAAGGCCGAGTAGCCGGTAGCGCGGCTGGCAGCCCCAGATCAGATATGCGCCGACGACGAGCCAGACGAAGAGGTTCAGCGAGCCGGCCCAGGTCGACCACGGGAAACCGTCGGCGCGGGCGGCCTGAACTCCGAGGAGCGCAGTCTGGACGAGCCAGCCGATGCGAACGCCCCAGGTCGCGAGCCTGCCGCCTGTGCCGGGATGCCGGGCGTCGTTCAGGTAGGCGACCGCCGCCTCGCTGTAGGCGAGCAATGCCGGCCAGAAGAGCAGCTCAGCCAACGGACACCGCCTCGCGCTCCTCCTGGCGATCCCGCGCCAGCTCGGCCAGCTCGGTGAGCTCGCGCTCGAGCCGTTGCAGCTTCAGCGCGATGATCACGACGTAGGCGAGGACGACCGCGAAGATGACGAGGTACGCGGCCGCAACGTATTTCTCCTCGGTGGTCACCGCAACGCCTCGCGCAGCTCACGCATGCGAATGTCGATTCGCTTTCCCGCGAGCTCGACGTGGTAGAGCAACGCGGCAAGGGTTAGCAGCGCCGCCCAGGAGACGCAGAACGTGAAGAACTGGGAACCGGCCATGTTCGGCCCGTGGCGGTCGAATGCGACCGGGTGGATGAAGCGTTCCGACAAGCGGATAGCGAGGATGCTGACGGGCACGAGCGCAACGCCAAAGAGCGCGTAGACCGCGCTGACATTCGCGCGCCGCGGACCGGGCGGAACGGAGAAGCGGAGCATGAAATACGCCGCGTAGAAAAGGAACAGGACGAGGAAGAGCACGAGCTGGTCCTCGTGCCATTCCCACCAGTGACCCCAGCGGTAACGCGCCCAGATCGAGCCCGTGACGAGCGTGAGCGCACCGAAGATCACGCCCTGGTGAATCGCGACGTAGCTCTCGAGGTCGGCGTCGGCGTCCCGCTTCCACAGAACCCGGAGCGCCTTCCAACCGCCCCAGGCAAAACAGGCGTACGCCGTCAATGCGATGCCGACGTGGAAGTAGAAGATCTTTTGGTTCAGGCCGTCGGCGTCCACGGGGGCATAGAAGAAGACGAGCGCGATCGACGAGACGACCAGCGCAAAGGCGAGCAGGGCGAGCGCCGCGAGGCGGTTATTCCGTAACGACGTACTCAAAGGAAGCCCAGCAAATGATCGCAAAGAGCGCGTCGTAGAGGGCGAGGAACCCCACGTAGCGCGAGGGGTCGTCGGTCACGCTCGCCCCCACACCGCCGACGACGATCGGAATCGCGAGCGGCAGGAAGAGGAGCGGCAGCAGAAGCTCCCGTGCGCGGCTGGCCGCCGCCATGGCCGCGAGGAGCGTCCCGACCGCGGCGATGCCGACGTCCGCGAGGACGATTCCGGCCACCATCGGACCGTCGACGCCACCGAAGAAGAGCCCGAACGCGGGGAGGGCGACG
>Ga0157377_10000886_pt1 | contig 12486 bp, 9 predicted proteins | sample M55metaG_FD_121116 | JGI IMG/M metagenome (GOLD analysis project Ga0157377, IMG submission 121116) | Miscanthus rhizosphere microbial communities from Kellogg Biological Station, Michigan, USA - M5-5 metaG | ecosystem: Host-associated > Plants > Roots > Rhizosphere > Soil | place: USA: Michigan...
GCCGTGGCGGTGACGCTCCTCGCCGTGTCAGCGCTCGCGAACTATTTGCCGGCGCGGCGAGCGGCGCGGGTGGATCCGCTCACTGCCCTGCGGCAGGACTAGATGCCGCTGCGATTACGCTCTTGGAGGGATGTCAAAGAAAACACTTGACAAGTCGCGACATATGTTGAAAAATCAACATATGTCGAAACCTCGGTTCCCGGATTCCCTGTCGCGCCGAGAGCGCCAGGTCATGCACATCCTTTTCCAACGCGGTGAGGCTACCGTGTCGGACGTGATGGCTGATCTTCCCGACCCGCCAACGTATTCCGCGGTGCGCTCGATTCTCCGGATTCTCAGTGAGAAGAAACTGATCACCCACAAGGAAGATGGGCCGAGGTATGTCTACCTGCCGGCGGTCAGCGCGGATGGCGCCGCCAATGAAGCGCTGAATCAGGTTGTACGAACCTTTTTCGACGGATCTGCCGACGCTGCCGTCACTGCGCTATTGCGGATGTCGGACGCGGATCTCACTCCAAGTGAGATCGCCAGACTGCGGGAACGGATTAGAAAGGCTCGCGTCAGCGGGAGATGATATGGCGGACTCGTTAACGTTCCTCGTCTGGTTGGGCAAGCTCACGGCGCTCCCGATAATCGCGATGGGCGTGGCGGTTGGCCTCCGGCGTGCGCCGGCAAGCGCGCGTTACGTGGTATGGTTCGCCACGCTCGTCGCATTGCTCTTGGTGCCGCCTGTGTCCATCTGGTCGCCGCTTCCCGTGCGGGTACTGCCGAGTGACGCGTCGTCTGGGCGGGGGATCACCTTGCAGCGGTTGGAAACCGGCTCACCGAAGCGCGACGCGGTCGAACCGATTCGCGAAGCGGGCAATCCTTCTCCATCACATCCCCCGCCGGCGAAGCAGGCGACGTCAGTGCCGACGATCCTGCTGCTCACGTGGATTGGAATCGTGACGATCGTGCTCGCATGGATTGCCATCGGCGCGACCGCCGTGCGTCGTATCGTGGCTGGCGCGCGCATGCTGAACGAGTCCTCCTGGCTCGACCCGCTGTATGAGGCGGCCGATCGCCTTGGGCTCGAAGCTGCCCCGCGTCTGATGATGGCGTCGAACATCGAGATGCCGTTCGCGTGCGGTCTTCTGCGGCCAACCATCGTCGTGCCGGCGAGCGCCGAGCAGTGGAACGAAGATCGTCGTCGCGTCGTCTTGTTGCACGAGTTGGCGCACATCAGGCGGCGCGATCTCGTGGGGCACACGATTGGCCGAATCGTCTGTGCGTTCTACTGGTTCCATCCCCTCGTCTGGTCCGCGGCGAGGCAGCTCCGTGCGGAAAGCGAGCGTGCGTGCGATGATCTCGTTCTCGACTGTGGTGCGCGCGCCAGCGATTATGCCGACCATCTGCTCGACATCGTGACGCGTGTCGGGAATCGGGGCGCGCCCGCGACGGTGCTGCCATTGGCGAACAAGCGCGAATTCGAAGGTCGGCTGCTCGCGATTCTGGATCCGGGCGTGAGGCGTGCAGCTCCACGCCGGGGCCAGACGCTCATGGTCGCGCTCGGGCTCGGCGCCGTCGCGTTTTCGATCGCCGCCGTTGCTCCCGCACGGCGGCAGCCGCCCGTGCGGCAAGCCGTTGCACCGCAGAACCAAAGCCGCGATACGACGAACGCAGCCACGACATCCGTGGCGAAATTGCCGAAGATGTCGGTGTCGAAGCCGACCACGACTGAGGCAGCAGCGCCGACGGCTTCGTCTTCGCCGGCGACAATGCCGAGCAACGAAACGGAGGCACCCCAGCACCGTCAATCCGCCGAACCGGATACGGCGTTGCTCGCGAACCTTCTCCGAAACGACAACAGCGCCGAGGTTCGGCGGGCCGCGGCCTGGGCGCTACGCGATCGACGCGAGGGAGTTCCTCTCTTGCTCGAGCGGCTTCGCGTCGATGCCAGCGACCGCGTGCGCGAGATGTCCGCATGGGCTCTTGCAGATTTCATGTCGGACAACGTGGCGTCCTCACTCACAAACTCCCTGCTCAAGGACAGCAGCCCGTACGTCCGAGGAACCGCGGCGTGGGCGCTCGGACATTTGCAGGACGCGCCACAAACAGCCGCGTTGGAAGCGGCGCTCGCCGATGCGGATTGGCAGGTTCGCCAGAAGGCCCTATGGGCGCTCGCGGAGTCGCACCTCGAGACGGCGCCAGCGCGAGTGATCGAGCTGCTACGCGACGACGCCTCGGAGGTACGTACGATGGCGGCGTGGCTTCTGGCCGGGATATCGGACAAGTCGTCGCTATCGGAGCTGCGCGTCGCGTTCGATGTGGAGCGCGATAATGAGGCTCAGAAGGCCGAGTTTATTGCACTCGTAGTTCTCGGCGGCGGCTCGAAGGAAGTGGTGGACCGGGCACTCGCGTCGGAGAACGCGAGTCTGCGCGCGATGGCCGTGCGACTGATGGCAGGGCAGGCCCCGTACAACCCGCCGCGGCCCTGGCCGGACTCCCGAGCGAGACCGTAACGACCGATACAACGCCAGTTTTGCCGAACGAGCGACCAACGTCCGCCATAGTGCTGAAAAATCAACATCAAGAAGCAATTTCTAGCCAACGGAGAACTTCAAGATGATCCGGTCATCAATGGCGGGCCTCCTGCTCGCTCATTCCGTCGCCACGTCAGGCGCACTGGCACAAGCGATCGACAGCGCACGAGTGCGAACCGTGTACGATGCCGTTGTGGCGCGCCGCAACGAGATCGAGCGATCGAATGGCCGATTCGCCGACGTCGACGGCATCCGAATTCACTACCTCGAGTGGGGCACGGCGAACGGTGTTCCACTCGTCTGGATACCCGGGACGTCGAGCACCGCATACGAACTGCGCTCAGTCGCGCCTCAACTCGTCCAAGCAGGCTACCGCGTCATCGCCGTCGAAAGTCGTGGCAGCGGCCAGACCCGCGTGACGGACTACGAGTTTTCCATTCAGAACATCGCCGACGACTTGGTCGCACTGCTCGATCATCTTCAGATTCGCACGGCCGTGTTCGGAGGTGCCTCAATGGGCGGGTTCATCGCCGCCGCCGTATACGACCAACACCCTGACCGCGTGCGCGGACTGCTCATGGCCGACGGCGGCACGTGGTCGCAACAGTGGATTTTCGACCACACCGATCCGGAGCTATCGCGGAAGCGCATGGAGTGGGACGAGATGCCGCCTGACATCTCAGGAGCGTCGGAGTTCGCCGTGTTTCTGCAAATGGCCGGCGGGCGAATCTCGCAGTCCTCAAACACGGCCGCATCGATCGAATCCTTGCTGGACCTGCTTGTCCGAATCAATCCGGCCGGCAACGGGCGGTGGGCCTTTCTTCCGCGATTTACAGAGATGGTGGGGACGACGCAATCAAATATTGCCGGCATTACGCGTCCCACCACGCTGCCGCTTCTTCAGTGGAGCCAGCATGCGCTCATCCCACTGGTCGTCTTTCGGCGCTTGAACGTTCCAATGATGATCCTCGATCCCCAGGAGCCAAATGACTTTTGGCCGGTGACCGATCAAAACGAGCGATTGGCCCGAGCGCATCCGTCGCTGGTGATTCACCGGGTCTATCCCGCAACGAACAATGTGGCCCAGAGACCCGACTGGCTCGTGCGTGATGCGCTCGAGCTGCTCAGCCGCGTACGTGAGGGAAAGTCTCGTTGAGGCAATTGTCATAAAGCGACTGGAGACTCGACATGTTGTTCGTCCAGGATCTTGCCTTCGCGGCGCGCGTGAATTGGAAGCGACCCGCATTCTCGCTTCTCGTGATCGCCACGCTGGCCATCGGGATCGGTGCGACCAGCGCCATGTTCAGCATCGTGAACGCCGTGCTCTTGCGACCTCTCCCATTCCCTCGCTCGGAGCGGCTGGTCTATGCGTTTGGCGCGTTCAGCGGCGGTAACCAGGCATCGATATCAGGGCCGGATTTCCTTGACTACCGCGCGCAGACGAAAGCGATCGCGTCGTTCGCGGCGCGCAACGCATTTGCTATCGCCGTGCTGAGCGGGAACGGCGGCGATGATCCGGAACGCGTCTCGGCGCCACGTGTGACTGCGAACTTCTTCAGCACGCTCGGCGTGCGGCCGTTGCTGGGGCGCGGCTTCCTCGCCGAAGAGGAGATCGGCGAACACAACGTCGTGGTGCTGTCTTACGCCGTTTGGCAGCGGCGGTTCGGCGGCGACCAACACGTCGTTGGAACCACGACGTCGATCGACGGACGGCCCTTCATGATCGTCGGGGTGATGCCGCAAGTGATTGGCCGCGTCCTGAGCGATCAAATCTGGATGCCGATGCCATTCCATACACCCGAGCTCTCGGCTCGGGGCGCCCATTCGATGCGAGGTCTCGCACGGTTGAGCGAGGGGGTCACGCTCGCGCAGGCACAAGTCGAACTGGACGCGATCGCGCGGCGGCTCGAGGCTGCGTATCCGGAAAACGCCTCGTGGCACCTTCGTCTCGTTCCTTATCGGGACGTCGTTGTCGGCGACAGCGGGCCGATGCTGTTCATTCTTCTCGGCGCCGTCGGGCTCGTGCTGCTCGTGGCCTGTGCCAACGTCGCCAGCCTGATGCTCGCGCGCGCGACGTCGCGCCAGTCCGAGATCGTAGTACGCACGGCGTTGGGAGCATCGAGGAGCCGAATCGTGCGGCAGCTTCTGACCGAGAGTGCGTTGCTCGGCACGGCGGCCGGGTTGCTCGGGCTCGTACTGGCCGTTGTGCTCGTGCGGGGGGCACGCAGCTTCGCCTCCGACGCGTTACCGCGCACCGCGGAAATTCATGTCGATGCCGTTGCAGTCGCGTTCACAATGGCGGTCGCCGTGCTGACGGGCATCATGTTCGGGTTGGCGCCGGCGCTTCACGCGACGCGGCAGGACCTTGCGTCGTCGATGCGGAGTCTGGGTGGCTCGACCGGCGCGCGGCATGCCCTTCGGTTGCGCGACGCCCTCGTCGTCGCGCAAGTGGGGTTGTCGCTCGTCTTGCTGGTCGGCGCCGGCCTCCTGCTGCGGAGACTCTGGGAGGTGCAGCGCGTCGAGCCGGGGTTCGATTCTCGCGGCGTGGTCACGGCGCAAATCTCGTTGCCCATGGACCGCGTACGCTCGCGCGAAGACGCCGAACGCTTCTGGACCGCCTTTCTCGAGCGGGTAAAGGCGATCCCCGGCGTGCAACACGCCGTTGCCGCGAACATTTTGCCGCTCTCCGGTCTCGGCGACACATACTATTACATCGAGGGGCACCCGCCCGCGTCAGCCTCGGACAAGCGTTCCGCGCTCATCAATATTTCGACTGACGATTATTTCGCGACGTTGCGAATCCCGATCGTCGAAGGGCGTGCGCTCGTTTCCGATGATCGAGCTGCCGGCGAGGCGAGCGCGGCGAGCGGTTCGATCGTCATCAGTCGAAGTATTGCCCAACGCCTGTTCCCGCGAGGCGGTGCAGTTGGCTCCCGTCTGGTCGTGGAGTTGGAGCGGCCATTTCACGTCGAAATCGTCGGCGTTGCCGGCGATGTACGCGCGTTCGGCCAGGAGTCGCCAGAAGCGGACATCATCTATCTATCGTTCCGGCAGCTCGCGGCCGATCACATCTATGGCACCGGGCGAAACATGAGGCTGGCCGTTCGAAGCGAGTCCGAGGGATTGGAGGTGGTGGGAGCCATTCGTGGCGCACTCCGAACGGTCATGCCGGGAGTCCCACTCGCCAACGTCTCGTCGATGGATCGGCTTCTGAGCGACGCCATTGCGTCATCGGCGTTCCGGAGTCGATTGCTTGCCGCCTTCGCGCTCATCGCGTTGATGCTGGCCGTCATAGGCCTCTATGGTATCCTCGCGTACACGGTGACACAGCGGACGCGCGAGTTTGGTGTGCGTTTCGCGCTCGGCGCCCGCGGGGGCGAGGTCGTCCGGCTGGTTGTTGCGCGCGGCATGCGGCTCGTCATCGTCGGCCTCGCGTTCGGCATGCTCGGTGCGATCGCCGCGAGCCGGCTGCTGCGGAGCCAGCTCGAAGGGGTCAACGCGACCGACCCAACCGTGTTCCTGGCGGTCATCACGCTGCTCGCCGGCGCGGGCTTGGCCGCATGTGTAGTCCCGGCGAGGCGGGCGACGCGCATCTCGCCGATAACGGCGTTGCGTGACGGCTGACGTGTCTACGAGCTTCAACCCTTTCGCCATTGCGACTGTCTATATTACCGACAATGTCGATTAAACATGCTCGCTGAGCTCGAACAGGCCGTGTTGCTCGCCACCCTCCGCCTCGACGGCGAGGGGTATGGGCTGACCATTCGTGACGAGATCGCCCGGGCAACGGGCCGTGATCTGGCGATCGGCACGATTCACAAAACGCTGACGCGGCTCGAGGTAAAGGAACTGGTGGCGTCGCGAATGGGAGCGGCGTCGCCGCACCGTGGTGGGCGGGCCAAGCGACACTACGCCGTGACGGCTCTGGGTGTGCGCGAGCTCAAGGCGACATTGCGCAGCATTCAACGGCTCGCGGCTGGGTTGAGGCTGGGGTTCGATCCGCCATGAGCCGCGTCCCGCGCATACCGGTGGCGATTCTCGAGGCGTTGCTGCCGGAAGAATCGCGAGAAGTGGTCATCGGCGACCTCGTCGAGGAATATCTCGAGCTGGAACGGAGGCATCCCCTTCGCGCCCGTTGGCGATTGTGGCGCGAGGCGGTCGGCGCCGCGGTGTCGCTGCAACTGTTGCCGACGCGCGTTCCGGCTTTCACGCCCTATACCATGGAGTCTCTCGTGCAAACCATCGTTGGAGATCTACGACAAGCTTTTCGCGTACTCGGCCGAGCGCGCGGGTTCACGGCGCTGTGTGTGCTGACGCTTGGCGTCGCGATCGGGGCCACGACGGCGATCTTCAGTGTGGTGAACCCGGTGTTGATTCGGGGTCTTCCGTTTCCGCATCCGGAGCGGCTCATGGCGGCGTACGAGCGCGGCGCCGACGGCTCGCGGAATGAGCGGATGGGGTGGGAGACGTTCGCGGACGTTCGGCGAGCGTCGAAGTCGATCGAATCGGCGGCACCGGTTGGGAGCTGGGAAGCGACCATCTTTGGAGAACGCGACGCCGAGCGTGTAAGCGGCGAACGCGTCGGTTGGCAATACTTCAAGACGCTCGGCACGCACCCGATGCTGGGTCGTGATTTCGTCGCGGAAGACGACACGCCGGATGGGAGTGGCGTGGTCATTCTGAGTTACGCCCTGTGGCGACGGCGATATGGGGGCGACTCGTCGATTCTGGGGCGCGTGATCGACGTGAACGGCATCAAGCGCACGGTGATTGGCGTGATGCCGTCGTCGTTCGAGAATGCGACACTGCGCGAAGCGCAGATGTGGCGGCCGCTCGGGTACGTCCTTGGCGGCGCCTCGAGCTGTCGGACGTGCCGGCATCTGACGAATGTCGTGCGACTGAAGCCTGGTGTATCGGTGGAACGGGCATCGCGGGAGATCGATCTGATCTTCGCGCAGCTCGCGGCGTCACACCCGAAGGAGTATGCCGGCGGCGGCGGCGGCGTGGTCGGACTACAGGAGCGTGTGACGCAGAGCGTGCGGCCGGTGCTGCTGACGTTGTTCGGCGCGGTGCTATTGGTCCTGCTGATCGCCGCGGCAAATGTGGCGAACCTGCAGCTGGCGCGAGCGTTTCGACGTCAGGAGGAATTCGCGGTTCGCATGGCGCTTGGCGCGGGCCGCTCGCGGTTGACGCAGCAGTTGGCGGCAGAAGGCCTGGTCCTGGCGCTCGCGGGCGGAGCGGCCGGTGTGGCGTTCGCGGCGGCGCTGCTGCCGGCGCTCGCCTCACGGCTACCGGCGAATGTGCCTCGTGCAGAATCGATCGCGCTCGATTGGAGAGCGCTGGCGTTTGCCGTGGTTATCTCAGTTGGCGTCGGAGTGGCTATTGGCCTCGTGCCGGCGGTCCAGCTAGGCGGTCGGGGGATGTTCGATTCCTTGCGCGGGGGACGACGCACCGTCGGTGCGGCGTCGCGCCGCACGCGCGCCGCGTTCGTCGTCAGCGAGATGGCGCTGGCGCTGATGCTCGTCACCGGCGTCGCGCTGCTTGGGCGAAGCCTCACGAAATTGCTCGGCGTGAATCCGGGGTTCGATGGGTCGCACCTCGTGGTCATGCCGGTACGCGCCGGGGGTGTCACGTATCAGGCGCCGGGAACGACGCTGCAGAATCACGATCGTATTCGCGATGCGGTTGCGGCGGTGCCCGGAGTGTTGAGTGTCTCGCTTTCGACGGAGATTCCGTTGACGGCCAACGTGGATCGGTATGGTGTGCAAGCGCAAGACAAGCCGCTGGACCATCCGGAGCTGGCACCGTCCGCCGACCGGTACACGGTGAGTCCCGATTTCATTCGCACGATGCGAATACCGATGCTCCGCGGACGGGATTTCTCGCCGGCGGAGACACGCGATTCGAGCATTCACGTAGCGATCGTGAGCGCGGATCTGGCGAACAAGCTCTGGCCGGGTGAGGATGCCATCGGGCGGCAAATCCGGTTGTCCGACGCGAAGCGACCGTGGTGGAGGGTGATCGGCGTCGCCGGAAACGTGAGACACATGGGGCTGGACGAAGTGGTGAGCCTGCAGGTGTACGTTCCGGAGCGCGCGTGGTGGGACGAGGAGTCGGACATGATGTTGGTGGCGCGGACGGCGGGCGATGCGAAGCGCGTGGCAAGCGCGGTGCGTGCGGCGGTACGGTCAGTGGACCCGCGACAGCCGATCGCGACGCCGTCGACGATGGACGAGATTGTCGACTTGTCGACCGCTCAGCGGCGGGTGGCCCTGACCGTGTTCGCGTTCTTCTCAGCGATCGCGCTGCTCCTGGCGATGGGGGGCGTGTACGGAGTGATGTCGGGGGCCGTGACGGAGCGCATGCGAGAGTTCGGGCTGCGGGCGGCGCTGGGCGCGAATCCGTCGGGGATCCTGAGGTTGGTGCTGCGTGACGGGCTTTCGCTCGCTCTCGTTGGGCTGGCGATTGGCGGGGCGGGAGCAGTGCTGTTGGGGCGGTACCTCGGGTCACTTCTCTACGCCGTGGAACCGCGGGATCCCGTGACCTTAGGGTTGGCGGGCGTAGTGGTGGTGTCGACGTCGTTGTTGGCCTGCGTTGTTCCGGCGCGCCGGGCAGCGCGAGTGGATCCGATGACAGCTCTGCGGAGCGATTAGGCGTCCGGCTGTGAGGTCTTGACGACTACGGGCGGGATAGGTAGACATCTTCATACCAAGACATCTGCCTATGCCAGACACCCCCGTTCGCGGCGACCTGCTCGCCGGCTCTCTCGACATGCTCATCCTGCGTACCCTCACTCTGGGACGCGCCCACGGGTACGCGGTGGCGCGTCACATCGAGTCGCTCTCGAATGACGTTCTCCGCGTCGAGCAGGGGTCGCTCTACCCGGCGCTCGACCGCCTGCTGCGCAAGGGATGGGTCACCGCCGAATGGCGAAAGTCTCCCACGGGACGGAACGCGCGTTACTACACGATCACTCGTAGCGGGCGAAAGCAGCTCGAGGCGCGAGCGGCCGAGCACAAACGCGTCATGGCGGCAATCGCGCGCGTGATGGAACAGACCTGAGGCCGAGGAGCTCATGTCGCTCATCGACGCGATGCGTCATCGATTGCGCACTTGGTTTGGCCGTGAAGCGTTGGCGCGCGAGATGGAAGAAGAAGTGCGCCTCCACGCGGAGCTCGACACCTTATACCGTACGGGCCAGCTCTCGACTGACGAGTTGCTCGATGCCCGCCGGCGCCTCGGCAACCGCACGCAGCTCGGCGAAACGCGGCGGAGTGCCGCTGGCCTGGCGTCGTGGGACCGGTGGTCGCAGGACTTGACGTACTCCGTGCGCCAGCTTCGACGTTCGCCGGCCTACAGCGCCGGCGTGATTCTCACGCTGGCGCTAGGGATTGGCGCCAACAGCACCATGTTCGCCGTGATCGACCGGATCATGTTGCGCGCTCCGGCCGGGATCACAGATCCGGATCGTGTCGTCCAGATCCGGTGGTTGCGCCAGCGCAAGACGGGCCCGGACACCGCTGCCGTAATGTCCTACCCGTCGTTCGCCGAGTTCCGCGCAATGACGGACGTGTTCAGCGGTGTCGCCGCGTTTCGTGGGCCGATGGACGCGGCGATTGACCGCGGGGCACGCGCGTCGACGGCGCGTACGACCGTAGTGAGTGGCGACTATTTCGGAACACTTGGTGCGCACGCCGCAATCGGACGCGAGTTCAGCGCGGAAGAGACCGACGAGCGGATTGGCCGATACGTGGCTGTGATCAGCAACGGCTATTGGCAGCGGCGATTCGGCGGTGCGACGGACGTGATTGGGCGAAAGCTCGTCGTGGCCGGGTTTACGTACGACGTAGTCGGGGTCATGCCACCGACCTTTACGGGTCATGACCTGGCGGCGACGGACGTCTGGCTGCCCATGGCGGCCGCACCCACGCTGCGTTACGGGGCCCCCGAGACCTGGGCGTCCGATCGCCGGACATTTTGGCTCAGTGTCGTCGCGCGGCTGAAGCCAGGCTTGGCGCCGGAGGCGGCGCGGACGAGAGCAGAACGCGGCTGGACCGCGTGGAACATCCAACCCGAAGACGCAACGGCAAGGCCGCCGCAGCCGGTTTTCATTTCAATGATTGCCAGTCGAAGCGCGGCGCGACCCGAGTATCGCGTGGCGAAACTGGTCGGCTTCGTTTCGGTACTGCTGCTCGTCGTCACGTGCGCTAACGTCGCCAATCTACTTCTTGCTCGGTCGTTGTCGCGCCGCCGCGAAATCGCTGTCCGGCTCGCGCTCGGTGTGAGTCGTGGGCGTCTCATGACACTCATGCTGATCGAGGCGCTGGTGCTCGCATTGTGCGGCGGTATCGCCGCCCTGCTCGTCGCGCGGTGGAGCATACCGATAGTGCGCGCCACCCTGTTCGCGGGGACGTCGCTTGGCGAATGGCCACTTGATGTCCGCATCGTAGGCTTTACGACGTTGGTGGCGGTGATCGCCGGGCTCCTGGCAGCGGCTGCCCGCGCTGCAAGCGAGCAATCCTCGCCTGATCGAAAACCTCAAGTTGGGCGGACGCGACGGGGCGCTGCATCGGTCGCGGACGCGAACGGTACTCGTGGTAACACAAGGCGCACTCTGTGTTGCCCTGCTCGCGGGCATGGGACTCTTCGTGCGAAGCTTGCAGCGCATTGGCGCGCAGCATCTCGGACTCGACATGGCCCGCGTTGTGGTGGTAGGGTTCGACGCTTGGCGGGGGCAGATGACACCGGCGGAAGTCGTCGACGCGTACGTCGAGATGCGGCGGCGAGCGATGGGGATACCGGGGGTGGAGAGCGCGAGCCTCAGTGTCGGGGTGCCGCTGCGGAGCCAGTACAGTTACCCAATCGTGGTCAACGGGAGCGACTCCATTCCAGGCCTACCCCGCGGAACGACACCGTATATCTACGCGGTGACGCCTGAGTTCTTTCGGACGATGGGCACCCGAATCGTGTTGGGGCGCGGGCTTGCGGAGACCGACAATGCGACGGCGCAGCCTGTGGCGGTTGTCAGCGAGTACATGGCGAAGCGGATCTGGCCGGGCGTCTCGCCGCTTGGCAAGTGTTTCAAGATCAAAATTTTGCGACCGACACCGGATTGCATCTCAGTTGTCGGTGTGGCGGAAGACAGCCGCCGACTAGGACTCGTTGAGGAGGAGCCGGCGATCCAGTATTACATGACGTTGGATCAATCGCCGTTGCAGCATTACCAAACCTCGCTTCTCGTGCGCGCGTTATCACCGGAAGCGATGAGGAGCGATCTCCAAAAAGTTGCGCAGGCGACACGGCCGAACCTACCCTATGTTGAAGTGCAACTTCTAGAGGATTTGGTGGCTCGCGAGCTGCGACCGTGGCGCCTAGGTGCACGAATGTTCGGACTGCTGGGGGCGCTGGCGCTCGTCGTTGCCGCGGTTGGTGCGTACAGCGTAACTCAGTTCACGGTGTCCCAGCGCCGACAGGAAGTGAGTATCCGAGTCGCGCTTGGTGCACGCGGATCGGAAATCGTTTCGCTGGTTGTTCGCCAAGCGCTCGTCGTGTCACTCGTGTCTTGTCTGGTCGGCGGCTTGTTCGTGGTCCTGGGTGGACGGTTCGTGGCGACCCTTCTGTTCCAGACGTCGCCACGCGACGCGAGTGTGCTGTCGATCGTGATGGCTGTATTGCTCGGGAGCACGATAGTAGCTGCGTGGATCCCGGCGGTTCGCGCGAGCCGCGTCGATCCGGCCGAGGTTCTACGTTCGCAATAGCCGCTCGATACCATCACGGCTTCCCGGCGTTTCGAGCGCTCGCGCGCGGGGATCGCGCTCGGCGGCCCGCGCGGCTCGAGCGGCACACCACGCCTCGATGTCTTGCGGCCGGTCATGACAGCGCGCGCGCAACACTATGTCGACAACGCCGAGGTACTCGGTGAGCGGCGTGTCCTTTCCCGGGTCGGGCCGCGTCTTGTGCGCGA
>Ga0157377_10000892_pt1 | contig 12459 bp, 11 predicted proteins | sample M55metaG_FD_121116 | JGI IMG/M metagenome (GOLD analysis project Ga0157377, IMG submission 121116) | Miscanthus rhizosphere microbial communities from Kellogg Biological Station, Michigan, USA - M5-5 metaG | ecosystem: Host-associated > Plants > Roots > Rhizosphere > Soil | place: USA: Michigan...
GACCGACGGCCCAATCGAAGCCACGCCGTGCATCTCCGGTCCCAGCCCGTCGGGCCCTGCGTGCACGATCTGCGGTTGGATCTTGGCGCCGTGCTCGTGCACGATGTCGACGAGTGCACGGTGGGCGTCGACGGCCGCGTCGGTTCCCAGGTGCAGCCCGCCCGGCGTCTCAGGGTGCCGGTGGTCGATCCCGGTGGCGCCCACGGTGATCAGCCCGACGCCACCCTTGGCGCGGGCGGCAAAGTAATCGCGGGTGCGCTCCGACGGCAGCCCGTCCGGCGTGCCGTACATGGTCTCCATCGGAGACATCACCAGTCGGTTGCGCAATGTCATCGAGCCGATGCGGCCCGGGTTCAACAGATGTGGGAATTGCTTCACCGGACGAATCGGCCGGCGAACGCGCGCAGCGGCAGGTCGGCACTGGTGACGATGCCCGGCGGCGCGTCAACGACCGCGCGGATGGAGTTCAGCGCCGGCATGCCGGTCACGGTCGTGCCGATCTTCGCGAACGCATCGACCGACGAGAAATCGCTGCCTGGCTTGGGCAGGATCATGTGCTTGCTGTAGATGCACGGGTCGCCTTCGATCTTGGTGATACAGCACCCCTGGATGTCCCAGTGCGGATCGGTGTGCGGGGTCATCTGCCAGTCCATGCGCAACTCGACCCTCTTGATGCCCTCCACCGTGCCCACGTACCTCAGGACACAACCACCCAGTGATCCGGCGGGCAGCTGGTACCAGCCGAGGTCGATATCCTTTGTGCAGGAGCCTAATTGGTAGGAGAACTGCACTCCGTTTGGTCCGGGGTCGAGCTCGACGTCGAGGCAGTCGGCCATCAGCCGAACCCCGTCTTCGAACACCCGGGTGCCGAGTTCGAGCAGCCGCGGCACCTCGGGGTCGTCGACCGGTCTGCCGAAGCCGCAGTTCTGCCATGTCTCGGCCGAGTGATGGCAGGACACATCGACCGACTCGATGCAGGTGACGCTTTCGATATCGGCGACATCGGTGGAGTGCACGATCGTCAGGATCTGCGCGAGACCGGGGTTCATGCCGGTGCCGTAGAACGTGGAATGGCCGCGCTCACAAGCCGCCTGGATAATCTCGGACTCCGTCGTACCTTTGCGGAGGTGATTGGTGTCACGGTGGTGGCCGGTGATCCAGTCGGCGGTGGTGACGACGTTGATGCCGGCCTCCAACACCTGAGCGTAGAGGTCGATATCCGGCCAGACCCCATGGAATGTCATGCAATCCGGGCGGGCGGCGAGGATGTCCTCGAACGTGCCGGTCGCGGTGACGCCGATCTGACCGATGCCGGTGATCTCGCCGGCATCGCGCCCGACCTTGTCCGGTGAATAGCAGTGCAGCCCCACCAGTTCCAGGTCCGGATGATTCTGGATGCGCTTGATCATCTCGGTGCCGACGTTTCCCGACGCCACCTGGAACACACGCAACGGGCTGCTCATCAGGCTTCTACCGATCGTCGTCCGTGTAGCGGATTATGCCGCGAATGTTCTTGCCGTCCAGCATGTCCTGGTAGCCCTCGTTGATCTGCTCCAGCTTGTACTGCCGGGTGACCATGTCGTCGAGGTTCAGTTTGCCCGCCTTGTACATCGACAGCAGCTGCGGGATGTCGTAGTGGGGGTTGCCGCCGCCGAAGATGGTGCCCTGCAGGTTCTTCTGCAACATGGATAGCAGGAATAGGTTCAGCGTCACCTGCGTGTCGAGCATGCTGCCGATCGCCGTCACAACGCAGGTGCCGGCCTTGGCGGTGATCATCATGTAGTTCTCGACGTCCTCGCCCTTGAGCTCGCCGACGGTGACGACCACCTTGTGAGCCATAAAGCCGGCGGTGACCTCCCCGATGCCCATCAGCGCGGCGTTGATGTCCGGATACACGTGGGTGGCACCGAATTTCAGCGCCGCATGACGTTTCCACTCGACCGGCTCGATGACGAAGATATGCCGTGCGCCCGCGTTGGCCGCGCCCTGGAGGGCCGACATGCCCACGCCGCCGACGCCCACGATTGCGACGTCCTGTCCCGGTCGTATGTCGGCGGTGCGCACCGCCGAGCCGTAGCCGGTGGTCACGCCGCAGCCCACCAGGCAGGCGACCTCGAACGGGATCGACGGGTCGATCTTCACCACTGAACTCCTGTGCACGACCATGTACGGCGAGAAGGTGCCGAGCAGCGTCATCGGGAACACGTTCTGACCCTTGGCCTGGATCCGGAAGGTGCCGTCGGAGACGGCAGCGCCGTTGAGCAGTCCGGCGCCCAGGTCGCACAGGTTACGCAGCCCCGCCTGGCACGACGGACAGTGCCCGCAGGACGGGATGAACGACAGCACCACGTGGTCGCCTTTGGCGATGTCCTCGACACCGGGGCCGACCTCCGTGACGATGCCCGCCCCCTCATGCCCGCCAAGCACGGGGAAGCCGCCCATCGGGATGCCGCCGGTCACCAGGTGGTGGTCGGAGTGGCACATCCCCGCCGCTTCCATCTGGATCTTCACCTCGTCCTTGACGGGGTCGCCGATCTCGATCTCCTCGATCGACCACGGCTGGTTGAACTCCCAGATGAGAGCACCTTTTGTCTTCATCACAACCTGCTTCCTCTCGGGTGCGCCCGCGACAGACTGAGTTATCTACGTCACATAGCTACCAGATCGGCGAGGGGGACTTGCCGAGCGGGTAGTAGCCGGGCACCTTTTCGCCCGCCATGCCGCGCTCGATGCGCTTCTGCATTCCGGCCGAGAGCTTGCCCGCCTTGATCAGGTCCATGTACAGCGCCGAGACATGGCCGAAGTCGAAGAAGTCGCGCTGCCACTCGATCTTGCCGGCCCCGTCCACCTCGGTAAGGCGGAACCAGCTGCCGCCGATGCCGTACACCTCGAGTTCTTTGGAGTCAGGCACTCCGTTTGGTCCGCCGGCTATCTGCTTCCAGAAGCCGACGACCTCGCCGATCTTGTCGTCGATGAGCACGCGCTGGTAGGGGTAGCGCCATCCCTCGAGGCCCTCCATCTCCTGGCCAAGCGCGATGTCGCGGATCTCGTCGATGCCGACGCACATCACGTCTTCCTTCGGGCCGATGTTCCAGCCGTAGGTGGCGTCCTCGGTGTAGAAGTCACCCAGCCCGCGCCAGTCGCCCTTCCGTTCGGCCTCGCGGTTGGCCTCGAGCCAGCGCTCGACGAAATCCTCCAGCTGCTCGCGGGGTAGTGACGGCATTGTCAGTCTTCCTCTTCTCTGATGGATAGGGCTTGGGTGGGACACGCCCAGACGGCTTGCTCGATCTGTGGCCGATCCTCTTCGGGCGGTTCATCATTGAGGATCTCGACCTGGCGGCGCTTGGGCACCTTGAAGTAGTCGGGAGCCTCCACCTCGCACATCGCGTGGCCCTGGCAGAGGTCCATGTCGACTTCGATCTTGTACGGCATAACCGACTCCTCAGCCCGGCCCGGATGTCGCCGCCGGGCGGCTCCGGGAGCGGTAGCGCACCTTGGCGGGCTGGGCCAGCTGCACCACCATCTTCGAATGATCGTTTCGATAGCTATCCGATGGCTGTGCCATCTCGAATGCATACTCGCGCAAAAGAACCGAGAAGATCGCCTTGATCTGCATGGTGGCGAACGCCGCACCGACGCAACGATGACCACCGGCACCGAACGGAATCCACGTCCAGCGGTTGATCAGGTCTTCCTGACGCGGCTTCTGATAGCGGTCCGGGATGAACGAGTCCGGTTCCGGGAAGTCCTCGGCGATTCGGTTGGAGATTGCGGGCGACGCCGCCACCATTTCGCCTTCGTGGATCGGGTAGCCGGCCACCTCGAACTCGCCCCTGGCCACCCGCATCAGGATGATCAGCGGGGGGTGCAGCCGCAGCGTCTCCTTGAGAACGTTCTCCAGTTTCGGAATCTGGCGCAACGCGTGGAAACTGACTTCCTGGCCGTCGGCGTAGAGCTCCTCCAGTTCGGCCACCACGTCGGCGTACACGTCGGTGTGGCGCAGCATCTCGATCAAGGTCCACGACGCCGTGCCGGAACTGGTGTGGTGCCCGGCGAACATCATCGAGATGAACATGCCGGTGATCTCGTTGGCCGAGAACCGCGGGTTGCCCTCATCGTCGCGGATGGTGACCAGGACGTCGAGCATGTCGCGGTCGCCCTTGTCCTTGGGCGGGTTGGCGATCCGGTCGTTCATGATCTCCTGTACCAGCTCGACCAGCCCGAGCCGCGCTTCGTCGCGCAGCCGGAAGCTCTCGATCGGCAGGTACGGGTCGACGTAACACAGCGGATCGGTGCCTTGCTCGAGTTGGTGGTAGAGCCGGGCGAAGCGGCCGTCGAGCTGTTCACGGAACTTCGTGCCGATCAGGCATGCCGACGACGTGTAGATCGTCAGCTCGGCGAAGAAATCGAGGAGGTCGATCTCGTCTTCGTCGCCCCAGTCGGCGATCATCCGGCGCACCTCGCGCTCGATCGTCGTCGCGTGCCCCTTCATCTGCTCGCCGCGTAGGGCGGCGTTGTGCAGCATCTCTTTTCGTCGTTCGGGGTCGGTGTCGAACACCACGCCCTGGCCGAAGATCGGTGTCATGAACGGGTATGCCGCGGCTTGATCGAGATCGTCGTCGCTGGACCGGAAGAAGAACTCGTTGGCTTCCGCACCGGACAAGAACACCACCTGCTTGCCGGCGAGCTGGAAGATGCCGACGTCGCCGCACTCGTCGCGGACCCGCTGCATCAGTCCGATCGGGTCGGTGCGGAACTCTTCCAGGTGGCCGTGCTCGTGTTCGCCACCCGAGACGCGAGGAACGATCGCGGTGGTCATGACGGCATCGCCTCTGGTCCCAGTGTGAGCTGTTGACGTTCCTTGATAGTGGTCAGCGGCGCTTCGGGCTGAAGTTCCATGTTGGCGATGAAACCGCCGCGTGGTGTCTCCGCGACGAACGCGATGGCCCGCGCCAGATCCTGCGGACGCAGGAAGTAGTCATGACGGGCCTGGCCCCACTTGGCCCAGTCCTCCAGGGCGGGTCCGACCGCCTCGGCGGGAAGACTCCAGCCCATCGCCGTTTTCGTCGGCCCAGGATGGACTATCGACGCGCGGACACCGCTGCCCTCGAGTTCCATCTGCAGGTTCGTGACCATCGCTACCAAAGCAGCCTTGGCGGCGCCGTACGCGCCCATGTGCGGACGCTGGCGCAGCGCGACGTCGGATCCGACGAAGATGAGGTCGCCGCGTTGGCGTTCCACCATTCCCGGCAGTACCGCGGTGGCCAGCCGGTTGGCGCCGATGAGATGGATCTGCACCTGCGATTCGAAGGTGTCCGTGCTGATCTCGTGTAGGCGGCCGAAGTACGTGTCGCCTGCACCGGCGACCAACAGCTCGATGTCGCCGAGGTCTTCGCTGGCGCGGTGCACGAATCCCTTGACCGACTCGGCGTCGGTGACGTCCAGCGGCAGCGCGACGGCTTCGCCTCCGGCGGAACGGATCTCGTCGACCAGCTCCTGGCACTTCTGTACCCGGCGGGCCCCCAACGCAACGGGGAAGCCACGAGCGGCGAGCTCGGTTGCCGTCGCGGCCCCGATACCCGACGACGCACCGGCCACGATCGCCGGCCTGCGTTCAGGGAGTGGTTCGAACCGGGGCATGCTTACCTTTCAACGGACCGTTACTGCTATGGGTAGATGGGCGAACCCGCGGACATTGCTCGAATGGACTCGGACGGCGCTGGCCTCGTCGACCTCGTATCCGCGGATTCGTTTGAACAACTCGGTCAGCGCCACCCGTGCTTCCATGCGGGCCAGGTGGGCACCGAGGCAGAAGTGGGCGCCGCTCCCGAAACTCACTAGTTTGGAACCAATTTCGCGACCGATGCGGTATTCGTCGGCGTCGACGAACACCCGGTCGTCGCGGTTGGCCGAACCGGGCAACAACAACAGCACGTCGCCGTCGGGCAGCGTGGTGTCGTAGAGCGACAGCTCGCCGGCCACGGCACGGGCCAGGATCTGGCTGGAGTTGTCGTAGCGCAGCGTCTCCTCGACCCACAACGGGATCTTGGAGTGGTCGGCGTGGACCGGCGCCAGCTGATCGGGGTTCTTCCAACCCCAATATGCCGCGTTGGCAAGCAGTTTCGTGGTGGTCTCATTGCCCGCGACCACCATCAGGAACAGGAACGCCATGATCTCGTTGTCGATGAGGCGGTCGCCGTCGATCTCGGCCTCCAACAGCGCCGACGTCAGGTCGTCGCTTGGCCTCTTGCGGCGCTCGGCGACCATCTCGGCGTAGTACACCATCAGGTCGGCCGAGGCCTGCATGGCCGACGCAGGCACGTCGGACAAGCCCTCGTCGCGGTGCATGACACCATCGGCCAAGGCGCGGATGCGGGCCCGGTCCGGTTCGGGCACCCCCATGAGTTCGGAGATCACGTCCATCGGCAGCTTGCCTGCAAACTCGTCGACGTAGTCGAAAGTGTCTGACTGCAAGGCGATGTCGAGGTGCTGCACGGCGATCTCTGTGACGCGCGATTCGAGTTCGCGAATACGGCGCGGGGTGAAGCCTTTCGACACCAGGGTGCGCAATCGCAGATGCGCGGGATCGTCGAGGGCGAGAAAGGACATCACCTTGTGCGCATCCAGGGTGCGCGAGATCGGATCGAGTGACACGCCGTACTTGTTCGACAGCGCGGTGCTGTTGCGAAAGCCCTGCAGCACATCGCTATGCCGTGACAGCGCCCAGAACTTCAACTCGTCATTGCGATAGAGCGGAGCTTCGTCGCGCAGCCGCCTGTAGTACGGGTACGGGTCTTCGTGGAAGTCGTAGTCGTACGGATCGAGCACCAGATCACTGGTGTCTACAGTCACTGATCTTCTCCGAGGCCGTGTTTCATTGATCCTCTCCGAGGATGAGGTCGACCACGTAGCTGAGGCGGTCGGCGATCTGGTGGTAAGTGACGACGCCGCTGCCCGCGTGTACCAGCGCGCCGAAGTAGGTCATCTCCAGCGCCGACACCGTCCGCGGATCGGCGTCCGGTCCGACCGCCGACCGGATGCGGCGGTGGATCTCGGCGCCGATGCGGTCGCGGACCGCGCGCACGGCCTGGTCGCCATTGCTCAGTAGCGCCGTGGTGCAGGCGGCCGCGACCTCGGGCTCGTCGGCGATCATCAGGGTCAACGCGCGCAGCGCCTGCTCGACCCGGCTGGACCTGCTGTCGTTGACGTCGGTGAAGTACGGCACCTGACGGACCAGGTCCAGGTACACCTCGGCGATCAGATGGTTCTTCGACGAGAAGTAGGTGTAGGCGGTCGCCGGGGCGACTTTGGCTCGGGCGGCCACGGCGCGCACGGTCAGATCGGCATACGAGGACTCGCGCAGCATTTCCACGCCTGCGGTGAGCACCTTGCGGAAGGTCTCCTCCTGGCGGCGGTTTCGTGGCGTGGCGCCGGCCTGGGCCGGCACTTGATTAGTGACGGCAGCCACGGCATCGCTGGACACATGTCCAAGTTATCCGACTCGATGCGCCGCGGGCAAGACCTAGCAACAAAACTGCAGTACAGCCGCTTAGACGTGGCGCCGCGCGAGTCCCGGGTCTTGCCTCGCCCCGCGGCCTGGGACTATCGTTCGAAGCACCCTGGTCGGACAGTTGTCCAGCAAAGAAGCGGAGATTTGGTATGGGCCTACTGAACGATCGCCAGAGTCAACTGCTCATCGACGGCAAGCTGGTGGCAGGCGCAGGAGGCACGTTCCCGACGATCAATCCGGCCACCGAAGAGGTGCTGGGCGTCGCCGCCGACGCGACCGTCGACGACATGGGCCAGGCGATCGAGGCGGCCCGCCGCGCGTTCGACGACAGCGACTGGTCGACCAACACCGAGATGCGGGTGCGGTGTGTGCGTCAGCTGCAGGACGTGCTGACGAAGCACGTCGAGAAACTCCGCGAGCTCACCATCGCGGAGGTCGGCGCGCCACGGATGCTCACCTCCGCCGCCCAGCTGGAAGGCCCGGTCGCCGACCTGAGCTTCTGTGCGGACACGGCCGAGTCGTATGCGTGGACCACCGACTTCGGAATCGCCGAGCCGATGGGTATAAAGACTCGTCGCACCGTCGTCCGGGAGGCGGTCGGCGTCGTCGGCGCGATCACCCCGTGGAACTTTCCGCACCAGATCAACCTGGCCAAGCTCGGCCCGGCGCTGGCGGCGGGCAACACCGTCGTTCTCAAACCGGCGCCGGATACCCCGTGGTGCGCGGCCGTCCTCGGTGAGCTCATCGTCGAGCACACCGACCTCCCGCCCGGTGTGCTCAACATCGTCACCTCCAGCGACCACGGCGTCGGCACTTTGTTGTCGAAAGACCCACGGGTGGACATGGTTTCGTTCACCGGTTCGACGGCGACGGGGCGCGCGGTGATGGCCGACGGGTCCGCCACGCTGAAAAAGGTCTTCCTCGAACTCGGGGGCAAGTCGGCCTTCCTGGTGCTCGACGATGCGGATGTGGCGGAGGCATGCTCGATGTCCGCGTTCACCGCATCCATGCACGCCGGCCAAGGCTGCGCGATCACCACCCGACTGGTGGTGCCGCGGGCCCGCTACGACGAAGCCGTCGAGGCAGCGGCGGCGACAATGGCCTCGCTGAAGCCCGGCGACCCGAACGACGCACGCACGGTCTGTGGTCCGCTGATCTCGGCGCGCCAACGGGATCGGGTTCAGGACTACCTGGATTCGGCTGTTGCAGAGGGAGGCACATTCGCGGCGGGCGGTGGCCGGCCCGCGGACCGCGATACCGGCTTCTTCATCGAGCCGACCGTCATTGCGGGCCTCGACAACAACGCCAAGGTCGCGCGTGAGGAGATCTTCGGACCGGTGCTGACGGTGATCGCGCACGACGGCGACGACGACGCTGTGCGAATCGCCAACGATTCGCCGTACGGACTGTCGGGCACGGTTTTCTCGGGCGATCCCGACCGTGCCGCTGACATCGCGGCGCGGATGCGTGTCGGCACGGTCAACGTCAACGGCGGTGTCTGGTACTCGGCCGACATGCCGTTCGGCGGATACAAGCAATCCGGCATCGGCCGGGAAATGGGACTCGCGGGCTTCGAGGAGTACCTGGAAACCAAAGCCATTGCCACTGGGGTCTGATCGCGTCGAGTGTTCGGTTAGCGCACGCGTCAACACGAAAAAACGTGCCATATGCCGACACTCGGCACAAAGGAAGGATGGAGATGGGGCAGTTCGACGAGAAGGTCGCGATCGTCACCGGGTCGGGTGGTGGGATCGGCCAGGCCTACGCCGAGGCGTTAGCCCGTGACGGCGCCGCGGTGGTGGTGGCCGATATCAACGGTGAAGGCGCCGAGCGGGTGGCCAAGCAGATCATCGCCGACGGGGGAACGGCGATCAGCGTGCCGGTGGATGTGTCGGACATCGACTCGGCCAGGGCGATGGCAGGCCGCACGCTCGCCGAGTTCGGTGGCATCGACTATCTGGTCAACAACGCGGCGATCTTCGGCGGCATGAAGCTGGACCTGCTGCTGACCGTCGACTGGGACTACTACAAAAGGTTCATGGGCGTGAATCTCGATGGTGCGCTGGTGTGCACCCGTGCGGTGTACCGCAAGATGGCCAAGCGCGGCGGCGGCGCGATCGTCAACCAGTCGTCGACCGCGGCGTGGATGTACGCGAACTTCTACGGCCTGGCCAAGGTCGGCGTCAACGGCCTGACCCAGCAGCTGTCACGCGAGTTGGGCGGGATGAACATCCGGATCAATGCGATCGCACCGGGACCGATCGATACCGAGGCGAACCGGACCACCACGCCCCAGGAGATGGTCGCCGACATCGTCAAGGGAATTCCGTTGTCCCGCATGGGTGAACCCGATGACCTCGTCGGCATGTGCCTGTTCCTGTTGTCGGATCAGGCGAAGTGGATAACCGGCCAGATCTTCAATGTCGACGGAGGGCAGATCATCCGATCATGAGTGAGAACGTGAAGCTCGGCTACATCGGGTTGGGCAAGATGGGTGCGCCGATGGCCAAGCGCTGGGTCGATTGGCCAGGCGGAGTGACCGTTTTTGATGTGCGCGCCGAGGCGATGACACCCTTGGCGGAGGCCGGCGCGTCGCTGGCCGACAGTGTGGCCGACGTCGCGGCCGCCGGCATCATCAGCGTTGCAGTGCTCGACGACGCGCAGGTGCGTGAGGTGGTCGGGGAGCTCGCGGCCAACGCGAAGCCTGGCACCGTGATCGCGATCCATTCGACGATCAGCCCCGAGACTGCGGTGGAACTGGCCGAACAGCTGGAGCCGCAGGGCATTCACGTCGTAGACGCACCCGTGAGCGGCAGCGGGCGGGCGGCGAACAAGGGTGAGCTCGCGACCATGGTCGGTGCCACGGATGAGGCATTCGGTCTGATCAAGGAACCATTCTCGAAGTGGGCATCGCTGATAATTCACGCCGGCGAACCGGGTGCGGGCACCCGGATGAAGCTGGCGCGCAACATGCTGCACTTCATCTCGTTTGCCGCCGCGTGTGAGGCGTCGAAACTCGCCGAGGCGGGGGGAATCAACCTGCAGGACCTCGGCAACGTTGTGCGGCACACCGACGCGATCACCGGCGGGGCCGGCTCAATCATGTTTCGCGACGACATGAAACCCCTTACCCCAGATCACTTCCTGTACCAGCCTTTTCTGCACGCGCGGGGGCTCGGCGAAAAGGACTTGAGCTTGGCGCTGGCGCTGGGTGAAGCGACCGATGTCGACCTCCCGCTGGCCAAGGTGGCGCTGAAGAATCTGGCAGCCGGACTCGGCGTGCCGCACACAAAGGAGTGATCATGGACGAACTGCGCCGCAAGGGCCTCGCCAAGATGAACGAGGTGTACGGCTGGGAGATGCCGGACATGCCTGGCGAGTACTTCGCACTGACTGTCGACCACCTCTTCGGCACCATCTGGAGCCGCCCTGGGCTGTCGATGCGTGACCGGCGGATGATGCTGCTCGGCGTGCTCGCCGCCCAGGGCATGGAAGAGCTGATGGAAGTGCAGGCCAACGCGATCCTTCACAACGAGGAGATGACGCGGGAGGAACTGCGTGAGATTGCGATCTTCATTACGCATTACGTCGGGTTCCCGTTGGGCTCAAAGGTTGACGGCGCTTTCAAACGGGTGCTGGCCAAACGCAAGAAGGTCGAGGAGAAGGGCCAGGGCGGTGACACGCCCGAAGCAAGGCGAGCCAACGTCAACGACACCGTCCAGATGCACATCGGCAGGAACATTCATGACAAGTAGGTACGCGGACCTCTCGCGTGAGCAGCTCGCGGTCCTGGTGCCGGAGCTGCTGCTGATCGGACAGCTAATCGATCGCTCCGGAATGGGTTGGTGCATCAAACCGTTCGGTCATCCAGAGATGCTGCAGATCGCGATCGAGGAGTGGATGGGTGCGAGCCCGGTGTACACGAAGCGTATGCAGAAGGCCTTGAAGTTCGAGGGCGACGACGTCGTGACAATCTTCAAGGGCCTGCAGCTCGACATCGGCGCCCCACCGCAGTTCATGGACTTCCGCTACACCGTGCACGACCGGTGGCACGGCGAGTTCCATCTCGACCACTGTGGAGCGCTATTGGATAACGAGCCGATGGGTGAGGACTACGTCCGAGGGATGTGCCACGACATCGAGGATCCCACGTTCGACGCGACGGCGGTGGCCACCAACCGTAAGGCGCAGATACGCCCGATCCACCGGCCGCCGCGGATACCCGCCGATCGGCACCCGCACTGCGCATGGACCGTGACCATTGACGAGTCGTATCCGGAAATCGCCGACCACCCGGTAGTCGACGTGCTTCGCCGAACCCGCGCCGCCAGAACGGAACTCGACCCGATCGATGGGTTTGACGAAGGCCTGGCAGACTACTCCGGGGCGCTGGTTTCGGATTTCGACTTCACCGCGTTCTCGCACTCTGCTCTGGTGCGCGTCGCCGACGAGGTCTGCCTGCAGATGCACATGCTGAATGTGTCCTTCGGCATCGCCGTGAGCACGCGCGCGGGCAACAACACCGGGCTCGCGAAGAAGATCTGCACGAAGCAGCTGATCGGCATCGCGGGCATCGCCGCCGAACGCATTCATCGTGCGCTTGATCTGCCAGGCGGGATCGAGGGTGCGATCCGCACACTAGAACTGCACCCGATGTTAAACCCGGCGGCGTATGTGACGGCCGACTTCGGGCCGGAAACCGTCGAGGTCCGCAACTCACCCGCGCGTGAGGACGGGGCATGGATCTCGCTGGTGACTCCGGGCGAGCAGCGCCCATTGCATGCGGTGGTCGCCGCAGTGGACCCGCACCTCGACGTGGAGGTGACAGGTACCGACACGGACTGGACGGCGCGAGTGATCGAGACCGGCAGGGCGGCAGAGGAATTGCGTGAAGTTTCGGTTGTCAGGTTCAGCGGCGGCCCGGCGTTCGTATTCGAACCCCGGAAGTC
>Ga0157377_10000900_pt1 | contig 12406 bp, 19 predicted proteins | sample M55metaG_FD_121116 | JGI IMG/M metagenome (GOLD analysis project Ga0157377, IMG submission 121116) | Miscanthus rhizosphere microbial communities from Kellogg Biological Station, Michigan, USA - M5-5 metaG | ecosystem: Host-associated > Plants > Roots > Rhizosphere > Soil | place: USA: Michigan...
ATACCCCACCCAGACGGAAGTGCCGTAGCCGCTGCCGGTAGATCGGGTATAGGCCGACGCCTTGAGGGGTCCAAACTCCACCGGCGCCAACTTCTGGCTTTCCCTTTGCAAGAGCAGGCCGGACTTCTTTAGCCCCCGCGCCAGGGACTTAGCCAACCGATCGTCATGGAATTGGAGGTTACTCAGGATCACGTCCAATCCGGAAACCGTATTGCTCCCGATGGTAATGGCGCTGATGATCGCACTCATAGATAGGCCCGGTAAAGGTTCTCTGAGTTGCGGATGTTAGGAGTGACCCGAAATCGTTGAATAGTCTTAGCCTCGGGGTCCTGGGCCGGATCTTCTGCGTCACCGGACTCTAGCTCGCCCAGGCGAAGAACGTCCCCGATCTTCATAGGACGATCGACATAGACTACGGCATTAAACGTCAGGGCCGTTCCTTCGGCGTCCTCCATAACGGCCACCCCATCCTCCCACCGACAATCTATCTCGACGGGCTCTTGGAAGGAGGGAGCCCCAAACTTATCATTTCCCTGGCGGGCCCAAAAGACGGCCTTTTGACGCCGCATGCTGGATATGATGCTCATACCCGGGCCAACTCCTGGGCCTGTTCCTTGCGCTTCTGGCATCGGATGCAGGGGACCCGGTTCTGGGGCGGCACATACTTGATAAAGGTTTCAAAGCCCATCTTGGCGAAGTAGGGCAATTGGGAGGACCCATCAGTCACATTGAAGATCCGAGCCCCCGGGAACTTACCCAAACCCTGTTCGACTTGCTTGAAACCCTTGAGGAACTTTCGGTAAGACTCATCCTGGACCGGCTTAGGGTTGTGGTTATGCCAATGAGTCCGGCCATCCGGCCGACGGCACATATCAAACCCCAAGAGAAAGATCCGGACCGCCCCCATACTCAAGGCCAGGTTGACAGCCGCGGCCCCGGTCGAGTGATTCCAGCCGATCGTCCCATCCGTATGTAGCCCGTCCCGGGAGCGGGTGAGCGTCAGGAGCCAGGGGATTTTGATGGAATAAAGAGAAGGGGCGAGGGTTGCGACCCGGCCCGTAAACTGCTCTAGGTCCCACTTATTACGGTGAAACCAAGAAGCGTCGCCAAAAAGGCAGACTTTCACGATCTCCGGTCCGAGCCGGAAGGCATCATTGCAACCAATCGTGTTCCGGCCCCGGAGGGACTGGAAATCAAACTTCGCGAGGGAGGACCCGCCCCCAATAATGACAGCGTCTTGCTGGGCCCATTCCTGCGTTGGAGTCCACTGTGCCATTTCAGCGGTTGTCGGGAATACAGAGTTTACGGCCGGGGAAGACAAGCTGTCGATAAGTCCCCACCCAGGAGACGGAGAGGGTCCGCTTGACACGTCCGTTCTCCGGCTCCCGGTTGAGTTCCGCCAGGCCGCCGGTAGTATCAAGCATGATAGCTGTCTGTCCGTAATGAGAAGTGCAAAGGAATAGATCCACTTTGCTCTGATTGGTCTGCTGCACGTCCCCCGCCTGCTCCATCACCGGTCGGGGGTCGCGGAGTGTATAGAAGTGAGCGGAGAGGTATCTTTCGATAAGCTCGAGCCGCTCAACGGATAATTTGCCGGAGGGCGCACATATCTCCGTGACGAGTTGGTTGGCCGTGACAATAAAAGGCCCCAAGGCAATCCTCGAGTCCACTTCGATAATCGTCCCGACCAACTCTGGAGTAGTGCGTGGCATGATGCGGAGGGTTGAGGTTATTCCTCAGAGGACTTGTGCCGGCGCCGGTGGCGCTTGGTGGTCGTCTCCTCTTCCTCTTCTTCTTTGCCCTCCTCCAGGGCCTTGCGTTCCTTGCCCGCTTCCAGTTCTTCGGGCTTGTCGATAGCTTCGAACTTGCCCTTGAAGGTGGTGGCCAGGTCGTGATCGCTATTAACGACCTTACCCTTGGTGAACACCTTACCCTCCTGGATGTGGGCCCCTGCGACTACTTTGAATCTTGGCATATTGCTAAGTTTTTTGATCTAAACGTGGTTGTGAAGGTTTCGACCTTATTCGGGGACCGCCCCGTGAATGATCCCCGCGGTCTCACCATCAGTCGCGGCCCGCAGCTGCGGAACGATGATAGCCATGACCTTGAAGTTCAAGCGCATGCCACCCAAGGTTTCCCACTGCAGGGTGGTGATGTCCATCCCGAGGACGAGGCGAACGACATCACTCGTCATCTGGACCAGGACCATTTGGAAGCCCGTCAGGAAGTCCGCCGTGCGGATATCACTGATCCCGTTCAGAGCCCCGAGGCGCTGGCGCAGGGTATTGTCACCCTTCTCATCGCTGTAGTCGTCGTCGAGGTAAAGGTCCCAAGCCGGCGACACATAAAGGACCCAGGGCCCGAAGTGGAGGTTGTCGACCGAGTGCTGGCGCATGCGGAGCAATTCCTGGAGGAGCGTCTTAGGCGTCCAGTCGTTGGCGTCGGGGGCTGTCAACTCCACCGTGATCCGTTGGGGGAAGTTGGTGAAACCGTAAACCGTCCCACCAGCGTAATTGAAGGTGGGGGCGATACCCAACGTGAGCCGTTCCGCTTCTTCGGCCACCCGGCGAGCAGCGAGCTGGGCCGTGGTCGTATCAACGGGGGCTCCGGTGTTACGGGAGGTCGCCACTTGGCGGGCGTTGAAGTAGAAGTCTTTGTGAATGACGGGGAGCGGCAGGTTCACGATCCCGAAGTCGGGCCGATCGCCTTCCGAGATACGAGCCGGATCCATGCTGATGGTAGCCGGCGTGATATCGCCCATCGTCTGGCTTTCCAACACCGTCTTACCCATACCATTGGGGATGGTATAAGTCAGTCCGGCGGAACGAAGGTCTGACACCAAGCGGAGGCGTTCCCGGGCCGCGATCATGACAGAGTCATCGATCTGCTTCCACTCGTCGCGACGCAGCAAAGCGGTTTGGTTCATCAAGGGAACCGAGACCGATTTACCGTTGTCGTTGCGGGCGATGTAATGTCGCCCATCTTTACCCACCCAGGGTCGCAGCGCGGCTACGTCGAAGTTGTTATTCAACAACGTCGTGGCCACGGCCCCGTTGGCCTGTCCATTTAGGAAGAAGTCCATATTAGTTTCTTTTCGATTTGATAGTTGTAAGGTTTACGGAGTTATCAGGTGTGATGCTGGGGTCGGTTAGAGGACGCGAACCCGAATCCGGGCGGCGGTGGAATTGCTGCTTTCGGTCAGGTCGTGAGCCTCCAGTGCCACCGCCAGAACCGAGTCGGAGCCCCCTGATTTGGCCAAGCGCCCGTCGCCATTGCTGACGAGCAAGTCGCCATCCTCGACCGTTTCGCCATCCGCCAGCCAGGCCAGGACGACGTCACCCTTGTTGCAACTGACATAGCCGACCAGATCCCCTTCGGCGTAGTCGTCCTCGATGGTCCGGCCCTGCAGAGCATCCTCCAAGGCGAAGTTGAGCTCGGCAGGTTTGCCGGCCTGGTCATGGGGGATCAGCCGGCTCTCATTCTGCAGAGCAATCAGCATTCCCGGCGTGATAACGGTATCCGCCACCCCTTCCTCATGCCGCCCGTCACCCAGAAGGTGAATGCGGGTGGGTCTCGTTTTTCCAATCATAGTTTTGTGGTGCTAAGTGTTTGTGTTCTTTTGTTTGGTTTGATGAGGCGGGTTTAGTCGTCAGCCAGGGCGGCGGCTTTCTTCTTCTTGCCGGGCTGGTCGTAGTTCATGATGGGGATTTCCATGGGCTCCTCCGCCTCCGCATTGGTGCTGGGGACGTTGCCCTGGCCACCGTAGTTAGCGGTGCGGGTTTGCGGGGCCTGGGCCTGGACGCCGGCGAGGGCGGCCAAGTTGCGCAGTTCCCCGAGGGGCCGATTCTCCAGGTCCTCCTTCTTGAAACCGTGGTTCTTGTTGGCGAGGATACCCTCAATCAACTTGGCCTTTTCTTCGTTGTAGACCTGGAGGCTGTTGTTGAGAACGTCACGCATGGGAGCCGGAGCGGCCTCCACGTAGGACTCAAGGGTGACGACTTTGGCTTTGCCTTCCCCTTCTTCGTCGGCGTTGGTTTGAGACTTCCAGGCTGCCGAGCAGGCCGCCATGTCAACAAGTCCCATGCCTTCGCAACGCGCCAGGTAGATGGCTTTGGGTTCATCCTTTTTGATCTTGGGCGGGTCCTTGGGGACGACCGGCGCCGCGGCGGCATTGTTAGTCGTCTTGGCGGGGGCCACGTTCTTCTCGATCAGCTTTAGCTGAGCTTCGTTCATCGCCATGAGTGGTTCCCGGTCCGCCTCGGTCCAGGTCCCAAGGGCGGCCGCGGCCAGAATAATGGCGTCCACGATTTTCTTTTTATCCATACTGTTGTTTTGTTTTGTGTTTTGGTCCTGCTCTTGGTTGCCTGCGAAGGCTCCCGAAGTTGTTCGGTATTCCGTCACCCGTTTGACCTCTACGGGATCGTCCTCACTGAGTGTGACCCCTGTATCGGTCGCCGTATAGCCCAGCCGATAAAGCTTGTTGTCGAACTCATAGATGACGAAATCTTCATAGACGTCCGCTACATAGCAGTAGGGGCCGTTGTAGTTCTGGTTGGAGATATGGAGCCGGTCCCAGAGGGCTTGGCGGATTTGATCGGTAATGGCGGAGAAGGACATATTGTCCTCCAATTCCGAGGCTTTAACCCAGCCCATCCGAACTAAAAAGTGATCGAAAGCCTTGCGGATCCCCTTCGGCATCACCGCCCGGCCCTGCTCATTGCGGAGGAAGCCAGCCCCATCAGCAATGGAGCAGGCCCCGATCTTATCGGGTAGTATAGCTAGGTGGTCGGGCCGGTAGTTGCGGGCGATGCCCCTATACTCTTCCCCCTTCCATTCTCCCTCGGTCGACTCGCAATCCACAAACACGCCGGTGGAGACTTCCATCATTTCGTTCTTTTCCACCGCGGCCAGGATCCGTTCATCCACCTTGTTAGCCCGGTCCTTCTCAATCCAGGCTTCGGAGCGGAGCCGGCCCTTATCGAAAGTGGTATTCATCATCACGCCGACTTTGCGGTTGGTGATGATAGCGGGATCACAGGCCGAAACTCCCTGGCCATTGATCTCAGGGTGGTATACCACTACTGGCTTGTGATTCCAAACCGCCGGGGTTTTGGAAAGCTCGTCTTTGGGGTAATAGAGCGGTCCGCCCGAGCCCTTGTGGACTCCCTCCGTCAGAATGACCATCGGCACGACCAGGAAGTTTTTATCCTCCATCGTGTCATTTCGGACAATCTTGGGGAGCAAGTTGCATGTCAAATTCTGAATTGCTAGGTTGGGGAGTGAATCAGCCCCTTGGTTGTGGACTAGCAATAGCTTGGTGAACTTGTTCATTGGGCTTGGTATAGTTAGGTTAGGGGAAAGAGGCAATATGAAATAATTTCACTAAAAGCTAAGGCGGGGTGATGAGCCCCGCCTTAGACCAATCCGGGCCGGAAGGATTTAGGAACCAGCCGGACGGGTAAATTGGAAGTTGGAGGAGCGCAAACCGTCCATCCGATCCATCATGGTTTTCTGCTCCTGTTGCGAAATCTCGCCTCGCTTGAAGGCTGCTTCAATGCGGGGGACCGCGTTCTCGAGGAAGCTCAGGGCGGCATCGGCCATCGCCATCATCTCCTTAATAAACTCGCTACGATCGTCCTGCTCGCCAGTCTTGGCCGGAGCGTTCGCCTGGGGTTTGTTCTTGTCGTTTGCCATACTTAATGGGTTCCTTTCTTCTTAGCGGTGGGAGGAGTGGAGGTTTGTTACTTGGTGGTGGTGGAGATACTTTTGGAGGCGGGCGGGGCCTTGTTGCTGGTGAGATAGTTGCTGGCCTCGTGAATGGCCGCCTTGAGGATGTCAATACTGGACTTGAGTTTATCCGCGTTTTCCGCCGTGGGGTTGGCGGCGTAGGCATCCCGGACGACCGCCGCACTAGCAAACCACTTGGGGCCGTCCGTATAGACGGCATCGGCCAACTTCTTGATCTCGGGATACTTCGAGAGCACCTCGCGATTGTTAGCTTCCCAGGTCACAAAGTCCTGGAGGACGGCGTGACCGGTGGTGATGGCGTTATCGGCCTCATAGAGGACCTGATTCCCATTATAGACTCCCCCGGGAGCGAGGGGCCGGCTGGCGCACCCCCAAAGGGATACGACCAGGAGGCATACCGCTACCAGGTTATTGATTGCGTCGACGCGGCGGATTTTGTTCATATTTCCTTCTAGTCTGCCTGAGTTGTTGTTTTTGTTTATTTCTACGGCGACGGTCGGTCAGAGCACTCCAGGACAAGGTCGCAATGATGACTCCGAAAGCCACAATGTGCTCCCAGATTTCTTTGTTTCCATATCCTAGAAAGATCATCCCGCCCGCAAACACATTGAGAATACATCGGGTCAAGACCCCCACGGCCGTCTTTACGACGCTGCTATTCTCGTCAAATGTCGAGCCTTCGCTGCCCTCCGGTGGATTAGCCTGAAGCTCGTCGAAAGCCATACCATTCCAAGATCATTGCCGAACAAATCAGACAAATTGCTATCGCCAGAGTGATAACGGAACCGATATGGGCCAGGAACAAAATGGCCAGAATGAGGGCTACTGCCACCAGGATCTGCGGTAGAGTTTTCATGATATGGTTGGGAGTAAGACAGGGTCCACGCTGGGCCGTCCGGGCGAAGAGTGGACGGCATCTAAACAGTTGGCGTATCGGCGTGGACCCTGGGCCCGGTAACCGGGCAAAGCCAGAATGTGCCTATAGCGGTTTGACAGCATCTAATAACTGGACCGTAATCTCCCCCGCTATTGACGGCAATGACTTATTTTTCGCCTAAACCGGCACTACATCGGTAATCAAACCACCTTGAATGATAAATTTCTGATCTCCCACCACCACATCCCGCGTCAGTCCGGGCCGGCCGTTGGCCGCTGTGATGCCCTGGGGAAACCGGACGGACCCATCGGCCTCTGCCACCGCCCAATCCCGGTAGGTCTTGCCGTCATCCACCGTCAATTTCATCCCCACTGGATTCTGAGCGTGGCCGAAGTTGGGGTAACCATTCTCCAGGTTACCCACCATCAAAACTCCATACTTCTTGTCTTCGGTCAGGCGCATCGACATATCCAACCCGTCGTCCCGGTCCCGCACGGCGATAACGGGATTGACGTCGTGGGTGCTGGAGGCCACCGAGAGGATATGGGGGACGTAAACCTCAAAGATGTTACAAGGATCACAGCCCGCCGGAGCTTTGCCGGGGAGGATCCGACAAGACGCCCCGTAACGGTAGGTGCCCAGGATGATCTGGCCCCCGGGATACTTCCCTGGGATCGTAATACAGCCCCCTTGATCCCAATGCTCCGGCTCCCGGTTGGGTAGGTTCTGAATGCACCAACCAGAGGGCAGGATCTGTGTCAGAATGCCCTGCTGGACAGAGGGGTCGAGGTTGAAGGTGGTGTTGGCGTTGAGGTGGAGCGTGAGCGGAATGTTCATGGCATCGTCTTTCCCAGAGGACGGGGCGGCAGTTGTCGGGCAATCACCGCCCCGTCTATCCGATTTGCAGCCCGACCCTTGAAGACCTTCACAAGAAGATCAACGCGGTCGCTTGAATTGCCCAACAACCCTGGGGGAAGAATGACAACTCGCTTGCCCGCGTAGGGACCGAGCGCCTTAAAGCTAGAGCCGCTATGAACTAAAATTCAAGAAGTTTACTTAACTCCTCCGCCCGGCCCCCCGCCCGGGCCGCAAATTGTAGATACTCGTCCTGCCGGACGTCATTGGGGAAGTGGCCGGCCAGCTTTTTATAGTGATCCACTATCGTATGGTAACGGCTAATCAAGTGAACTAACTCGGACCGGCTGAGGGAGACGGTGATTTGGGGGTCGTCTGGGTCGTTGGCGGGCATGGAGCGTCCTCCGAAACTTCGGCCGGGGGTGGAGTCCAGGAGCGCAGAATGATGGCATTCTTGCGTAAATTCTCCACGGTTTTATCCACGTCTTTCCCATCGATCAAACTCTTGAGTTCATCATCGGTCATGATATTCCCTACGGCTGTCCCGATCACCTTGAGGCTTTCCCCCAGGAGATTGTATTGCATGGCCATGTTGGTAAAGTATTGAGCGAGCTCGTCATAGCCGCTCACCTGGCGGAAAGCCATTTCCGCCAGGATGATCTGCCAACGGGCTTCTAACTCGGCCTCAGTGAGAGATAGTTTAGCCGCAATTCGCTTGTTGGGCATGTTAGCCCCTTTAGCCTTGATAATATAGATGTCACTTTCCGTCATAAAACTCTCCTTACGAAGTGGGATTGGATGGTTTGCCACTCCAGGACCTTAGTGCGTTTGTGACCGTGTTTGTGGTTGGGGTCCCCAAAGTGACCGTGTTGCATTCCGTCAAAACCAATGATGTCGGGCCGGACGCCTTTTGTATAGAGCCAGGCCAGGAAACAGAAGCCCACGGAGGGAAAGAGCTTCCACTTGTAAAGAGCCCGCGGGAACCACATTTGAATGTGTTTACTCCAGGGCAGGTGGATCACTTCCACCCCGACGCGCTGGCCAAACGTCAGATCGTGGCGGACCGGCCGGTATTGAAATTCCCGGGACCAGGGAATCAGGACCGGACTGATGGGGCGGGCTTCAATATCGATATACCCGCTCGCCACCCAATGGGTGACCTTCTGTCCGGAGAATCCCCCTAGTTGATAATTGTTGAGGCGGACCACGGACTGGTAATTCCGCTCCGGGATGGAGCGGGCCAGGGGCCCATTGCCGACCACCAGCACCGGCGCCACTAAAGAGGCTAGCCATTCCTTTTCCGTCATACCCCCTCGCAGTTAGTGATAAGCCGAGCCCGGAGGACATAGTCCAGCAGGACCTGGCGATTGTGTTGTAGGATCTTGGGGCTTTTGTAGGTGGGATCTTTACTGCCCGGGTGCCAGTGGTGGAGTAGGCCCAGCATCTCATTGCGGCGGATCAATTCCCGGGCCTTGGGCCGGCTGATTTCATCCCGGCACCGCTCACTGACGTTGGCCATATCGATGGTCCCGGGGAGCGGATCCTGACCCCGTTGGTAGCGCTCCAGCATGTAGATTTGCTGGTAATCCTCCCAGCCATAGCCCAGGAACCGCTGATCACACCCACCCAGCTTGAGGTAGTTCTCCCGGCGGCAGATAAAGTTGGTGGCGGCAGGGGCTTTATACGTCAAACTGCAGTGGATGTCGATAGAACGGGTGATGCGGAGGTAGTTGGCCACCGACAACAGTTCCGGCCCGGGGCTACTCAGGAAGCGGGCCGAGGAAGCCTGGTTGACGTAGAACATCCCGCCGTTAAACCACTCTTTGGGGCCGGCCTTATCGAGTATCCCCAGCAGTTCGCTGAAGTAGGCTCGGTTGGGGAAGGCATCGACATCCAACTTCATGATCCATTCGGAATCAGCCAGATTGGCCCCCAAGTTATGATAGTAGCCGATGGAAAGACGGTGATCGGGCGGGGACTGGCAGCCCACAAAGCGGACGCTGCTGGGGTAGGATAATTTGGGGATGGGCTCCCCAATTACAAAGATGATATGCTCCACATATCTATTCTGGGCGGTTGCTATCGCCTGGAGCCAGAGGGGGAGAATTTCGGCCCTTCCCCAATATGGGGTGATCGTGGTTAGTATGGTGGACATGCTGGAATAGGTAGAGGGACTTTTTGAACCACCACAAGTCCTGACCGGCTTCCTCGCGCCAGATCAGAGTGGTGTCTTTCAGATAACGAAATCCCAAGGGCAGCACCATCGCCATCACTTCATGCTCGTCGCGGCAACTCACATGCCGGGTCCCGGCCTGTCCGCGCACGGCCCAGGAGAGCACCAGGATGCCCCGGCAGTGTGATTCCAGATTAGCCAGGAGCCCGTTCAGGCGGTCGGCCCGGATATGCTCCGCCACTTCTAAACAAATGACGTCCCCGGGGGGTCCTAGATGGAGGGGCACAGCCGCATCACAAGGATGGATAATGTAGGGCCAGTGGGGATTGGGGATGTCGATAGAGGCATCGACTCCAATACAAGGTTTCAGACTCCGACTGGCCAGGCGGATCTGCTGCAAGTAATAGCCATCACCACAACCAAAATCGTAAAGGGGAGTCCGGTCGTAAGCCAGGGCTCCCACCAGGCAAGCGGCCAAGCGATCGGAGTGCCGGTGCTTACTGGCTTCCTCCCGCGTAAATCTTTCGCGTTCAACACCCATCGAGTGTGTTTATTCGGTTAAGGGTTTCCTGCAAGACAGCCCGCATTTTAATCATTTCGACCGTCTCCGACAACTCCTCCCGGGTCGGCTCATACCGGGCCAGCCCTTGCGACACCGTCAACTTAAAGTCAATCAGCCGGAGAAGGAGTTGTGTTTCTTCCCGGTCCAACAAGACGTTAAGTCGATGCCGACCTAGCATTGGAACCCCCTGCCACCGCTGGCAGCCAGCTGCACCGACAGTTCGGGTGCTGGGGGATCTTGCCCCGAGCTTCCTCCACCGTAAAGACTTTTCCTTCCAGCTCAGCACAAACCGGGCAAACCCGATCGTCTCCGGCAGTGGACCACTCCGCTTGTAGACCTAGCTCCTGAACCCCCAACTCCGTGAAGGCGTCCAACTGCCCCTCCGCATGAGCGTGAATGATTTCGGTGCGGGCCACCATTAAGGCCCGGGCTTCGGCCAGTCCCACCCGCTCCACCAGGAGATTACCAATCTCGATGACACCCAGGCCGTCGATAAGGCCCTCGGCTAGAGTCCGGCTCATTTCGGCGGCCATGGTGGAGGTAATCCCCTTCATGCCCTCAAAGGCCCGCGTGCCCAGCAGGATTACTTTCGACATACGCTCCGGGGACGTCATCATGGAGCGGATAAACTCCGCCTGGGCCTGGGTAATGTCGGCCAGGACCCGGCTGGCCAGGTAAGCGTTGGCCAAGCCCCGCTTATAGGCGCTCCCCACATAATGAGTCGTCCAGGGGCCGATCGCCATACTACCCAAGGGAGCCTGCCAGGTCTCGGTCTGTTCGATCGTGAATATATCCTCCTCGATCTGCTGATCGAGCCAGGCCCGAAAGGCCGCCACCTTCTGGGGATCAGTGGCAAACTCATAGGCCCGGGGATTAGGCACCGCCATAAAGAACAAAGCCCCCCGGGGCTTGAGGCCCAGCACGTCGGTATGAAAGAATTGCCGGACGTGCCGCCGGAGCCGGGCAAAGCGCCGGCGGACCGAAGCGGTAAAGGCTTGGCGGAGAAGGGTGGTCTTGGTGGGGTCGAACCGGAGGAGATTTAACCCTGAGCCCGCTGCGACAAGCCCCTTCTCAGCTTTCCGGGCCGCGGCCAGTCTCCCGGACGGTAGACCGGCTAGGAGACGATGTAGGGTAAGGGGCATTTACCCTCCTACATTGTTGGCCGGGTTACCCATTCCCCGGCGGGTGACGTTTCGGCCGGCGGTAGGTAGTCCGGCCGCGCCGGGCCGGGGCAATTGGGCCGCGATGGCCTGGGCCGTCTCCTGCTTCTTTTGCCGATCGGCCGCCACCGGGTTGGAAGCCGGATCGGTCGCGTCCATGGCGCTGGGATCTTCCATCTGCATGGCCTTGGTGGCCGCGGCGATGATAGCGACCGCTTCCTCCTCGCTCTTGCCTAACACCAACGTCAAGTAATGGAAAGGCGGGATCAGAGAATCCCCGCCGGCCTGGACATACTTGGCGATGGCGTTGGACTCCTTCTCCGCCGCTTCGGCGGTATCCTTTTCACTCGGCATGGCCAAGTCGGGCCAGTGAATCTTGAAGCGCTCCAGGACGGGTAAGGATCCAGCGGCCTGGAGACGCTGCACCAAGGGTCGAATGATAAAGGGATTGACATACCGTTCCCGCCGACGCGTCAAACGCCGGTTCCAGGTCTTGGTGTCCTGCTCGCTGGCCAGCTGCCCTTCCTCACTGCCCATCAGAACCCGCCAGGGCACCCCGATGGTGGCGGCGATCATCCGACAGTGGACTTCGACGTGGGGGCGCGGATCGGCAATTTGAATGGAAAGGGATTTGACCTCCATCCCCACCGTGGCGATATAACGCTGCAGCCCGTTCATGTAGGCTTCCATCTGCTCCTTGGTGGACTCTTTGTCGAGTTCCACGTCCTCGCCTAGGTTGGGGTGAGACTCCATACTCAAACCGGGGAAACCACCCTTCCAGAACATTTCCCCCGAACCCCCCGTAATCTTGTGGAGATCCAGGCCCCGGTTGAAGACTTGTTGTAAACGGGGCATGCCGAAGATTTCTGAGTTGGTGCGGTTATCCGCTACGTGAATGACGCGGGACCAGTGCACCAACTTATTGACGACCGAATTGACATCCCCCATCACCGAGTCGGAGAACTTAACTTCATACAGGGTAGGCCGGCCATAGCGGGGATTGGTGGTATCGGTCTCGATCTCCTTGACGG
>Ga0157377_10000909_pt1 | contig 12358 bp, 9 predicted proteins | sample M55metaG_FD_121116 | JGI IMG/M metagenome (GOLD analysis project Ga0157377, IMG submission 121116) | Miscanthus rhizosphere microbial communities from Kellogg Biological Station, Michigan, USA - M5-5 metaG | ecosystem: Host-associated > Plants > Roots > Rhizosphere > Soil | place: USA: Michigan...
CCAGCGCTGGATGCAGACGGTCAGCGACGTGCTGCTGGGCTGGACCACCGTCGGCGGGCGTCCGTTCCAGGTGCGCCAGTTCCGCGACATGAAGGGCAGCATCGATCCGAGCCTGCTGAAGGCCGGGCAGCTCGACGACTATGCCCGGGTGGTGGGAGTGGTGCTGGCGCGGGCGCACGCCCAGTCCATCGACCCCCGCGTCCTGCACGGTTACGCCGACGCCGACGGCGAGGGCTTCGACAAGGCGTTCGCCCGCTTCGCCGTGAGTTACGCCGACCAGACCGAGGCCGATCACGCTCGGTTCCGCGGCGATCTTGGACGTTTGCTGGGGCGGTAGCCGCAACAGGCGTCCAAGATCGCCGAGAAAGCCCCGCACACGCGCCGGCCAGCTGGACAGAATAGGGCTTATGTCCCAGTTACCCCAGCTGCGGGAGCGCGCTACGGCGGGACGGCACTCGGCTTGGGCCCGCGTCGCTGGGCTCGTCGTCGCCGTGCTTGCCGTCGCGTGCCTGGGCGCCGCGGCCCGCTTCGAGCCGGTCGCGGCGCCGGCGAGCCGGGTCGACGGTCTGGCCGGCGTCCCGGCGCCGCCGCCGGGCCGCTCGTGGGCACCCGCACCGATCAAGGCCGACGGCCTGCGCACGCTGGCCCGGGCCGACGCCACCGGCCTGACGCTGCACACGGCCGGCGGACCGGTGACGTTCCTGCCCGGGGTCAACCTGGGCAGTTCCGAGCCGGGTCACCAGCCCGGCGAGCTTCCCGCGACGGCCGAGGACTACCGCACCTGGTTCGCCGCGATGGCCTGGCTGGGCATCCGGGTGGTCCGCGTCTACACGATCCACCCGCCCGTGTTCTACACCGAACTCCAGCACTACAACGAGACCCACCCGGACCGTCCGCTGTATCTGACCCAGGGCGTATACCTGCCGGACGAGTCCTATGTGGACAAGGGCAACCTGTACGACCCGACGGTCACGTCGGCGTTCACGATGGAACTGCGCGACGCCGTGGCCGCCGCGCACGGCCGGCTGCACCGCGACCCGCTCGTCGGGCGGGCCCACGGCGACTGGACGGCCGACGTGACGCCGTGGCTCGTAGCCTGGATCGTCGGTGTGGAATGGGATCCGGAAGCGACCGCCGCGACCGACGCGGGTAACCCCGCAGTGCCGGCGGTGACCGGGCGGTACTTCCGGTCCACAGTGGACGCCTCGCCGACGGAGCGCTGGATCGCCGGCCGCCTCGACGAACTGGCCACCGCCCAGGCCGCCGACGGCCGCTCGATGCCGATCGCGTTCGTCAACTGGCCGACGACGGATCCGTTGCGGCACCCGGAGGAACCACTGGCGGCGGAGGATCTGGTCGGCGTCGACGCGAACCACGTGCTCGCCACCGGCAACTGGCCCGGCGGCACGTTCGCGAGCTACCACGCCTACCCGTACTACCCCGACTTCCAGCGGCACGAGCCGGGCCTGCAGAACTTCGTCCACAATGGACAGAAGGACCCGTACGCCGGCTACCTCGACGCGCTGCGCCGCCACCACGCCGCCGCCGGGCTGCCGGTGATGGTCAGCGAGTTCGGTGTCCCGTCGTCGATCGGGCTCGCGCACTACGGCACCCTCGGCCGCCACCAGGGCGGGCACAGCGAGGCCGAGGCGATGCGCATGGACGCCGACATGCTCGCGCTGATCCAGGACGTCGGGCTCGCCGGCGGGTTCGTCTTCGGCTGGTCCGACGAGTGGTTCAAGTTCAGTTGGAACACGATCGCCCACCAGCAACCGGCCGACCGCCGGCAACTGTGGCACGACGCGCTCACCAACGAGCAGCACTTCGGCCTGATCGCCAACGACGCCACCGGCGCGGTGAACCCCGACCCGGTGCGGCTCGGCGACGTCACCGCACGGGTCGACGAGGCGTACGTGCACCTGCGCTTCCCGGCGGGCGGCGCGAGCAAGGTCACGGTCGGCTTCGACACCGTCCCGCCTGACACGCATGGCGGCGCCGTCGCGGCCGGCCCGGCCGTGGCACCACCCGCTCCGGGCGCGGCCGCCGCCCGCGCCGACGCGGCGTTCGTGCTCGACCTCGCCGCCCGCACCGGCGGGAGCTGGATCCGCGCCGACCTCGACCCGGTCCCGCTCGACTACGACGGGCCCGCGCCGAGCCAACGCGACGGGTGGCTGCGGTACCGCCTCAACACCAACCGCGACCTCGTGGTGCCGTCGACGGGCGAGCGGCTGCCGGCCGAGTTCGTCGACGTCGGGGTGCTGCGGTACGGGCGCTGGGATCCGCACGAGCCCGGTTCGGACAGCCGGGCGCTGTGGTACCTGGACGGCGCCGACGTCGTCGTGCGGGTGCCGTGGGCGCTGGCCGGGTTCGCCGATCCGTCGTCGAAGAGGGTGTTGGTGCCGAAGGGCCACGAGCCGACGACGGTCGAGGCGACGGGCGTCGGCCTGGTGATCTCGCGGGACGGCGTGGACCGCGACGCCGGCACTCTCACCTGGAACAACTGGCAGCGCGTCGGTTACTCAGAGCGACTGAAGCCGGGCGCGATCGCGGTCCGGGACGCGATGATGCGCGCCGCCGCACGCGGTGAACGCGCTGCGTAAATAGATCATGACCATAGGTACGGTGCGACGCGACGACTGGCGCAACGGTCACGCTGAGGTAAAGTGTCCGACGGCCGTCATTCGGGTGCTGGACGCGGCCGACGCCAGCCGCCCGTCCGGACGAGCCGGTACACCTCACGGGTGAGCCGCGTTCGGGCGTCGACGAGGCGTTCGCGTGGCCCGAGTATGTGAAGGGGTCAGGCCGCACCGATGAGTTCCGCTCCCACTCGCTGGCGCGCCTTCGGATCGGTGGTTGTTCGTTCCTCCATGCTCGTCGCGGCGGCCGTCGCGACGCTGCTGCTGGTCAGTACGGTTCCCGCGAACGCCGCGCCGGGTGACGACGCGTCCGGCGAAGAGAACGGCGTCGCACCGACCTTGCTCGAACAGCTCGAGGTGACCAACCGCGCGTTCCTCGAGGCCAAGGCCGTCTCCGACGCGTCCAAGGCCCGCCAGGCGGAGATTCAGGCAGGTCTCACCAAGGCCGAGAAGCGGCTTGCCGAGCTCGCCGACGAGGTCGGCGCCACCGCCAACGCCGCCTACCGGGGCAGCAAGTTCAACCTGACGGCCACCCTGCTCGAAGACGGGCACTCGGCCGACGACCTGCTGCAGGGCGTCACCACCGTCAGCTACCTGGCCTGGCGCGACGACCGCCAGCTGCGCGAGTACGTCGCCGCCAAGCGCGACTACACGAACCAGCTCAAGGCGCTCGAGGCCGAGGTGCGGCTCCAGGAGGAGCAGACCCGGCAGATGGAGAAGCGCAAGGACGAGGCCCTGAAGGCCTTGAACTACGCCGGCAACGGTGGCGTCGTCAACGGCGTCCCGGTGCCCACGCCGACAGCGACGCAGGCACCGCGCGGCCCGAACGGCACGTGGCCCCCGGAGGCCGCGACCATCGACGACCCGACCACCAGCGGCAGGATCACCCCGCGCACGCTGCACGCGCTCACCGAGGCGAAACGGGCGGGCTTCGACCACTTCGTCGGCTGCTTCCGGCCTGGTGACCGCTTCGAGCACCCGAAGGGTCGGGCCTGCGACTTCGCCGCCAACAAGACGGGCTTCGCCGGTGTCGCCACGGGCGCGGACCGCACCTACGGAGACAGGTTGGCGGGGTGGTTCGTCGGCAATGCCGACCGGCTGGGTGTGCTGTACGTCATCTGGTTCCGGCAGATCTGGACACCGGCGGCCAAATGGCACGCGTACAGCAGCGCGGGCGGTGATCCGGCGTCGGACCACACGAACCACGTACACCTGTCCGTGCTCTGAGCGGGCGAATTCCGCCGGGACCGTTATTCTCGCTGTGCGAACGGCATAGACGAGGAGGCGGTGTCCGCCCGTGAACGGTGAACGGGTTGCCACCCGGCTCGAGGTGACGACGCGCGAAGACCTCCGCCGTCCGCCGCCCCCAGGCCCGGACGAGCGGCTGCGGGTGCTCCTGGTCGAGGACGACCCGGGCGACGCGTTCCTCGTCCAGGAACTGCTCGCGGAGGCCGGCGCGCCGGTCGACATCGAGATCGCGGGCGACATGGCGTCGGCCCGGCCCCGGCTCGGCAGCGTGCACTGCGTCCTGCTCGACCTGGGGCTGCCCGACACCACCGGCCTCGGCGGCCTGCGCGACGTGTTGCAGACCGCCAGCGGCGTCGCCGTCTGCGTGCTGACCGGCCTGCACGACGAGCACCTGGGCATCGCGGCCGTCGCCGAGGGCGCCCAGGACTACCTGGTCAAGGGGCAGGTCGACGGTGTGCTGTTGGGCCGCGCGCTGCGCTACGCCGTCGAGCGCAAGCGGGCCGACGACAACGCCCGCCGGCTGCGCGAGGTGGAGCTCCGGCAGGCCGAGTCGGCCCGGTTGGAGCGCGGACTGCTGCCCAAGCCGCTGATGCGCGGCCCGAGCCCCTCGGTATGGCCGCTGTACCGGCCGGGCCGGCACCGGGCGCTGCTCGGCGGCGACTTCTACGACGTGGTGCAGACCTCCCCGGACCACCTGCACGTGCTGATCGGCGACGTGTGCGGGCACGGCGTCGACGAGGCGCCGCTCGGCGTCGCCTTGCGAGTGGCCTGGCGGGCTCTCATGCTCGCCGGCGTGCCGGACGGCGCCGTGCTGCCGTCCCTGGAGGAGGTGCTCGTCAGCGAGCGGCGCTCGGACGAACTCTTCGCCACCGTCGCGACGCTGACCATCGACCTCGGCGCCCGCACGGGGAGCCTGCGGCTGGCCGGGCACCCGCCGCCGCTGGTGCTCGCCGGCTCCGGCGGCTCGGCCGGCTCCGCCGGCTCCGGCGGCTCCGCCGGCTCCGGCGGCTCGGCCGGATCGACACAGGTCCGGCCGTGCGACGCCAAGCCGGGCCTGGTGCTGGGCGTGCTGCCCGGCATCGACCGCCCGGCCTCCCACGTGACGCTTTCCGAGGAGTGGGCGCTGCTCATGTACACCGACGGCCTGATCGAAGGCTGGAGCACAGTCGAGGGCGGTGACCGGCTCGGCGTCGAGGGACTCTGCCAGGTCGTCGCGGATGTGGTGGGGTCCGGGTCCCGGCCGGCGGAGCTGCCGGGCTTCCTGGTCGGCGCCGTCGAGGAGCGCAACGGGGGCCCGCTGGCCGACGACGTCGCGGTCGTCCTGATCAGTCCGGAGCCCTCCTCATGAACCAGTGGTTTCGGCGGCTCTCGCTGGGCTCGCGCATCACCGCGCTGACGGCCGGCGCGGGCGTCCTGCTCAGCATGATCGCGATCAGCGCCGCGCTGACAGCGGCCGGCAACCGCAACGACGTCAGCCGGCTGACCGAGCGGATCAGCCCGTCGGTGGCTGCCGGCGAGCGGCTGCTCGCGATGGCGCTGGCCGAGCAGACGGGCGCCACCCAGTACACGGCGAGCGGGCTCGACTACTACCGCACCCTCTACACCCGGAGTATCGAGCAGGAGGCGCGGGTCACGTCGGAGACCGAGCGCCTGCTCCGCGGCGAGCCCGCGCTGCGTGACCAGCTGGTGGAGATCCGGCAGCAGCTCGCGTCGTGGCGGGCCGATGTCGCCGACCCGATGGTCGCCGCGGTGGCGACCGAGGGGCCCGATCCGGCCCGCGGCACTCTCCCCGAGGCCGTGCAGACCCGCTTCTCCGGGATCCTGCAGGCCATCTCCAAGTTCAAGAACGATGCGACGGCGTTGCGCAACGAGCTGCGCGACAGGGTGCGCACCTCGAGCACCGTGGTGGTGGTGCTGCTGTTCTCCGCGGCCGCCGTGGTGCTGGTCACCGGGGTGCTGCTGGCGTTGCTGCTGAGGCGCCTGGTCACCGGCCCGGTGGTCGAGCTGGCGGCGCAGGTGCGCCGGGTCGCCAAGGGCGACTACGAGCACGAGATCAGCGGTGGCGGGCCGCCCGAACTGGCCCGGCTGGCCCGCGACGTCGACGGGATGCGCAAGCAGATCGCCGCCGACCTCATGGAGGTGCGCGCCGCGCGCGCTCGGGTCGAGGAGGCCAACCGGCTGCTGGAGACCCAGGCCGAGGAGCTGACCCGGTCGAACCGCGACCTGGAGCAGTTCGCCTACGTGGCCTCCCACGACCTGCAGGAGCCGCTGCGCAAGGTGGCGAGCTTCTGCCAGCTGCTGCAGCGGCGCTACGCCGGGCAGCTCGACGAGCGGGCCGACCAGTACATCTACTTCGCCGTCGACGGCGCGCAGCGCATGCAGCGGCTCATCAACGACCTGCTCGCGTTCTCCCGCATCGGCCGGGTGACCACCGGCTTCGTCGACGTCGACCTGAACAGCGTGGTCGACGAGGTGATCGCCCAGCGGTCGCCGGCGGGCGGCCGCATCACCCGCGGTGACCTGCCCACCGTCCGGGGTGAGGAGCCGCTGCTCACCGCGCTGCTGACCAACCTCGTCGGCAACGCGGTGAAGTTCCGCAAGCCCGATTCGCGGATCGAGATCCATGTCGACGCGGCGCGGGTTGGTGACGAGTGGGAGTTGTCGGTCCGGGACAACGGGATCGGCATCGGCCCGGAGTTCGCCGAGAAGGTATTCGTGATCTTCCAGCGCCTGCACAGCAAGGAGGCGTACCCGGGCACCGGCATCGGCCTCGCGATCTGCAAGAAGATCGTCGAGTACCACGGCGGGCGGATCTGGGTGGACACCGATCACGAGGACGGTACCCTGATCCGGTTCACGATCCCGGTCTTGAATCCCAAGGACGAGGCCGGGAGCGATTCGGCCGGCCCCGAACCGGCGGCCGATGATCGGGTCGCCGAAGACACCGCCGACGAGACCGCCGACGGGACGGCCGGCGCCCTGCCGAACCAGCCGGTTCCCGCCCTTAGCCGCGCCGAGGAGCCTGCTTGATGACCGATGCCGCCTATCCCGAGGTCGAATCGCACCCGATCGAGGTCCTCCTCGTCGAGGACGACCCGGGTGATGTCCAGCTGACCAAGGAGGCGTTCGAGGAACACAAGGTGCGCAACCGCCTCACCGTGGTGAGCGACGGCGTCGACGCGCTGGCGTACCTGCGCCGAGACCCCGACGTGTACCCGGACGCGGTGCGCCCCGACCTGATCCTGCTCGACCTGAACCTCCCCCGCGTCGACGGCCGGGAGGTGCTGCAGGAGATCAAGTCGGATCCGGAGCTGCGGCGCATCCCGGTGGTGGTGCTGACCACGTCGCAGGCCGACGAGGACATCGTGCGCAGCTACAACCTGCACGCGAACGCGTACGTCACCAAGCCGGTGGACTTCGACCGGTTCATCGCCGCGGTCCGCCAGATCGACGAGTTCTTCGTGAGCGTGGTCAAGCTCCCGCCCCGCGGCTGACTCTTTCCGCGATCTTGGGCTCCGGTCGGTCCCCTGACACCGACCGGAGTCCAAGGTCCCTCAGGCGGTGCCGGGGGCGAGGTTCGCGAGCAGGAGGGCCTCGGCGAGGCAGACCCTCGCGAACTCGCCAAGGTGCAGGCTCTCGTTCGGGCCGTGTGCCCGCCCGTCGGGGTCCTCGACGCCGGTCACCAGCACCGCCGCCTTCGGGAACATGTCGCGGAAGGTGGCGATGAACGGGATCGAGCCGCCGATGCCGATGTCGACGGGCGGCGTGCCGTCCCAGGCCGCCGCGAACGCGGCACGCGCCGCGTCGTAGGCGGGGCCGGTCGCGTCGATCGCTGTCGGTTCGCCGAGGGCCTCGAGCGTGACGGTGACCTGGGCGCCCCAGGGCGCGTGGCGCTCGAGGTGGGCCCGGAGCGCCTGATGCGCGCTCTCGGCGGTGTCGCCGGGGGCGATCCGCAGGCTGACCTTCGCCCGGGCGGCCGGCACCAGCGCGTTAGGCGCTCCGCTCGTGGGCGGCGCGTCGATGCCGAGCACGGAGATGGCCGGCTTCGACCAGGCGCGCTCGACGATGCGCCCGGTGCCGATGAGCTCGACGCCGTCGAGGATGCCGGCCTCGTGCCGGAACCTGTCGACGGGGTAGTCGATGGTGCTCGCCGTCCCGGTGAAGAGCCCTTCGACGGCGACGTCGCCGGCGTCGTCGTGCAGCGTCGCGATCAAGCGGGACAGCGTGGTGAGCGCGTCCGGGACGGGGCCGCCGAAGACGCCGCTGTGCACGGCGTGGTCGAGCACATTGACGTCGACGAACACGTTGACCAGGCCGCGCAGCCCGACGGTGAGGGCCGGCTGCCCGATGTCCCAGTTCCCGGAGTCGGCGATGACGATCACATCGGAGGTGATGTCGTCGCGGTACGTCTCCAGCAGCTGGTCGAGGGACTCGGAGCCGAACTCCTCCTCGCCCTCCACGAACACCACGACGCCGACCGGCAGGTCGTCGCCGAATGCCCGCAGCGCGGCGACGTGTGCCATCACGCCGGCCTTGTCGTCGGCGGCGCCGCGCCCGTAGAGGCGGCCGCCGCGCTCGACGGGTTCGAACGGCTCGCTCTGCCATTGGCTGAGGTCGCCCGGTGGCTGGACGTCGTGGTGGGCGTACAGCAGAACCGTCGGCGCGCCGGGTGGCGCCGGGCGGCGGCCGATGACGGCGGGATGGCCGGTTCCGATGCGGACGACGCGCACGTCGGGCATGCCGGCGCCGCGGAGCAGTTCGGCGACCGCCTCCGCCGAGCGCTCGACGTGGCTGTGGTCGTATCCGTCGAAGGCGATGCTGGGTATGCGGACCAGCCGCTCCAGGTCGGCGCGCACACCCGGCATCTCACGCTCGATGGCGGCCCGCAACGCGGTCTCGGTCAAGGCAACGGTCATCGTCCGATGTTATTCGCACGTTCGCGGGCCGGCGCGCCGTCGTGTACGTGCCCAGGCGTCACAAACGGCGGAACGGCGCCCCTCGGCGAGGAGCGCCGTTCCGCCTGTGTCGTTTTCAGTTGGCTTCGGGTGCGGTCCCGCCGTTGGTGGTGGTGCCGCCGGTGCCGCCCGACTCGCCCGGGCCGCGGGCGCCGCCGCGCGCCCAGTCGCGGAGGCGGCCCGCCCCGGCGCCGACCCATCCGCCGACGTCGGAGGTGCCGTCGCCGAACCGGCGCACCAGGTTGACCAGCGGGTCCTCGGACTGCTGGAACGACTCGCGGTACGAGTTCGCCGCCGCCTTGATGTCGTCGGTGACCCGGGCGTTGCGGTCGTCTTCACGGCGCGGGTACTCGCCGCCCACGATGCGGCCGTACTCGCCGGAGTCGATCCAGCGCCGGATGTGAGCCGCCCGGGACACCGGCAGCGGGTGGGTGGCACCGAGGACCCGCTGCAGCTTGATGATGCTGTCGCGCAGGTCGCCGGACCGGTCGTACTCGGCCGCCTGCTCCAGGAACGCCGTGGTGTCGATCTGGGAGAGGTCGCCGCCGCCGGCGAGCTTCATGAGCAGGCGCAGCGAGGCGCTCGGGTCCTGGGTGGCCAGCAGGCCGGCCCGGTCGGCGCTCAGCTCGGCCTTGCGCCACCATTCCATCAACGCGATCAGGATCGCCCGCAGCGCCAGCGACCCGATCGGCAGCCACGCCAGGTTGGTGACCCAGCGCGTCAGAATGATGATCATCGTGCGGTACACCGCGTGCCCGCTCATCAGGTGGCCGAGCTCGTGCCCGAAGAGGACGCGCATCTCCTCGTCGTCGAGCAGTTCGACGGCGCCGTGGTTCACCACGATGAAGGGCTTGGACATGCCGATGCACATGCCGTTGAGGCGCCGGTCGGGCGAGACGAACAGCTCGGGAAGTTCCGGAACGTCAAGGGTGGCGGCGGCGGACGCGAAGCCCTGGTGCAACCGCGGGTACTGGCGCTCGGAGACCTTGATCGCGCTGCCGAGGAACTCCAGCCGCCACGCCCGCTCGCTCCACAGGCCGTTGATCGCCTTGAGCACGTCGTCGAAGCCGCGCAGCTCGCGAAGCGCGGTCAACGCGCCCCGATCGGCCGGGTGCTCCCAGGCCCGCGAGCTGATGCCGGTGAGAACCACCGGACGCCGTACCGGCATGGGCCTGTCTTCATCGGTCATGGCGTACGCCCTCCCCTTCCCCGGACGGGGGTGTCCCTCGGATAGTCCCTCAGCGTGTCAAACGGCGTCCACCCTGAGATGTCCCCGATGAACCCCGAGTCGGCCTCGGGAATCCGCCCGACGCCGCGCCGTCATCGCTCTTAGAACGTACCCGTGCACCGGTCGTAGCGGGGTGGGCCCGGCTGTGCCCAGGCCGGGCCCACCCCGGGTCTGCCCGCCGTCAGGCGTTGGCGGGGACGCGGGTGCGGGAGCGCCGCACCCGGCCGGTCTCGCCGGCGGGCTCAGCGGGGCCCGGCTCCTGCGTCTCGTTCAGCGCGGCGTGCGTCTTGGCGATCACGTCGTCCAGTTGGGCGACCATCTCGCCGGCGAGCACCGTGCCGAGGTCGTCGATCGGCGCCTCGTCGTCGCCGTTGATCGGGCCGTCGTAACCCATCGACGGGATCCGCTCCTCGTCCAGGCCGGCGACGAGCGCCTCGGTGCGGGCGTGCTCCTCCGGCGCCGGCTCGGTGAGCTCACCGTTGACGCGGTTCTCGGTTTCCGCGTCCTCCACCATGGTGGTGCTGACGTTCACCCGGCCGCGCCGGAAGACCCCGACGCCGCGCGCCAGGTCGTGCCCCACCGAGACGGCCTCGAGTTCGTACGCGGTACGGCGCTGACCGTCCTCCGTCGTCCACTCCCGCGTGTAGAGGCGGCCGTGAACGACCACCGGGTCGCCCACCTTGATCGAGGCGACGACGCCCTCGGCCAACCGGCGCCAGCAGTTGACCCGCACCCGCAGGCTGTCGCCGTCGGTCCAGCGGTTGTCCTTCTTGTCCCACCGGCGCGCCGTCGAGGCCACCCTGAAGTTCGCGACGAGCGCGTTCGTGCGTTCGACCCGCCGGTACTCCGGCGTGTTGAGCGCGTTTCCGACCACAGTCACGTTCGTGTCGTACATCTTCGTTCCCTCTTCGTCGATTGGCATCGGATGGAGTCGACCCGACGTCCACCGTGGACCGCCGGCGGATCCGGTGCGAACGGCGTCGGGTGGATCTGGGGACAGCGAGGGTGGTTGTGGACGGGGTTGCGCTAAGCGCGCCGGTCCGCTAGTGCCGCCGTCGGCGCAGGTCGGAACATTGGCGGTACCACGGCGTACCGGAAAGGCGGTACGGTCTCGGCGTGACTGTCGAAGTCGTGACCGACGTACTCGGCGAGCCCTACACCTGCCGCACGATCGCCCTCAAGGACGACGACGAGGGCCCGGTCAGTGCGACGCTCGTCGCCTGCCGGGCAAGCCAGCCGACCGGCGCGGCCGTGCTGTACGTCCACGGCTTCGTCGACTACTTCTTCCAGACCCACCTGGCCGACTTCTTCACCGCGCGGGGCATCGACTTCTACGCGCTCGACCTGCGCAAGCACGGCCGCAGCATCCAGCCGCACCAGACGCCGAACTTCTGCGCCGACCTCACCGAGTACTACCCGGAACTGGACGAGGCGGTGCGGATCATCCGCGAGGAGAACGGGCACGACCGCCTGCTCGTCAACGGCCACTCGACAGGCGGCCTCGTGACGGCGTTGTGGGCGCACGACCGTCGCGCCGACCGGAAGGTCGACGCGATGTTCCTCAACAGCCCGTTCCTGGACCTGAACGCGCCGGCCATGGTGCGCAGCGTGCTCGCCCCTGTCGCGGTGCGCCTCGGCCGGACGCGGCCGCGCGCCGACCTGCGCCTCGGGCTCAACCAGGTCTACGGGCGGTCGATCCACCGCGACCACGACGGCGAATGGGAGTACGACCTCGGCTGGAAGCCGTTGCAGGCGTTCCCGGTGCGGGCCGGGTGGCTGCGGGCGATCCGGTTGGGCCACGCCCGCGTCCACAATGGACTGGACATCGAGGCGCCGGTGCTCGTCGCCTGCTCCACGGCGTCGTACAAGCGGGCCCGCTGGGGCGAGGCGGCGCGGGCGGCCGACTCCGTGCTCGACGTCGACCAGATCGCGCGCTGGACGCCGGCGCTCGGCCGGCACACGACGCTGATCCGGGTCGAGGGCGGACTGCACGACCTGACGCTGTCGTCCAAGGCCGTTCGCGACAACCTGTTCGAGGCGGTCGGACGCTGGATGTCCGCGTATTTCCCGACGATCGTCGGGTAGAACCTCAGCCTGCCCGGCGCCGGACGATCGTGCGGTCCTCGGGCGTCGACCAGCGTTCGCCGACAGGGGCGGGGCGCTGCCCGGGGATGTACCACTCCTCGTCCGGCGTGGGCTCGTCGGCCGGGTCGGCCGGGTCGAACACCCGCCAACGGTTGCCGGTGCGAACCAGCAGATCCTGGGTCAGCAGGTGGTGTGAGCCGGCGAAG
>Ga0157377_10000914_pt1 | contig 12308 bp, 8 predicted proteins | sample M55metaG_FD_121116 | JGI IMG/M metagenome (GOLD analysis project Ga0157377, IMG submission 121116) | Miscanthus rhizosphere microbial communities from Kellogg Biological Station, Michigan, USA - M5-5 metaG | ecosystem: Host-associated > Plants > Roots > Rhizosphere > Soil | place: USA: Michigan...
CGTGTGTAGGGATGGGTCGGGTTGGCGAAAAGAACGTCGGTATCACCCATTTCCACGATCTTCCCAAGATACATGACCGCGACGCGGTTGCACACCGTTTCGACCAGTCGCAGATCGTGGGCGATGAACAGGTAAGTCAGTTTCAGCCGTGCCCTCAAATCGAGCAGCAGCTGGATCACCTGGGCCTGGATCGACACGTCGAGCGCGGAAACTGGTTCGTCTGCCACGATGAGCGCCGGGTTCAGCGCTAAGGCGCGCGCGATGCCGATCCGTTGGCGCTGCCCACCGCTGAATTCACCCGGGTATCGTTCGAGGTGCGTCTCCTCGAGACCAACCAGCTCGAACAATGACCTGACTTTGTCCCGTCGCTCTGAAGGGTTGCCGAGACGATGGATGATCAACGGCTCTTCGACGATGTCACCGGCGCGCATGCGCGGATTGAGCGAGGAATACGGATCCTGAAACACGATCTGCATATCGCGTCGCGCCAGCCGCATCCGACTCCTCGAATATTTAAGAACGTTCTCGCCACGGAAGACGATTTCGCCACTATCAGGTTCGATCAGTCGCAGGATGCAGCGGCCGGTCGTGCTCTTGCCGCTGCCTGACTCGCCGACCAGCCCGAACATGTCGCCTTCTTCGATCGCGAAGCTCACATCGTCGACGGCATGGACGACCGTGGGAGACGGCGCGAACAGGCCACCGCCGCGCGAGAAGTGTTTAACGAGGCGACGGACCTCGAGCAGCGGCATCAGCGCGGGCTCATGCCGGGTACAGCGTTGAGGAGACGGCGTGTGTACTCGTGGCTGGGTTCACGCAGGATTTGCCGCACGAGCCCCTGCTCGACGATCTGTCCGTGGCGCATCACTGCCACGCGGTCGGCCATCTCCGCGATCACGCCGAAGTCGTGCGTGATGAGCAGCAGCGCGAGGTTGAATTGTTGTTTCAGCTCGGCGAGCATCTCGAGCACCTGCGCCTGGATCGTCACGTCGAGTGCCGTTGTGGGCTCATCGGCGATGACCAGCGGAGGGCGGCACGCCAGGGCGATTGCAATCATCACGCGCTGCCGCATCCCGCCTGACAACTGATGAGGGAAGTCGCGCACTCGCGTGGCCGGGTCCGGGAGGCGCACGGCATCGAGCAATTCAACTGACCGCTGACGAGCCTGGTCCCGTCCGACTCCGTGCGCCGTGAGCGCCTCCGCAATCTGCTCGCCGACGCGCATCGTCGGATTGAGCGCCGTCATCGGTTCCTGAAAAATCAGCGAAATGCGCCCCCCACGGACCGATCGCATTTCAGCTTCCGGGAGGCCAAGCAGATCACGTCCCTCGAAGAGAATCCGGCCGCTCGTGACTCTTCCGGGAGGCTGCAACAACCGAAGAATGGCGAGCGCCGTAACCGACTTGCCGCTGCCGGACTCACCGACCAGACCGAGCGTTTCCCCGGCTTCCATCGTCAACGTCAGGTCGTCTACCGCTTTCAGCACGGAGCCGCCGCGTTCGAAGGTCACGGTCAGGTGCTCGACTTCGAGAAGCGGCGTCATGATGGGTTACTACGTACCAGAGACGTCCTGATATTCGCCGAACACGTTCCGCAAGGCATCTGAAACCTCGCCGAGAGTCGCGCGTTGTTCGACTGCGTGAATGACAACCGGGACAAGGTTGTCACTGCCGCGAGCGGCCTGCACCACGGCCTCCAGAGCAGCCTGGCACTCGCTTCCGCTTCTGCTCGCGCGGAGCATTCGAACCCGCTCCACCTGATCGCGTTCAACTGAAGCATCGAGTGAAAACACACCCAGCATGTGCCCCGAGGATTCGGTGTATCGATTGACGCCAACGACGACGTCATTTCCGTGCTCGAGCGCTTGTTGCGCCCGGTACGCAGAGTCCTGAATATCGCGCTGTATCAGACCTGATTCGATTGCCGACAGTGTGCCTCCGGCGGAATCGATTCGCTCGATAATCTGGACTGCCTCTTTTTCGATGCGCGTTGTCGCTTCTTCAATGGCGTACGCGCCGCCGAGCGGATCGACGGTCGAGGCTACGCCGCTTTCGTGAAGAAGTATCTGCTGCGTTCGCAGCGCAATCGTCGCGCTCTCTTGTGTCGGCAGACCAAGCGCTTCGTCGCGGCCATTGCAGTGCAGCGACTGCGTGCCGCCAAGGACTGCCGCGAGTGCCTGTATCGCGACGCGCGCGACGTTGTTATCTGGTTGTTGGGCGGTCAGCGTGCTGCCGGCGGTTTGCGCGTGAAATCGCAGTTGCTGGGCGCGCGGCTCGGTTGCGCCAAAACGGTCCCGCATGATGCGTGCCCAGAGGCGCCTTGCCGCGCGGAACTTGGCGATTTCTTCGAGAAAATGGTTGTGAACATTGAAGAAGAACGAGAGGCGTTGGCCAAGCACGTTGACGTTGATGCCTGCGTCGAGTGCGGCCTGAACGTAGGCGATGCCGTTGGCGAGCGTAAAGGCGACCTCCTGCACCGCGGTCGCGCCGGCCTCGCGAATGTGATACCCGCTGATCGAAATGGAGTTCCATTTCGGGACTTGCTGCGCGCAGAACGACATGATGTCGGTGACGATTCGCAGCGACTGCCGTGGCGGGTAGATAAAGGTGCCGCGCGCCACGTACTCCTTCAGGATGTCGTTCTGGACCGTGCCAGCCAGCGCCGAGGGTGCAATGCCGCGACGCTTCGCGACCGCCACATACATCGCCAGCAGGACGATCGCCGTGGAGTTGATCGTCATCGAGGTCGACACGCGTTCGAGCGGAATGCCGGCGAACAGTGCCTCCATGTCTTCGATCGAGTCGATCGCTACGCCGACACGGCCGACCTCGCCGGCGGCGAGAGCGTGATCGGAGTCGTAGCCGATCTGCGTCGGCAAATCGAACGCAACGCTCAATCCCATTACGCCCTGCGAAAGCAGATAGCGGTATCGCCGATTCGACTCTGCCGCCGTCCCGAACCCTGCGTACTGACGCATCGTCCAGGGGCGGCCGCGATACATGTCGGCTTGAATTCCGCGCGTGAACGGAAAGGCGCCAGGCTGACCGATGTCGGCATCCGGGTCGATTGCGGCGATGTCTTGCTTAGTGCGGTAAGGACGCAAGCCGCTGGGCTGATTCATCGGAGGGTTGCCGGGATTTTACTTCAAGCCCTTGCGTATCAGTTGATTAGCGGCCATGAGCCGAGAGAGGTTTCTTGTGAGAAGGCTCCGACCTGGGCGACGTTCATCCTCGCCAGGCCGGTTTGTTGACACCTCTGGAATGTCCCTCTACAATGCGTCGCAGCTTTCGAAGGCTAAACCCCTGCAAATGAACATCTTTGGCGCTCAATCCCTGCCAACCTCCCCGGTTAGTGCAGGTTCGGATTGGGGTACGCCCCGGAACCCGGCCCGGTGGCGGATGAGGAGGAGCAGGAATGGATGACGTCGTGAACCGGTTCGCGAAAGAGCTGGCCGACGCGATTGCCGCCGCTGTCGCCGAGAACGCTCAGGTTGAGGCATGCCGAGCCAAGGCGCGCGAGGCTGGATTCGACATGAGGGTGACACTCGAAGCAGTGGTCGGGTTCGTGAGCAGGAACAACGGGACGGCGGTGACTCGGATCACGACGCCTGCCCGGCTCCTGCCCGCCCGCAACGGCTTTGATCTGACAACCAATGACCGCCGCTTCCTCCGATCGTTGCGAATCGGGTGCGAGGAAGCTCCGAAAGAAGCCGTCGACAACGGCTAGCTCGAGTTCGTGCGATCAGCCGGCAGCTGTATCGGCTGCCGGCTGTCGATCACCCCTGCGCTTTTGCTTGATTGGCAACGGCCGCTGCTTTTTGCAGGGCTGCTTCCTCATCTCCAAGGTAATACTTCTTGACCGGTTGTAGCTCCTGATCGAGCTCGTAGACGAGGGGAATGCCGGTTGGAATGTTTAGCTCGACGATGTCTTGTTCAGACATGTGGTCGAGGTACTTGACGAGTGCTCGCAGGCTGTTGCCATGCGCAGCGATCAAGACGCGTCTTCCTGACTTGATGTCGGGGGCGATTGCGGTTTGCCAGTACGGGAGAAACCTGGCGACGGTGTCCTTGAGTGACTCCGTTAGTGGCATCTCACTGGCTTTCAGATCCGCGTATCGACGGTCACGCGATGGATGCTGTGGGTCGTCAGGCGTCAGCGGTGGTGGCGGGATGTCGTAACTGCGCCGCCAGATTTTGACCTGAGCTTCTCCGTGCCTGGCTGCGGTTTCTGCCTTGTTCAGACCCTGAAGCGCACCATAATGGCGCTCGTTCAGGCGCCACGACCGCTTTTCCGGAATCCACATCATGTCCAGTTCGGACAAGGCGATCCAAAGAGTGCGAATGGCGCGTTTGAGCAGCGAGGTATGGGCGACATCGAATTCGAAGCCTTCTGCCTTCAACAGGCGGCCGGCCTCGGCGGCCTCTTCGCGTCCGCGCTCGCTCAAGTCGACATCGGTCCAGCCCGTGAATCGATTCTCCTTGTTCCAGACGCTTTCACCATGCCGCAACAGTACCAACCGATGCATTACACCCTCGCCGTTTGCCTGATGGCTGAAAGACCCGCGTAGCGCGCGGAAGTCCCGAGTTCTTCCTCAATGCGAAGCAACTGGTTGTATTTCGCCGTGCGATCACTTCGGCTCGCGGAACCGGTCTTGATCTGACCTGCGGATGTCGCGACGGCGAGATCGGCGATCGTGCTGTCCTCGGTCTCACCGGACCTGTGCGAGATGATCGTGGCGTAGTGAGCATCGCGAGCGATGCGAATCGCGTCGAGCGTCTCCGATACCGTCCCGATCTGATTCAACTTGACCAGCAGGGCGTTGCCGACGTGTTCGGCGATGCCCTTGCGCAGAATCTCAGGGTTGGTCACAAAGACATCGTCGCCGACGAGCTGAACGCGCTCACCGATCGTGCGAGTCAACAGCTGCCATCCTGGCCAATCGCCTTCAGCCACCCCATCTTCGATCGAGATGATCGGGTACTGCCGAACCCAGTCTGCGTACAAGTCCACCATCTGCTCGGGAGTCCTGGTTGGCTCGCCCGATTTCTTGAAGACGTACTTCCCATCTTCCCAAAGCTCGCTCGACGCGACGTCGAGTGCGAGAAACACATCGCGCCCGGCGGCGAGTCCCGTTTTACCAATCGCTTCGAGCACTACGTCGAGCGCCTCACGGTTGGATCGAAGGTTGGGGGCGAACCCGCCTTCGTCGCCAACGCCCGTCGAGTGTCCCGCCTTCTTCAGGATCGATCGAAGCGCGTGAAAGATTTCAGTGCCGGCCCGGACCGCCTCCGCGAAGGTGGGCAGACCGAGCGGCATCACCATGAACTCTTGAAAATCGACGCTGCTGTCCGCGTGCGCGCCGCCATTCAGGATGTTCATCATGGGCGCGGGCAGAACACGGGAATCACCAGTCGCCCCGTACATCTGTGCGAGGGCGCGATAGAGCGGCTGACCGGATGCGGCTGCGGCGGCCCGCGCAGCCGCCATCGAGACGCTGAGCAACGCGTTGGCGCCCAGTCGACTCTTCGTTGGCGTTCCGTCCAATTTCACGAGCGCATCGTCGATCGCGCGCTGGTCGAGCTCCTGCCCGACAAGCATCGCCGCGATCTCGCCGTTGACATTGGCGACCGCCTTTCGCACTCCTTTTCCGGCGTAGCGCTTGGGATCACTGTCTCTAAGCTCCAGCGCCTCGCGCTGACCCGTCGATGCGCCGGATGGGACGGCGGCTCGTCCGAGCGCGCTTCCAGCCCAGACATCGCATTCGACCGTCGGGTTGCCGCGGGAATCAAGAATCTCTCTTGCGTGGACGCTTGTGATTTGCATGAACTACCTGCGACTTTGGACTTTGCACCTTGTACCTAGAACCTTTGCCCTGACTTTTGACCTTTGACCTTTGACCTTTGACCTAGATAAGAGTCCCGACACGATCGGCTTCAAACTCCGCCTGCAGCGCCGATTCGCTGATCGTCCCGATCAGTGGCTCATCCTCAGCCGTGACGACCACGACGCCGCCGTCAGTCACGGTGTGGCGGCGCCGATCCTCTTCCGGATTGAAGCCGATCAGCGCGCCTCGCGGCACCAGGACGTCGCGATCGATGATGGCTCGCCTGATCCTGGCGTGACGGCCGACGCGCACACCGGGCATGAGAATCGTCTCTCCAATCTCGCAGAAGCTGTGCACGCGCACGTTGGGGCCCAGAATGCTTCCAAGCACTCGGCTGCCGGAGATGATGCAGCCGTTCGAGATGACCGAATCGAGCGCCTGACCGCATCGACGTCCTTCTTCGGCGAAGACGAACTTCGCTGGAGGGGCTTGTGGCTGATAGGTGCGCAACGGCCACTCGGGATCGTACAGGTTGAACTCGGGGTTCACCTGACAGAGATCCATGCTGGCCTCGTAGTAGGCGTCAAGCGTTCCGATGTCGCGCCAGTACTTCGACGCTTTCTTGTTCTCGTCGTAAAAGCGGTACGAGAACACTGAGGACTCCTTGATCAGCGACGGGATGATGTTCTTCCCGAAGTCATGCTGGCTGTCGGGTCGATTAGCGTCCCTCTCGAGTACTCGCATCAATATGTCAGCTTTGAAGACGTAGATCCCCATCGATGCCAGCGCGACGTCGGGCGATCCGGGAACCGGCGTGGGGCGCGGGGGCTTCTCCTCGAACCCGGTGACTCTATCGCCTTCGTCGACGCCGACGATACCGAACCGGCTCCCCTCGCCGATCGGCACTTCAATGGTCGCAATCGTCGCGGCTGCGTTCTTTTCGACGTGGAACCGCAGCATCTTCGCGTAGTCCATCTTGTAGACATGATCGCCGGACAGAACGATGACGTGTCTCGGAGCTTCGCGTTCGACGGAGTAGAGATTCTGATAGACCGCATCTGCTGTGCCGAGGTACCAGTGCTCTCCCACGCGTTTCTGCGGGGGCAGAATCTCGATGAACTCTCCGAGCTCCTCGCTGACGACGCTCCACCCCATCCGGACGTGGCGGCTCAACGAGAGAGACTTGTACTGAGTGGCAATGAAGATGCGCCGCAGACCCGAGTTGATGCAGTTGCTGAGCGTGAAGTCGATGATGCGGTAAGGTCCGCCGAAGTAGACAGCGGGCTTGGCGCGATCCTTGGTCAGGGGATACAGGCGCTCTCCTGCGCCGCCAGCCAGCAGGATGACGAGGATATCGTCGAGTTCCATGACACGGTGCCCGCCCCTCTCCGGATGGGCGCGCACAAGGCGCTTGGACGCCGTCACGGAGGGGCTGCGATCTTAGCATGCGATCCCGGCAGCCAGTGGACGGAGGCTGGAGGCCGCCATTCGCGAGGAATCCGGCCATTTTTGCGGGACATTGTTGTTTGACTTGCCGCGAGTAGCTGCCTATGATCAGGCGATTCGGATTCTTGGATACTCCGCACTGGGGCTCTGTGCTCCCGGAGGAAAGAGAGAGGCATTCATGCACGGTCGTCGCGCCCTTATCTTGACTGTCGCCCTCACGTTTGTATGCAGCGCCTGGCCTGTTTCCGCGCAACGCAACAACGACAACAAGGGGCGGCAACAGCAACAATCGCAACGTCCCCCCCAGGAACAGCAAGATGTGCAGGCGCTCGTAACACTCGTCGATACGGCGCTGATGGCGGACACCGGGGTGCCCGTGCCTGCGCCTGGCGCGCAGGCTCCGGCGGCACCCGTCACGCCCAAGCCGCTTGCCTTCGGTGCTCCTGACAAGAGCGAAGGGGAAATATCAGTCAAGTGGCAGTCGAACCACTTTGTGAAGGGCCAGAGCGGAGATACCTACGTTCCCTTCACACTTGCTGTCGACAAAGGGCAACTCGCAAAGGGCGCGGCGCTCTATGTGCGCATCGTGAGTGCGGAACAGGCCACGGCATTCGCCTCGACGATGGCGACGATGGCAGCACCGCCGAAGGACGGAAAGCCCGCGGCCGCACCTCCACGTCCGACATTCCAGTGGGATAGCGTTCACTTCCTCGACGCTCCTGATGGCCAGCTTTCGCGAGCGGTCCAGCTCAAGCCCGGACAGTACATTGCGTTTATAGCGGTGAAGGAGAAGTCTCCAGCTCCGGCCGGCAATCAGCGCAACAACAATCGCAATAACAACGACAAGAATGCCCCACCTGCCGCGGCCGCGGCGGGACCGGTTGGATTGCTTCGTCACGAGATCACGGTGCCGGACTACAACGTCCCGGATCTGAAGACGAGCTCAGTCATCGTGGCTCAGTCGGTCGAGCCCTTGAAGGCGCCCCTCCCGGCGGACCAGCAGGAAGCCAATCCATACGTCTTCGGGCCCATGCGCATCGTGCCGTCGCCCGACGGGAAGTTCTCGAAGAGCGGCGAGCTGAGCGTGATCTTCTGGATCTACGGCGCCAAAGAAGCAGCCTCCGGCAAGCCTGACGTCGTCGTCGAGTACAACTTCCACCAGCGTCTTGCCGAAGGTGAAAAGTACTTCAACAAGACAGCGCCGCAGCCGCTGAATGCCCAGACGTTACCACCTGAATTCAGCATTGCGGCTGGTCATCAGTTGCCTGGCAGCCTTGTCATCCCTCTGGCCAGTTTTCCTGCGGGAGATTACCGACTCGAGATCAAGGTTACTGACAAACCCTCGGGGGCAATGTTGACGCAAAGCGTGAACTTTACGGTTCTACCGGTGTAAGGCCGCCTGCAGGTCGCCGGCGGTAATCGACCGGCCCGCTATGGCCGTGAGAAGGGCTTAACAATGATGCGGATGCGATCCTGGTCGTGTATCGGGGTCATGGTGTTGGCGGGTGCAGCCACCCCCGCACGCGCGCAAGTCGTTGCCCTTCCGCAGATCGCTCTCACTCCTCAACTGAAGGCGTCGAGCAATTCTGCGCCCATCAAACCATCCGAGCTCAGTGGTATTGTCCAAGACGAGCTCGGAAAGCCACTCTCGGGCGCCGTCGTCTCGGCGCTCGGTTCGACGTCAGCGTTTGCCGTCTCGAACGAGGACGGGCGGTTTACCTTCCGAAATCTACCGCCCGGGCCGTATCTGGTCCGGGCGCATCTTCAGAACTACGTGCCTTCGCGCGGGCGGGTCGTCCAGGTCAGTACCGATGGGCGCTCGATTTCGACGATTGAACTGACTCGCAAAGCCGGAATCACTGATCCTTCCGTGATCGCTGCCGGCGTAGGCCTGGTCGATCAGCCTGCGGCCGCGTCACCACCAGAAACAGAGGAACGGCACGAGCCCGACGAGTTGGCGTGGCGGCTTCGTCACCTGAAGCGCAGTGTCCTGAAAGACGCTGAAACGACGCTCGCCGGACTCGATGACGACGATTCATGGCTCGGTGATTCTCTCTCCACGATGAGTCGCGCGGTCGGTGACTCCGCGCGGGTGGCATCATCGCTGTTTTCCGATCTGCCGGTGAACGGTCAGGTGAATCTGCTGACCTCCACCTCTTTCGATCATCCGCAAGACTTGTTCTCTCTCAATGGCCTTGCTCCGCGCGGTGTGGCCTACGTCTCGATCGAGGCGCCTGGCTCGGCTGGCGACTGGAGAATGCGAGGGACGATGACGCAGGGCGATCTGGCGTCATGGATTGTCGCGGGCTCCTACGTTCGCCACCAGCCGGCGGCGCACGCTTACGAGGCGGGTGTCTCGTACTCGATGCAGCGCTACCTTGGCGGCAACGGTGATGCGCTCGTGGCGATGCGCGATGGCAGCCGCAACGTCGGCGCGATGTACGCGATGGATAACTGGAAGATCACACCGGAACTGCAAGTCAGTTACGGCGCGAAGTACGCCCGTTACGACTATCTCGCAGATCGCGGATTGATCAGTCCTAGAGTCACGATGATCCTGCAGCCGGATTCGAACGACAGTCTCAGAGTGCGGACGACCCTGATGCACCGGGAGGTCGCTCCAGGCGCAGAGGAATTCATTCCACCTTCGGTCGGCCTCTGGCTGCCACCGGAGAGGACGTTCTCGCAGGTATCGCGCGGTTCGTTTGTACCCGAGCGTCACGATCAAATTGAGTTGGCTGTCGATCGCCAGTTCGCAAACAACGTGATCGTGGGTGTCCGTGCCTTCACCGAGCAGGTGGAGGACCAGGTGGTCACGGTGTTCGGGCTCTCGCTTGCGGATCTTCCGGCCAAAGTCGGCCACTACCAGGTGGGTTCGGCTGGTGACTTCGGTGCGCACGGCTGGGGTGTCACTTTCACCCGCACGGTAGGTGAGAGCCTGCGGGCGACGGTCGACTACACCCAGGCACAGACCACATGGCGGGGCCGGTCGATGGATAGCGACACCTTGATGGCGTTGGTGCCCTCAGTGCGACGCGCCGACGAGACCATCCACGATGTCACCGCGTCGGTCGAGAGCGTCCTCGCTGCGTCGGCAACCCGTTTGCTGGTGGTCTACAAGGTGAACACCGCCTATGCGGCGTCGCGAGCCGGCGACATGACCCCGAACGCTGGTGTCCGCTTCGACGTTCAAGTAAATCAAGCGTTGCCGTTCTTGAATTTTACGAACGCCCAATGGGAGATGCTGGTCGCGGTGAGCAACCTCTTCAAGGAAGCGCTCTACGAAAACTCGGTCTACGACGAATTGATGGTCGTACGGCCGCCAAAGCGGGTTCTGGGAGGAGTAACAGTCAGATTTTAGGTCGCGCAAGTAGCTGAATTACCAGCTACAACTCGAAATTGGGGGAGCGATGCTCCCCATTTTTTGGCGCTGATTTCGACTCCATTAAGTTGGATGACACGTTCTAGTCATTGGATTTCTTCCGCGTGGCCGGCGACATGGAGCCGGTGGTCACGACCTGCGCTGCCGGTCCTCGTCGTGTCGGCTTTGTTGTGCCTGGGCATTGCCAATATCACTGCCCGCGCAACCTGGCACGAAGTCGAAGATGGCGTGTTGTGGACCACGGGCCCTGACGGCGCGGTTGTTGACGAGGTAGCCAAGCGGAGTCCGGCGGAACGTGTCGGGCTCAAACGCGGCGATCTTCTCCTGGCGATCGATGACCGTCCAATCCAGAGCGCCGCCGATGTCCTCGATGTGCTGCACGATGCGGGCAGCGATGAACGAACGCTTCGCTACACGGTGCTTCGCCTCGGCACGCGCGAAGTGCTCGATCTGCGCCTGGCGCCGGCACCCAGTGGTCCCGGCGCCCTGTATTTCGTGCTCGCGGCCGTGGGAGTTTTCACGCTGCTGGTTGGCGGTGCGGTCAGACTGAGACGGCCGCGCGATCCCGCGACGCTTCACTTTTTCTGGCTGTCAGTCGCGTTCTTCGGAGTATTCACGTTCTCTTTCAGCGGGCGGCTCGACCGGCTCGATTGGGTTTTCTACTGGGCAGACGCCGTGTCGATGCTGGCGCTGCCGCCGATGTTCCTGCACTTCACGCAGGTGTTCCCGGAGCGTCGCCACCGGTGGAGTCGAGGTCCCCTGGCGCGCGCCGCTGTGGCGCTGTTGTATGTTCCGGCGCTCGCACTTGGAGCGGCCCGGGTCTTTGCGATCGTACGGAGCTCGGTTGATCCGCAACTGTTTATCAGACTCGAGTCGCTGCTCGATCGCCTTGTGTTTCTCTATTTTGCGCTCTGTTTCATCGGCGGCCTGATCGCCTTGCTGCGTGCGCGTTCTCAAGTCGGCACGATGACTGCGCGGCGTCAGCTGCGCTGGATTGCCTGGGGCACGGCACTCGGCGCCGGCACATTCGCGGTCGGGTACGCGCTGCCATACGCGCTCGGCGTGGAACCATCGTTGCCGATGGAGCTGTCGGCGGTGCCCCTGAGTCTGATTCCACTCGCCTTTGCTTCTGCCATCGTCCGATATCGATTGCTCGACATCGAGGTCATCGTCAAGCGGGCGCTCGTCTATATCACAGCGTTCGCTGCGGTAGTAGTCATCTACGCCGTAGTACTCGAAGCCGTCCGGACGGTGCTGCTCAAGGGCGACGGGTCGAATCAGTGGGTGCTGGCATTGCTGGCAATCCTCGTAGCCGTTCTGCTGACTCCTCCGATCAAGGACTTTGTCCAGAATCTCCTCGACCGGGCGTTCTATCGAGATCGCTACGACTACCGTCGCGCGCTTGTCGGGTTCGCGCGCGACCTCAACAGCGACCTCGACCTGCATCGACTGTCTGAACGCCTGGTTTCGCGAGTTGTCGAGACGTTGTTGGTCGATCGGATGACGTTGATGCTCGAGGACGAAGCTGCCCCTCACTTCGGCTCAATGCGATCATCTGGTTTCGGGAACGCTCATCCACCTGCTCTGGCCAAGCGATCGGCGATTGGCCGTCGCCTTGCTGATGGTCATGTCGTTGCCCTCGATGATCCTGCAGCC
>Ga0157377_10000918_pt1 | contig 12291 bp, 7 predicted proteins | sample M55metaG_FD_121116 | JGI IMG/M metagenome (GOLD analysis project Ga0157377, IMG submission 121116) | Miscanthus rhizosphere microbial communities from Kellogg Biological Station, Michigan, USA - M5-5 metaG | ecosystem: Host-associated > Plants > Roots > Rhizosphere > Soil | place: USA: Michigan...
GCCGAAGCGGGCGGTGGTGTCCTGCGGCTGCGCGGCGATCGACGGCGGCGTGCAGGTGATGGTGACCCTGGCGATGCGGCTGAAGAGCCCTCCGCAGCCATTGATGATGCGGACGAAGTAGCCGGTGGTGTGATCCGGCGTGACGGTGAGCGAGGGCCCGGTGGCGCCGGGGATGGAGAAGGCCGCTTCGTCGGTGAACCACTGATACTCGAGCGGCTGGTCGCCGTCGGCGTCGACGGTCAGGGTGACGCTGTTGCCGCCGATGATGGACGCGTCCTGCGGCTGGCCGTAGATCACCGGCGAATTGCAGCCGGTGACCGTGGCGATCTGGCTGCGCACTTCGCCGCATTCGTTGGAGACGGCGGCGACGTAGCTGGTGGTGCCGTCGGCCGTGACGGAGAGCGTCGTCGAATTCGCGCCGGCGACCGGCTCGAGGTACGAGAGCGAGCCGTTGACGATGTACCACTGGTAGTGCAGGTTGCTGCCGGTGGCGCTGAAGGTGAGAGTGACCTGATCGCCGCGCGAGACCTGGGTCCCCTCGGGCTGCAGGGTGATCACCGGGCAGGCCGCGGTGACGGTGACCACGGCGTCGTTGCTGACGGCGGTGCCGCAGGAATTGGTGATCTGGGCGTGATAGGTGGTGGTGACGCCGGGACTGACGCTGATCGACGGGCCGAAGCCGGCGGACGCGCCGGCGGCGGTGAACCACTGCACCGTCAGCGGCGCGGTTCCCTTCGCCGAGACGCTGAGCGGGGCGGAGCCGCCGATGGCCATGGTGCGGTTCTGCGGCTGCGCGGTCACGGAGGGCGCTTCGCAGACCGGCGGGTCGGTGGTCACGGTGACGACGGCGTCGTTGGAGCGCGCGCTGCCGCAGCTGTTCGTGGCGCGGGCGTAGTACGTCGTGGTGACAGAGGGCGACACGCCGATGCTGGTGCCGCTGCCGGCCGACAGGCCGGTGCTGGTGAACCAGGCGTAGCTGATCGGCCCGGTGCCGGTGGCGAAGACGTGCAGGGTGGTGCTCTCGCCGTTGGCGATGGTCGTCCCGTGCGGCTGGGTGGAGATCGACGGCGCGGTGCAGACCGGCGGCGCCGGCGAGACGGTCACGGTGACAGGGTTGCTGGTCGCTTCACCGCAGGAGTTGGTGACGCGTGCCGTGTAGATGGTGGTGACCGAGGGAGAGACGGAGATCGACGGACCGCTGCCGACCTGCACCCCGCCCGACGTGGTCCAGACCACGGACAGCGGCGCGGTGCCGGAGAGGCCGATGCTGAGCGGGGCGCTGTCGCCGTCGGCGATGCTGCTGCCCTGCGGCTGCGCGGTGATGGCCGGCGGATCGCAGACCGGCGGCGCCGGTACGACCGTGATCGTCGCCGCGCGGCTGTCGTTGTAGCCGCAGGCGTTGGTCACGCGCGCGAAGTACGTCGTGGTCGCCGCCGGGGTGACGCGCAGCAGCGATGCGGTCTCGCCGTTCAGCGGGTGCGAGTCGTCGGGCGAGGTGCCGATGTACCACTGATAGGTGAACGGCTTGTCGGAAGTGGCGAAGACGCGAAGGTCCGCCGATTGGGTTTCGGTGACGGTCTGCGACTGCGGATCGCCGGAGATCTGCGGGCGCGTGCAGACGTTCACCGTCACCGCGGCGGTCACCGCGCCGCAGGCGTTGCGCGCCACCATCCAGAAGCTGGTGGTGGCGAGCGGGGCCACGCGGATGGTGGGAGTGTCGCCGCCGGCGACGGGATGGCTGGTGTCGCCGAGGCCGCCGGTGTTGGCGGCGAGCTGTCCGACGTACCACTGGTAGGTCACGTTCGTGCCGGTGGCGGTCACGGAGAGCGGGATCTCGACGCCTCCTTCGATGGTCACGTCGACCGGCGTCTGCGAGAAGTGCGGGGGCGTGCAGGTGTTGGCGACCACGGCGATGGTCGCGCTGGTGGCCGAGCCGCATTCGCCGGTGACCTGAACGTGATACGCGGTCAGCGACGTCGCCGTAACGCTGAGCAGCGGGTCGTCGGTGGTAGCGATCTTCCGCGACGCCTGCCCGGGCGCGTCCTCGTACCAGTCGTAGTGGAACGGGCCGTCGCCGGAGACGTTCACGCCGAGCGAGGCGTGCGCGCCGAGGACGATGCTGCGGGTCTGCTCGGTGACCACCGGCGCGCTGCAGGCATTGCTGACGAAGAAACTGCCCTGCTGCTGCGGCGCGTAGCGCGCGCTCTTGGCGATGACGCCGCCCGGATAGTTCGGATCGCCGAGGTTGTAGCCGCGAAACATGTTCTGCATCGCGGCGGTGAACGCCTCGGGAGTGTCGAAGTTCGGTGTCTGCGCAACGCCGCCGGGGTTGTAGGGGGAGAAGAAGCCCATGTCGTAGCGCGAGCCGACGGCGATGCTGCCGGCGCCGTTGTCGTCGGCGTACTTCGTGTCGAAGAGCAGCGCCGGGTTGTAGCGGCCGTTCACGCCGCTCCACTCCAGCGGGTGGTCGATGACCGTCAGCCACAACACCTGCATCAGGCCGTAGCTGGCGGCGATGGCCGTCTCGGCGTTGAAGTTGTACGGCGGGCCGCTCGGGGGATTGGTGGCGCGCCGCTTCATGATGCTGACCGTGCCGTCCTCCTCGGGGACCTGGCCGATTCCGGCGGCGACCGCCGGGGTGCCGATGGAGAAGTGATGGTTGGGTGAGCCGTAGAAGATCTCGTAGGCCTTGACCGGATCATCGCCGGCGACGATCGCACGCGTCACCCCGTTGCGGAGGATCTGGTAGGGAAAGGCGCGATCCTGCCGGCTGCGCGGCGAGACCTCGTCGACGTCGAGGCCGCGGAAGCCGCAGTTGTTGGTGTTGCCGACCGGCGGAGCGGGGCAGAGCTGCGGTCCGCTCGGCATCCTGAAGTTCGCCCACTGATCGCAGCGGAATGGATTGAAGTCGTGCCCGTTGGGATCGCGCTGGCAGGTGGTCCGCTGGATGAAGTTGGCGTCCTTGGTCACCAGTTCGTAGCGGTAGTTCTTCGGGTCCATGATGCCGATGCCGAGCTCCGACTCCTGGTCGGCCTGGCCCTTGAGGAACTGCGGCGGGATGCCCGTCTTGTGCGCGTACTTCGTGAAGCGGTCATCGAAGCCGGTCTCGTTGCGGACGGAGCGCGGACCGGTGGCCGGCAGCGGGGCGCCGAGCGTTCCGGGCTTGCTGACCCGCAGCGCCACTGACAGCGGCGCGATGGAGGTGTCCTGCGGCTGAATGAAGATGTTGACGTCGCCGTAGTGGACGGGCTGGAAGCGGCGGAAGTTGGCGTACTCCGTGGGACTGCCGTACTCGAAGGCGGCGTAGTTGCGGAAGAGCGCGCCGGTGAACATCTTCGAGTCGCTGCTGTCGGAATCGGACACCAGGCTGTTGCCGGGGCCGAATTTCGACGGCAGAGTGACCCAGTTGCCGTTGGAGTCTTTCTTCTGCACCTCGAGGAAGAAGGGGCGGCCGAGCGGCACGACCTGCTGGACCTGCTTCCCGCCGACCTCCTTCACCACCGTGGAGGCGGAGCTCGGATCCTCGAAACCGGTGCGGAGGCGGAAAGGAACGGTGCGGGCGATGACGAACGACAGGTCGTCGATCAGGTAGTCCCAGTAAGGGTTGTTGGGCTGATCGGGGCTGATGCGGATGCGGCGGATGTTCTCGCCCGAGAGCAGCGCGCGTTGGTGGTTGCCGCCGAAGGGATCGTCCAACGGCTGCAGCCAGAGCTTGTGCGGGGTCGGATTGTTGTCGACGAAAAAGTCGTAGAAGCGCGCATCGGGATAGACGAACGCGTTCATGCCGTCATAGATCGTCATCGACACCTGCGAGACCGGGCGCGAGAACTCGATGATGATGTCGCGCGAGCAGTTGTCGCAGTAGACGTTGCTGTTGCCGATGGTCCGGCTGGCCGTCCAGTAGACCGCCGTGGTGTTGACGGAGTTGAGCAGGTTTCTGGCAACCAGACCGCCGCGGAACGTGGCCACGCCGATGGTCACCGGCTGCTGCGGGTTGGTCGTGCTCGACTGCTGTTCGAAATCGATGCTGGCGTCCGTCTGCGCCGAGGCGGCGGCAGCGGCCAGCAGGAGGGTGAGGACGAGAATTCCCTGTCTCAACATGTGAGCTCCCATGCGTTTCAGTGGTCTTGGTGGGCTACTTCCGGATCAGGAAGAGCGTCATCTGGTCATCGGTCGCGCCGGCGAGCGTCACGCTCAGCACGTTCGCCCCGGTGATGTTCACCGTGGCGGTCATGACCCGTTGTTTCTGTTTGAAGTCCGGCGCGCCGAACACCGTGGCGCCGTTCAGCTTCACCTCGGCGCTGCTCACGGCGTGCTTCCCCTGGGCGTCTCCGTTGACGATGCGCAGGATGTAGCTGCCCGGCCTGGTGGTCTCGATGTCGTCGATGAGCTCTTCCGGCTTTCCCTCGCCGCGGGTGTAGCTCGACCAGAAGATCTGCGGGGCGGCGGGGGTGAAGGTGCCGCCGGTCAGCTTGAACACCGTGGTCACCGGATCGTCGGTGTAGCGCGAAGGAGCGCGGAGGATCTCCGCGACGCCGTCGCCGTCGACGTCGACGAAGTCGGCGTTGCCGATGACGGAGTGGGACTGGCCGAAGGTGTCGGTCTCCACCGGTCCGAAGCTGACCAGCTGCTGGTTGCTCCACTTGTAGATCCAGACGCCCGTGCCGTGCATGAGCGAATAGGTGGCGACGATCTCCGGCTTCCGGTCGCCGTCGAGGTCGAGCAGCGTCAGCTCGGGGCGCGTGCCGCCCATCTCGCGCAGGCCGCCTTCGGCCACCGCCGACGTGCCGCCCGCCGGCTTGTAGACGCGCAGCAGTCCCGCGCGGCCGTTGCTGTACGCGGCGACGACGTAGTCGGCCGAGCCGGTTCCATCGAGGTCGGCGCGCTCGTAGTCGACCATCACCGGAGGAATCGATCCCGGCTCGGCGATCTCGAGATAGTCGGCGGTGAGCACGCCGGGATACCCGTTGCGGACCATGGCCTCATCGCCGGCGGTCTGCGCGGCCGCTCCCGCCGCGATGCCGAGCGCGCAGAGCGCGCCGCACAAAAGAGTGAAAAGCGACTTGAATGAACGAGACATGTCTCCCTCTGTGATGACGCGGAACGGCCGGAAGACGATGCGGCGTCGCCGGAGTCCCGCGAGTCGAAAATTGTGGTGTTTTCTTGACCGAAAAAAGTGGAGGCGTGACGTTAGCGGAACGGCCGATGGGCCGCAATCAGCAACTGCTGCCAGACGTCACGACTTGCTGCCAGAGCGCCCCAGATGCCGGCGGTAATCGGCGGCGGAGCGGAATCCGCTCTCGCGGCACGCGTCCTCCAGCGGCCGGCCCTGGCGCTGCAGCCGCGCGCAGCGCACCAGGCGCACCCGCAGCAGGAAGAGCGAGGGGCGCTCCGGGATCTCCATCTTCCAGGCGCGGAAAAACGAGCGGGGAGAGCTTGCCAGGAGCTGCAGCTCCTTGAGGTGCGGAACGGCGCGGCGGGAGCCGAGCGCCTCCAGCAGGGCGCGCAGCGCCGGCGACAGCCTTCGCCGGCGGCAGCCGAGCTGGCGCAAGGCGGCGCGGACGTCGGCGGCGATGGTCGCGCCGGCCACGGCGTGGCCCTCGCGCCATCGATCGAGCTGTGCCAGCGAGGCGAAGCGGCGGACCGCCGCGTGTTTCCGCCTGGCGCCGCTCACCGAGACGGCGACGTCGACCGGCGCGACGACATAGATGACCGGCGCCACATCAAAGGAGTGACGGGAGGCCTCCAATCCCTACCGGGGTATCATCGGGCACGACATGCGCCGCAATGGCTTCAGCGTGATCGAGCTGCTGATCGCCGTGCTGATCATCGGCATCATCGCCGCGATCGCCATGGGGAACTACTTCAACGCCGTCCACCGCGCCAAGCAGAAAAAGACGATGAGCGACATGCGCAACATCGCCGTGGCGTGGGAGGCGCGGGCGGTCGACACGCGCCAGTACAACGCCTCCGGCGCGATCGCCCTGCCCGACGACACGCTCGACTACCCCGGCCTCCACCACATGCTGACGCCGACCTACTTCCGCGACTTCCCGCGCACCGACGGCTGGGGCTTCCCCCTCGAGTTCCGCATCGATTCGCCGGTCGGCAGCGGCACGCCCGCCGCCGGCTACGCCATCCGCTCGCCCGGACGCGACGGGAAGTTCGGCGACCCGTACGCCGGCGGCCCGACCACCGACTACGACTGCGACATCGTCTATTTCGGCGGACAGTTCGTGGTCTGGCCCGAGGGCGTGCAGCAAAAGTAACCAGGATTGAGCGCGCCACCCACGCCAGCGGCGGGGTGCACGTGCACACCGGGGTGCAACGCTGTGGCGCCGGGGGACGCTCAGTCCTTGAGGCCTGTCTTCGAGGCCTCGTCCACTCCCGGCGTGGTCGGATCGTCGGGGGTGTCGGCGACCCGCTCTCTCGCCGCGTCGAAGATCTTCTTGGCGTAGGAGACCCAGTTCGCGGCAGGCTGGGTCCTGTCGGCTGCCGGAAAGGTTCCGCGTACCTCGAACTTGGCGTGCTTGAAGTCCTTGGAGCCGGGCTTCGTCGATACCTTCTGCGCGCCGAGCGCGCCGGACAGCTTGCCCCCGGTCAACAGATCCTTCCCGCCGATCATCCCATCCAGCCAGTCGTAGATGGGCGGACCGTGCGTCTCCTTCTCCTTCGTGGTTCCGGCCAGGGTGTGGAAGAACTTTGTGGTGCGGGTGAGCTTGATCTTGCTCTTCGGGCCGAGGAGCGCCTGCACCTCGGCCAGGATCGGATTCTTCGGATCTCTGACGATGCTCCGGAAGAGATCCTTTTCTTCTTCGCTCAGCAGGTTCTTGTACATCGAGGCGAAGCTGGTCCTGGCCATCAGGGCAAACGCCGCCTTCGCGACGTGGCCCGTGAGGTTCACGACCTGGGCGCGATAGATGTAGGTAACGATCAGTTGCAGGAATCCTTTGAGCTCGGCAAACCGGCTTTCGTCGAGACCCGGCTTCTTGAGTTTTGCCGCCTTGAACGCCGGCGAGAAGATCTTGCCGGCGGTGGCGACGACGCTCGCCGCGAGCGCCGGCCCCTCGTGCTGCTTCATCAGCGATGCGTATTGCGAGAGGGGGATGGACTCGGACGACTGGATGTCGGCATGCCATTTGTCGTCGATGATCTGAACCACCAGGCGTCGCTTGTCGGCGCGCAGGTTCTTCAGATGTTTTGTGCTGTAGTCCGCTTCCGGCCATTCGATGATGCGCCCCAGCGTCGCGCTGGTTCGCTTGCCGTCGATCGCCTTCACCAGCGCCTTGTCCTTCACCGAGGGAGTGGCGTTCATCTTCTTGGTCATGTCGACCGCGTCCTGGACGCGATCCTTCAGCTCCGACCAGTCCCGAAACCACTTCGGCGTTTCGAATTCCAGGACGCCCAGGTGTTCGGACTGCAGCTCGATGGCCGTCTGTTCCTTCGGCGCCGCCAGCGGCTTCGCTTTCTCCATCAGCTCGACGTGACCCTTGGCGAAGCTGCCGTCCTCGTCGCGATGCACGTCCAGACGCTTCGCCCCTTTCTTGAGCTGCGTGCCGGTGAAATCGGAGGCGATGTAGTAGGTCTTCTCCCAGGTCTTGTGGTTGAACTTTCCCTTCATGCCCGGCAGCAAGGCGTTGTTGACCGAGGTCACCGGGCGGACCTTCGCCCGCTTGCCGAAGTAGTCGACGTCCCCCTTCGGGTCGATCTCCACGGTCCAGGCCTCGATGAATTGCGCGGGCAGCTTCTTGTCGATGTCCGGCCTGGACTTTCTCCCCACTTTCATGTGGTCGACGCGGCCTTTTTCGAAGAGATGCTTCTCGTTGAGGTGGACGTCCATCCGGGTGGCGTCGGCGTTGAAGTACTGGAGCTCGAAGGTGTCGGGGTTGTATTTGGCGTTGGCGATCCGGGAGTGATCCGTCTCGTGCGTCAGCCGCAGTTGCCCGGCCTTCACCGGCTTGCCGATGATGTCGTTCACCTTCACCTGGGCCGTGAACTGGTATGTCATGACGAACTGCGCCGGTTTCTTGGGATCGATCCCGCCCTTGGCCGGCTTCATCACGGGCGGCCCTTCCACCTCGACGAAGGCGACGTCGCCTTTGGGGCGTGCCGGCCCCCCTCGATGGCCCAGCGCGAGATAGGCCGGCTTGTCGCCGCTCTCTTCGCCGGCCCAGTCTTCGTAGCCGGCGGACGTCGGTGCGTATTTGCGCGGCAGGAGCTTCGGATCGGGAGCCCCGGTGTTCTTCACCGCCCAGACGAAGTTGCGGGTCTGAAACTCGAACTTGAGCGCCCGCTGGATGATGCCGGCCCGGGCGCTCCGCTGCTGCAGGGTGTGCGTCAGCTCGTGCGCCAGCAGGCGGTCTCCCCGCGGCGAGGCGGGCGCGTACTGCCCGGCGCCGAAGACGACGTGATCCCCGGCGGTGTACGCGAGCGCATTCACGGCGTCGGCCGACTGCGCGGCATCGCCGTCCGCATGGACGCGCACGCGGCCGAAGTCATGGCCGAAGTGCCGCTCCATCCGCGCGCGGGCCGCCGGATCGAGCGGCTGCCCGGGCGCATTCAGCGCGGCGTGAACGACGGCCGGTGCCGCCGCCGATCCCATCGCCGCGGGGTCCAGCGGTTTCGGGTGCCGCTGCACCCGCGGAAGGTCCGCTTCCTGTTCGTGCGCGCCGCCTGGAGCGCCGATCCGCAATTCCCGGAAATTGTGATTCGGAGAGGGGGAGGCGGTGGGAGCGACGGCCGAGGGCGCCGGGGGCTTCTGAACGTCGCGTTGCGCACGCGCCCGTACCAGCGACGTCGGTGCAGCGGTTCTCATGACGTCTCCCTCGCCATCACTTCATATCAGATGTGCGGGGCCCTCGTCATCGACCGCAGCGCGCTAACGGTCAGTTTCACGGACGCGTCATTTGCCTGCTGCGGCGTCACCCAGCCCGGCAAGAGTTTCTTCATCGTCGCGCGGCTCAGCCGAGCAGGGTGTCGCGTGCGTGCAGGACGCTCGGCTCGCGCTCATTCCCCATCGCGCCGAGGATCGTTTCGCGCGGCACGCCTCGTCCCGGTACGGCCAGACTGCGCAGCGCCTGCATGCGGACGTCGGGCGCCGCATCCTCGCGAAGGCGGTCGAGCAGCGCGTCCGTGGTGACGTCCCGGCGGTCACCGGCCAGGATGGCGCAGGCATACGAGCGCAGACCGAGGCGCGAATTGAGTGCGTGCTCGCGGGCGAAGTCGGCAGCGGCCGTGGCATCTAGTTGCAGCAGAAGCTCCAGGGCGTGGCGGCGTACCGAGACCGTCGGCTCCTGATTCCACATCCGGCGCACGGCTTCGAAATATTGAGCGCGGTAGTGACGGAACATGAGCTTCAGCGCCGTGATCTTGATCATCGTTCGCTGAGGCGAGATCAGGATGTCGATGAGGAAATCCGATCCGTTGTCGGGCTTGTCTTCGACGTACGCCTCGACCACCCGGGCACGCACGGACAGAGGAACGCCCTTCGCCGTCCAACGCTCGTGATTGGCACGAAGGACTTCGGGATGATTCTGCGAGAGCACTTCGATGGCCGCCGATTGGCAGCTCAGGGACTTGGAGCCGGCGAGCTCCGTGAGCACGCTGGCAACGCGGGGCGTATGGAGGCCTTTCAGGCTGAGGATCAGGGACTCGACAGGATGATCCCTGCGCGTCAGAACGACGTCGAGGATGCGGTCGACGTGGCGCAGTCGCGCCTCGGCCGGCAGTGCGGAGAAGGCTTCGCCGATCAGGCCAAGGCCGGAGCGGTTCTCGACCACGGTCTCGCAGAAGGCGACCGAGGCGGGAGTGCGTACCGCGTCGGCCATGCCGATGCATTCGTAGACTGCCTCCTTCTTGTACGCGAATGCTGCCGCATGCCGGATGCAGGCGTCGGCGAGCTGGAGATCTCGCGTCGCTGTGATCGCGCGCATGAGGAGCTTCCAGATCATCTGGCGCCACGGCGGCGGCATCGGGCCACTCAGATGACGCATCAGCAATCCCTTCGCGTGCGAAGTGTTCATCCGGGCCAGGGCCATCGCACTGTGTGCACGAACGAAGATGTCTTCGTCGGGCCGGCTGAGGCATTCGTTCAGCAGGGCTTCGGCTTCTGCGCTTTGACGGAAGCCGAGGATGGTTGCGGCGATCCGTCGCGCGTGCAGCTCGTCGTCGGAAAGGATCTGGGTCAGGGTCTGTGTGACCGCGCTGTCCTGGACGTACATGAGGCACTTGATGGCCTTCACCCGCATCTCCGCGTGGAGGCTCCGGTCCTCGGCCCACTCGCGGACCGTCTGCCACGCCGCGGTGCGGGCCGGCAGTAGATACTGGATGAAGCGGTAGACCTCGAGCTGGAACGTGCCGGACATCCATGCGCCGAGGTTGCGCTTCTCCGCCTGCGCGACGAGGTAGCGGGCGTAGAAGAACTCTCGGAACGAGGAGTGGGAAAAGCGATAGTTGCCGGCCGCGTCGCGCACCAGAAACGACGCGGTGCGCAGATCGCGGTCCGCGGCGGCGCGCTCGACGTCGCTGAAGGACGGCTTCCAGGACGTAATCAGCTTGGGGATGGAGTCGTAGTGGATCTGATAGTCGGACTCGTTCCAGGTGCGCGCGGCGAAGTTTTCGAGGAGCTCGGTCTTGGCGTCGATGTCGAGGAAGTCGCTCCAGTCGCTTTTCGTCAGCCAGATGTTTGTATAGGCGTCATAGAGCGTGCCGGCGTTGATCTCGCGGGGCGTGTTGGCCAGCACGTCCGCGGAGCTGACGATCATGTCGAGGAGGACGGGACGGCGCGACAGCTCGTCGAGGTTGTAGGTGTTGCGAATGAACTCGCCCACCCGGCCGGCGTGCTCGCCGCATCGTCTCTCGACGTAGCTCGAAACCTGGCCGGGATCGAACTCCTGCAGGTGAAGGATCGAGAAGTTACGGCGGGTGGCGATCTCGCGGTACAGCGTCGTCACGTCCGGGGTCATGGTCGCCGTGCGGCCGCCGCTCAGGAGGCGATGGACTTCCGCGGCGTCCGTGAAGTAATGCGTCCGGCACGACAGGATGATCTTGGCGCGTCCGAACGCCTGCTGGTTCAGCTCGCGGAAGTTGCGAAGCGTTACCTGGTAGTTGCCGCGGGTTGCCATCTCGTCGAAGCCGTCGATGATGAGCAGCAACTGGCCCTCGCGGGAGACGTACTCGAACGCCGCGAACTTTGCCGCGCGGATGCTGTGCCGGTCGAGGAGATCGAGGATGACCTGGCGGAAGGAGATGGCCTGCGTGTAGTCGCGAAGGTCGACGAAGAGCGGCACCCGGCCGCGCGGGTCTCCCTGCATCAACGCCGCTTCGTATCGCCGGGCCACCTGCAGCGCGAAATGACGCAGCAGAGTGGTCTTGCCGGTGCCGTAATCGCCGAGCAGGGTCAGTTGGTTGCTCTCGGGATCCGCGAGCCATTGCTCGAAATACGCGAGCGCCGGTTCGGGAACGAGGACCTGATCCAGGAGGATGCTGGGCTCGACGAAGTAACGCAGTGACGGCTCATCTTCGAGGCTGCCGATCAGCGAATGGACGTAGCCCCGGAAATCGATGACTTTCCGTTCGAGCTCGGAAATGGTGAGCATCTCGATGTCTTCATTGCGACTCTGGGCCTTGATTTCCTTGGTGAAGCCGACGCTTGCGACGATCAGACCGCGAATGCGCGGCGAGAGCTCGCGTCTCGCCCCGACCAGCCGCCCTCGGAACGCGTCGTACTGCTGCGCGTTCACCGGTGCTGCCTGATCTTTACACTCGACAATGTAGTGGCGCGCGAGCACGTCGCCGTCGTCCTCGATGACGAGATCGACCTGCCGCCCGGAGACGAGCGCGTCGTAATCGACTTTGTATCCGAGAAGGGAGAAGAGGTGCCCGACACGCCGCTCGAAGGTTCGTCCCTGTTCGACAGTGTTCACGGATGACCTCCTTCTGAAGGAGTGTGAGCGGGGAGGGAATCCCTACCGAGGGCGTGGGGAGGATGGAGCACGCCTCCGGCCAGAATCGCGGGACGGTTGGTGGCGGCCGTCAGGTCCCAGTCGCTCCCGCCGTCCGCGTCGCCCGCCGCGCGCGAGCCGCCGAGGGCCACGGCCAGCGCTCCCGGAAGGGTCGCCGGGACGTCGGCGAGCTCGCGCACGAAGATCTCCATGCCGCGCCTAATCCCAATGGGGACACATGACAGCGGCAAAAGGTCAGTTGGAGTGCTGAACGATGGCAAGTGACAGCGGCAAAAGGTCACTTCATTCACGGAGGCTGAAACGGCGGCGAGGAAAGACGTACGGGTGA
>Ga0157377_10000919_pt1 | contig 12289 bp, 9 predicted proteins | sample M55metaG_FD_121116 | JGI IMG/M metagenome (GOLD analysis project Ga0157377, IMG submission 121116) | Miscanthus rhizosphere microbial communities from Kellogg Biological Station, Michigan, USA - M5-5 metaG | ecosystem: Host-associated > Plants > Roots > Rhizosphere > Soil | place: USA: Michigan...
AGAATTAACGGTAACACCGACAGGACAGATATCAACTTCCTTAAGTGGCGATATGATTTTTGATGTCAATAAAAAAGAGGCGGCAAAATTAATAGATAACCTCTCAAAATCCAGGAAAGACATTGAGAAGCATCTTGGTGAAGTTAAAATTAAAGCCAAAGAAATTTCAGGATTCATTCCTCCTGTCAGTCCGGAGGAAGAGCCCCTGATAAATGGAAGGTATCAGAGAGAAGGATATTCAGTAGGAAAATACGCTATTATGGGCGAGGGAGAATATGCAATTCCAATTCTCCTCTTTGTACCAAATGATAATGGCGTGAAGCATCGGGCATTGGTCTATATTCATCCAAAGGGTAAAATCGCGGATGCAAAGGCGGGAGGGGAGATAGAGAAACTGGTAAAAATGGGATATGTTGTGGCAGCCGCTGATATTTTGGGAATTGGCGAAACAAGAAACACGGTGACAAACAAAGAGGGAACAGCCGATGCTGGTAATACAGCGGTTCTGATTGGCAGAAGTGTGGTTGGAATACAGGCAGGAGATATCATAAGAGTAGTGAATTATTTAGTTCGTCGGGAAGATGTAGACTCAACTAAAGTAGGAGCGATCGGTTTTGAGGAGATGTGTATCCCTCTTTTACATGCGGCGGCATTCGATCATTCCATAAATAACATTACGCTTATAGGTTCTCCTATCTCTTATCGTTCGATAGTCATGAACCGGTTCTATCAAATCGGGTTGACGCCCACCGGAAACACAGGCCCCGGTCTTCCTTACTTCATTGATTTCAGTTCAACAATCGCCGGAGTATTAACCGCATATGATTTACCGGATTTAGTCGGTTGTATTGCGCCCAGGAAAGTCGTATTGGCCGTATTAAAAGATCAAATGCTCGAGCCGGCATCTGAAGCGCTGACCAATCAGGAGCTGGAGTTCCCACGCTCCGCGTATTTGTTTAAAAAAGCACCTGCCAATATAAAAGTTGTTTCTTCGTATGAGAGCCTGGCAACCCTTGTTGACTGGTGTTTTATTCCTTAATTGGGAAAAGCTAAATAATAATCTAATGAAGAAGATTTTTATGCTAATGCCGTTTTTCTTCATTTTAGAAAACACACGGACAGATAAGACATATCACTCTGATTTTCCTAAAACTGAAAACCCTATTTCGGAAGGCGACCATTGGATAAACGGGGGAAGTGCAGGCCTTGATTGGGGCAACGTTTTAACAACTCCAGGAAAAGTTTTTGGTGATCAAACTCCCGACTCTCCTCCTTACAAAGATCCGACAGCCATACTTACCGGAAATTGGGGGGCCGACCAGGCAGCAGAAGCGACTGTCTATAGCATAAGTCCCAATTCAAATTATTACCAGGAAGTTGAAATACGTCTTCGCTCTTCTATATCTGCCCACAGGATTACCGGCTACGAAATATTCAGCCGATGCTTAAAAACGGAACAAGCTTATATTTCGATTGTCAGATGGAATGGCCCCTTAGGCGATTTTACTGAATTAACACATTTAAACGGATCACAGTATGGAGTTAAGACAGGAGACGTTTTGAAAGCAACTATAATAGGAAACGTCATTACCGGTTATATCAACGGTGTAAAAGTCACGCAAACAACGGATGGCACATATAAAACGGGAAATCCGGGAGTTGGTTTCAATTTCGGTGTTGGAAATACAAACGCCGATTTTGGGTTTACCAATTTTTCAGCTTCATCATTGTAAGTATCTACACCCATGAAATAAACATCCTCTGCAAGCGAATGTTGTGGAGAGAATGTTAAACACAACTTTAAATAAGACTAATTTTTGCTCTCTTATTTCAAGAGTTTTCTAAATAGTTAGATCCGGCAATAGAAACATTCTTCATCTTATTTATTAAAATCAGCCCGGTATCGCCTCATCAACTCCTCAGTATCGTTTTTAATTATATAAAGTTTTCCCCTTAGCATTTTCACCTCTCCGGCTTTTAAGCCTCCGATGCGGGGATCGCTGTGAAGGCAAACAAACACTCCCTGGAACAATTCCTGGTAATCGCTCCAGGCTGTTGCCATCAGATACTTGCCGTCGTCCGAAAAGCAACCGATAAGCCCGTTCACTGGCCGACTGGCACTAATAGGCCTCGGGTTTACGTTCTTGAGGTCGATGCCTGGTGGCACATATACCTGCCCGCCTTTATACAATGCGTCTTCAGTGCGGTTGGTTTTATCCAATGTCGTCATCCCCTGGGATGTAAATATAAAGCTGCGTGAAATGTAATTATCCTGATTTCTTCCTGTAAAACGATCCACGCGAATGCATGGCTGAAACCAATCTATATCCACGGCTTCACTTCCGTTATTTTTGAATGTTAGCTGAAATGCAACCTCATCTTTTCCCGCAGTGATATTATGGATCACTTCTACTGAAGGGTGCACGATGGTTTTCAGTTGAATATTTTTCTGGTCTGTCGAATCGGAGATTAACTCTGTTGTATGAGGAATGGTTGTTTCCTCCCATTTGCGATTTGTGGAGCCGGTCCTGCAAAAAGCTTCTATATAGAGAATCTCTATTTCCTTTCCGTATACCCGGTCGCCTGAGATGGCAAGCATGTTATTTTTCCATTGAATGTGCAACTCATCATCTTTATAGTTGCTGGCGAGATTTGCAACCATGAAAAGCGCTGCGATAGAAAAGAGTAATGAAATTTTCATTGCTGAATGAACAGGAAATAGTTATTGTTTTTTTAAGTTCATGCACATCATAGACTATTGACATTGATCGCAATGTTTACAGAAAGAAAGACTTAGAATCTTTTTCTTTCACGGCAATGCAAAAGCAATATAATAATCTCCTGCCTTAGTAAGTTGGCGCCCTCCGCCACCCGCTGCAATTACCACGAACTGTTTTCCGTCTACTTCATAAGTGGCAGGAGTAGCATATCCACCAGCGGGCAATTGGTATTCCCAAAGAACTTTTCCGGTATTTTTATCAAAGGCCCTGAATTTTTCGTCTTGTGATGCACCGATAAAAATCAAGCCACCTGCAGTTACAATACCGCCCCCGAATAACTGTGTGCCCGTGTTGGGATGCCCTTGCGCGGCGAGCGCAGGATATTCTCCCAATGGAATTTTCCAAACTAATTCTCCCGAATTCAGGTCAACAGCATTCAATGTGCCCCACGGCGGTTTCACCCCGGGGTATCCATCCTGATCCTCTAAATGTATATAATCTTTCAGATTGTATCTCTTGGCGGTTTGTTTTTTCGTCGTATCAATCGTCTTAACCTGGTAAAGTTTCTTGTCTTCCCTGTTGAATAAGTAGGCAATGATCGCTTCTTTATCTTCCGCTGGTAAGGTATAGAATGAAGGCATCAAGCCCCTTGCTTTTTGCAACAATGTGCTTACATCATCAGGCTTTAGCTTAGTTGCAATATTTAAAAGCGGCGGAAAAGATTTATTGCCACCCTTATCAGCTCCATGACAAACCGCGCAATTCCTTTGATAAAATATCTCTCCCGCCTTAATCATGGTCATTCCTGACAATTCTTCCCGGTTGTCCTTCTTTTCTTTCAATTCAACTATGTTGGGAATGTCGTTGATACCAACATACATTACGCCTGTTTCCATATCGACGCATGCGCCGCTCCACTCCGCGCCGCCTCTTATTCCAGGCAATATAACTATCCCCGTCAGTGAGGGAGGGAGGTAGATACTTCCCCAGCTAAATTTTTTTGCCGCTTTCAGCGCAAAATCATGAGCTTCCGGCGAGATATCAGTGATCATACTTTCATCAAAACTTTGCCTGCACAGTGGCAACGGCTTAACAGGAAAAGGTTGAGTAGGCCAGCTTTGTTCACCGGGCACTGTAGTAACCGGTACCGGTCTTTCTTCAATGGGAAAAATCGGCTTACCGGTTTCTCTTTCCAACACGAAAATTAATCCCTGTTTAGTTGTTTGGGCTACCGCATCAATGTCTCTGCCATCCTTTTTTACCGTTACTAAATTTGGGGGACATGGGATGTCATAATCCCATAGATCATGATGCAATACCTGGTAGTGCCATTTAAGTTTTCCGGTAGCTGCATCCAAAGCAAGTATCGAATTACCAAATAGATTTTGTCCAATGCGCTCTCCGCCATGAAAATCATTAGAAGGTGAACCTGTACCGGCGAACACAATTCCTCTTTTTGAATCGATGCTTAATCCTCCCCATGCATTACAGCCTCCCACCTTTTCATTGCCTTCTTTGGGCCAGGTATCATATCCAAATTCGCCCGGCTGAGGAATGGTATGAAAGATCCATTTCCTTTTTCCCGTCCGCACATCGTAAGCCCTTATATGTCCGGGGGAACTTTCATAATCTTCCCCTACAGCGGAACCTGTTATAATTAAATCTTTATAAATTATTGCCGGAGAACTGTTTTGCACATCTTCATGACGTTCTTTTCCATCGTCGCGTAAATCCTTATTGAGATCTACATACCCGCTGTCGCCGAAGTTCATTATCTGCTTCCCTGTATTAGCATCTAATGCGATCATTTTATTGTAAACAAAGAGAAAGATCCTTTTTTCATCATTGTTTTCCCAATAGGTCAATCCCCGGGCGACTCCTCCATCCGTGCTGCTTTTTTCGAATGGATCAAACAGCCACAATTGCTTCCCGGATTTTGCATCCAGCGCAAAGGTTTTAAGCTTCGGAGAAACGCCATATAAAATACCATTGATGATAAGAGGATTGCATTCCAGGTTAAAGGATGCAGCCGAATCACCAGTCCGATAAGTCCAGGCGACCTTTAGTTGCCTTACATTTCCTGTATCAATCTGGTCAAGGTTTGAATAAGCATTACTGCCCTCATCTCCACGATATATAGTCCAATCTTTTTGTGCTTTGCTTTTTTCCTGCTGGCAGCCTATGAAAAAGCAGGAAAGAATAATAATATGCGTGAAAGCAATCCAAAGTTTTAGGGTTATGCGATTCATTATAACTGATTATAGATGAGAGATTATTTCAAAACTGTTTTGATTGCTTTGAGCAATACCTTTTCCACTTCGGGTGCCACTCCGGAATTAAGATCACTCGTTTCATATCCTCCCTGCGAATACGCGATGGCGGTACCGATATACCCGGGACCTAGTTCTTCGTAAGCTGCAGTACAAACTTCTTCCCCGGGTTTCATTTTTTGAGCGGCCAATTGATATTCCACAAATAGTTCTCCCGGTAAATTCAACAGCCACAGTTTTCCTAAGCGTAAAGACGACACGTTTATTTTTACTCCTTCCTTCGACCGCTGGTACCAGGCAAGCTTTTCTGCTGCTGATATTTTTTGTTGCCACGAAGATTTTGCGTTAGATAAAGTGTCTCTTAAATTTTTTTCAACGATATTTTTTCCGAGTGGAAGTGTTACAGAGGTACTTTTCCATGCAATCATTTTCGGAGTCGCGGTTTTTTGAGTTTGCTCCCATGCGTGCTGCATAGCTGATTCCGCTCTTTTTGCCAAAATCTGCCTCGAAGCTTCAGTACCCTCATTGTATTTACCTGTCGTAATATTGCCACCGGCACCATTAAAATGAATATGGGGCAACCCATTGAGCGACTTTTCCCTGTTGTTGCGGGCTATCCCAATAAACTCACAGGTTACATCTCCCTGCCCATAATAACTTTGAGGATGCGTGGCATAATATGTAATCACAGCTATGGGTTTTTCATTATTCCATAAACTTACACATTTTAGCCAGGGATCAACGAGTCCTTCGGGTGCTGCCACAGTGGCTGAATCATTCCTGCTACTCCAGCGGATCATTTCAACTTTGCCGCTCTTGCCCAATATCCTCCGGTTGGACGCTACCTTTTCAACTTTAGCCTGGCCGAATCCAATATGCGTAACTTCCTGTGGATTCATTGAAGCGGTAGCCACAGCATCCGCTACATTTTGTATTGCTTTATAGAGAAATGTATCATCAAATTGCGTGGGTTCTATCTTGTACTCGTTCACAATTTTTTCCATGGTAAAATCGCAGACCACGCCATCATGCTGATGCAATGCATGTACTGACACACGGTCTATGGTAGTGTGTGCAGCTTCGGCAAGTTTTTTTCTCCATACATCATCACCCTCATTTGAAATTCCTATCCAATCCACGGCACACAGCACTACGGGTTTCTGATCGTCTATAAAGATCACCATTCCTCTTGCTGATAGCGGATCGCGTATTGATCGTGTCATGGCATAGGCCACCGGGCTTCCGATAGGAGGCGTAACATCTGCTTCAAATACACCTACTCTTAAATGCGCAGCATTCTGAGCTGCCAAAGCGTTACAAAAAATCAGGCAAATGCCAATTCCAACCAATGACAGGATGCTTTTGATACGGGCGGTCACATTAATATACTTGTACATCTTTCACTTTTTAGAAGGTGCAATAATCAATACCTGGCAGCGGGCAAGAGGCATGATAAAATCAACCAAACTTGTTTTATCATAAATCTTGTCGGAGAACTCAATCTATGAACTTTGGTTCTAAAACTCAAAACCCTCATCAGGTACGAAGTTTATTGAGCGTATAACAAATGAGCTTGTTTGACAATGGCTGGCCTTTCGCACTTTTAATGTCTCCCAGGTTCACCTCGTAAATAAAACCTGGTCTGAGGTCGCCTATGGTTAATGAAACCTTCTTTCCATCCTGAGAAGGCTTACTACTGATTATAGTTACATCCTGGGCGTCAATTTGAGTAGCGATGTCTATTCCTTCTTCGGGGTCTTTTTTCTTATATTCATAGCGATAGCGCCGGATCTTGTAATTAGTCGGGTTTGCAGCTGTTGCCGCATCTATAGGCTGGGTGAATATGAAGTCAAAGCCTTTACTTGTCAAACTCATTGTGTACACGTCGATAGGGGCATCGCCGGTAAATACAATTCTTTGTATTCCTGGTTTCCCTTCTACCCAGCCACTGAAACTAATTTGTCCTACCCACAAACTGCCATCCGGTCCAAATGATAGCCGGTTGTTGCCTATCCGAAGTCCATGTCCATCAATAAAGGGGATGCAGGCTCCCTGGAACTCCCCACCCACTTTTTCAAGCATGACTCGCAAAATCCGGTCACGATTTATTTCTCCTATAAACAACTGACCCGAAAACGGACCAAACTTCCCATTAGTCATATCCGCAAGAGGCTGGGTTGGAGAATTTGCCATTATCCCCTGTGGAAAGAGCACAGCTGCGCGGGTTCTCATTTTGTCCAGTTCCGCTATTGGCGCATTGAACGGATCCCTGTTTTTCCATTCCTTTTTCCAAACGAGGCTGGCAGGATGTCCATAAAAATTATCTTTCCGAACATGGTATAGCGAACTGGTCGGCACCCAATCACTTTGATTATCGGTCACAAAAAGGTTTCCGTTCAAGTCAAAGCCTATTCCGTTCGGTGAGCGAAACCCTGATGCAAATGGGTGCAACTTCCCATCAGGAGTAAGTTGCATTACCCATCCCCGGTAAGGTACAACCGAAAACATTTCATGGTGCCCGTCTACTCCGTCACGACCCCTTGTATTAAGCTCTCCTCTGACAATCGTTCTTACACCCCCTCCGGATGAAGCCGTGTTTAGTGCAAAAAACAAGTTGCCGCTTTTGTCTTTTACCGGGCCATAATTAAATTCATGATAATTACCCGAAACGCCAAAATCACTCGTCGCATTTTCATACAGATCAGCATGACCGTCTCCGTCCGTGTCTTTTATTCGCATTAAATTAGTAAGCTGCATTACCAAGACTTCGGAATTACTTATCGCCAGTATTCCCAGTGGAAGTAACAGTCCTTCGGCGAACAGTTTCCATTCTTTGGTTTGCAAATTGTAAATCATTACTTCACCCCGCACAAAGCAGGCTACCATGCGGCCATCGGGAAGAAAATCGATTCCACCTGTCTGGCCCGAAAGACCTTTAGGCATTTCTATCGTCTCAACACGATATGATTCTTTGAACTTACCCTGGCCAGACGCTGTGAAATACGAAAGTGATATCACGAATAGTAAAATGCTGACGTTGCTGTATGGTTTAAAACATTTCATTCCGTCTTTTTTTTGTATGCCAGGTAATAGCTCGTCATTGTAATCGTGAATGCTTTGGCCTCAGCAGGAGAAAGCTCCAACTTTTTATTTTTGTATCGGCCGGCCGAGAATTCGTATTCGATTGCATTATCCCCGAGGTTAGCAAAAAACCACAACTTCCGGTCGGCATGAGGAACCCGGAAATCACGGATCAATCCTAAACCATCTGCTTTCGGCCGGATCAATTCATATACGTCAATGCCATTGAGCGTGTAATGAAACTCCGGATATCGATCAACCAGGCGGTATCCCTTATATTTAAAATTTGGGATTGCAGCATTTTCTCCTACTCGTAACGGATATTCTGAATTGTCCCGGTAAAAAATATCCCCGAGGATTTTAGCAGAGGCATCAAAATGTCCTTTCCACAAGTCAGACATATCCAGGAATTCGCCTTTCCATGCAAACCGTAACCGGCAAGCGCCGGCATCCCAGGCATAAGACAGATCTTGCGGAAGGTGTACTGCAATGGCATCGGGATTTGCACCTTCAATAAAAACGTTATAGAAATAGGGAGGTATTAAAGGATAAGGGTGCGGACTCGCACTTACCGCATGTTCTGCATGCACAATTTCTTTACCGCCGGTCGAGTCATCATGTCTCCGGGATTCCGGAATATTCAGATCATTATTTATTTCCGGAAGATTCTCATCTGTTGTTACGTACATGGCGCCATACATTACATATCCATGCCCGGGATAAGTACAGACATATGGATAAACGCCGGATTGCGCAGGTGCAGTAAACGAAACAGATTTCGTCTGACCGGGGGAAACGACAGGTATTGACCACAGGACATCATCAGTCACCGGAATGTAGTCCATTTGCGGTCCCTTTTCTGCCAGTTTCAGCGCAGTGTCGACAACATTCAACCGGGAACCAGGTTTAGTTATAAGAAGATTGTGACTCATGTCACTTACATTGGTCAATGTTAATGTGACATTCGATCCGGGCTTTACTTTGAAGCGGACTACGTCGAATTGCAAATCGATCATGGCTTTTAAATTGATCGTGGCAGGTGCGATTCCGGACGACTGCGGGTTTTTGCACATGGAAAACGGCAAGATCAGTAACCACACGAACAAATTTCTGAGACAATTAGGTTGAATAATGATCGCTGTTTGCGGCATGTGATTCTTTATTGAAATTCTCTTATGTTGGGATGCCTTTTTCCCTGAATAATTTTGCCCAGGTCCTGCGGTAATTTCCTCCAAATATTTTCATGCGGTCAGAATGGGAAACAGATGCATCCAGCACTTTGGAAAGTTCAGTGGCATAAGAGCGACTTGGGCCATGACATCCCCATACAATGCGATCGGCTCCCAATTCGTTCACTGCGTAATCTACCGAACCTGAATGAGGATAACTTCCTGCGAATTCGAAAAGCACATTTTCGTAAGGCCGAATAGCCCTCGCACCAAGTTCCCAATCACCCCCGGAGTGACCACAGATCATCGGGACATTTGGAAATCGTTTTGCAAGTACAGCCACATCCATTGGAGTCGCTTCGCCCGGAGACCTGCCACCGCCCGGAGAACGGGGAGTGCCCCCGACCTTTAGCCAGCTGTGAATATAAATGGGTGCGCCAAGCTCCGCCGCTAAGCGAACGATTGGGTCGCTGTTTGGATGGCTACAAGTAATGCCATCTTTTTGCAGAAGATATTTGATACCAATGCATGGACCATTACGAATCCATTTTTCCATTTTAGCGCAGCTCTCGTTAGGAAACCCGGGATCAATACGAATGATCCCTAATATCTTGTTTTTATTCTTTTCCAGTATTTCACGTTCTTCATTATCGATCGGAGAGGGAACTAATGCATCTTCTTCAATACTGCCTATGTCCAGGGAGATCACCTTTTCAATACCCATGCGTTCTACATAGAACATCATTTCCTTGTGTTGTTTTAGCCCCCCTGCAAATCCATGATAATGGTCACTCCAGATGCGCAGATCTTTTAATTGTTGTTGATCAGGAATCCCATAATAAGCAGGATTCAGCGCAAATTCTGTTGAATTCATACATACTTATTTTATCAGTCCTCCTATTCTAATCCCGCTACTCAATCAAACATGCTTAATAAACCGACCCGCATTAACATTCATAACTGCTTTCATTTGTTCCAAAGTGAGCGGCGATTCAAAGAGTTTGATGACTGCAGTTTCAACAGGGAACAAAGGTGCGTGCGATCCAAAAAGAAGACGTTCAACGGGAACCGGTGCTTCAGGTCCGGACCAACGATTCCCCTCTATCATGCGGCCCAGCGCCCCGGTACTTTCCAGCCATGAAATATCCAACACAATGCTCGTCTCCGAGATAAGTTTTTTTAATAGCTCGTTGCTCACTCGTTCATTCCAGCAAAGTAGCTGCACTTTCGCCTTTGGAATATTCTTCATGATTTCGACAAGTGGATCAAAGCTAAGTTCTCTTGTAAGGACGATCGGATGATGCACCCGCGAATCCTCCATGTCGCCGACGATCTGGATTATTAATCCACGCTCCGAAGCCTTGCTAATCAGTCGGGGAATCTCAGGATGGTTCAGGTCAAACGTCTGATAGGTCGGATAAAGCCGGATGCCCGGCATTCGGTAGACTTCATGGCAACGCCGCAAATCCTCTTCCCAGTCTGGCCAGGCCGGATTGACTGTGCCGAAAGGAACTAACATTCCTCCTCCATTTACCCGGCACTCTTCCGCCAGGCGGGCATTCACATCATTAATGCTTTTCGAAAATAGCGCCTCAAAATTTCCTGCCCATGCTTTTGTAATGCGGTGTTTGCGCAACTTGGCGACCAATGACCTGGTTTCCCCGTATTTCATCCGGCGGAAAGGCCATTTAAATAAATTTACATTCGTGTCAATAATGCCTGGATTTGAACCAGTAAAATCGTTATTGTCATGAGTCGTATTTCCTAATGCCGGGAGAGTGGCCGCGATTCCCGCAGCGAGCGAACCTCCAGACATTGCAGAGATAAATCCACGCCTGCTAAAGTTCTTTGGTTTTGACATGAGGTTATTTATCTGATTAATTATATTCCGTGTACTAGTCTTTGCCAGCTACCAAAGCTATTCATTTTAGTACCAGGTTCATTTTTTTACGATCGACAATGCAGGAATGTAACAAATTTTATCTGGCGATCACCATGCTTCTACATACAACTGTAGGCAGTCCGTTGCTTCAAGCTTCCTGGGGTTGGTCGGTGTGCAATGATCTTCTTTTGCCTTTCTTGCCAACGGTTCAAGTTCCTTCATTGTTAATCCAAGTTCCCGAAGCCGAACAGGCAATCCTAATTCTTCATTCAACCGGGCAAACCTGTCCGGTAACATGGAAGCTTTTTTTATTTTTAGCTTGTTAGCAATAACCTGCATTTTTTCTTTGCAGTAATCAAAATTAAACCGCAGTACTACCGGGAGAAAAATTGCATTGAGTGTGCCATGATGCAGCCGCTTATCCGTAAGTGCACCTAACGGATGGCTCAGGCTGTGAACGGCACCCAGTCCCTTTTGAAAGGAAAGTCCTCCTTGCAAAGAACACAACATCATTTCTGTCCTTGCCTGCCGGTCGGTTCCATTGCAGGTTGCCTTGATAAGATTATTAAAACCGCGTTCCAGTCCGTCCAGGGCAATGGCATCGGCAATAGGATTAAACCGTGAGCTGCAAAAAGTTTCAACACAGTGTGAGATGGCATCCATACCTGTACCGGCAGTTAACAATGGTGGCAAGTCAATTGTTAGTTCTGCGTCACAAATTGTTGCTGTTGGCAATAAATGGTTACTAAGAAAACCTAACTTGCCTGCACCCTCCACAGTCACCAGCGCTGCCTTTCCCACCTCGCTTCCGCTTCCCGATGTTGTAGGGATGGCAATTAGAGGAGGCATGTTCCCAGTAATCCTTGATCTGCCGTTGCGAAGAATAGCATATTGTTCCAATGGTGGTGGATGATTGACAAGGATAGCGACACATTTAGCGAGGTCAATAGGAGATCCTCCACCCGCCGCAACAATACCGTCGCACCCCGATTCCCGGTAGAGTTCAACGGCCTGCAATACCATTGATTCAGTGGGATTAGTTTCTACAGCATCAAATACAACAGGATTTTTTATTACTAATTTTTCGAGAATACCCACCTTAACCAATCCTCTATCTGTAATTACCAGCGGACGCGAAACCTGATATTTCTTTAATAATTCCGGGAG
>Ga0157377_10000923_pt1 | contig 12279 bp, 13 predicted proteins | sample M55metaG_FD_121116 | JGI IMG/M metagenome (GOLD analysis project Ga0157377, IMG submission 121116) | Miscanthus rhizosphere microbial communities from Kellogg Biological Station, Michigan, USA - M5-5 metaG | ecosystem: Host-associated > Plants > Roots > Rhizosphere > Soil | place: USA: Michigan...
GACGAGCTGCCGTCTGGCTACCACCCCGTACTGCCGGCCGGCCAGCTCGGCCAGGGCCGCGTCAGGGGGTCTGTGCGGTTCACAGCGGTATAGGGGGTCAACTGCACACACCCTCCGAGAGTGGCGCGGAAACTGTTGCGCGAGACCCCTGGTCTGCGAAGGAAGGGTGCGCCTGGTCCAGGTACCAGCCGAAGCTTCGGTCGATGATGCGCTGGTTGGACATCGCCCGCAGCAAGACGGTCAGGACGCGGGGCGGGAGGGCTGGGATCAGGCGCTGGAGCTGCAGCGCGCGGCGAAACGCGCGCTCGTGGCGCGCGGAGAACGCCGCGTAGCGCTCGAGCGCCCGCTCGCGCGACTGGGCGCCCGCCAGCACATCGCGCAGCTCGCGCCCGCACGCGATCCCGAAGTAGAACGCCGTCCGGATGCCCTCCCCGGACAGCGGGAAGCAGTGGCCGGCGCTGTCGCCGACGAAGAAGACGCCGTCCTCGGTCGCGTCGCGGAGCCGGTGCGGGAACCAGTTGCCCTGGTAGCGCACGGGCGGGTAGTCGAGCCGCTCGGCCAGCGCGACGGTCGGCTCCTTGACGTGGTCGCGCGGCTCGTATGAGCCCGCGCCCACCCGCTGCTCGCCGGCGGCGGGCACGCGCCACAGATAGCCGCTGGGGACGAGCGAGCGCTCGATCCACACGTCGAGGTCCTCGCCGCCCGGGCCGTGCGGGTGCACCTCGAGGCCGCGCGACAGCGGCGCGTCCGGCGGCTGGTAGCCGGACCTGGCGAGCACCCGCCGCCAGCCGAGAGCGTCCACGACCACGCCGCCCGAGACGACCCCGCGGTCGGTGACGACAGCAAGGTCGGACCCACGCTCCTTCGTCGCGCCGTGCTCCCGTCCGACGACCTTCGCGGTCTCGAACCGCGCATCCCCGCACTGCTCCCACAGCAACCGACACAGCATCCGGTAGTCGAACGACGACCACGACCACGGCAGGCGGTACCGGTAGGACCCGAACGGGGTGGAGAAGCGCATGCACGGGATCTCCTGGCGGATCGCCGCCGCGACGCCCATCGCCTCCAGCCACACGGTCGGCGCCGCGCAGGCCGAGGTGGCGCGCTCGCCGATCTCGTAGCGGTCCAGGACCACGACCGAAGCCCCGGACGAAGCGAGCTCGCGCGCCACCGAGAGCCCCGCGAACGACGCGCCGCACACGAGCACGTCGGCGCGCACGCCGTCCAGCGACGTGCGCTCCGCGCCGCGCTTGGTTGCCCGGACCGTCATCGACCCCGCAGGGTAAGGGCCACGGCCTGGCTGAGCTCGACCGCGTTGAGCTCCGTGCGCCGCCCGAGCACGTCGTAGCCGACGCGCTCGATCCGCTCCAGCACGCGCACGTAGACGGCGCGGGCCAGGCGGATGGCCGGCCGCACGCGGCCGTTGGTGGCGGCCACCGCCGGCTCCGTGGCCGCGAACAGGTTGCGGGCGCGGTCCACCTCGCCCGCCACCAGCGAGCGTAGTCGCGGCGAGGCCGAGCGGCGCGCGAGCTCGGGCTCTCCCGCCGCGGGCAGGTACACGCGGTCCAGCACCCAGTCCTCGCGCACGTCGCGGATGAAGTTCGTGAGCTGGAACGCCTTGCCCAGCGCGCCGAAGGCGTCGCGGTCGGCCGGCGGCGCGCCCAGCAGCGGGGCCATGATCCGGCCCACCGACCCCGCCGAGCCGTCCATGTAGCGGTCGAGCTCGTCCGCGGTGGCGATCCGCACCCGGCCGCAGTCGACCCGCATCGAGCGCATGTAGACCCGCAGCTCGTCCAGCGGCAGGTCGTGGCGCGAGCCCGCGTCGACCAGCGCCGCGATCACCGGGTGGTCCGAGCTCCCGCGCTCCAGGCCGGTCGCCAGCGCGCCCTCCCACGCGTCCAGCGCCGCCAGGCGGGCCGCGGGATCGCTCGGCCGCCGCGGCCCGTCGACCAGCTCGTCGGCGCCACGGACGAACCCGTAGAGCGCGTGCACGGCCGGGCGCACGTCGGAGGGCAGCCGGCGCGTGGCCCAGTAGTACGTCGGGTCGTGGCGGCGGTGGATGCGCCGGCACAGCTCGTAGGACCCGTTGAGGTCCGTGGGTAGGGTCGTCATCGAGGGCCTAAGCATCGCGATGGGATCGATACTCGACAAGCGGTTGGTGTGGATCACCGGCAAGGGCGGCGTCGGCAAGAGCACCGTGGCCGCCGCGCTGGGCATGGCCGGCGCCCGCCGGGGCAAGCGCACGATCGTGTGCGAGGTCGGCGCGCAGGAGCGGCTCTCGCGCCTGTTCCGCCGCCAAGGCGTGGCCGGCGACGAGACCCTGCTGACCGACGAGCTGTGGGCGACCTCGATCGATCCCCAGGCGGCGCTGCGCGAATGGCTCGGCACCCAGGTGGGCGGCACGCTGGCCCGGGCGCTGAACTCGGCCAGCGCGTTCCAGTACTTCGTGGCCGCCGCGCCCGGGGCCAAGGAGCTCGTCACCGTGACCAAGGTGTGGGAGCTCGGGCAGAGCAGCCGCTGGAAGCGCAGCGCCCGCGGGTACGACCTCGTCGTGGTCGACGCCCCCGCCTCCGGACACGGCGTGAGCATGCTGCGCACGCCCAAGACGTTCGCCGACCTCGCCCGTATCGGCCCCATCCACAAGCAGGCCGACCTGGTGTGGAAGTCGCTGCGCGACCGCCGCAACACCGGCTACGTCGCCGTGGCCCTCCCCGAGGAGATGCCGGTGACCGAGACGCTCGAGCTCGACCGCACGCTGGCCGACCAGGTCGGGCGGCGCCTCGACGTCGTGGTCGTCAACGGCGTCTACCCGCGCCGGTTCAACGGCGCCGAGCTCGACAGCATCCGGGCCAGCGCCGGCAACGGTCGCTCGCGGGCGACGATTGGCGCGCTGCGCGCGGCCGGCGTCGAGGCCGAGCGCCACCGGACCCAGCAGAGCGAGGTCGGCCGCCTGCGCCGGCGCCTGCGCGGCAGCGGCGACGCCACCGTGGTGACCCTCCCGTACCTGTTCGAGCCCGAGATCGAGCTCGAGGGCGTCGACCGGCTCGGGCGCGAGCTGGAGCGCAAGCTGTGAGGGCGGTCGCCACCTCGCAGCCCACGGCCACCGACGCCGGCATGCGGGCGCTGGAGACCGGCGGCAACGCCGCCGACGCCGCGCTGGCCGCGGCCGCCGTGCTGTGCGTGACCGAGCCGATGATGACCGGCCCCGGCGGCGACGCGTTCGCCATCGTGTGGACGCCGGACGGGCGTGCCGAGGGCCTGGACGCCTCCGGTCCCGCCCCGGCCGGCGCGCCGGCCGACGCGGCGCTCGCGATCGACGGGCCGACCGCGGTCACCGTGCCCGGCGCGGTCGCCGGCTGGGCGGCGCTGGCCGAGCGCCACGGCCGCCTCGGCCTGGACCGCGCGCTCCGCGACGCCATCGACCTCGCCGAGGACGGCTTCGCGGTGCAGCCCCACTGCGCGAGCTACTGGCAGCAGGCCCCCAAGCTCCCCGACGGCTACGCGCCCGCGCCGCAGGCCGGCGACTGGGTGCGCCTGCCCGCGCTCGGGCAGAGCCTGCGCGCCGTCGCCGAGCAGGGCCCGGACGCGTTCTACCGCGGCGCGATCGCGCGGGCGATCGCCGCCGCCTCGTGGCTCGAGGAGGACGACCTCGCCGGCTACGCGCCGCGCTGGGTCGAGCCCCTGCGCGGCACCTACCGCAACGTCGAGATCCTCGAGCTGCCGCCGCCGACCCAGGGGATCGCCGCGCTGGAGGGGCTCGCGCTGCTCGAGGGCTTCGAGCCCACACTGGCCGCCCAGGTCGCGTGCGTGCGGCTGGCGCTGGCGGACGCGTTCGAGCGCGTGCGCGACGGGGCCGAGGTGCGCGACCTGCTCGACCCCGCCTTCCTCGAGCGGCGCCGCGACGCGGTGACGCCCGTACTCACCGAGCCTCAGGGCAGCACCGTCTACCTGTGCGCGCTGGACGACGACGGCATGGCGGTCTCGTTCATCCAGAGCCTGTTCGAGAGCTTCGGCGCCGGTCTGGAGGCGCCCGGCACCGGCGTCGTCCTGCACAACCGCGGCGCCGGCTTCGCCGTCGGCGGCAAGGTCGAGCCCGGCCGCCGCCCGTACCACACGATCATCCCCGGGCTGCTCCTGACCGCCGAGGGCGCGCTGCTCGGCCCGTTCGGCGTCATGGGCGGGTTCTTCCAGGCTCAGGGCCACCTGCAGCTGGTCAGCGCCCTGGTCGACGGCGGCCTCGACCCGCAGGCCGCGCTGGAGCGCCCGCGCTTCCGCGTGGACGGCGACCGGGTCGCGCTCGAGCCCGCGCTGGCCGAGCGGGCGGCCGAGCTGCCCGGGGCGTACGTCGACAACGACGTGCGCCGCTTCGGCGGCGGCCAGGCGATCGTCGTGGACGCCGACGGATCGGTCAGCGCGGGCTCGGACCCGCGGAAGGACGGCTACGCCGCCGTGGCCTGACGCATCTCCGCCAGCCCGGTGGCCTGGTCCTTGACCGGCTGGTACCCGAGGTCGGACCGGGCGCGGGAGATGTCGATCGTGCACTCCATGCCCGACGCCCACACGGCGAAGCGGGTCAGCGGGGGGCGGCCGGGGCGCTTGAGCCGTCGCCACGCGCCCTCGGACGCCGCGGCCAGCGCCTTGGCGACCCCGAGCGGGATCGTCTTGTCCGGGGTGCGCACGCCCTGGGTGGCGATCATCGTGCTGACGAAGTCCTTGAACACCACCGGGTCGCCGTCGGTGACGAAGTAGACGCTGCCCGCAGGCGCCTTGGTCGCGCCCAGCCACAGCCCCTCGACGGCGTTGTCGACGTGGGTGATGGCAGAGAGATGCGAGCCGCCGCCGATCCAGCGGAACTGGCCCGAGTCGACGAGCTCGACCAAGACCGGCAGCAGCGTGGCGTCGCCCTTGCCCCACACGAACCGGGGCCGGATGACCACGGTCTCGAGGCCGTTGTCGTTGGCAGCGCGCACGGCCAGCTCGGCCCTGGCCTTGGTGGCCGAGTAAAGCGCGGGCGAGTCGGGCCGCAGGGGCGTGTCCTCGTTGACGTCGACCAGCGCCTGCCCGGCCATCAGCGCCGCCTCGGTGCTCACGTGCACGACCCGGCGCGCGCCGGCGTCGCGGGCGGCCGCAAGCACGTTCTCGGTGCCGTGGACGTTGATGCGCTCGAACTCCTCGGGCTCGCCCCAGTCCTCGGCCTTGGCCGCGGCGTGGAAGACGGCCTCGACCCCGTCGGCGCCCTCGCGCAGAGCAGGCAAATCGTCCAGGTCGCCGGTCACCGGCTCGGCGCCGCGGTCGCGCACGGTCGCGGACGCGCTCTCCGACCGCGCGAGCGCGCGCACAGCCCAGCCCTCCGAGCGGAGCCGCTCGATCAGTCGGCCGCCGATGAAGCCCGAACCGCCGGTGACGAATGCGCTGGACATGACCGGCGCGAACCTAGCGCAGCGTGATGCGCACCCACGAGGCGTTGTTGGTCTCGTCGGTCTCGATCAGCCGATCGTTCGGATCAGCACGCATCACGAACGCGAAGCGGCCGTGCAGCCCGGTCACGTCGACGTACTGCTCGTAGTAGGTGGAGGGATAGCGGTCGATCCAACCCACCGACGTGCCCAGCGTGACGCTCCGGAGTCCCGCATTCTGGTTGCAGCCCGGGTAGACGCGGCCCGCCGGCGCGCCGCGCGGGGGGTGGGTCTGGCGGAGCAGGTCGCGCAGGCAGTAGTCGAGCTTGGGACCGCGCCGCACCTGCCGGCCGAGCGCCCCGGCGGGCGCGAGCGTCCACACCTCGAGGCTCGCCGCGTCATGCAGTTTCCAGTACCGACCCTGGCCGGGGATCGCCTTGAAGTGCAGGTGGGCGCGGGTCGACCACAGCACATGCCCGCCGCCGCCCCGTCGGATGACCTGGGTCACCGCCATCCGGCGGGCGCCCGTGCGTCGCCCCCGCAGCTCGAGCGGTCCGGCGCCCACGTTCTCGACCCGGCTCGTCCCATGCAGGAGCACGCGGCCGGAGATCCGCTGCACGGACACCTGGGTCGGGCGCCCCATCACCAGGTCGGGACAGCGCAGCGTCGTCGCGGTCGCGGGCGCCGTGCACGGTGTCTGCGGCGGTGCCGCAGACGCGATCACTCGATCCCCAGCCGGTCGAGCAGGGCGTCGTCGGCGCGCCAGCGGCGGCGCACGTCCACGCGCAGGTCGAGGTGGACCTGGGCGCCCAGCTCGCGCTCGAGCTCGCGCCGCGCCGCCGTGCCGATGGCCCGGATCATCTTGCCGCCACGGCCGATGAGTATGCCCTTCTGGGAGTCGGTCTCGACCAGCACCCGCGCCCGCACCACGACGAGGTCGGGGCGGTCGCGCTCGACGTCCTCCAGCTCGACCGCGACGGCGTGCGGGACCTCCTGGAACGTGCGCCGCAGGACCTGCTCGCGCACGAGCTCGGCAAGGCGCACGTCCTCGGGCAGGTCGGTGCGCTCGGAGGGCGGGAACAGGAACGGCCCTTCGGGCACGAGCGCCGCCAGGTGCTCGGCCAGCGCCTGCACGCCGGTGCCGCGGCGGGCGGACACGGGGAAGACGTCGTCGGCGATCTCGAGCTCGGCGGCGGCCGCGCTGAGCACCGCGGCGGTCTCGGCCCGGTTGAGGCGGTCGACCTTGTTCACCGCCACCACGACCGGGACGCCGGCGGACTCGAGCAGGTGGGCCAGGAACCGGTCGCCCGGGCCGACGCCCTGTTCGCCGTCGACCACGAGCAGGGCGGCGTCGGACTCCGCGAGCTCGGACTCCACGCGCCGCTGCATCCGCTGGGTGAGCGGGTCGCGCGGGCGCTGGACGCCCGGGAGATCGACGAGCACGAGCTGCCACTCCGGCGCGGTGGCCACGCCGCGCACGGCTCGCCGCGTGGTCTGCGGCTTGTCGGAGACGATGGCGACCTTCTCGCCCACCAGGGCGTTGACGAGCGTGGACTTGCCGACGTTCGGGCGCCCGGCCAGCGCGACGAACCCCGCCCTCACAGCCACGAGCGCAGCTCGTGCTGGAGCGCGAGCATCTCGCCCTCGTCGCGCTCGTGGTCCATGCCCACGAGATGCAGGACCCCGTGGATCACCGCCTCGGGCACGTCCTCCGTGTACTCGCGGCAGATGACGACGTCGCCGAGCTCGCGCGGGGCGGCGCCGATCGGCCGGTCCTCGTCGACCGGGAACGAGAGCACGTCGGTGGGCGCGTCGCGGCCGCGGTGCTCGCGGTTGAGCTGCGCCATGCGCTCGGCGTCGACGAAGGCGATGGCCACGTGGCCGCGCAGCCCGGCGCTGGCCAGGGCAAGCTCGGCGGCGCGCCGCAGGGTCGCGTCGTCGGAGCCGATGAGCTCGACGTCGCTCAAGCCCGCCGCTTGGCCGACCGGAGCTCTGGCGCCGCGCTGTGGGCGTGCTCGTCGTAGGCCTCGACGATGCGCTGGACGAGCTTGTGGCGCACGACGTCCTCGCCGCCGAAGCGCACGAAGTCGATGCCCTCGAGGCCCTCGAGGATGTCGGCCACCACGATCAGGCCGGACTGCTGCTCGCGCGGGAGGTCGATCTGGGTGATGTCCCCCGTCACCACCATCTTCGAGCCGAAGCCGAGCCGCGTGAGGATCATCTTCATCTGCTCGGGGCTCGTGTTCTGGGCCTCGTCGAGGATGATGAAGCTGTCGTTCAGCGTGCGCCCGCGCATGAAGGCCAGCGGGGCGATCTCGATCACCCCGCGCTCGAGGTGCTGGGCCACGCGCTCGGGCTCGAGCATGTCGTGCAGGGCGTCGAACAGCGGCCGCAGATAGGGATCGACCTTGGCCATCATGTCGCCGGGCAGGAAGCCCAGCCGCTCGCCCGCCTCGACCGCGGGCCGGGTGAGGATGATGCGGTTGACCTGGCGCTTGGACAAGGCCAGCGCCGCCATCGCCACGGCCAGGAAGGTCTTGCCCGTGCCCGCCGGGCCGATGCCGAAGGTGATCGTGTTGTGGCGGATCGAGTCGACGTAGCGCTTCTGGTTCAGCGTCTTGGGCGCGACGCGCTGGTTGCGGTGACGCCAGACGACATCCTCGAGGATGCGCGCGGGCTCCTCGTGCTGGTCGAGCGCGCTGGTCACCGCGGCGATCGTGCCCGGCACGATCTGGTGTCCTTGGGCCACGAGGTCGGCCAGCTCGCGCACGACCTCCTCGCCCGCCCGGACCGCCTCCTCGGGCCCGTCGAGCGTGAGCACGTTGCCGCGCAGGAAGACGCTGCAGTCGAGGTGGCCCTCGAGCGCGCGCAGGACCGCGTCCTCGGAGCCGGCCAGCTCGAGCGCGGTGTCGTTGGCCAGTTCGAGCTGCTTACGCACCGAGCTTCTCCCGCACCAGGGCCGAGACCCGCTTGCCGTCGGCGCGGCCGCCGACCGCGGGCATCACCGCGCCCATGACCTTGCCCATGTCCCTGGGCGACGCGGCGCCGGTCTGCTCGACCTTCTCGGCCACGAGCGCCGTCAGCTCGGCGTCGGAGAGCTCCGCGGGCAGGTAGCCGCCGATGAGCTCGGCCTCGGACTCCTCCTTGTCGGCCAGCTCGGCGCGGCCGCCGGCGCGGAACTGCTCGGCGGCGTCCAGGCGGCGCTTGCGCTCGCGCCGCAGGACCGCGATCTCGTCGTCCCCGCCCTCCTTGGCTGCCTTCTGCAGCTCGGAGAGCACCAGGCGCAGCGCCCCAACGCGCTCGCGCTCGCCGGCCTTCATGGCCGTCGTCAAGTCGGTTCTCACCTGTTCCGCAACCGTCACTTCGTCTCACCGATGGTAGACGCCGGTTCGGCCTTTCCCTCGGCGCTGGTGCCGCCGGCGCTCTGGGACTCGAACTCCTCCCCGTCGAGCCCCGGCGGATGCCCGAGCTGGGCAAGGTCGGAGGCGTCGCGCGGGAACAGCAGGTCGACGGACCAGTCGGTGACCAGGCGGAGCTGGCGCCGGAACCCCGGCATCGCCATCAGGTGGTAGGTGCGGGCCAGGAACCAGGCCGGGAAGCCGCGCCAGCGGATGCCCAGCGTGCTGGCCACGGCCCGGAAGCGGCCCAGGTCGACGAACACGCCGAGGGACTTGTAGGTGAAGGGCCGGGTGTGGCCGTTCCCGATGGTGGCGGCGACGTTCTGCGCCACGCGCTTGCCCTGGCGCAGCGCGTGCTGCGCGGTCGGGGGCGAGGGCGCCTTGCGCTTCTGGGCCGGGTCGGGCACGGCGGCCGCATCACCGATCGCCCACGCGCCGTCGACGCCGTCGACCTTCATCGCCGCGTCGACCACGATCCGCCCCCGGTCGAGCGGCAGCCCGAGCTGCCCCACCGCCGGATGGGGCCGAACGCCGGCCGTCCACACCAGCGTGCGCGTGGGCAAGGTCTCGCCGCTGGACAGGCGCACGGTCTCGGCGGTGATCTCCTCCACCTGGGTGTCGAGGCGGAACTCGATGCCGCGCCCCTGCAGCTCGCGCATGGTGAAGGCGGCGAGGTCGGGGGGGATCTCGCGCATGATCCGGTCGGAGGCCTCGACCAGCATCCAGCGCATGCCCTGCACGCGCGAGCGCGGGTAGAGCTCGATGACGTCGGCGGCGAAGTCCTGCAGCTCAGCCAGGCCCTCGACGCCGGCGTAGCCGCCGCCCACGAACACGTAGGTGAGGAACTTCTCGCGCTCGCGCGGCTCGTCGACCGACTCGGCCATCTCCAGCGTGCGCAGCAGGTGGTTGCGCAGCGCGATCGCATCGGCCAGGGTCTTGAAGCCCATCGCGTGCTCGGCCAGGCCGGGGATCGGCAGCGTACGCGAGACCGAGCCCAGCGCGACGATCAGGTGGTCGTAGTGAAGGCGCTCCTCGTGGCCCTCGAGGGTGCGGATGTGGAGGGACTTCTGCGCCGCGTCGGCGGAGAGCACCTCACCCAGGCGCAGGTCGGTGTGGTGCAGCTCCTCGCGCAGCGGCACGACGACGTGGCGCGGCTCCAGCGTGCCCGCCGCCGCGCCCGGCAGCAGCGGCGTGTAGAGCATGAAGTTCACGTCGTTGACGAGCGTGATGTGGGCCGCCTGCGGCGGCAGGACCTTCTCCAGCTCGCGCGCGGCGTAGAACCCGCCGAAGCCCCCGCCGGCGATGACGATCCTCCAGGCCATGGCGGCCAGGCTACCCGCGGCCCCGGTCTTCGAGTACGGCGGCTGCGGCCAGGTAGCCGGGGGCGCCCGTCACCGCCCCGCCGGGGTGCGCGCCCGAGCCGGCGAGGTACAGCCCCTCGAGACCGCCGAAGCGGCGCGGGCCGGGCCGGTCCTCGAGCAGCTGGCCGGGCAGCATCTCGCCGTGGAAGATGTGGCCGCCGGTCAGGCCGAAGCGGGCCTCGAGCTGGCGCGGGCCCAGCGCGAGGCGGTCCACGATGCGGTCGGGGAACTCGGGGCAGGCCTCGGCGAAGCGGGCGATGGCCAGGTCGGCGGCGGCGTCGGGGTCGGTCTCGGGCGGGAAGGCCTGGCAGAACAGGGAGACCACGTGGCGCCCGGCCGGCGCCAGCGTGGGGTCGGCGGCGGTCTGGCACGCGGCCTCGATGAACGGCCGCTGGGCCGGCTGGCCGGCGCGCGCCTGCGCGACGGCGGCCGAGAGGTCGTCCAGCGTGAAGCCGATGTCGATGGCGCCGTGCCACGGCTCCTCGCTGCCGGGCCAGCTCGGGAACTCGGGCAGCCCGTCGAGCAGGACCATGACCTTGAGCACCGGCCCGGCCTGGCGCCAGCCCGCCGGCGCGTCGACGCCGGCGAGCGCCGCGGTGCGCGAGGGGTCGGCGTTGGAGAGCACCGCGCGGCCGCGCACCTCGCCGTCGGCGGTGACGACGCCGGCGGCGCGCCCGTCCGCGACCAGGACCTGCTCGACCTCGGCGCCGGTACGCACCGTCGCCCCCGCCGCCTCGGCGGCGGACCGCAACGCGCCCGTCACCGCGCCCATGCCGCCGCGGGCGTAGCCCCACGCGCCGGGCGGCCCGGCCGCGGTGCCGAGCTCGTGGTAGAAGCCGACGAAGGCGGTGCCCGGGTCCTCGGGCCCGGCCAGTGTGCCGATCAGGCACTGGATGGCGAACGGCACCCGCACCGCCTCCGAGGGGATGCCGGCCAGGTCGTCGGCGATGGCGCCGTCGAGGATCTCCGGGCCGATCGCCTCCAGCCAGCGGGCGCGGTCGGCGGGCTCGAGCACGAGCGGGCGGGCGCGGTCAGCGGCGGCGTCCCAGCGCTGCGCCCACGCGGCGTAGGCGTCGGCGTCGGCCGGCGACCAGTCCTCGGCCAGCTGCGCGTGGGTGCGCTCGCGGCTCGACCAGGTCACCACCCGGCGCCCGTCGGGGAACGGCGCGAACAGGTAGGGCTCGTGCACGGTGACCTCGAGCCCGTGGGCGGGCAGGTCGAGGTCGCGCACGATCTCCGGGCGCAGCAGCGAAAGCGTGTAGGCGCCGGGCGACGCGCGCACGCCGGGCCACAGCTCCTCGGTCACGCAGGCGCCGCCGACGAGCTCGCGCCGCTCCAGTACCTCCACGTCGAGGCCCGCGCGGGCCAGATAGGCGGCGGCGACCAGGCCGTTGTGGCCGGCGCCGATGACGATCGCGTCGCGCATCACCATCAGGCTATGCGCATGGACGACTTCGCGCGTGCTGCCGCCTTCAGCGTCTGGCTGGAGGACGCCCTGGCCGGCACGCTGGCCACCTGGACAGGCGGCACGGTGGTGCTCGACCCCGCCGCCCCCGACGTCTGGGACAGCAACCACCTGCGCCTCGAGCGGCGCTGGGACGAGGCCCCCGAGCGCTTCCCCGCCGCCGTCGAGGACGCCGCCCGCGCCTGCGGGCTGCGCACGCCGGTGGTGGCGATCGCCGACCCCGCGCAGGTCACGCAGCTCCGCGACGCGCTGCGCGCGGCCGGCTACGTGCGCGAGGGGTTCGTGTTCATGGCCTCGCGCACGCACCCCGGGCCGCCCGAGGACGTGGTCGCGGAGCTCGACTACGCGGGGGTGTGACCGCACCGCCGCCGCACATGGCGCTGGCCTGGAAGTCGGACGAGCCGCCGCCCGCGCCCGAGCTCGTCGACCAGCAGCTCGTGGCTGACGCCGCAGTGGGCGCGGTGCTCGACGACCGCCGGTTCGCGGTGCGCGACGGGGACGCGCTCGTGGCCATGTGCCGGCTGATCAGCCACGACGCCGTGGGCCAGGTCGAGGACGTCTCCACCTTTCCCGTGTTCCGCAACCGGGGCTACGCGCGAGCGGTGGTGAGCGCGGCGGTGACCGCCTCCCACGACGCCGGGCACGCGCTGACCTTCATC
>Ga0157377_10000937_pt1 | contig 12224 bp, 13 predicted proteins | sample M55metaG_FD_121116 | JGI IMG/M metagenome (GOLD analysis project Ga0157377, IMG submission 121116) | Miscanthus rhizosphere microbial communities from Kellogg Biological Station, Michigan, USA - M5-5 metaG | ecosystem: Host-associated > Plants > Roots > Rhizosphere > Soil | place: USA: Michigan...
GGATATATCTAGAAGTATATAAAATCTCTATGTTATAGTACACTACGCGTTAATATTGGCATAAACTGGATAGTTGCTTCCTATGAAATAGTCTATCATTAGTTCCGTTCCGTTTCTACAGTATATGACATTCATTTATCCTATATTCAGTTGTATATAGATTACATTTCTAGACGGCGTTTACCAGATCAATATTATTATTTTTACAAGCCAATATAACTAGTCAAATTCAGGGTATACAAAATAAGTATTGATAAAAATTTTTTAATTGTCAAATTATTCACCCATGATGAAGGTTAATATAGACAACCATAGATTCTAAAACAGGTTTTATGATGATAATAAGAATTGCTTGTTTATCGTTAGAAGCGATTATTTCCTGATGTCCTAAAACTTAATGCTACTACTATAGAGTACAAGCTGCAACTGGTGCAGTAGATGGTGTAATAAAGAATATTACTACATCGGTAGTTTTTACGGACTCATCAAAGAATGTAAATTACTCTAACATTGTATGTGAGTCTTGGCCCTGGACAAATAATTTAGCCGTCAACTAAATTATAAATAAAATAGATATTATAGATAGAGATAAATAAATAGACTAACTGACAACAAATTAGAAAGGCACAATATACATGCTAGCCTATCTTTATATAGTAACTGCAAGCTAACAAAATATTGGTTGACCTCTATTAAGATACTTTTAATCAGGTCATTATACATAGACTAGATAATGGTCAAGTCTATGTTTAGTCACTATTGGAAGCAAAATGTTCTTATCCTAATATTTAGCCTCGAAATGCATCAATTAGATTACATTTGAACATTCCATCTACTTTATCTTATCGTCTTTTTGAAAATCAAAGTCGATTTGGTTGTTACCTATTTTTCAGAGACAGCACACACATAGATAATCTGCTCGCAGATTAAAAGAAATTGCAATACTTGAAGGCTTTTACTTGTTGGCATACGATCCGCACAGAAAAGTCTCAACAACAAGGCAGAAGGTAGAACCAATTTCTTCAATAACTGCGTTTGGTGGTCCAGATCATCACGGAAGAGAAACAGAAAAAGGGAAACTATATTATATAATATTTTATACTACAACTAAAGAATAAAAGATGGAGGCTGGCTTAAAGTGAAGACCTGTCCTATTTGTAAAGGATATGGAAAGTTACCAGTGACGCGGATACCTAAAGCAGAATCAGATGGTGAGGAAACAGCAGGTGATTGTCCTACGTGTAAGGGTAAAGGGAAACTAGAGGATAATGGAAACGAATCAGATCAGACTTAATAATTGAGCGGTCGAAAGGTATCAAGATTATAACTTATCCCAAATTGCATCACCTGATCTCTATGGCATTTATGAAGAAAAACTAAAACTGATTATATTACAAGAAACTATATCTATACTCAGATTTGTACGCAATTATATAATAATCTACAAACTCGTGCATTAGTAATAATGATGCATTGATCCTGTTTCTGACGCAAGTATTATGTAATTGCCAATATCGATAATATAACTACTACCACCAGCATTCCTGCAATCAAATTGAGTCATATAATAAATGTATATTGTTTCAACTATACTTGTGGAAATTTACTAGTAATAAAATAATCTATAGGAAGTTTAAAGATAATAGATATTAGAACGAACATTATTCAAATTAAAGTTGTAGCTTGGCCATTTATACTACTAGTGGTTAAAGTAGGATCACAGATGACGATCAGTCAAAACGTATATGACACCGATTAAATATTTTTCAGGTATTGTCTTGTTATTGGCAGGAGTTACATGTACTATACCTCTCCTTGCGAATTGAGTTTTCAGGCTCGTTCCATTTTCACAGATTGGTGGACCTAGCAAACACGGTCCTCGCAAACCCTCATCATTTTAAAGATGATGAAAGCTACCTTAGAAAACGTAATTATATATTTTTAATCCAATACATATACTAGTTGTTGGTAGTTGTTCCATTCAAATTCAACCATAATTCTATCAATTCTTTATTAGGTAATTCCACAACCGTTCAGCCTAAAGGTAGACAGATATTTAATATAAGTTTAGTCTATAGCTGTGGACTATTTTAGTTTGTGTTATAGTCACTGTGGCTTTTCTATATAACCAAGTTTAGCCTAATAATCCCACTTATAATTTTTACTACCTGTGGCCATTTTCAATATCTGCTATTATTACTACTTCGTACATTACCATCAAGTTAGGTCAAGTCAATAATTTCGCACTAGTATAATAGTAACTTTACCTAAAAAGAGAAAAAGAAAGGAATGTTAATGCAGATCCTCTTTCATTCCCTGATTATTCCAAGTTTTGTCTATAGTCATTTCTTCAACGTTAATTGAAATTTTAACCCATTTATCGTGATTTCTAAACATATGCGTAGATACTCCTTTACGTGCTCCATGAGGGAATCTGTTGCCAATTCTGTCAATCAATCTATCTCTTAATTTATTTACTTGATATTCAGCAATCATCAGATTTCCAACTATGTTCTCTAGCTCCAGGTCCCTTTCTTCAATTTCCTCTTTTTCCAATTTTCCTGTTCGACCATTTACTTCCTAATCTGCATTTTCTATATATTGTCTACTTCCTATTTGATAATGAATTTCATTGATATAATTTGATGTATCTATCACTGGAGTAGACAGGTTTCTACCACATACTGGAATACCAGCCTCTTCTTCTGTTTCGTTGTTTTCTAGTAGGACATAATCAGTACTACTACTTTTCATTCATTATTAGTTAGACAACATACTATAAAGAATATACTCATAAATAACTTGGCCTATAAAGTCATACCATTAAAAGATTGCTACAATCGCATAGTTTTGACATATCTTATATTGAAAAAAACTTTCACAGCAAAAATTATTCTGGTTTATCATTTTAATATATTGCTTTTATCCGGATAACCATCACCTAAGGGAATGCAAGTAAATGCTTATACAGAAATTTTCAAAAACTAGATAAAACTGAGAAATATTTCTTAGTGTAATAACCCCTAAATTCGTATATTAATCAAATATTTAGAGACTCTACAGTTGTGGATGTTATTTTGTCAAATTGACGTTAATCTCTATGCAGCTCTTACCGCGGTTGAACCACATCTCGGACATGTCCTTTCATTATGCTCTTTGCCACAATTCATACACCAGAATTTGATTGGATTATGATGGATATTTTCTGGTACACCATTACTACTAAATCCTGAAGATACTGACCTATATAATCCTCTTATGCCATCCTTCACGCCAGATTTCCGCAAACCAAGATCTGTTCTAATGACATTAAGTGCTAAGAATATAAGCAAATAGACTGCAAAAGAAGCTGGAAAAGGAATTAAAAAAGAGATAAGAAAACCAACCCCAACATAGATCAGAAACCATTTCAAATAATTTTTATAAATACTATGGCTGTTGGCGTCAGAATTATTACTTCCTCCTACTCCATTATACAAAGTTCTTCCTACTGCAATATTATTCGCTATCAGCTCGTATAAAGCCTATGAATACATTTGAACACACTATAACACAAAGTGGAATTAATTATATAGTATCTCAATAACTGCGGTGGCGCCAAAGTTAACTAGAATATTAGTCATTTTTAATTAGAAAAGTTAAATTTGCAGACCTATCATCCCATCCAGAGAACATAATGAATTCATGAATTTAAGTATGGAAAATATAGTCAAGGTTGAACATGCAAAATGCATTATATTTAATCAATTTGCACTTATATTAGGTAGTTGCAGAGCGTTACAAATGCAAGTTAACTTGTTAGATATTGATTATAAATCTTGATGGAGAATTACTATTTGAGATGAGGGTAATTACAGCAAAATGTCATCGAATTATAATCTGGCGATACCTCACAATTCTAATGAATTTGTATCTGCTACCAGGCCTATCCTAGAAGTCCTTATCCGGCTGAAGTATATACCAATGACATCCGTCTGGAAGCTGGCGGCTATCTCTTGCGTCACTTATCCCATGATTAAAGCCATATTGATAATCAGATATTGCAAAGATAGATTGAGCGCCTATCATTAGGAATGCTATGATTGCACCTCTAGAGAGAGTTATTACTCTTGTAAATGTTAATGGCTAACATGTAGGTGATTTTTTTGGCGTCCCTCCAACAGGACGCAACTTCAATTATGAAGCAAATGCATATGTTCAGAATTCTTGATAATAAGATAGTAGAACATCGAGCAATTCGTGATGACCTTAGTTTTATGATGCAGCTGGATTTGGTTCGCCCTACATCGCAAGAGTATGAACATCTCTTTCAAGATTGGAAGGGTTACAAGGACAGGTAGAGAGATGTCGTAGAAATAATTTTTATTTAGATTAAGAGACCGACTACTTTTCATAAATAAATAAATAAGTTACCAAAAGGATAACTGGCTCGGTTTCATACAGATAAGGAGCATTGTGTCATACTCAACTTTAGCATTAAATCCCGTCAAAATCCTGTCCATTTGTTTTTTAATTTTCAACCAATTAAATTAAGTATTGCTGTATGTAGTATAGGTTCTACTTTTAAGGATTTGATTGCAGGAATATCATCAATAGCTTTCTTGCTTTCTATCTTTACGCATTTTATGCATAGATACTTAGTCAGCACCTCAGAGTCATTAAAGTATTCAATTGTCAGTTTATAATAGGCATCTACATTACAATGTTTACACGTTACAGTTCTTTCCAACTACTAGGCTTATTTTTATAGCATACGATATCAAACACAGAGGTTATTTTTACTTGACAATTTGGTGAGAATATACATAGTGAGACCAAAAAAATCGGCAGAATGTTGATTACGATGATAAACTATATTAAAAGTCCATTACCAGTAGAATTGTTTATCCAACAAACATGATAGGCAGTAAAAACAAAATACTGCAAGTAAAATCTTTTGCACTCTCAAAAATCCTAATAACTATTTGGTATAGTTAAAAATGTATTAGCGTAATGAGAATAGCCATAATCGTAAGTAAACAGTAACTTAATCCGAGCGCGGGCAATCCATCTGGATATTTAAATTATCTACACTATTATGGAGCAAACCTTCTGATGGCAAGGAATTGCTAAATACTGTCAAATCACTTCTGACCTACCCTAATGCTGCTAACGCGAGTTAGTACTAGAGAATTTGTGAGACCATATAACAATCCAGCGGCAATTGATATTGTTACAACATTATAAGTAAAAGCCATGGCTAACTCTGTTTTATTTTCCTAGATGAATATTGTCCTAACTTTAAGGCATAAAGAACATGCTTAAGGTCATTTTTTATAAGTATTATATGTCCAGCAGACATGGCTATGTCTGTTCCGGAAGCAATAGCTATCCCAACGTCGGCCTATATCAGTGCAGGAGCATCATTTATACCATCACCGATCTTGACGACATTTTACCTTAATTAATTTGCAGATTCTTTATTTCTAAAGCTTTTGCAATAGGGAGACCTGAAACATAACCTTTTCTGTACCAAGTTTCTTGGCGATTGAATTGACTGTTCTCTTATTATCTCCATTAATAAGTATGATTTTCTTTTTTATATTCTTGAAATTTCTCCCTTCTTCTATCATGTTCTTGCTCGCTTCAGGCCTTTGAGGATCAAAATGGGTTTATTTATCCTTGTTTTTGATTATCGACTTTATAGTCTAAAATACAACTCTTACTCAACTTATTACTTATTGAATAGAGTGCCCATATCAAAAGGGCTATCGAAAAAATTCGTAAAGGTGTCTGATAATTAGTTAGAAAGGCTGATGCAGTTACTCCTATTCCTCCAAATGTAGAAACTAGAAGCGACCCCAACGAGGAACAACTTGCGCAGGTGCTTGAAAGCACACTTAAAGTTGACCCTGAAAAAAGTGATTTAATATTTATCTTCAAACCTTTTGAATGTCTTAGCACATATACATTCATACCTACAACAATACCCAAAAGGACTGTAGTTATAGTAGAGAGAATAAATCCTGTTACTGCATCATCTGGTAGGTAAAATACAAGTACAGGCGTAAAAAAGAGCAATTGATCAAAAACACTAAAAATGATCCAGAATATTGTGGATATAACTCCTGCTATAACAACATAATGCCAATTTGAGAATACCATTCTTGTAGAGGTCGAAATAGTAAGATGAGGTCTCGATCCTGATTTCAGTAATGAAGTTATTTTATTCTCCCTTTTCAAATTGCTTTGAATCCACTTATTTATTCATTTAATTTCTTATCGATTACTGCCTGGAATGAAGGGAAAGGATATGCTCCTAGTAACGTCTCTCTACTTGAACCATCTTTCCTTTCTATTACAAAACTAGGCGTGCCTTGAAATCCTGAAGATATGGCTAGAGTATTATCCTTATTTACAAACAATTTGTATTTACTGCTATCAAGACATGAATTAAACTTTTGAATGTCCAAGCCAGGTATTTGTAATGCAAACTTTTTCATACCGTTTGTATTAGCCCAGCCAGAGTTTTCAGATCCTTGATTTTTATAGAGAATTTGATAAAAGTTCCAAAATTTACCCTGATCATTAGCGCATTGGGCTGCCATGGCGGCAGTGATGGAATCTGGCCCATGGGTTACAAAATTTTTGAAAATCATGTTTGCTTTACCTGTTTGAATGTAAGTCGCGTTTATCTTTGGTTCAGTTACTTTAGCAAACCTATCACAAAATTCGCATTGAAAGTCGCCAAATTCAACTATTGTGATTGGTGCTGCTGGATTTCCTTGTAACGGAGAGCCTGATCGGATTAAACTTTGTGGTGATAAATTGATTGCGATTTTTTCTGATTGTTTAGCCACTTGCTTGCCTTGTTCAGGACGTACTGGAGAAAAGCCATTTTGGATAGTGCCACTTTCAACCCTCTCATGTGCTCTTTCTTCAGCTGTTTCTGCAGCCTTTACTATATGAATTATAGTTTCAAGAGGATATAATGATGTTTGCAGGTATGCCAACGCTAAAGATAATAGGGTTAATGCCAATGAGATATGCAAAAATGCTATTTTATTTTTCATATATCCAGATTAATTCACTTGGCACAAAAAAATCTTTACATTGTTATTGGGTTGATTGCGGCCCTTGTAGTGCTTTCGATATTAAATATATTTGGGGCGTTAAATCATTTTTCTACTTCAAGTGAGCAGGTAGATAAAATAGTTGACCTTACATTATTAGCCGTTTTAATAGTCATATTGATGCCATTTTTTTTACCTTTACTAAGGTCAAGAAATGTCCTGGATAGATGGGCTGATATGTTTGAAAGAAATACCATAATGGCTACCATGAGTATTAGCATGACAGCAAGAACTAAAGAAGAAGCAATCTTTGGTTTGTCACAATCGATACAAGAGATTAGCAAACTATTACAAGAATATATCGATTCAAAAATAATCTTAATGAATTTCTGAATGTTTCTATACGTGATGTTGACAATTTGGTACTTGATGTCATATTAGATTCGGATCACATATTGAATGATGGTAGTAGTCCAAGCAACAATCTTAGAGTTCAAAAGGAATATTGAAATTCATTACGATATTGCATATGATATCAATGTTATTCATAAACTGGAGAATGACCTTGTTTTGATTGTATATATCTTCCTTTTGACTTAAATCGGAAATCAGTTTTACCTAACTTATTCTTATTTCTAACATCATTTAACTTTTTAATATCCTTACAATTTTTTCATCCAACTTGTTGGTGGAGATATATCTAGTGTAAACATCTTCAACAAATGTAAATTCCCGTGTTGGAGACTACGATCTTTATTTCTCCGTTTATTTTCCATTTTCCTTTATCTATTTTTTTGTTTTTTCCCACTTTTTCTAAATGCCTCTTGTGGTGTAATATTATACAACCTGCGATGAATTAGGATGAATGTAACTTGACAAATCTAAACCATAATTTATCAGAACAAGGATAATAGCATATGCTACATTCATAGTATCCATTTAATATAAAAGTTCAAGGAAGGTATGCGAAAGTATGCACATATACCACTGCAAAAAATTGAATTTAAGGATTGCCATAAAAGATTCGATGTATTAACCTTATCACCATTCCTAACCTATTAGAGCTAGCAAGATCTCTCACGGCCGTTATTACAAAACTAACTCGAATCAGCTATTGTATACATGTAGCAGTAGCAGTTTAGACAACCATGAGTTCATTCAGAGATAAATCCTTCAAATTCCTTAGTTTAAATAAACTATCTTCTCAATAAGATTCTTTATACGATGAAACATCTAGATAGACTAGTATAATCATGGATAATATCAGTCAAAGCCCGTTTATTGAAAATAGGTTGGATATCGGGCTGTTATATTCCTGTCAAGACTTTCATACTTATATTTGATTAAATTTTTCATACGATATTTGAATCAGACTTAACTGTACTCATCAACGCTTTCATATGTCCACTATATGCACTAATCCATGCAATGTTATAATCCTGCTATACTTTTATTACCGAAATGAATAGATTGTTATCATTATCATTGCTGAGTAATCTAGAATGAAATCCTCTATTCTCATTATCATAGAACACAACTGATTCATTTAAAGATCCTGTTTTCAAATTCCTTGTTAACATAAGTAATATCGTCAAATTTTACATCCTGGGTCGGTATTATTACGTCCTCTTCTATTAATTCCCTTGCGCTAGGATCTCTTTCTTGTAAGACCGAATCCACCATTGTAGGAAAGGTGGTTGGATCAGGATTTGTATTGGGTCTACTTTCAGGATCGGTATTTTTAATGCTATCATTGATACTTGTAGATATAGAATCTATCCTGCTGTTTTCTTCCACATGCAAGAAAACCTTAGCCACCTCTTTTGTCCCATATCAACTACTTCTTTCATTTCCGAAATAGTATTGTCACCAGACGAATCCAATACCTCTGGTTGAGGTGTTGTTGATAATTATGAAGATGACGCAAGCAGTGATGAAGATGATGCTATGACTGCTTCTAGTGATGATGAATTTTTCTTCCTTTTGATCCATTGTCTTAGTTTTTAAGTTCTTCTCATCTCCCAATTCTAGCCTCATATCTATATTTTGATTACTAATCTTATTATCCGTTTGATTGTCAGAACTACTTATTGAAATTGTTTAGTGGTTGGCTTGATTGGCTTGTAGTCAATAGTTTTGGAGATCCGATTGATCTTCAGATCTATATTCGGCATGGCCTTCATTGAGAATCTTACGTTAGCTCTTTCTTTACATTTCTTATCAAATCTTCGATGGTTAAGGGCTTTGGGATAAAGCATTTCACTTCATTGAGTATCTCTTTTGTTGGATTCCTTAGGCTCTCGTTATGTAATTCAGATGCTGTCAAAAAACACACCTTAACTTTATTGTCTAACTTCCTTATTTCTTTATACAATTCATATCCATTCATTTTAGGCATATTAATATCAAGTATTACCAAAGAATAGTAATTAGACTTAAAATTAGAGAGTGCCAGTAGTGGGTCAGTAAATGCATCAACCTCAAATCCTTCATCTTCTAGACCCATACTTAGGACTGAGATATTATCATACTCGTTGTCGACAAGTAATAGTCTCGTCGTCGTCGTAGCACTATTATTGTGGCTCACTACTATCATTTACAGCAATAGCAATAATAATGATACTATTGCTACTTAACGTTACTCCCGTTACTGGTATCAATTATGAATTCAATTCTTCCTTTATTCGTTTTACTAACTCGTCTAGGTCAATAGGTTTTTGAATAATGCATTTTAGGTCTGAGTCTTCTTTTCCTTCTTGACACATTGAATCTGAACTATCCTGGAATTCTTTTTTGATATCTCCATGATTTACATCAAATGCTGTGATAAAACATACCTTAACTTTGGTATCTACCTTCCGTATCTCTTGATATAACTCAAATCCATTCATCTTTGGCATTTTATAGTCTATAAGAACTAGACTGTAGATGCCACTCTTAAAATTCGATAATGCTTGTAAGGGATCATTAAAAGCATCAACTTTAAAACCATTATCTTGAAGACCCATAGTATAAACCATTGTGATATCAACTTCATCGTCTACTAATAGAATTCTATTATTATCATCATCTTTTTTGTTATTATTATCGTTTTTGTTATAATTGTCCATATTACTCATGGTTCTTCTTAATGTGTTACTTTGTCTCTTGACTTACTCAAGAATATATTAAAGGTAAAGGTGGCTCCCATACTCCTACCATTTCCATCTAAAGAAGGATTGTTCAAAGCCCAAATCTTGCCTCCATGGGCTTCAATTATGCTCTTTGAGATAAATAATCCTAATCCGGTGCCTGCATTAGATTTTGCGACAAATTTCGTAAATAGCCTAGGCATTATTTCAGGATCTATTCCAGACCCCGTATCCTTTATGCTTACTAGAGCCTTATCTTTGTCTTGTTCTTCTTCTTTCTCAATTTCAGCTTTAATTGTTATACTACCTTGCGTAGTGAACTTGACTGCATTACCTACTAGATTAGAAATAACCTGGGTTAAACGGTTCTTATCTCCTTCTATCCGAATAATCTCATTACCTCCTTGATGGATTAACTTGACATCGCTATCAGATCTTTCAATTTCGTTTCTATAGTCGTTTACTATGTCTGATATTACTTCATTGAGGTCGAACTTTTCTAAATTGAGTCGTAATGAGCCAGTTTCGATTCGAGTAACATCCAATATATCACTTGTTAACCTTTGAAGTCTTGATGCATTTCTAGATATCGCCTCTATCATTTCATCTCTTTTTTCAGGATGTCGCTGTATTAGCTTAGAGTAACCAAGAATTGCTTGAGTAGGCGTCTTCATTTCATGGCTTGCTATATTGATAAATTCATTTTGCATTTTATCATGGATTTTCAATTGCTGGTTGGCTAGTGCAAGCTGTTTGTTAGATAGGGCAAGCTGTTGATTAGATTCTGCTAAAGAATCATTTGCTATTTTTAACTCACCTGTTCTTACTTTTACAATTGTCTCCAATCGCTTATTCCATGAAAAAACTAGAAATGCAATGATAAATGCTACTCCTCCGATTACTGTCACCATTAATATCGTAAAATATTGCTGCTGAATAATTAGAGCACGTACATCGCTTGCAACGTTATGCTGTGCACTAATATATAAAATCAGAAAATCCTTACCATTAACTGTGACAGGCTGGTATGCAATTGTATTTACTTTATCATTAATAGGAATATCTTTTGAGCCAGTATTTCCCTGCAATGAATCTCTTATCAAGTCATCTAGGAGATTCTTTGAATCAGAAGAATGTAGCGAAGACGCGAGCACAGATTGAAATTTATTGCCAAAAATGTTTTCGCCAGCATATTGCTGGGTACCAGTAGTGTAAAGAATTGTTCCTTTTCTATCGAGTAGCCCGATAGTGCTATTAAATTGCGGATATAATTGATCTTTTAAAAAATTGCCTAAGGTTCCTAGTCTAATCGAAGTAACCACTACACCTGTAAGTATGCCTCTGCCCTGGTTGTTACTGGTGCCTGTCTTGTTAAGGACTGGGTATGATATATATAATCTTGGAATTTTGTCATTTGATTCTATTAAACTGCTGTAGTATACTGTGTGAGTTTGTTTTGGAATAATAAAATATGGCCTGTAACTTAGGTCTGCTCCTTTGTATTTTTGATATGCACTTTGATTAATATTACTTATCCAATTTATTTTGCCATCTTTATTAAGCCACATGTAAAAGTCAGTAAAATCAGTTGAAGAGTTCTGTCTAGTGTTAATGACAGTATCAGCTCGTTTGTATTCATTATTGTGAATGGCAGGAGAATCAGCAAGTGTTTGTAATAGAGCACCAACAGTTTGCAACTTGTTTGTTAATATTTGTGATATGTCGTGTGCTTCAATCCTTGTGTTTGATCTTACTTCACCTGAGGCAATATCAACAATCCTGTTAGAAGTAAAAACTGAATATTGATATGAAAATATTGATACTGCTAATACAACAGCAGCAACACTGGCTAGTATAATAATATTAGTTTTACCAGTATGCCATTTTTTCAAGATAAATATCTCCTTCTTTATTCATCCATCCAGTATTCCGATTAATAATAATTTTCCCGACCACCAAACATTATTCTATCCATATGTTTTAAGAGCTCGTCATTTGTTACAGGCTTCCGAATAAAACAGTTAGCAGGAAGAGAAGAAAA
>Ga0157377_10000943_pt1 | contig 12169 bp, 10 predicted proteins | sample M55metaG_FD_121116 | JGI IMG/M metagenome (GOLD analysis project Ga0157377, IMG submission 121116) | Miscanthus rhizosphere microbial communities from Kellogg Biological Station, Michigan, USA - M5-5 metaG | ecosystem: Host-associated > Plants > Roots > Rhizosphere > Soil | place: USA: Michigan...
CGCGTCGCTGCGAGATACCTACCCGCCCAACAGCAAGATCCACTGCTACGCCTACGACTCGACCACCGGGAAGTGGGACGACTTCGTAGACGGGACGGTCCAGACCTCGTCGGTCGATGGGACGACCCCGGTGCTTGCGGCGTCCATCCGGCACTTCTCGTGGTACGGCGGGGCGCCCGAGGGAAACGACTGCGTCGACGTCTACGTCAAGGTCACCAGTGCCGTCGACGGACGACCGCTCGGAAACGCTCGAGTCGAGGCCACTCCCGGAACGGTCGCCTATACCGACGCGGACGGGAACGCAGTCGTCCGGAGCACCCTCGGGGGCGGCGGGTCGAAGTTCACCGCGTACCAGACCGGGATCGACGTCGACGGCTCACTCACCGGCATGGCCGGGGCGAAGTACATCGAGTTCGGCGAGGTCACGGAGGAGCTCACCGGGCTGGTCACCAAGCCGTGCAGCTCTGACATCGGCTCCGGGTCAGGCTCTGGCTCTGGTCCCGGCTCCTCCTCCGGTCAGCCGGTCCCGGTCAAGGTCGGCGTGGTGAAGAACTTCCTCTACAACGCCATCGCCGTCCTCTCCGCCTCGGGCGGAACGGGCTCGGTCGTGGTCATCCTCCAGTCGGGAGTGCCCGGGGAAGACGGTCAGCTGGAGAATCCCCTTCCGGCGAGCGGGGCGAAGATCACGGTCGCCGAGTCCGGAGGGGGAACCCCGGTGCTGCTCCCCGAGATCTCCGCCGGCTCGGGGTACTACTCCACCCCCGGCACCTTCCCGATCACCCCCGGAAAGACCTACGTGATCGCGATCGATGCCGACGGAAACGGGAGCATCGACGGATCGGGCTCCGCGTCGGCAGTGGGCGACCTGACCTTCACCAACCCCACCGAGGGCGCCACGGTCGCAGGGGACGGGCTGATCGCGAGCTGGACCGACAGCGGTGCGGGCAACTCCGGCTACTCGGTCCTCTACTTCCTCTTCATCAGCGGCCAGAACGGCGGCTTCTACTACGTGGGCAACGATCGCCAGGCCACGGTGACCAACCTCCTGACGGGTGGGGGCGCGCCGCTTCCGGCGGGCGACTACACCGCGGAGGTCTCCGGCTGGAGCGGGGGACTCTCCCTGGTCGGGGGAGGGGGGCTGACCTTCGGCAACAACATCACCGGCGCCGGCGTGAGCGGGACCTTCTACAGCACGGGCCAGTCGACGGCGATCAACTTCACCGCACAGTAGCGGCTCAGCGCGACCTCGCTCGCGCCGTCGGGGCGCGGGCGGCGCGGGCATCCAACGAGGGCCGACCCGCCGGAGATCCGGTTCCGATCACTCCGGATAGGTGTTGAGCTTGTACATGATGAGCAGCGCCAGGGGCGGCTTCGCGTTGCCGAAGGTGCCGCGGAAGATGTCCGAGATCGCGTCGCTGCCGTAGATCTGCGAGAGCGCCCGGTTCACTCCCTGGCGGAGGCCGGTCGCTCCCAGCGGCAGCATGATCGCGTAGGGCACGTAGCCGATCTCGTCGTCGAGCAGCTCGTAGAGCGACCCGTCCTTGAGCTTGGTCCCCATCCCCAGCAGCATCACCCGGCCCGCGGCCATCGCGTCGGCCTTGCCGCCTTCCAGGAGCGCGATCGCCTCGTCGTAGTTCTTCGCCGGCACGACCTTGGCGTTCACCATCGACTTCTTGAGCGCGTCCTCCAGCGCCTGCGCGTTCGGAGTTCCCGCCACCACTGCGATCGTCTTGCCGGCGAGGCCGCCGAGGTTGTGCGCGTTCGAGGCCTTCTTGACGAGAAGCGCCGTCGCGTCAACCCAGATCGGATTGGAGAAGTCCACTTCACCCATCCGCGAGAGGGTGGCGGTGGTGGTTCCGCACTCCATGTCCACCTGGCCCTTGCGGACGAGGTCGAGCCGGGTCTGGACGTTGGCCGGGACCCACTTGACGGCGAGCGGCTGGATCTTGAGCTGCTGCTCCAGGCTGGTGACGACGCGCTTGCAGATGTCGACGCTGTACCCCTTCGGCTGGCCGTCGACCTCGGCGGAGAAGGGCGCCGCGTCGGTGCGGTAGGCAATGGTGACCGCCTTCCGCTCGCGGATGCGCTGGAGCGTCTTGTCCGTCGCCTGGGCCTGCGTCACCACGGGGAGCAGCACTGCTAGGAGCAACGACAGTCGTCGCATCGGGGGCCTCGGAGTTGTGTCGGGAGGGGTGCAGCGAACCATGTGCCTCGAGCGCGAATCCGGTACGGCCGCGGGGTCGTCCGCGTACTCGTGCAGCGATGGAAGCGAGGAGTACGGGACTTGAACCCGTGACCTCCGGCGTGACAGGCCGGCGTTCTAACCAGCTGAACTAACTCCCCAACGACGTGTCCTCGAATGGGCGGAACAGGGATCGAACCTGTGACCCTCGCCTTGTAAGGGCGATGCTCTACCGCTGAGCTATCCGCCCGGTCCCGGCTCCGCTCCTCGACGACGGGGGCGCTTGTACGGTCCCGGTTCCAGGTGTGTCAAGGCGGACGGTCGCAAGTTGTGCCTATCGCGCGGCCGCTCGCTGGCAGCACTCTATACCCATGGACACTCGCACCCTCGCCACCCGCTTCCGGGCCCTGCACCAGGGGCCCGAACCCCTGCTTCTCCCCAACGCCTGGGACGCCGGGAGCGCCCGCGTCATCGAGGCCTCGGGCGCCCAGGCGATCGCCACCACCAGCGCCGGCCTGGCCTGGGCCCGAGGCTACCCCGACGGGTACGCGCTTCCGGTCCGGTACCTGGTCGCCACCGTGACCGAGATCGCCCGCGTCATCCGGCTGCCGCTCAGCGTCGACATGGAGGCTGGCTACGCCGACGAGCCCGGGGCGATCGCCGACAACGCCCAGGCCCTCGCGAGCGCCGGCGCGGTGGGGATCAACCTCGAGGACGGCAAGCTCGCTCCCGAGGTCCTCTGCGAGCGCATCGCCGCCACCAAGCGCGGCGCGGCCGTGCCGGCGTGGACCTGTTCGTCAACGCCCGGTGCGACGTCTTCCTCAAGGCCCTCGTCGCACCCGCGCGCGCGCTGGAGGAGTCGATCTCCCGGGGCCTCAGGTACCGGGATGCCGGCGCCGACGGGTTCTTCCTTCCCGGCGTGGTCGAGGGCTCGGACATCCGGCAAGTCGTCGCCGGCGTGCCGCTCCCGCTGAACGTGCTCGTCCGTGCGGGCCTCCCTCGGGTGTCGGTGCTCATGGAGCTGGGCGTCCGCCGCGTCAGCGCCGGGTCGGGCATCTCCAGCGCCGTGCACGGCCTCACCCGCCGCGCCGTGCGGCAGTTCCTCGACGGCGGCACCTACGACGCGATGCTCGACGGCGCCATGCCGTACGGAGAGCTGAACGCCCTCTTCGGCGAGCGCACGTGAGCGGTCCCGACTTCCTCCTCCGGCCGGTCGGCGTGGTGCGCTCGGAGCTCCGCGACCGCGACCGCGCGCCGATGCAGGGTCACGAGGGCGCGCCGGATGCGTGGATCGAGCTTCGACCGGAGGTGGCGAGCGCCGCCGCGTCGCTCGCGGCCGGGGACGAGCTCCTGCTGCTGACCTGGTTCCACGAGGCGGACCGGTCGGTCCTCGAGGTGCGTCCGCGGGGAGATCCCGCACGTCCGCTCACCGGCGTCTTCTCCACCCGCTCGCCGGACCGCCCCAACCCGGTGGGCTTGCACCGGGTGCGGGTGCTCGCGGTCGAGGCGCGGCGGATCCGCGTGGGGCCGCTCGAGGCCATCGACGGCACGCCGGTCATCGATCTGAAGCCGGTCCTCCGGACGGACGACCGCTAGGCCTCGCCAGGGCCGGGGGCTTCCTGCTACGCCCCAGGCCCGTGAACGATCGGATCCTCCGCGCAGCGCGGCGGCAGCCCGTGGACGTGACCCCGGTGTGGATCATGCGCCAGGCGGGCCGGTACCTCCCGGAGTACCGGGCCATCCGGGAGAAGATCGAGTTCCTTCCGCTCTGCAAGACCCCGGACCTGGCCGCCGAGGTGACGGTGCAGCCGGTGCGCCGCCTCGGCGTGGACGCGGCGATCATCTTCTCCGACATCCTGATTCCCACCGAGGCGATGGGGATGGAGCTCGAGCTCGGCGACCGGGGCCCGCACTTTCCCTCACCGCTGCGGACGGCAGCGGACGTGGAGAAGCTCGCGGTTCCGGATCCGGTAGAGCGCACGGGGTTCGTGGCCGAGGCGATCCGGAGGACGCGGGCCGCACTGCACGACGCGGTGCCGGTCATCGGCTTCGCGGGCGCGCCCTTCACCCTCGCGGCGTACATGGTGGAAGGTGGCGGCTCGAAGAGCTTCATCCTCATCAAGCGGCTCCTGTTCGAGCAGCCGAAGGTCGCTCACACGCTCTTCGAGCGGCTGACGCGCACCTTGATCCCCTACCTCGAGATGCAGGTGGAGGCGGGCGCGCGCATCGTGCAGATCTTCGACAGCTGGGGCGGCGAGCTGAGCCCGCGCGACTTCGAGACCTTCACCCTCCCGTACCTGACGCGGATGGTGCAGGCGCTGCAGGCGAAGGGGGTTCCGGTCATCGTCTTCGGAACCGCCATGTCGACGCACCTGCCGCTGCTGCGCCGGACGGGCGCGGACGTCGTCGGGTGCGACTGGCGCATCGAGATCGACCAGGCCCGCGCCCTCGTCGGGCCGGACGTGGCGCTCCAGGGCAACCTCGATCCGCTGGCGCTCTTCCTTCCGCCGGAGGAGATCGACCAGCGGGTGGCGGACATCCTCCGCCGCGCGGGTCCGGTGGGGCACATCTTCAACCTCGGGCACGGCATTCTTCCGCCGACCTCACCGGACGCTGCGAAGCACCTGGTGGAGACGGTGCACCGCCTCGGCTGTCACGTCAGCGCGCCGCCGACGCCGTAGACCGGGGTGCGTTCGGCTTTCGTGGCGGAGGTGGTCATGGTGGAGCGGATCGGGCTGGTCGGGGCGGCAGGGGCAATGGGACAGGGCGTGGCCCGAGCGCTGGTCGCGCGGGGAAGGCCGTTCCGGGTCATCGGCCGCTCGGCGCGCGCGCTGGAGTCGAGCTTCGGCGCGACGCCCGGCGTGGAGCGCGCGACCTGGAACCCGGACGACGCGGCGTCGGTCCGCGCGGCCGTCCGCGGGCTGGACACCCTCGTGTACCTGGTGGGCGTGCCGTACGACCGGTTCGCCCAGCACCCGGTGGTGGTGGGCCAGACGCTCGCCGGAGCGATCGCCGAGGGCGTACAGCGGATGGTGCTGGTCGGGACCGTGTACCCGTACGGCGCTCCGCGGACGACTCCGGTGACGGAGGACCACCCGCGGGAGCCGCACACCTTCAAGGGGCGGATGCGGAAGGCGCAGGAGGACCTCCTCCTCGAGGCCGATGCCGCAGGGAAGATCCGCGGGACCGTCCTCCGGCTCCCGGACTTCTACGGGCCCGACATCGAGAAGAGCTTCCTCCACGACGCGTTCGTGGCGGCCCTCCAGGGCAGGACCGCCAACCTCATCGGACCCATCGACACGCCGCACGAGTACGTGTTCGTCCCCGACGTGGGTCCGGTGCTGCTCGACCTCGCCGACCGGCCCGAGGCCTACGGCCGGTGGTGGCACCTGGGTGGGGCGGGGACCATCAGCCAGCGGGAATTCGTGACGAAGGTGTTCGCCGCGGCCGGGAGAGCGCCGAAGTTCCGCGTGGCCGGCCGGAATCTGCTCCGCGTGATGGGGTTGTTCAATCCGCTGATGCGCGAGCTGGTCGAGATGCACTACCTCCAGACCACGCCGGTGGTGCTCGACGACTCGGCGCTCCAGAAGCTGCTCGGCCCGGTGAAGAAGACGTCGTACGAGGACGGGATCCGGAAGACGCTCGAGCAGATGCGCGCGACGAGCGCGTCCCGAGCGGCCTGAACGATCGGCGCATGGCAGGATGCGGTCGTGCTCCCCCGCGGCGGGCCGTCGGTTTGACGCGCGAGTCGGTCTCTGGTGGAACGCCGCGCCATGGGGCTGCAGCTCATCGGTCAACGAGGCACGTCGCGCGCGGTCGTGGTGAAGGGGCTCCGGACTCCCTTCGTCAAGGCAGGCGGAGTCTTCGGCTCCCTCACCTCGCTCGACCTCGGCGCGGCGGTGGTGCGCGAGCTGGTCGAGCGCGCGGACGTCGACCCGGCCGAGATCGATCAGATCGTCTTCGGCCAGGCCATCCCCACGCTCCTCGCACCGAGCATCGCCCGTGAGGTCGGCCTCGCCTCCGCCCTCCCGAGGGCCACGGAGGCCCACACCGTCTCCCGGGCCTGCGCCACCTCCATCCAGGCGTTCACCGACGTCGCCTCCGCCATGGCCCTCGGCGTCAGCCAGGTCGCCGTCGCCGGCGGCACCGAGTCGATGAGCGACGTGCCCATCTTCACCAGCCGGCCGCTCTCCCGGGCCCTGGTGAAGGCCAGCCGCGCGCGCACGCTCCCCGAGCGGCTCCGCGCCTTCGCCGGCCTGAAGCCGAAGGACCTCGTCCCCGTCCCGCCGGCCATCGCCGAGTACTCCACCGGCCTCACCATGGGCCAGAGCGCCGAGAAGATGGCCAAGGAGAACCACGTCTCACGCACCTGGCAGGACGAGATCGCGCTCGCCTCGCACCAGCGCGCTGCCGCGGCCTGGAGCGCGGGCGTCTTCGCCGCGCAGGTGATGCACGTCCCCGTCCCGCCGGCGTACGCGACCACCGGGACGACCGACGACATCGTTCGCCCGGACGCCTCGCTCGAGGCGCTGTCGAAGCTGAAGCCGGTGTTCGACAAGGCCCACGGCTCGGTCACCGCCGGCAACAGCTCGCCCCTGACCGACGGCGCGGCCGCGTTGCTGGTGATGCGCGAGGACCGCGCGCGGGCCCTCGGCCTGCAGCCGCTCGGAGCGCTGCGCGCCTTCGCCTACGCCGCCACCGATCCGGCCGACCAGCTCCTTCAGGGTCCGGCCTACGCCGCGCCCCTCGCGCTCGACCGCGCCGGCATGACCCTGAAGGACATCGACCTGGTCGAGATGCACGAGGCCTTCGCCGCGCAGGTGGCCAGCAACCTCCAGGCCTTCGCCAGCCCTGACTTCGCCGCCAGGATCGGCCGCTCCGCTCCGCTCGGGGAGGTGGACCCGGACCGGCTCAACGTCCACGGCGGCTCCATCGCCCTCGGCCACCCCTTCGGCGCCACCGGAGCGCGGATCGTGATGCAGGCCCTCGATGCGCTGGCCCGGCGGAACAAGCGGACCGCCCTCTGCACCGTCTGCGCCGCCGGCGGCCTCGGCGCCGCCCTCGTCCTGGAGCGTGTCTGATGGCCAGCTTCCGCACGGACGTCCGCGGGGACGTGGCGGTCGTCACCTTCGACCTTCCCGGCGAGTCGGTGAACACACTGTCCCCGGCGGTCGGGTCGGAGTTCGTCGAGGAGCTGGAGCGGCTCGGCAAGGACGAGTCGGTCAGGGGAATCGTCTTCACCTCCGCCAAGCAGGACTTCGTGGTCGGCGCCGACGTGGGCTGGCTCGGCTCGCTCCGCACCGCCTCCGACGGGGAGCGCGCCTCCCGCGAGGGCCAGCACGGGTTCGATCGCCTTGCGTTCTTCCGCAAGCCGGTCGTCGCCGCCATCCACGGCGCCTGCCTCGGCGGCGGCCTGGAGTGGGCGCTCGCCTGCCGCGGGCGCGTGGCCTCCGACGCGTCCCGTACCAGCTCGGGCTCCCCGAGGTCCAGCTCGGCCTCCTTCCGGGCGCGGGCGGCACCCAGCGCCTGCCGAAGCTCATCGGGCTCCAGGCCGCTCTGGACCTCATCCTCACCGGGAAGCCGGTCCGCGCCGCGAAGGCCCGGAAGCTGGGCCTGGTGGACGACGTCGTTCCGCCCTCCATCCTCGTCGACGTGGCGGTCGAGCGCGCGCGAGCGCTGGCCGCCGGCGACGGAGGCTCGAGCCCGCACCGGAGCCCACGCGAGACCGTCACCCGGGCCGCGCTCGAGGGAAACCCGCTCGGCCGCCGGGTCATCTTCGCCGGCGCCCGGAAGCGGGTCCTGAAGCAGACCGGCGGCCACTACCCCGCGCCGCTCCGCGCGCTGGACGTGGTGCGCGAGGGGCAGGAGAAGGGCATCGAGGCCGGGCTGCGCGCCGAGGCCCGAGCCTTCGGCGAGCTGCTGGTCACCGACGTCAGCGCGCGGCTCCGCGAGCTGTTCTTCGCCACCACCGCCCTGAAGAAGGACACCGGGGTCGACGGCGCCGCGAAGGCCCGGCCGGTGCACAAGCTCGCCCTGCTCGGCGGAGGGCTCATGGGCGGGGGCATCGCCTTCGTGACCGCCGAGCGCGCCGGGCTCACCGTACGGATCAAGGAGCGCGACGACGACTCGGTGGGCCGCGCGCTCTCCCACGTGCGCAGGCTCCTCGACCAGCAGGTCCGCAGGCGGCGCCTCGACCGGCGCGGCCTGGAGAGGGTCCTCGCCCGCATCAGCGCGACCACCGACCTCTCCGGCTTCCACCGCGCCGACGTGATCGTCGAGGCGGTGCCGGAGGAGCTCGAGCTGAAGCGGCAGCTCCTCGCCGAGGTCGAGGCCGCCACCACGGAGACGTGCATCTTCGCCTCGAACACCAGCTCGCTCCCCATCGCCCGCATCGCCGAGGGAGCGGGTCGCCCGGGCAACGTCATCGGGATGCACTACTTCAGCCCGGTCGAGAAGCTGCCGCTCCTCGAGGTCATCCCTCACCGGGGGACGGACCCCTCGGTCATCGCCACCTGTGTCGAGCTCGGGAAGAAGCAGGGCAAGACGGTCATCGTCGTCGGCGACGGGCCGGGCTTCTACACCTCGCGGGTCCTGGCCCCGTACCTGAACGAGGCGGCGCACCTCCTGGTGGAAGGCGCGGAGATCGCTGCGGTCGACCAGGCGCTGCGGGCCTACGGGTTTCCCGTGGGCCCGTTCCAGCTGCTCGACGAGGTGGGCTTCGACATCGGCGAGAAGGTGAGCCACGTCCTGCACGAGGCGTTCGGCGAGCGGATGACCCCGCCCCAGACCATGGCCACGCTCATCAAGCAGGGCCGGCTGGGCAAGAAGGTGAAGAAGGGCTTCTACCGCTACGACGTGAAGGGGAAGCCGGTGGACACGAGCGTGTACGAGTCGGTCCCCGGCGGGGCGACCCGGGTCCCGTTCCCCGAGGAGGAGCTGCGGGAGCGGCCGGTGCTCCTCTTCTTGAACGAGGCGGTCCGCTGCCTCGAGGAAGGCATCGTCCGCAGCGCCCGCGACGCCGACGTGGGCGCCGTCTTCGGCCTCGGCTTCCCGCCCTTCCGGGGCGGTCCCTTCCGGGCCATCGACGCCCTGGGCGCGGCGGAGATGGTGAAGCGGCTGGAGGCCTGGAAGGAACGGAAGGGCGTGCGTTTCGAGCCGGCTCCTCTCCTGCGCCGCATGGCCGAGCGCGACGAGCGGTTTCACCCGGCCTGAGGGGTTCCGACGCCCGGTGACGGTTCCTGCCACCGGCTTGCGCATGGGTCTTGCGGGAAAGGACCCTCCGAATGAACCCGAACGCTGCCCTGTCGACCGCCTCCAAGCCTCAGGTCATCGGCGCGCTGAAGGCCGCCAACTCCACGGATCCGGACGTGCTGCTCCACGTGAAGGAGGACCTGCTGGATCAGTACAGGCCGCTGAAGATCATGTCGTGGGTCCCCATCATCTGCGGGGCCCTCATCTCGCTGACCATCATCGGCGCGATCATCGGGATCCCGCTGATCATCCTGGGAATCTTCCTTCGTCGGAAGTGCAAGCGGAACATGGCCACCGTCGAGAGCGCCTACGACGAGCATCTCGCCACGCTCGGCATCAAGCGGCTCGCGCCGGCGCTGGCGCCGGCTCCGGCCCCGCGGGCGGTCTCGGGCTAGGCGGCCTTCGGCACCGCCTCGGACTCGAGGAGCCGGACCGGGAGGACCATCGCGTTCAGGCCGGCGAACTGGAGCCGGCGCTGGATCTGGTAGGCGGTCTCGTTGTGGAGCAGGCGCTGGTACCAGTGCTCCTGCTCGAAGACGAGCTTCCCGGCGAAGAAGAGCGCCCGGGGAAACTCCTTGGCGACCTCGCGGCAGAGCTGGGTCGCCGTCTCCACCGCCTCGGTGCCGAGCGCCATCCGTGACGTGGCAGCGAGCCCGAGGCCGTGCGCGAGGGCGACGTACTCGTCGAGCGCCTTCCGGGTTCGCTCCTTCACCTCCACCACCTCGGCGATGTCCTTGAAGGTGGCCGAGTCGATGACGCCCACCGAGAGGAAGACGAAGTTCTGGAAGTAGCCGGGGAAGAGTCGCTGGATGGTGAGGAGCGAGTGCACGCCGAGCCCGGCGTAGCCTCCGACCAGGAGCGCGGCGGTGGGCTTCTTCGCGTCCAGGGCCCGTGCCGGCACCGAGGACTGCGGCATCGAGGAGAGGATGGAGTCGAGACGCCGGAGGTTCTCCTGCACCTTGCGGTAGTGGCTCCGCGTCCAGGTGAACACGCCCACCACCGCCCCGGTCACGACGATGGTGACCCATGCGCCCTCGCGAAACTTCTCGACGACGTTGACCACCAGGATGCCGAGGCAGAGCACGAGGCCCACCGCGTGGATGGCGCCCTGCCGCCGCCAGTCGAGGCGGGCCCTCCGCTCCCGCCACCAGAACCGGCACATGGCCAGCTGGCTGAGGGAGAAGGTGACGAACACGTTGATCGCGTAGAGCGTCACCAGGGTGGTGATGTCGCCGTGGGTGTAGAGGAGCGCGACGAGCGACGAGCCGCCCATCAGCAGCACGCCGTTCTGCATCGTCAGCCGGTCCGACAGCTGCGCGAAGCGGTGCGGGGCCCAGCTGTCCACCGCCATGTTGGCCATCACCCGGGGGCCGTCGAGGAACCCGGCCTGCGCCGCGACGAAGAGGAGCAGCGCCTCGGAGACGAGGGTGACCCACACGAACCACCGGCCGAGAGGCAGTCCACCGAGGTGGAACGCGCCGGCGAACCGGTCGGCCAGCACCGCGTTCATGGTCTGCCCGGCCACCGGGCTCACGTGCACCAGGAGGTAGGCGAGGGTGATGCCGCCGGCGGTCAACGACAGGCTGACCGCCATCAGGAACATGGTGCGGCGAGCGGTCTCCACCTTCGGCTCGCGCATGATCTGCAGCCCGTTGCTCACCGCCTCGATGCCGGTGTACGTGCCCGCGCCCATCGAGTAGGCGCGCAGGAACAGCGCGAGCATCCCGCCCACCCCGAGGGTGGCCACGCCCGAGGAGAGGCCGCCTCTGACCTGCTCGGCGACCGCGCCCGCCTCGTCGGCCCGGCTCAGCAGCGCTCCGCCGATGAGCACGACGTGGGTGGCGAGGAACACCAGGAAGATGGGCGCGAGCAGGGTCACCGACTCGCGCACCCCGCGAAGGTTGAGGACCACCAGCACCGCGATGGCCAGGAACTCCACCGGGAGCTTCCAGCCGTGCATCGCGGCCGGGACGAAGCTGAAGATCGCGTCCGCGCCGCTGGCCACCGAGGTGGTGATGGTGAGGACGTAGTCCACCATCAGCGCGCTCCCGGAGACGACGCCGGCGGCCGGTCCGAGGAGGCGGGTGGCGACCACGTAGCCGCCGCCGCCGAACGGAAAGTGCTCGATGATTCGCGAGTACGCCGCGGCGATGATCACCACGGTGACGGCGGTGGCGAGCGCGAGGAAGGGCGCGAGCGCGACGTGCGAGCCGAGTGCCTTGAACGACTCCTCGGGGCCATACGACGAGGACGACAGCCCGTCCGCTCCCAGCCCGACCCAGGCCAGGAACGCCACCAGGGAGAGGTGGTGGAAGACGCCCGGGTCTTCGACGCTCCTCGGCCTCCCCACCAGCCAGCGCCGCACCCGTCGCCTGAGCGGAGGGGGCTCGGAGTGCGATGGGACGGGAGGCGGCTGTGCGCTGCTCGGGTCCACGGCCTGGCGCGCGGGTCTAGCGCCGGGGGCCATCCGGGTGCAAACGACGTTTGATTCCGCCGGCTTGCGCGGCACCTCCGTGGCGAGTGGGCGACGGCAACACGTCCGGTCTCTGCTAGCCTGTCAGGACTCTCCGGAATGAACCTCTGGCTCGTCACCGCGCAGGACGCTCAGCGGAGCGAGCTCGTGCGCGGGCTGGAGGAGGCCGGCTGGAGCTGCACCTGCTTCGCCGAGGGCGAGGCGCTGGAGCACGCCGCCGAGAACGAGACTCCTGATGCCTACCTGATCGTCGAACCTTGCAC
>Ga0157377_10000948_pt1 | contig 12131 bp, 6 predicted proteins | sample M55metaG_FD_121116 | JGI IMG/M metagenome (GOLD analysis project Ga0157377, IMG submission 121116) | Miscanthus rhizosphere microbial communities from Kellogg Biological Station, Michigan, USA - M5-5 metaG | ecosystem: Host-associated > Plants > Roots > Rhizosphere > Soil | place: USA: Michigan...
GGACGGGATCCTCGACGGTGTTGCCGATGGGCAAGGTGGTGCCGGCGCCGAGGAGCCAGCTGCCGCGCGAGGCCTCGAGCCGCACGGATGGATCGGAGAGACCGCGCAGCGTCTCGGTGCGGTGGTGGATGTCGCCGTACGGCGGCGTGTACGGTGTGCCGTCGAGCAGCGCGTAGCTCACGCGCATCGCCTTCACGTCGTACGGCAGGCGGACGGCGAGCTGCACGTTCTCGCGCAGCCCATATTCTGCGCGCACCTCGGCGTGCGTCAGCCCGACGCCGACGTGATGCTCGTGCGCCGGCAGCGCCGGATCATCGGCCACGTGCGAGGTGTCCACCCCGCCGCGCACGAGATCGAGCGAGAGACGCCATTGCCCCGGCGCAACGATTGTGGTCTGACCTGCTCCGCCGGAGAGGTTGGGGTTGGCTCAGGCGGGTCAGGCGTGCAATGGGAGCGCGACGAGGGAGAAAAGGAGGACGAGGAGACGGGGAATGTTGAATGTTGAATGTTTAATGTTGAATGGCATTCGCGTCATGACGTTCTCTTCATTCAACATTCCCCGTCATCTCTCCGCCTTTTCAAGCGCAGCCAAAACTTCATCCCACATCCCTCCCGGCACCGCCTCCACGAACTTGCCGTTCGCGGCGTAGACGCGGAGGTAGGGGAGGGCAGCGGCGCCGAACTTCGTCATCTGGCGGGCGTGAGCGGTGTCCCACTTGCCGACGTCGGCGCGGCGCAATGCGACGTTGGGATGGGCGGCCATGTAGCGGTGGATGCGCGCCTCGAGGACCTGGCATGGGCCGCACCAGTCGGCGTAGTAGTCGACGATGGTGATCTTCCCGGCGACGAGCGACTTGCCGTCGTACGGCGCGATGTCGAGCGCCTTCACCGCCTCGGCGGACAACGGCGTGAAGGTCGCGGCGGTCTCGAAGCCGGCGTCGATCACGGCGGCGTGCAGCTTCGACTTGTCGAAGCCGTCGGGGACGTCGACGGTGACCATGCCGCTCTTCACGTCGACGCGCGCGCTCTTCACGCCGGGAACGGCGCGGAGCGCCTTCACGATCGGCGGACCGCATTCCTTGCAGTCGATGCCGATCACCTTGAAGCTGTATGCCAGCAGGAAGAGGGCCGCGATCATTTGAGGTGTGAGTCGAACCAGCCCGCGAGGCGCCGCGCGAGGTCGCGCTTGTGCTCCGGCTTCTGGAACGAATGTCCTTCGTCCGGGTAGACAACCAGCTGCGTCTCGGTCCCCATTTCCTTCAGCGCGTGCCAGAACTCGAACGACTGCGGCGCGGGGCATTCGCCGTCGCGCTCGCCGACCAGCACCAGCGTCGGCGTCTTGGCCTGCTTGATGAAGTTGATCGGCGCGCTCTTGGCGTAGACCGCCGGGTCGTCGTAAACCGAGGCGCCGAAGTAGGGGATCATCCACTGGTCGATGTCGTTCTGGCCGTAGTAGCTGACCCAGTTGGCGATGCCGGCGCCGGCCACCGCGGCCTTGAAGCGCGGCGTCTGCGTCACCGTCCACATGGTCATGAAGCCGCCGTAGCTCCAGCCCCAGATGCCGGCGCGCGCGGTGTCGACCGACTCGTCTTTCGCGATGCTGTCGAGGCCGGAGAGGATGTCGCGCAGGTCGCCGCCGCCGAAGTCCTTCACGTTGGCGCGCACGAACGCCTCGCCCTGCCCGTAGCTGCCGCGGAAGTTGGGCCAGAAGACGTAGTAGCCCTTCGACGACAGCAGCGCGGCGCGCTCGTCGGGCCAGCGGGCGAGCGCGGCGCTGGCGGGGCCGCCGTGGATCCAGACGATGACGGGGTGCTTGCCTTCGACGCGCGCGCCCGAGGCGGGCGCGCCCACACCCGGCGCGAGGAGCCAGCCCTGCACGTCGTAGCCGTCGCTCTGCCAGTGGACCGAGCGCGCCTCGCCCCACGTCACGTTCACGGTTTGATTCTGCCGGGTGACCTGCTTCCACGCGCCGATCGGTCCCGCCCACACCTCGGGCGGCTTGTTGAACGAGCTGCGGATCACGGCGCTGGTCACGCCGTCGCGCGCCAGCGACGCGCCGACGAGGCCGCGCTCGCTGACCATTTCCGCGCCGCGCCAGAGCGTCTCCATCGAGCCGTCGCTGACGCGGATGCGCGCGAGGGACGACTCGCCGGCCACGTTCACGCCGGCGGTGATCTGGTCGTTGGCGGTCCACTCGAACTGCGTGACGGTGGCCTTCAGGTTGGCGGTGATGTTGCGCGCGGACGGGTTGAGAACCCGTCCCACATCGACCACGAAGAGGTCGCCGCCGGTGGAGCCTTCGTCGCTCATCAGTCCTTCGATGAAGGCGATGCGCGAGCCGTCGGGCGACCACCGCGGGTTGGCGATCTGCAGCTCGGGGCGATAGATCGCCGTCATCGTCGCGGCGGCGACGTCGACCACGTGCAGGCGCGCCACCCAGTAGTTGTTGTCGCCGGAGCCCGGCGCGGCCATCGCCGCCAGGCGCTTGCCGTCGGGCGACCAGTGAAAGTGGTAGACGTACATGTCGGGCGGCGTGACGACGCGCAGCTTCTTCGTGGCCACGTCGACGATGGCCACGCGCTGCTCCGCGATGTGCTCCTCGATGGGGCCGATCTTGCGCGACATCGCCACCAGCGGACCGGAGGCGCGCTGCGCGTTCTCGATCATCAGGAAGGCGATCGACTTGCCGTCGGGCGACCACTGCGGCTCGGCGAGGTAGGCGTTGACGCTGGTGAGCGGCGCCGGCGCCGCGCTGCCGCGGACCACGAAGAGCTGCTTGCGCGGGCCGTCGCCGCCGGCGTAGGCGAGCGAGCCGCTGTCGGGCGACCAGGCCACGTCTTCCTCGTCGCCGATGGTCAGGCGGCGGACGACGGAGCCGTCGAGGTTCGACACCGAAATGCCGCCCTTCCGCTCCGCCCAGGCCACGCGCTTGCCGTCGGGTGAGACCGCCACAGCGTGAAAGGTGCGCACGGCATACATCGCGTCGAGGAAGGCATCGTCGGGTGTGGCTTTCTGAGCGAACGCGACGTTCGTGACGACCAGCGGGAGAACGAGCGACAGGATGATGAGGCGGCGCATGTCGCGCGAGGATAGCAAGTCGTCTCCGAAGCTGGCGCCGAAGTCGATCTTGAATCCATGGTTGTCGCGATCGAGAGAAACGGTCTCGCGCGAGTCAACTCTGGTGTCGCGCGCGAGTCATTTGTTGTCGATCGGATCATCCATGGATTCATGCGCGACAACATTCTTGTCATGAGAGACAAGAAACTCAGCTCGCACTGAAACCATGGATTCAAATTGTCTGACCAGGTTGTCGTGAATGACACCCGCGAGCTCGTTCGGGCTGACAATCGACTCGTTCACATCATCCATGGATTCAAGCGTGACTCGCTACGCGACCTTCTTCTTGTCGGGCCTGTCTTCGTCGGAGTTCGGCTTCTCCCGCTCCACGTCGGCGAGCAGATCAGGTAGCTGGAGGTCGCGCTCCGTCGCCGCCCACATCTTCACGATCAGCTTGTATCCCTCTTCGTGCGAGAGGCCGCTGCGCGTGTAGTAGTCCAGGCCGGGATTCTTCGACGGATGCCGGTGCGCGTTGACGAACTGATCGAGATCGGGATACATGCGCATGAAGTAATCCCAGTCCTTTTCCCCGTCGAGGCGGTCCGCGAACAGGTATTTGTCACGGCCGCTGCCGAAGTCGACCCGCAAGTCGAGCGGACTCTCCATCCGCTGCGTCTCGTACATCCGCTTCGTGGTCGCCAGGATGCCCTGGGTCAGTTGGATGTCCTTGTCCGCCAGCAGCTTTCCGAGCTCCCTCCGGTTGACCGCGGGAATCTGCTTGATGCTGGGCATCGGCTGCGTGTACAACGCAGCAGGGTCATTCCGCCTCTTTTGTTCCAGCTCGCGCAGGAAGGCGAGCTCGCTCTGGTTCGGACTGATGACCAGTCCCAGCGGGTTGCCTGACTGTTTCACCAGCTTTGTGATCACCGGGTACTGGCTCTTGGCCGGCGTCACTTCCATGGCGTGCCTGGTGGAGCCTTTGATAATGAGAACCCCGCTGAACTTCCGCTGCAGAAAGATGCCGATGGCGTCGATCTCTCCCGTCGTATGAGGTTTCCCGTCGGCCGCGATGATGGGAACGATCTGCTGATCGGGAATCCCTTCCTTGTTGAGCTGGCCGACGATCTCCTGGACGCTGCCGAGGTGCTGCAGGTCGGCGGCAAAAAACAGGTTCCGGCGGGTCACTGGGTCCTGAACGATCTTCTTGATCTCCTCCGCCTTGCTGGTGATGGAGGTGAAGAACCCACGCTGGGCGACCTTGACGTACTGCATGGCGCGATCGAGCGGGACGGAATGGCTTTGGGTAATGACGGTCCTGACGGTATTGGCGAGCATGCCTGCATTGTACCGATCTATGGCGGGGTGTCTGTATGCATATGCGTCAAGCGGTGGGACTCAGCCGTTCAGCGGGGCGGAGCGTAGCGCCTCACGAAGCCTTCCACGTCGCCCGCCGGCATGGGCCGGCTGAGGAGGAAGCCCTGCAGGTAGTCGCAGGCGTGCAGCCGGAGGAAGTTGAACTGCTCCTCGGTCTCCACCCCCTCGGCCACGACGCCGAGGCGGAGGGTATGCGCCAGGTTGATCACGTAGGAGACGATGGCGGCGGCCGACTCCTCGGAAGTCGCGTCCTGCACGAAGGCGCGATCGATCTTCACCGTGTCGATGGGGAACTGCTTGAGATAGATGAGGGACGACTGCCCGGTGCCGAAGTCGTCGATGGCGATGCTCACGCCGAGCGCGCGCAGCTCGCGCAGCACGTTCATGGTCATCTCCACGTTCTGCACGGCGAGGCTCTCGGTCATCTCCAGCTGCAGCGCGCTGGCGGGGATGCCGTTCTCGGCGATGGCCGCGGCGATGCCCTGCACGAAGTTCGGCTGCTGGAACTGCGGCGCGGAGATGTTGACGCCGGCGCAGAGCGAGGTCAGCCCCGCGTCGTGCCACGTGCGCAGCTGCTTCGTCACGGTGCGCAGCACGAGCTCGCCGATCGGCACGATCAATCCGGTGTCCTCGGCCAGCGAGATGAAGTCGCCGGGAAGGACCAGCCCGCGCGTGGGGTGGTTCCAGCGCAGCAGCGCCTCGAGCGAGGTGATGCGCCGCCGCGCGCGGTCGAAGATCGGCTGGTAGTAGACCTCCAGCTCCTGCCGCTCCAGCGCGTGGTGCAGGCTCTGCTCGAGCGCCAGGCGGCGGACGTAGCGCTCGTTCATGCTGGCGGTGAAGAGCTGCATCTGGTTCCGCCCCAGCTCCTTGGCGCGGTACATGGCGCTGTCGGCGCACTTCAGCAGCGTCTCCACGTCGTCGCCGTCGCTGGGGAAGAGGCTGATGCCGATGGAGGCGGTGATGAAGAGCTCGTGCGCGTTGACGCGGAAGGGCCGGGTGAACGACTGCAGGATCTTGCGCGCCACGCCGGCCACGGCGTCGCTGTCGACGACGTCGGTGAGCAGGATAGTGAACTCGTCGCCGCCGAGGCGGGAGATGGTGTCGGAGGCGCGGATGCAGCCCTGCAGGCGGTTGGCGACTTCGAAGAGCAGCGCGTCGCCGACGGAGTGTCCCAGCCCGTCGTTGACCAGCTTGAAGTGGTCGAGGTCGAGGTACATCACCGCGATGCCGCGCCTGTTGCGCCGCGCCTGCGGCAGCGTGTTGACCACGCGGTCGCGGAACAGCAGCCGGTTGGGCAGGCCGGTGAGCGCGTCGTAGTAGGCCTGGTACTCGAGCTGTTTCTCCGCCGCCTTGCGCTGGCTGATGTCGCGGTAGTTGACGACGACGGCGCCGACGCTCGGGTCGTCGAGCAGGTTCTGGGCGAAGCCTTCCAGCCACACCCAGGTCCCGCTCTTGTGCATGAAGCGAAGCTCGCCCTGCGACTCCTGCAGCCGGCCGGCGACGATCTCGGTGAAGATCTGCCGCGTGGCGGCGCGCTCGCGCGGATGGACGAAGCTGAGAAAGCTCGTCCCCTTCAGCTCCTCCTCGGTGTAGCCGAGGAGGCGGTAGGTGGAGGCGCCGACGTAGCTGAAGGCCAGCTCGTCGGTGAGCAGCACCACGCCGCTCCAGCTCATCTCCACCAGCGCGCGGAAGCGCTGCTCGCGCGTTTCCAGCTCGAGCTGTGCGCGCTTGCGCTCGGAGATGTCGCGGATGAAGGCGGTGAAGGTCTGCTCCGCGCCGCTGCCGACCGGCTCGATGGTGATCTCGATTTCGAGCTCGCTGCCGCCGGCGCGATGGCCGGCCGTCTCGACGCGCTGCCGCAGCAGCTCCGCGCGGCGGTCGAAGACTTCGGCGAGCCGCGGCCCGATCGCTTCGCGAGGCAGCGGACGTCCGATGATGTCGCGGCCGCGGATGCCGAAGATCGCCTCGGCCTGCGGGTTCCACTCGATGACGAAGCCGTCGCGGTCGACGCTGACCACGGCGTCGAGCGTGGAGGCGATCAGCTGCTTGAGCCGCGTCTCCGACTTCCGCAGCGCCTGTTCGGTCCGCGACTTCTGCACCGCCTCTCCCAGCAGGCTGGCCGTCGACTGCAGGAAGGCGAGCTCGTAGTCGGCGAACTGGCGCGGGCTGCTGCAGTAGGCGAGGAGCACCCCGAACACTCCCGACGCGGTGGGGATGATCACCCCCGCGCCGCTCTGCACGCCGTGGTAGCCGCGGAGGTGGCTGGACCGGAAGCGCGTCTCCTGATCGAGGTTGTCGAAGGTGACCGGCGCGCCGGCGACGGCGACGTAAAGCGCGATCGACTCGTTCTCCTCGCCGTCGCTCTCGCAGTGGAGGAAGGTCGGATTCGATCCGATCGAGGAGCAGAGCCGCACGCGGCCGTCGCTGCCGATCTCAAGCGCGCGCGCGTGCTCCACGCCGAGGGTCAGCTCGACGAGCGCGCAGGCCTGGCCGAGGAGAATGTAGGGATCGACGCCGGTGAGCGCGGCCTGGCCCAGCTCGGAGATCGCCGTCTCCTGGCGGTTGCGCGCCTCGATCTCCGCGCGCAGGCGCTCCAGCTCCGAGGCGGCGCCGTCGGGCGCGCTGCGGCCGACCAGGTGCAGTGGTTGGTGCGGCTCGGACATGTGGTTGAGACCGACAGACTAACACGCCTGTGATGCAGCTCACGTTCAGCCAGTCCGACGGTGGCTACACTCGCCGGCCACACAAAACAGCCGTTCTTCACAGCAGTTCTCAAAAGGGGGCGTACCGAACGCCCCCTTTTTGCGTTTCAGGGGACCTCTCGAAAATGCGAATGACTCGTTGGGGTGTGATGCTGGTGGTCGCAATCGTCAGCGCCGCGTGCAGCAAGCACGAGTCGATGACCGCCGGCTATGGCACGGGCGTGGTCACGGGTCAGGTCGTCATGGCGGCGAGGACGTCGGCATCTCCGGCAGGAGTTCGGGTCAGCGTGGTGGGTACCGGAATGTCGACGCTCCTCGGCCCCGACGGCCGCTTCGCCTTCAGCGGCGTGCCGGACGGCGCCGAGCTGCGCTTCCTGCGCGACGACGGCATCGACGCGCGGATGGCCGTGCCGCCGGCGAACGCGTCGCTGGTGATCGAGCTGGCAGCCAACGGCGCCAAGCCGGGCAAGAAGCGCGCGGTGCCGAGCGTGGTACCGCTGGAGATCGAGGGACTGATCGTCACCGCCGCGCCGGACTCGCTGGTCATCGCCGCCTCCCACGGCGGCGAGATCGCGGTCAAGCTCGTAGACACCACCGTCATCCGCCACGGCAATACCCCGATCGCCGCCGCCGACCTGAAGGCCGGCGACCGCGTGCACGTCAAGGCCGCCGTGCAGGGCGAGGTGAAGACCGCCACCGAGGTGATCGTGCAGAACCAGGGTGGGGAGGACGACGGCGAGGACGACAACGGCGGCACCACCGCCACCGCGAATGGGTTGGTGAAATCGGTCGGCGCCGGCTCGCTGGTGGTGAGCAGCGTGCCGAAGGGCGACGTCACCGTGCAGGTCGACGGCGCCACGATCATCAAGAAGCAGGGCGACCGCATCACTCTCGCCGACATCAAGGCCGGCGACGAGGTGAACGCGATGGGGACGCTGGTTGACGACCACACCATCGAGGCGCGACAGATCGAAGTGCGCGGCAAGGGGAAGGGGAAGGGCTAGCGACGGGCCTGCCGGCTGGTTTCCTTTGGTTTCCCAAAGATTTATCTGGAGTAAACCCGCTCAGTTTCGGTTATTATCTGCTTTGGTCCCAAGTTCTGACGACAGCTCCTCCTCCGCACGGGGGGAACTTTCCATTTGCGTCCATCCAATGGCTGGCAGGTAAAACACTTATGAAACGTAGCGTTTTTGCGTCATTCGTCACGATTCTCGTTGCCCTCTCCGCCCAGGCGGTCACCTACGACGTGAAAGTGGCGTTCGACACCGATCGCCATGCGAATACCGGCTGCACGCTGACCACTCCCTCCGGCTCCTTCGCCGGCGCGGAGTACGTCCTCATCACCCGGGTGGACGTCACCGGGGGCGTGGCCACCACGCTCGGCACGACGCGGCAGACCTGCGTCGGCGGCGCCTTCGCGCCGGCCGTTCCGGCGGATACGCACACCTGGGGCGCCGGGCTCTCCAGCTCCGGCAACCTCTTCATCGAGACGCACATCGCTCCCTCCGACCTCGGGTTGACCAACATCACCCCGATGCGGCTGGGCTTCTTCATCACCAACGGCGGCGCGCTCAACGACGGCGTGATGGCCAATCACGCCGGCACCGACATCCTCTTCCCGGCGCCCGGACGCCACCGCGCGATCTCGCCGACCGGCAACACGCGCAACATCACCCTCGACGGCGCGAGCGGCGACTGGAACGGCATCCCGGCCCTGGCCGGCGGCGGCAACGGAACCGCCGACCTCCGCATCCTGAACACCTACGCGTTCGGCATGGCGAACGACCTGTTCTTTGCCATCTCGGCGCAGGCCAACCACAACGCGCCGACGGCCCGCCCCGACAGCTACAGCGTCGCCCCCGGCGGCACGCTCGACATCACCACTCCCGGCGTGCTGTTGAATGACACCGACCCGAACAACCTTGCGCTGACCGCCACGCTCGTGGCGGGCGTGCAGCACGGCACCCTGACCCTCAACCCCAACGGCAGCTTCAACTACACCAACGACGGCTCGCCGGCGCCGCTCGACACCTTCGAGTACAAGGCGAAAAACAGCGCCTCGCTCGAGTCGAACGTGGCACAGGTGCAGATTGCCATCGGTCTCGACAGCGGTCCTCCGCCGCCTCCCACGCCGAAGTTCACCAGCGCCGACCACACCACCTTCATCGCCGGGCAGCCCAACACCTTCACCATCACCACCACACCGCCCAATCCCACGCCGGCCATCACCATCATCGGCGGCAGCCTGCCGAACGGCGTCACCTTCCACGACAACGGCGACGGCACGGCCACGCTCTCCGGCACGCCGAACTCCGCCTCCGGCGGCGTCTACCAGGTCGGATTCAAAGCCCAGAACGTGGTGGGGGAGGCGACGCAGCTCTTCACCCTCACCGTCAACCAGCTCCCGAGCTTCGTCAGCCCGAACGCGGTGACCTTCACCGTCGGCTCGGGGTCGACGTTCAACATCAACGCCACCGGCTTCCCCTCGCCGGGCATCACCATGTCCGGCACGCTGCCGGCGGGCGTCACCTTCAACGGCGGCACCGGCACGGCCACGCTGTCGGGTAACCCGGCCTCGGGCACGGGCGGCATCTACACGCTGCTGTTCACGGCGAGCAACTCCTCCGGCTCGACCTCGCAGACCTTCACGCTGACCGTCAATCAGGCGCCGACGTTCACCAGCGCCGCCGGCACCACCTTCACCGTCGGCACCCCGGGCAGCTTCACCGTGACGTTGAACGGCTTCCCGCCGCCGTCGGTGGTCGAGGCGGGCGCGCTGCCCGCCGGCGTCACCTTCAACTCCGCCACGCGCGTCCTCAGCGGGACGCCGGGCAACGGCACGGCAGGCACCTACCCGATCACCTTCACCGCCTCCAACGGAGTCGGCGGGCCGGTGGTGCAGAACTTCACCCTCCTCGTGACCTGCCCGGTCATCACCATCACTCCGGCGTCGCTGCCGGCGGGGACCGCCACGCAGCCGTACAGCCAGAACCTCGCCGCCAGCGGCGGCACGGCGCCGTACACCTTCACGCTCAATTCCGGCTCGCTGCCGCCGGGCATCATCCTGGCCGGCTCGACCCTCTCCGGTACCCCGACCACCACCGGCACCTTCAACTTCTCGATCAAGGGCACCGACTCGCTCGGCTGCTTCGCGATCATCTCGTACTCGCTGACCATCGGCTGCCCGGCGATCACGGTCAACCCGGCCTCGCTGCCGAACGCCACGCAGAACGTGGCGTATGGGCCGCAGAACATCACCGCCACCGGCGGCGTCGCGCCCTACACCTTCAGCACCGTTCCGGCGAACCTCCCGCCGGGCCTCACGCTGACCAGCGGCGGCGTCCTCTCCGGCACGCCGACCACCGCCGGCACCTTCAACTTCACCGTCACCGCGACCGACGCGAACGGCTGCACCGGCAACCGCCCGTACACCATCCTGGTGTGCGTCACCCCGTCGGTGAGCATCACCCCCAGCGCGACCACCTTCTGCGCCGGCACCAACGTCATCTTCACCGCCACGCCGGTCAACGGCGGCGGCGCGCCGATCTATCAGTGGAAGGTCAACGGCACCAACGCGGGCACCAACAGCCCGACCTTCGCCACCAGCGCGCTGGCCAACGGCGATCAGGTCACCGTGACCATGACCAGCAACGCCTCGCCGTGCACCACGGCGAACCCGGTGACCAGCAACACCGTCACCGTGACGGTCAACCCGAACCCGGCCACGCCGGTCATCACGCCGACGCCGTCGCAGGTTTGCGCCGGCTCCACCGGCAACACTGCCAGCGGCCCGGCCGGCGCCACCACCTACGCCTGGTCGATCGTCAACGGCACGATCACCTCGGCCACGAACATCCAGAACATCACCTACACCGCCGGCGCCTCCGGCACGGTCGACCTCACCCTCACCGTGACCAACGCGTCGGGCTGCCCGGCGAGCAACACCACCAACGTCACCATCAACCCGACCCCGGCCGCGCCGGTCATCACCGCGCTGCCGCCGCAGGTCTGCGCGAGCTCGACCGGCAACAGCGCGTCCGGCCCGGCCGGCGCGACGACGTACGCCTGGTCCATCGTCAACGGCGCGATCACCTCGGCCACGAACATCCAGAACATCACCTACACCGCCGGCGCCTCGGGCACCGTCGACCTGACCCTGGTGGTGACCAACGCGTCGGGCTGCTCGGCCAGCAGCACCGCCAACATCATCATCAACGCCAACCCGACCACGCCGACCATCACCCCGACCCCGGCCTCGGTCTGCGCCAACTCGACCGGCAACACCGCTGACGGCCCGGCCGGCGCGACGACGTACGCGTGGTCGATCGTCAACGGCACGATCACCTCGGCCACGAACATCCAGACCATCACCTACACCGCCGGCGCCTCGGGCACCGTCGACCTGACCCTGGTGGTGACCAACGGCGCCACCTGCTCGGCGAGCAACACCGTCAACGTCACCATCAACGCCAACCCGGCCACGCCGGCCATCACGCCGACCCCGGCGGCGGTCTGCGCGAACTCGACCGGCAACACCGCCAGCGGCCCGGCCGGCGCCACGACCTACGCCTGGTCGATCGTCAACGGCACCATCACCTCGGCCACCAACACCCAGAACATCACCTATACCGCGGGCGTCGCCGGCACCACCGACCTCACCCTGGTGGTGACCAACGCGTCGGGCTGCTCGGCGACCAACACCGTCAACGTGACGGTCAACGCCAACCCGGCCACGCCGGCCATCACGCCGACCCCGGCGCAGGTCTGCGCGCTCTCCACCGGTAACAGCGCGGCCGGCCCGGCCGGCGCCACGACGTACGCCTGGTCGATCGTCAACGGCACCATCACCTCCGCGACGAACATCCAGACCATCACCTACACCGCCGGCGCCTCGGGCACCGTCGACCTGACCCTGATCGTGACCAACGCCGCCGGCTGCTCGGCGACCAACACGGTCAACGTCACCATCAACGCCAACCCGGCCACGCCGACCATCAC
>Ga0157377_10000953_pt1 | contig 12112 bp, 15 predicted proteins | sample M55metaG_FD_121116 | JGI IMG/M metagenome (GOLD analysis project Ga0157377, IMG submission 121116) | Miscanthus rhizosphere microbial communities from Kellogg Biological Station, Michigan, USA - M5-5 metaG | ecosystem: Host-associated > Plants > Roots > Rhizosphere > Soil | place: USA: Michigan...
CTGTCGTTCTTCGGCTCGGTGGTGCGCGACGACTTCGACCCGGAGCGGAGCGATGTGGACGTGCTGGTGGAGTTCAAGCCGGACTGCACGCCCGGGTGGAGCATCGTGACCGTTGAAGAGGAACTCGGCAACATTCTGGGCCGAAAAGCGGATCTGGTGACCGGGGTTTCCCGCTGGATGGTCAAGGACGTTCTCGCCGAAGCGGTCGAAGAGTATGTCGAAGCGTAGCGATCTCGTTCCGCTCGGCGACATGTACGACACGGCGCGACGGGTTGCGGCGAAAGTACAAGGGATCACTAGAGCGAACTTTGACGCCGACGAAAACCTTCGGCTCGCCCTCGCTCATCTGCTGCAGACGATCGGCGAAGCCGCCCGGCGCGTGTCTCCCGAAATGCGCAGCGAGCAGCCCGAAATCCCGTGGGCGAAGATTACCGGGATGCGAAACAAGATCGTGCATGACTACACCCACCTCGACGAGAACGAGGTGTGGCGGACGGCAACGGAGGACATCCCCAAGCTCGTAACATGGCTTGCGGCGTTCGTTCCATCCGATCCTCAGTAAAATGAAGGACATGCCGGCCGCCCGCGAGCTCGCCATCCCCATCCCCCACGACCGGATCGCGGAGTTCTGCCGCAAGTGGGGCATCCGCAAGCTGTCGTTCTTCGGCTCGGTGGTGCGCGACGACTTCGACCCGGAGCGGAGCGATGTGGATGTGCTGGTGGAGTACGCGCCGGAGAGCCCGGCGCGGGGATTGGCCGGCTTCGACGCCGAGGAAGAGCTTTCCGGTATCTTCGGCGGCCGGAAGGTCGACATGATGTCAGGTGTCCGTGAGTCCGTCTGGCCGTACGTCGAACCGGATCTCGTGATCGAGTATGTCGAAGAGAGTTGAGTCGGTCTACCTGCTCGACATGCTCACCTATGCGCGGCGGGTGCTCGAGCGCGTGGGCGAGCGAACACATGATGAATTGCAAAACGACGACGGACGGCGTGAGTCGGTTGCATTCAATCTGATGGTCATCGGCGAAGCAGCGGCTCAGGTGTCCGAGGCGACGCGCTCGGCGTACGCGGACATACCGTGGAAAAAGATCGTCGGCATGCGCAACCGCCTCATTCATGGTTACGAGAGAATCGACTTCGACAAAGTCTGGGACGCTGTCACGAACGGCATACCGCAACTGATCGCCGCGCTCGAACAGAAGCCGCCCCGGTAGCGATCTTGCTACCCCACCCCCCGCGTGCACCTTCAGGCCATCCTCTTCGACATCGACGGCACCCTGATCGACTCCAACGACGCGCATACGCGCTGTTGGATCGAGGCGTTCGCCAAGTACGGCAAGCAGTTCGAGTGGGAGGTGGTGCGCCATCAGATCGGGAAAGGCGGCGACCTGCTCGTGCCGGACCTGCTCGACGCGCGGGAGATGCGGCGGTTCGGCGAACAGGTGAAGAAATATCGCGGCGAGCTCTGGAAGCGCGAGTACATGGAGGGCGTCGAGCCGTTTCCGGGGGCGCGCGAGTCGCTCGAGGCGCTGCACGCGCGCGGCGTCAAGCTGGCGCTGGCCTCGTCCGCCAACGAAGATGAAGTCGAGTACTATACGCAGCTCCTCGGCGTCGGCGAGCTGCTGGAAGGGTCGACGTCGAAGAGCGACGCGAAGTTCTCCAAACCATCGCCGGAGATCTTCCGCGCCGCGCTCGAGCGCACCGGAAGCGACGAAGAGCGGACGCTCGTGGTCGGCGACACCCCATACGACATCCTCGCCGCGCATCGCATCCCGCTCCCCATCGCGGCGGTGCGCTGCGGAGGATTCGAGGAGTCGCTGCTCGGCAAGGCAGAATTCCTCTTCGACCAGGTCGAAGAGCTGGTGAGAGAGATCGAACGCGTTGACCGATACTTCAGCGAGTGACGTCCACCGACGCGCCATCATCGTCGACGGGCACTGCGACACGCCGTACCGCATCCTGCGGCACAACGTCCACCTCGACGAGCACGACACCGAAGCCCAGGCCGACCTGAAATCGCTGCGCGAGGGGGGCGTCACCGCCTCGTTCTTCGCCTCGTACGTCCCGCCGGTCTACGCCGGCCGCGGCGCCTCGCAGTTCGCGCACCGGCTCATCGACATCATCGAGGCGGAAGTGGCGCGCAACCCCGAGGCCCTGACGCTCTGCCGCGACGCCGCCGGCATCCGCGCCGCGAAGCGCGACGACAGGATCGCCATCCTCATCGGGGTCGAGGGCGGCCACGCCATCGAGGACTCGATGGACAAGCTGCGGGAGCTGTACGACCGCGGCGCGCGCTACATGACGCTGACGCACGTGAACACGAACAACTGGTGCGACTCGTCGGGGGACGTGAAGCGCCACGGCGGCCTCACCGACTTCGGCCGCGACGTGGTCCGCGCCATGAACGACCTCGGCATGATCGTCGACATCTCCCACGTCTCCGACGATGCCTTCTACCAGACCGTGGAGACGACCCGCGTCCCAATCGTGGCCACGCACTCGTCCTGCCGCGCGCTCTGCCGCCACCCGCGCAACATGACCGACGACATGCTCCGCACGCTGGCCCGCAACGGCGGCGTCTGTATGATCAACTTCTTCTCCGCCTTCGTGAACGACGCGGTGGCGGAAGTGATCCTCCGCTCGCAGAAGCGGGTCCGCACGCCGACGTCCGCCGGCGGCACCGAGGAGCTGCCGGACGACGCCACCGACTGGGACGAGTACCTGAAGTGGTTCAAGACCCTCGGATGCCCGGTGGCGAAGTTCGACGACGCCATCGACCACATCATCCACGCCGCCGAGGTGGCGGGGGTGGAGCACGTCGGCATCGGCAGCGACTTCGACGGCGTCCCCGCCCTCCCCGAGGACCTGCAGACCGCGGCGGCCATGCCGCTCGTCACCGCCCGCCTCCTGGCGCGCGGCGTCTCCGAGGCCGACGTGGAGAAGATCCTCGGCGCGAATTTCCTGCGCGTCTTCGAGCAGGTCGAGCAGGCGCGCACCGCTACCGCAGGTCGGTGAGCCACTTCACGTACGCGCGCACCGAGCGCGTGTACGCCACCGCCACGGTGCCATCGCCCGCGCTGCCGATGCCGGCCAGCGCCTCGGGATCGGCGGTGGCGGCGATGGGGAACTGGTCGAGCAGCTTCCCTTCCGCGTCGAGTCGGGCGCCGCGGACGTCGACGCTCGCGCTCCACGCCATCAGCCAATGCCGCCCGGTCCAGGCGAGGCGCACCAGGCCGGTGAGCGCGCCGCTGACGGAGAAGTCCTCCCAGCCGATGACCTCGCCCGCCGGGTCGATGCGCACGGTGTGCACCGCCTGGCCGCTGACCGCGGCGACGAGCCACTCCGTGCCGCGCGAGGCGACGGCGGCCGTTGCCGCGGGGGCGAGAAGGCGCGGCTCCGACAGCCGGCCGTCGTGCAGCACGGCGGAGTAGAGGTATCCGAGGGAGTGCCACAGGACGAGGTAGTCGTCGCCGCGCGCCGCGATGTCCTGAAAGGTATTGGGGAGGACGATCGGGTCGGCGTCGAAGATCGCGCCGCTGCGATCGACGCGCGTGATCGAGGTGGTGCGGATGCCGTCGGGCAAAAAGCGGGTCCAGACCACCGCGCAGTCGCGGTTGCCGCAGGCCATGCCGAGCGGCGTTGCGCCGCGGACCGGCACGATGACGAACCGCTGCGCGTCGGGCGAGGAGCCGTCGGCGGCCAGCCGCTTCCCGACGATGTCGAACGGCTCGCGCGACTCCTGCCAGGCCACGAGCGTGTCGACGCCGTCCCACGCCGCAACTGCCGCGTAGGCTTCGGGCATCAGCGCCAGCTCGCCGCCGCGCGTACCGTCGGCGGCGATGTCCGACGACAGGAGGTCCGGCAGGCCGGGGCGGTCGCGCCGCTCATTCCAGAGCACGCGCGCGGCGCCGGGGCGAACGGCGAGCGCGAGGATGCTCTGCGTCTGCAGCGTGCGCGTCACCAGCTCCGTCCGCTCGCCGGCGGCCACGAAGACGTCGCGCGTCTCGACGGATGGCGCGAAGTTCCGCGTCCAGGCGGCGAGGAAGCCGTCGCCGACCGCGGTGACGGCAGTCCGGTCGAGGCCGACGGCGAACCGGCCGGTGACGTCGGTCGACGCGCCGAGGCGGCGCTCGTCGACCAGCGCGTCGGCGGCGCTGACACGCGCCAGCAGGGTGTCGTGCGTCGGATAGTTGAAGCCGGTGCTCGCCACCGTCTGCTCCTTCCAGATCACGCGGTACTCGGAGCCGTTCCACGCGACCGACGGATTCCATGCGCCGAACGGCGACGGACGGACCAGCGCCGGTGCGCCGACCTGGCCGTCCGGCGAGACGTGCGTGAAGCGCAGGCCGTCGCCGCCGGAGACGGCGGTCCAGCCTGTGCCGGTCCACGCCGCGTCGGCCGCCTTCAGATCGACGGGCACGACGCCGGCGGCATCGACGATGGCGGTGCCATCGGGCCACAGAACGAGATACCGGCCCGCGCCGGCGACCACGCTCAGACGCTGCCGCGCGAGCGTGCCGATGTCGTGACGGCGGCGGAGCGCGCCGTCGCCGCCGAGAATCAGCGCGTCGATCGTGCTGGTGAGGCCGTAGCCCGCGGCGCGGACGACGGCGATCTCGTCGCCGCGCGCCGCGAGCGCGATCTCGACCAGCGGAGCGCTTTGCGGCAGGTCCGCGATCGCCGTGACGGCGCTGGTGGTCGACACCGCCCACAGCCTCGTCACCATCGTGCCGCCCATCAGCACCTGCGATGCGACGACGTACCGCGAGCCGTCCCAGGCCACGTCGATCGGCCCCTCGCCGCCGGACAACACGATCGGCGGGACATCGAGCACCTCGCCGGCGGCGGAGACGCGCGCCGCTTTCCGCCCGGCCCAGACCAGCAGCGCCTGCGCCGGGCCGCCGGCGATGCGCGGCGCGCTCTCCCGTCCCCACGTCGGCGCGAGCACCGGGTCGGAGACGGCGGTCGGCGCCGAGGCCTCGAGGCCCTCGGCCGGCGGCGCGGCGGGCGGAAGCGCCGCCTGGCGTCGGGCGGCGTGAGCGAGCGGGGCGACGAGGAGGGCGAGGACGAGGAGGAACCGGGTCGGGGTCATTGGAATGGAGTACGGCGGATGCGCCGATTTCGTCGCCTGCTACAATCCGCGCCGCAAAAAAATGCCGACCGAAACCGAACAGTTGCGCGAGCTGGCCAAGGCCTACTGGGCGGGACGCGCCATCCCGTGCCCGAAACATCCCGGCGTGAACATGGCCGGGACGTTCGTCCAGACCACCTTCGCCGACCACCTCGTCCTCACCTGCCCGGCCGGCAAGGAAAGCGTCACCATCCCACAGCGGCCGAAGCAGATCGAGTTCCAGGCGCAGCAGGTGGAGGGCTTCGTGGAGAGCATGCAGCGCGGCGACGCCATCCTCTGCTACCGCTGCCAGTCTCTGCTGGAAATCGCCACGGTCGAGAACCGCGACACCGGCGTCAACGCCTACACCTTCACCTGCGGGCGCTGCCTCTCGTACGGCTCGTGGACGGGCAAGCCGGAGCTGGCCAAAATCGGGAAGTGAGTCTCGACGCCCGGATGGATGTGTGTCAAAATGATCAGGTGAATACTGTAGAAATGCCGCCAGAAACACCCGTCGAAACTTACGACTGGATCGACACCTCGAACCTCTCGCGCCTGGTGGCCGATTTTGCCCGCGTGCAGATGCTCGTGGCCCTCTTCGACGGCGATCCGCAGAAGTGGGTGGAGTTCCTCGAGCACAGCGCCACGCCGGAGGAACGCGAGCGCGAGCTGCCGGTGGCGCTGCGGTTCCGCCGCCGCGCGGCGAGCGATCCGCACTACATCGAGCGCCTCCGCGACGCCGTCCTGCAGTTCTCCCAGCTGGTGGCCTAAGCGCGGCACGGCCCCTCACCCGGCCTTCGGCCACCCTCTCCCCGCAAGCGGGGCGAGGGGCACTCGCCATGAGTGTCGTGAGAGCCCTTCTCCCCTCTCTGAGGGGAGAAGGTGCCGAAGGCGGATGAGGGGAGTTCTGAAGGCCAATAGGCCTAAAAGTCCGCGATCGCGGAGACCATGGCGTCGATGGTCCGCAGCGCCTCGCCGCCGCCCGCCAGGTGGTGGTTGAGGATGATCGAGAAGTAGCGCGTCCCGCCGCGGGTGCCGCGCACGATTCCCCCGAGCGCGTTCACGCCGGAGATGCTTCCCGTCTTGCCGCGGAAGCGCGCGGCCAGCGGCAGCAGGCGGCGACGCAGCGTTCCTTCCTCGCCGGGCGTGGCCAGCAGCGGCCACCAGACGGCGGCGCGCGACGAGTCGTCCATCCAGCGCAGCACCTTCACCACCGCGGCGGAGGTGACGAGGTCATGAGTCGTCAGGCCGGAGCCATCCTGGAAGCGGAACTCCGCGCCGTCGAGGCCGACTTCTCCCGTCAGAAAGCGGCGCTCGGCGTCGAGCGACGCGGCGTACGACGCCGGCTCCGCGCCGCCGGCGGAGAGGTCCTTCAACAGCGTCTCGGCGTAGAGGTTCTGGCTCGGCTTGAGGACGATGGCCAACAGGTCGGCGACGAACGGCGACTCGATGACGGCGACCCGCTCGCGCCACGCCTTTGGCGTCGTGTTGAGGCGGACCGCGCCGCGCACGGCGATGCCGGCGTGGCGCAGCACGTCGCGCAGCGCCTGCGCCGCGTAGAGCGCCGGGCTCGTCGCCGTGGTCAGCGTCTTGAAAGTCGGCGGCATCTCCCCTTCGATCGCGACCGCGTTGTTGCGATCGGCGCGGACGTCCGGCTCCTTGTCGTCCGCGCAGGTGACGTTCGCCGTGGCGGGGATGAACATCGGGTCGGTGGTGACGCGCGGCTTGGTGCAGTCGTCGACCATCACGCCGATCACGCCTTCGTTGTAGCCGAGCGCGTCGACCGGCGCGGCGTAGTAGTACGGCAGATCGTCCCACTCCCAGCCGGTCGGAATAGTCGCGCGGTCGAAGAGCGAGGCGTCGGCCACGACGTCGCCGCGGATCTCGCGGATGCCGCGCTTGCGCAGCGCCTCGACGAACGGCGCGAAGACGGCGTCGCGGTCGAAGGCGTAGCGCCCGCCGAGCGACGGGTCGCCGCCGCCGCGGAGGATGACGTCGTCGCCGTCGAGCCAGAGCTCGGTGGCGAAGCGGTGATCGAAGCCGAGGCACGACGCCACCGCGGCGGCGGTGAAGAGCTTGCGGTTCGAGGCCGGCATCAGCAGCGTGCGCGGGTTGCGGAGGAAGAGAACGCGGTCGGAGTCGTCCTCCACCACGATGCCCCAGATGGCGCGGTCGAACGGCGGCTTATCGACCAGCGCCGCCAGCCGCTGCTCGAGCGGCTGCGCCGAGGCGGCGGCGGAGATCAGGCAAAGGAGAAGGCTTCCAACGACGGGCCATGCTGAAGGTTTTCCCACGCGGCGGCGATGATACGAGGATCGGCGAGGCGTTGGGCAACGGCGTGGGATTTGAGGTAGGCGCCGAGGTCTTTGGCGTAGCTGTAAACGGGCGGGCGAGCGGCGGGCAGCGAGCGGCGAGCCGGGTCGCTTTGCCCGCTCGCTGCTCGCCGCTCGCTGCTCGCCAACCAGTCGCCCACGCGCTTCTCCAGCCCACGCTGCAACGCGACGTCGTAGAGGAAGACGGCGTGCGCGCTCTCGACGTCGCCCTGGTTCGCCACCATGTTGTCGACGAGCTGCGCGACCGTCACGCTTCGCCCTTGCTCGACGTGCCGCGCGCCGCGGTAGGCGGCCATCTCCCACACCCCCACCCGCAGCGCGGCGTACCTTCCCTTTTCGCCGAGGAGGTTGGCCAGCTTCCAGGCGGCGTTGGCGACGATCAGCTTGTGGCCGAGGTCTGCAAAGTCCTCGACGGCGGCGGCAAAGTACGCCTCGTCCGAGTAGCTCGTGGCCAGCCAGCGCTCGGACTCGAGGCGGTCCGTTCCGAGGCGGGCGGCCGGGTCGGGCGGGGGCGGGTCGAGGATGGGCGGCTCGCTCCACGGCTGGCGGCTGGCGGCGGCGTAGAGCGCGCACTCGATGATGGCGTCCTCGAATCGCGCGCCGAGTTGCTCGCGGATCTCCCACGCCGACAGGCAGCAGAGCAGCGCGTGCTTGGCGTGCTGCGCCGGCGCGTACGCGAGCACCGCGAAGCGCGCCACCGCCCGCCACGCCTCCTCGGCGCCGTGCGAAGCGGAGAAATCGCTCACCGCGCGGCGGGCGGCGTCGTAGTCCCTTTCGATGAGGGGCTCATAATTCACATCGCTATTGTTTCTTTTTTGCCGGCGGCGGTGGGGCCTGCTTCGTCGCGCCGGGCGGCCGCGTCGACGGCGCGGAGTTGGTTCCCGCTCCTTCGGCCTCGGAGCGGCTGTCCTCGATGTCGACCGTCTGCGTCAGCGCCTCGGCGTCGTTGGCGGGCGCGGGCTGGGCGGCGGCGGGGGCGATGGTCTGCGTCTGCTGCGTGCCGGTCGCTGGGGCGGCGCCGCGCCGGCACGCGGCGGCGGCGAGCAGCAACATCATGAGCAGCAATACTTTCCTGATCGGATTCACGTGAATCCCCTCATGCAAGTTCCCTGACAGGATTCGCTACAATGCGCCGCCATGACGCGGAAGCGGATCGGAGTCTTCGGCTGGGGCGTCGTGGCTCCGAAATCTCCTGACATCAATACTTTCGAGCGGAATCTGGCGAGCGCCGGCAGCTGGTTGACGCCCTTCCGCGAATACGGCCCCTCGAACTTCCTGGTCGGCTACCCCGAGTTCGACTTCGAGACCTACCACGACTGGTTCAGCGAGCGGTTCCCCCCCGCCAAGTTCTCGCAGCTCGACGACAAGATGGGCGCGATGGTGAAGTACGCCATCGGCGCCTTCATCCAGTCGCTCGAGCAGAATCCCGGCATCGAGCAGTACCTGCAGTCGCTGGGAACCAAGTGCCACGTCTACGTCGGCACCGGCATCGGCGACGTGGTCACCATCTACGAGCAGTCGGTGACGCTCGACGGCGCGATGCGGCGGTGGAACGAGTTCTGGGCGGCGCCGGAGCGCTGCGCCGCGCTGCGCGCGCACGTCGACGGCAGCCGCGACCCCGCCGCGCCGCGCGATCCGGAAGAGTTCCCCATCGGCTCCGAGGATTGGATCGACGCCAAACACGCCTGGGAGACGTTCTGGGCGGCGAAGAGCGACGGATTGCAGCAGTACCTCGCCGAGGCGGCCGCCATCCAGGCGGAGCCGGTGCCGCCGTCGTCGGGCTCGGCCAAGCTGACCACCATCCGCCAGAAGCTGAACAAGATCCGCGCGCTGAACAAGAAGTGGGGCTGCCCCGACGAGCCGTGGGCCAGCGTCTCGCCGAACCTGCTCTGGAACATCGCCAACATCCCCGCCGCGCAGATCTCGATGATCGGCAAGATCGTCGGCCCCGCCTTCGCGCCGGTCGCCGCCTGCGCCTCGTTCGGCATCGCGGCCAAGATGGCCGCGGACGCCATCAACGCCGGCGAGGCGAAAGCGGTGGTGATCGGGATGTGCGACCCGCCGCCGCACCCGCTGGTGCTCTCCGCCTTCTACAACGCGAACGTCCTCTCCGCCGACGCGGACGTTTCCCGCCCCCTGACCGCGCTGAAGGGAACGCACATCGCCGGCGGCGCCTGCGTCTGGATCGTCGGCGACGCCGCGGAGCTGATGGCGCAGGGCTTCCGCCCCGTCGGCATGGAGCTCATCGGCATCGGGGCGTCGTCGGACGCGCATCACATCATCACCCCGTCGAAAGGCGGGCCGCAGATGGCCATGCGCGCGGCGATGAACGACCTGCAGGCGAGCGACGTCGCCACCTGGGACATGCACGCCACCGCCACGCCGGGCGACGCCACGGAGATCGAGCACTCGCTGGAGATGCTCCATCCCGACGTCCTCTTCACCGCGCGCAAGGGAACCTTCGGCCACGGCATGTCGGTCGGCGGCGGCTGGGAGCTGACCGCGCAGCACCTCGGCATGTCCAAGGGACACATCTACGGCGTGCCGCTGACCGAGGGGGAGTTGCACGCCGACGTGAAAGTGCACGACGCCAAGTTTGTGCAGGCCGACGGCTGCCGCGTCGAGCAGGGCTACAGCGGAAAGCTGAGCATGGGCGTGGGCGGCATCAACTCCTGCGTCATCAGCCGGCCGTGGGACCCGGAGTTCATCGCGGCGCAGTCGCCCGAGCCCAGCACCACTGCTCGCTCTGGCTCTTCCCGCTGATCGTCCCCTCCACGCGGGCGCAGAGCCGCTCGCCGTCGCGCCAGTAGATGATCCGCTGCGGGAAGTCGTGCGCCGCGTTCTCGAAGACCACGCGCTGCTCGGACGACTCCTTCAGCGTGAACGGCGTGGCCGGCCGCCCGCCCGGCATCGCCTGGTAGACCAGCGCGCCGCCGGCCGACTTCTCGATGCGCATGAACTCGAACGACGCCTTGCCGCCGGCCCGTACGTCGCGGTGCATGCCGACCATCACGTTGCCGTCCGCGGTGGTCCAGTGCTCTTCCATGGAGACGCCGTCGACGGTGCCGCGCCACGCGCCCGCCATCCAGACGGGGAAGAGGAAGATGGCCATCATTCGCATGGGGCGCATCGTACGCGATCGAGAGAGCCCTTCTCCCCGGCGGCGCGCCCCTCACCCGGCGCTTCGCGCCACCCTCTCCCCGCTGACGCGGGGCGAGGGGCCCTCGCCATGAGTGTCGTAAGCGCCCTTCTCCCCGCTCCGCGGGGAGAAGGTGCCCCGAAGGGGCGGATGAGGGGCGGTCCTCTCCCCGCAAGCGGGGCGAGGGGCACTGACGGTCGCCAATCCGCCGCGCGCCCCCGCCCGTAGCTCGCAGAAAAGGAGGGAAGACCCCATGAAACGCCTCGCCACGTTCCTCGTCTGCACGATCCTCGCGACCGCCGCTCTCGCCGCCGACGCGCCGCAGAAGTCGCTCTACCAGCGGCTCGGCGGGTACGACGCGCTCGCCGCGGTCACCGACGACTTCATCGGCCGCCTGGCCACCGACAAGCAGCTGGCGCGCTTCTTCGGCGGCCACAGCAAAGACTCGCTCGGCCGCATCCGGCAGCTCGTGGTGGACCAGCTCTGCGCCGCCACCGGCGGGCCGTGCGTCTACATCGGCCGCGACATGAAGAGCTCGCACCAGGGGATGGGCATCAGCGAAGCCGACTGGAACATCGCCGCCGGCCACCTGGTGGCCACGCTCGACAAGTTCAAGGTGCCGGAGCGCGAGAAGAACGAAGTCCTCGGCGCGATCACGAGCCTGAAGAACGACATCGTCGAGCAGAAGCCGATGGCCAAGTAGTCAGTGCAGCGGCACGACGCCCTCGGGCGTCTGGAGATACATGGTCGAGCGCTGGCGGGTGAGCACTTTCTCGCCGCGCTTGACCGTCACCAGAGTGTCGGCGCGCTGCTTCTTCATCGTCACGGCGAAGTCGAGCGTGTACTCGCCCTCCGTCCGCGTCACCTTGTCGCTCTCTCCAGCCCGTAGAACCAGCTCCGCGGCGACGTACAGATGATGCGTCTCCGCCTGCGTGACGGAGGCGCTGCAGGTGAAGGTTTCCGGTGTCCTCCGCCGCAGCAGCTGGTAGGTGTCGAACGAGCTGGGACGAATCGATACATACACTTCCGGCGCGGTGAGCTCGGGGACCGCGGCCGGCTGCTGCGCGGCGAGCACCGAGGCGAGAGCCAACAGAAGGGTGAGGATCACGACGTCCTCCTTTGTTCGAAATAGGGTAGCGCAACTCCGCTGGGATAGAATTCCGCCTCCACAAAACGTACGACGGGAGGAATCATGCGGAAGTTCTCTTCGATGGCATTGGTCCTCGTAATCCTGGCGGCAGGAGTCGCGAGCGCGCAACAGCCCAAGCGCGATAAGGCGGCGGAACAGAAAGCGGCGATGGAAGCGATGATGCGCGCCGCGGCGGTCGGCCCCGAGCACAAGCAGCTCGACGTCATGGCCGGCACCTGGGACACCAAGGTGAAGTTCTGGCCGGAGACGGGCGCGCCGGCGATGGAGTCGACCGGCACCGCGGTCAACGAGTGGGTCCTGGGCGGACGCTGGCTGCAGCAGAAGTTCGAGGGCTCGATGATGGGCGCGCCGTTCAGCGGCATCGGCTACACCGGCTACGACA
>Ga0157377_10000974_pt1 | contig 12038 bp, 23 predicted proteins | sample M55metaG_FD_121116 | JGI IMG/M metagenome (GOLD analysis project Ga0157377, IMG submission 121116) | Miscanthus rhizosphere microbial communities from Kellogg Biological Station, Michigan, USA - M5-5 metaG | ecosystem: Host-associated > Plants > Roots > Rhizosphere > Soil | place: USA: Michigan...
CTTGCCAGGGTGGAAGATGCAATCTTCAAAAGAGCCGCGGTTTCCCCTTGCCCGTAGTAGTGATCCGGAATAATTTTCAATGATGATAGCGGCAGGGTTTCAGGCGCAGGATCCGCAGGTAATCCCCTGGATATTTCATCGGCCAATACTGCGGCCGAGAAAAGTAAATCCCTCAATTCAACGAATTTTTGCTTCATGTTTAAATTTTTATGTTAATAATAGAGCTTCATTTTTTCCCTTCATTCCGGGTAGCTCCGCCCCGGAAAGCCTGTAAAAAATTAATCAAATAGTTTCAACTGAAATATTTCAGGGTTCGCGGATCCCGTTGCATCGGTGATCCCTCTTTTTTCGATATAGTCCTTTACCCAGGTATCCGCCATTTCGCGGGTATTATTGGTTGCCTGTTTCAATCCGGCGCCGTGATTTTTTCCCCCGCATACACAATCGCAATCCGGACCGGTTGCATCGTAACATTTAGCATCACACCGGCCGACGCAGCCGTCCGAATTATATACACTTATTAATGTTGACATTTGTCAATGGCATTTTTCAAAAAATCGATCGTTTACCGGTGCTAACGGGTGTAAGTAGTCTAAACTCAGCGTTTGAAATGTTCGGCGTTATATAAATCCATACGGCAATGATTATGAATAGAGACTATTTGCAGGTCAGTACAACCGATTACCCCCACTGTTCAGCCATAGCGTTAGCAAAAACATCAAAAGTCTTTGACTTAAAATGCCCCCTTAATGGATGAGGTGAGCGATCCCCGATTTTTGCGGACCAATACTGCTTACGTCCAGAAGGATAAATTTTATGTGGCAACGGTTCAAATGCCTTCTTATCCCGTGCAATATCTATTTTCCCCTGAAGTTTAGGCAATCCCCTCAACCATAGGCAAGTCATTTTTTTTTCAGGTTCCCCAAAGTACCAGGGTTCTATAATCTGTGAAGGTTTCCGCCACCTGGTGGCAAGCACTCCATTTGGATTTTCAATACAAACTTTGTTTATAGGTGCTGCCCAAAGATTCAGGACAAATTTTAATGCAGAACTTGTTTTTATTTCCCTACTCGGATCCCTTTTTTTATTAGCCATACCGGCATTTGCCAAAAATGTACAAGGCGGGTGAGCTATTAAAATATCCCAACCATCGAGCAAATGATCCAGGACGTTCCCGGTAATATGAGGCCCAGGTGCTGAAGTAGGTAAAATATCGCAGCTAATCGCATCATGCCCCTTTTTTAAAAAAGCATCTCTAACAGTCCCGGAATATTCACAAGCAACTAAAACCCGCATTTAGGCAGTGATTTTACAGTTTACATAATAGAGATTATAAGAAAACGGGTGTTTCTATATCGGGAAAACCTGTATCCGTGTCACCCGCTTTTATTAGCAAGGCTGCGCCTTCCTTTACATAATGGTTCCCGTTTGTCCCGGTAGCGTTCAGATACGGTAATACTTTTTTTACGAATGCGAGCAATTCAGGGGCGGCCGCTATCAACTTTGCATTAGCCTTGTTACCCCCTTCCCCAAACTTTCCAACTTTTGCAACGTGGTAATCCTTATCGCTTATAATGACAAAAAAGTCATTGCCATAGTCAGAAACTTTCCACGGTCCGGGAGTGTGTTTTGTGTTATTGTGGGTCATTTCGTTTCTTTTTTTCGGTAAATAATAACGGTTGCAAAGGTCACGGTCTTTAATTCGTCATGCCATGTGGTAACCGTTTGCTGAGAAATTATTTCGTCCGGTTCGTAGTTCAGTACAAACGATTGAAACTCTGCATTCCAATTAGAGGCATTGATACAGTAGAAGGAATGAATAAACGTCATTTCGCACCCCCTTTTTGTTTTTGCTCCATTTCGTTAATCTTTTGTTGCCACCTGGAAATTTTCGGTTTCCGGTAACTGCGGCGATCCCACCAAATTGCAATTGCCCGCCCGATAAATATTCCGGCAACGGATCCCACCATGCAATCGGCAATAATTGATAAGTCTCGTGTTGTCATTTTATAGCATTTTTTGCAGCGTTATTAAAATCCCCCAGGTGATCATTCAACTTTTTAGCCTCGATCCGCACCTCAGCGGACCGGTCCAATTTTTCAAAAAACGGGGCAATATTTTCCTTAATAGCCCGGGGCAATTGGTTATATACCTGTAAATGAAGGGTTTCCAGTGCGGTTTTAAACGGGCCATCTTCAAGAGTCAAGGTTGCGCCGTAGAATGAGGCGCACATACGAACGGCGTCTTTTTCGGATAATTCGGCCTCATAATAGATAGTTACTTTCATTCTAAGCGATTTTAAGCCGATTTGAGGGTATGCCCGGTTTTGCGGGCGTTACCTCACAAACCTGGTTTTTGGTCAAAAAATGTATGTTTCCGTAAATCTGCTTGCGAAATTCCCTTATCTCGCATGAACGTGTAAACCACAGTCAAAAGTAGCTTTGCAAATTGTTCCCTTTGCTGCATGACGTCAAAGAGCATTGCAGATAAGAGCTCCGCATCACCATCCATTGAAACGTTAATCCGGCCGGCAACGAGATCGACATGAACATAAGTTGCGCCCCGTTGCGTAAAGCCGCCCGGCCCCGGCAAAAAAAGTTGATCACCCATAATATTGATAGTTTTTAGTTACTGTTTTACAGCGCTGCGGATTGCCGCGAGCGCCTTCGCATAAGCGAGCGGGATCTTACTATCTCCCGGGAATTCCTTTAAACTGAGTGCTAAGGTTAATTCGATCAATGCGGAGAGCATTGCCGGACCGCTCCGCACAATCGGCATAGTTGTTATAAGGGCGCCGGGAATATCCGTATTCCCCTCATTGAGACTTTCCACAATGAAAACCCTGTCCTCATCCGGCAATACTATAACCCACGGCCCTGAATGAACTGAAATAACTGACATGGTATAACGGTTTTTAGTAAACGTAAATTTTAATTCGTAGCTGCTCTGCAATCTCCTTTGCCCGGGTTTCGGTGAGATCAATTGCAACAAGGTCGGCGACGTAATTTTTTCGCCGGTCATCCTGGATAACAAGACGCCAACTATCGGAAATCAGCCCATGACTGATGTAGATAGTTGGCCGTATCTCGTAAACGCAGGACGCATTTACAACAGACTTTGCCATAAAAGGTAGTTTAAGGATTAACGGGAATGACCAACGGCATTTTGCATGGCAGCGCATTCATCCATAACGCGGATAATTTCCGCCGACTTGCGAGCCCCGTAATCGTTAAGCATTTGAACAAACTCAGGATCGTTGTGATCGAAGGTAAGAGAGTAGTTAAACGGGATCCCTTCAGAGGATTCCCCCATTACTTCGACAAAAGCAATGGAATGTGTCGCGGTGCGAACGGTTTGGATTTCTCTAACTTCTTTTTGCAGAACTGCGGCAGCTTGTGCGGGTGTAATTGACATGATAGGTATTTTTTAGTTGGACCAAAGGAAAGCCTTTTTTCAATACGACACAACCGGAAATCTACTTAGTAAAAAGCCCCGGTGAGAACACCAGGGCGGAAAAATACCATTATCATAAAAATTTAACTGCGGATACAAAGGAAGGTTTTAGACCTCGCCCCGCCAAATATTATATTCGGTTTCCCGCCGTGCTACCAACGTATCATTTATGTCCCCGCCTGCATAAATGTATTGTTTCCATTGGGTTTCGAGAGCGGCCTCGTTGCCGGAATTTATATTTTTTATAAGATTGTCCGCACTATACCGGCCCTCGTTGTAGGAAAAGGAAAGCAGCGCCGCCCATTGATTCGCCGATAGTGACCGGGTAATTAATCGTTTCAGATAACTATAATCACTATCAATGTATGCCCTCATGTCAGCGAGCGCCTTCTCCCGGGTGATTGTCCCATCCGGCCCCGGGGCGGCCGTACCATAACCCCAGGTCCAACGGGAAACGTCCCAATACGGAGTAGACCGGAAACCCTCAAATTGAGGGATAAGCCAATCCGTTATACTATAGTACGCCGCCTGTCCCATTTTGGAAAGTAAAAGCAGGACGAATAAGATCCCGCCGGTTATAAAAAGTTCTTTTTGTTTCATTGCCGTTAGAAAGCTCCCGGCCTTACGGGGCCGGGAGCACCTTTAACCAATAACCAATTACCGACAATAAAGCCGTTTAATATTGGGCAAGCTCCAAATAAGCGCCTTTCAATATCGTTATCGCATTCGCTGCAGAGTTGCAGGCGAATTGCACCGATACCAGGGATGCTAAAGTTGCATGACCCTTCAATGATGCGTTAAGCCTGCAAATGTGGTTGCCCGCAACCGCCCACGTATTCGCAAATGCGGCCGACGCAACGAGATCAACGGCAACATCGGATCCCGGCGCCGCAGTCACCCCGTCAATCACTTCCCACCCTACCTGATAATCCACAAGGGTTTGCGCACTGGTAAGTTGAAATTTAAACCCGCCCGTAGCGCCGACGCTGAAGGGCAAAAATGCCGTCATCGTAATGACCTTACCCGCCCCGAGATTAAACGAAAAATCGGAAAGGGTGACGAGCGCCGTAGAAGCAGCAACAGCCTGATCCGCGGCGAGTCTGTTTCGGGTAACAATCCCGTTAGTGAAACTCATAGTTTTTATATTTAAAAATGAATAATCGAAAGGGCCGAAACAATGCTATTTCTGAGTGATCACAATTTCTGCAACCTCACCCACTTTAAAATCTTTCACCCCGGCCGGATCATTGAAAGTAACATTTACAATTGTACGCGCAAGCCGCTGCGCCGCAGGTGCGGTTTGCTTTTCCTCAACCACAAAGCGGGCGGATGACTGATTTTTTGAAATTTGTATGCCGTCGCATACTGCATTGATTGTTGTTTTTGCCATATAGTCAATTTTTAAGAGTTACCATGCCGGAATAAACCTTGTTGTACCGTTGTCATCAATGGGGATCCATTTCGTCGGGTTACCCGCAGCCGGCGCATTTGTCAACGTTCCCACACTTGCCGCGGCGCCATCTGTATATGATACCAATGAGTGAATTAAAAAGCCATCCGCAGTCGTAAAGATTCCGTTTGTCGCGATCAGCTCCATTGTTAGGGGCTGCGCACTCGTTGGACCCTTTAAAAATATCGCTGACCGGGGCGCATTCATTCCCGTAGAAAGCCGCGTTATACTGTTAGCATTATCGTAGGAAATGATTTGAGTTTGCGCACCGCAATCGACCTCAAAATTTGTGAGATCCAGGAAGATGATCGATTGACCCGCCACGCCGTTAACGTCACCCAGGACAACCGCCTGATTTGCGTTATCGATCAATAGCATTTGACCATTAGTAACCCCGTGAATATCGCCGAGACTAACGGCATTTACCGCATTAGTATTATCGAGTTCCAATATCAGGGCATTAGTAATGCTTTGCACGTCGCCCAAACGTGTGATATTGTTGGTATCATCTATCTGCAATTCGTTGCCGTTGTTAACCGGGAAAACATCTCCGTACTCAAACAGGCCATTCGCTATATCAGCATTGAAAAAAACAGGGTTTCCCCCTGCCGCGTGCATTCGTATCGTTTGAAAGGCATCATCAATAACCAACTTTGTACCGTTAACGGTATTCAGTACATCACCTAACAGGGATTGAGACACTATTGCATTTATGCGAAGTGCGGATCCACTCACTGCCCCGTCATAATCGCCGATACGGTAATCAAAATTTGTAGGATCTAAAAGAAATTGCCCTTTAAGAGCGGAAAGCATTTCAAAGGAAAAACCCGCCATCGGGATTTCCCGGTTGTTTAACAACGCTGCAGAATTTCCGCCAACTATGTTACCCAGGACCAAAAACCCGCCCGCGTCAACGGAAACGCCGTTATGCGCCGAATTTATCGGAAAGGGCGGCCCGGATGAGCCGGGGACCGTACGGGGATTTGTAGAGAGTGAGGCAACGCCTGCAGACATAGTAAAGTAGTTTATTGCTCGTCAACGTAAAAGAGTTGCACAATTTCAACGGACGGGAGCGCCCCAATGGGAGCGACAAATTTTAATTGAATGTTTCCCTTGTAAACGTCATTCTTATGACCGGCAACACTGCGAGAGTCGCCGATCAATGTACCCGGGTTGCCGGGATAGATAACCATGCCGTTAACCTGCGCAATCGTATCCCCGGTATTGGTAAACATAAACCCCGTACAACCACGTTGAACCGGGATAAACTGCGCCACACTGTATGTATTGACGGTTATATTATAGCCGTCCTTTCGTTTAAACAGTTTCCCCAATTGGTCGGCGAAAGTGCGCATTAAGGTTTCCATGTTTAAAAACTGAAATTTATGCCCTTTGATTGCAAAATATTTTGGACCTCACCCATTGCGGATGAAGATAATTCACTCGTTAAGGTTTCCGCCAAATTTCGGGGGGTATCGGAAAACCAATCCCCGTCAAAGCAGGCGTGATAAACCCGCACGGCGTAAGTTTTGATTAATAAAAGCAGGTCGGCCCGGTTTCCCAGGGCATCAAATGCCCTATAGATTGCATCCTCATCGGTCCCGCAATCATTTGCCGCCTGTTCAATGGATGAGGCAAGGGTTTCCACCTGCGCCGGTGACAGCGTCGGCACACCGGATAACCCGAGATTAAGCTCCGCCCCCGCCGCATCGGCGAGCGCCTTGCCTTGTTGGATCCGCGGATCCGGTTTGCCGAAAAAGTGATAAAGCAGGTAAGCCCCGCCGCCTAATATCAGTGTCGGCATAACCCAGGGTTGCAATCCAGGTTTCCCCCTGGTTTCCGCGGTTTCCGCACCGGAAACCCGTTTCTTTTTGCCTTTCGATAAAAACAGTAAGCCAGCGCCAACGGCCGCCCCGATCAATAAAATTTGACTATTAGAAACCCGCTTTGCAATTGTAACGTCGAAGGTTTGCGGGATAAGATCCGCACTAATTGAATAGTACGTAAACCCAGGCGCCGAAAAAACGATTGTTATACCAGGATTAAAGAGCCCGTCATCAAAAGCCGTGTCAATGGACCACGCGCCAAATTGATTTGCCGGGATGGTAGTAATGACAGCGCCCGCATCGGTTTTAAACTGCAGGTAAGCACCCGGGACCGCCCGGCCGTCAGTATTTAATATTTTCCCCGAGTAAATCATTTAAAACGCTTTAAGCATTCCGATCAATTGACGAAACGTTTCGGGTTTCTCACGGGAGATCTTCGCGAGCTTTTCCAGGTGAAACATAATGTCCGGATCCGCCTTCTCCATTGTATCAATTGCCGCCCCTATCCGGTTATACTTATCCTCTAAACTCACGGCCGCCGCATTGCCAATTGCCGCGGGTTGTGGCTGAATTTCCGGGGCATACATGGGTTGCGAGTAAACCGGTTGTGTACCGGGGTTTGGCGTAACCCCCTGCAATAATGCCCGCACCCCGTTTAAAAGAGCGGGTATTTTTTCAGGTTCCTTTAAAAAACCCATTAGCACACCCGAAACCGTTGCCGGTTCCTCATCCTCATCACTATCATCGAGATTCAGCTTGTCGAGCCACTTATCAACATGACCGGCGAGCTTTGCCTCGATTTTACGTTGGATAATCCCCGCTACACCTGCGGACCCAACAGCGGCGTTGCTATTGAGAGTAGATGCAACGGGGTTTCCCAAACATTTAAAGTTAAATGATCCATTGGCGGGCGTCGCGTCATCTATGTCATCGGGTTCCCCCTCTGCAGCGTACACCTTCAGTTTATAAGTCGCCGTCGAAGATTCCAGGCGGGCAAGCCATGCCGTGAGTGAGTCCTCGCCGGATCCTGCGGTTAACAGATCCCGGCCCTGAAAGATTGCCCAATTATCCAGACCCCGCAAGCGGTAAGCCTGCAGAACCGATTCGGACCCGAAAAACTGAATATTTGAAGCCATGAAAACAAGTTTTAATTCGGTCCTTCAACCTCTTTATACTTGCCGGTAACTGCATCCAGTTTCAACCGGGCATACTCTACATCAAACATGACCACGTACGGGCTATTTGCTGATACCGTTGCATTGGCAAATTGCAGGTACGATTTGGACCAATCCACTTTTTTCCAATTTGCAAAGCGGGTTTGGTGATACCGGTGAGGGATTGCGCCCCCTGGTAAGGTCATATCATTGAACGTGAGAATAGGAATTAATTGCCCGCGTTCCCATCCATCGGAGTAAAGTACGACTGTCATTTTTTGTAATTCGGCAACGGGTGCGGCAACCCCGTTATTGATTACACCGTGTGTCAGCACATCGGCAGTAATCAGCCGCATAGTCTTAATGATAATCAACTGAGTCGTATCACTACGCAATTGTTGAATATCGGGGAACGGTACGCGGGTAAGGCCGTTTGCAGCAACCGGAATTTCGATTAACTGCGAAGCTACCCGGGGTTCCTCTTGTACGAGTATTACGCGATCCTCTGCCATAGCTAAGATTTTTGTAGTGTTATATTGTTTTTAAAAAAGGCCGGGGATTGACTCATGCCCCGGCCCGGGCTTATGAAAACGCTGATCGAAAAATCTTAGTTAACTACGGTTGAGTTCTGAGCCAATACACCGCGGAAAATAAGCACACAACGCTCAAAGGCCGCTGCAGAGGCAAGCGCCACCGGCAACACGATTTGAGGTTGATAGTTTTTAGATCCCACAAGTAACAAATTCGGTTCCTGCGTGATCATTCCATCTTCAGCACCGCGGATTTGATCACCGGGCGAGCCAGCACCGAGCGCCGCAGTTTGCTGTGTTTGGGGTTTGTACCAATGGTTGAACAAACCACGGTACGGGATAATTACATCATTGTTACATTTCACGGAAAAGAAACCGTGATTGTAAAATGTGGTATCCAGGGCCGCAGCATCGGCGGCGGCAAAATCTTGCGTATTACCGTACGTGTGCATTCTCCAAGCCGTATCGATACGAGACGCCGGTTGACCAACGAAAATGCCATATTCGGACACAACCAAACTATCCTGCAATTGCAGACGGTTTTCAGTGTTAAAAATGACATTGGTAGAATTGGCCTGATTAGGCGTCATCCCGAAAGTAAATTGCGCTAATGTGGTGGCAAGTTCAACCTCTAATCGGATTTCCGATTGCGAGAGCTTCAGACCTTCAACATAATCCATTGTTGCCTTGTCGGAAGTAAAATTTTTTCTCCATGCCTGAAAAAACATATCCTTTGCCTTGCGGAACGAGTCGCGGGCCGAGATATTGTTGGTATTATTCATACCCAGGACGCCGATAGTTTTCGGCAAAAGAGGTACGGCGAGACATACGGCCGTTACCGGTACAACATTAAATCCGTAGAGAGAACTCACTACGATAGCTAGGGCCGACGCAAATAAGATTGCGAACGGCAATTGAAAACGATTACGTTTCATTTTTTGTAGGAATTAATACATTAAGAAATTGGGTTGCTTTTTCTATAATAAAGACTCTATAAACGAGTCCGTTATCCCATTAAGTCGCTCCCGGTTGTAACACCCCGATCCATAGCGTTACCCATTACCGATTGCGCCCGACCGTTTACACCGTACCCGGATAATTGACGGGGCCAACCGCCGCCACTTCGCGAGCCCGCCGTCCCGATCACCGGTACACTTTGGTAACCTGCGATTACCGGTACACTTTGGTAACCGTTGACACCGTACCCGGTTATAACACCGGCCGCCTTTAAACCGCGTTTAAGTGAAGCCGCGGCAAGAATTGCCCCGGCAATTGTTTTTACCATACCGGACCGGCCTTTCATTAACAACATATAGGCGCCAAAACCCTCTGCAGCACTTGCGGCATAGTTTCCCACCTTGTTAACCGTAGGAACTACGAGAGTCGGATCCGTTGCCGTACCTGCAGGCGTTGTAAACATGGGAATCTTTTTCAAAATCCCATCTACGGCGTTATTTACAGGATCCGCAGCAAGAAAATAAGCACCGGCAACCGCTGCGAGTTTAACCACCGGTGAATTGAGATTTAAAGCGGCGGCCCCGACACGGCGGCGGCGATGGTGCGCTTTTCTTTTTTTTGCCATTGTAATAAAATTAAATGTTTATAAAACGCTGATTGATAAATAACTAATTTTTGGGCCCTAACTTAAAAGCCGTTGCCCCGCAATTGTTGAGCTATCCCCGCCACTATTGGCCGTGATAATGGATTGCACCCCGCTTGCATCCGGTAAGGGCGTCCCGGATTGATTTGCCGCGTTAATTGTGGCAACAAGTTGCGCAATAGCCGTTGCCGTTGCGCCTGCAGCCTGCGCATATTGTAAAAGTTGCTGAGAAGTGCTATCCCGGTACGTGTTCCCCGTTGGATAAATTATTGGCGCGGTTTTCGGTTTCAGCAGGAAATAAGCCGCGACCGCAGCCCCCGCAATTGCCAGCACCGGCAAGAGAGATTTTTTAGAACCCACGCGGCGACGGGATGCAATGCGCACCGTCTTTGTCCTGGTACGGGTGCGAACGATCACCCGGGGCCGGGAAACCGCCCGTTTCACGCGACGGCGCACGGATTTGCGGCGCCTTACTACTCGTTTATGGCTGCCAACCTTTGCGCCTACATGACGGCGACGGCGTACGGCCTTACGTTTTGGACTTTTCCGCTTTGCCGGTTTTCTACGGGCTTTCAATTTACCCGCCCGATATTCAGCCCCCGCCTGTTTTTGCAGAGTTGTGCGCTTTTTACCCGGATGCTTTTTTGCCAGCACCTTAACGCGGGCATTGATTTTTTTTAGAGCCGTAGATCCTGACATAAAAAATGTATTTCGGTTTAAAAAATATTATACTTCGCTCTGATCACCTGAACCGCATCATAAAGGTTTGTATTCCAATCCCCCGGATGAGAGGGATCCGGGTAACGATACAGAGTTTTGCCCTGCAGAAAATACCCGTAGAAATATTGGTACGTGTCCAAAATTTCCTGACTTGTCATAATCTTCAGAGCCGCTACTATAAACGGATATTCCGCCGCATCCCGCAAAAGCACCTGCCTTTCACCCGCGGCAACCGTAGAAACTGCACTCATTGCCGCCGTGACCGGTTGCGTAATTGGCGCCGGTTGAATTACCATTGTCCCCGTACCCGCACCGCTATCCACAATGACCGGGTCCGGATTTGAGGTTAACACCGGTTCCGTTGTGCTGGTTGTGGTTGTAGTGGCCGCAGCCGGTTTTTTAAAAAACAGAAAGTAAGCCGCAACGCCCGCCGCGAGAATAAGCGGCATATTATTTTTTTTCCGCTCCCGGACGATATAAACCCGTTTCTTTTTTCCGATTGCCCTGGTCATTTTGAATGCTTTTTAGTGAATTCATAAATCCCCCAGGCAATAAGGGCCGCCGCACCCATTGCGAGCATTGGATTTGCCTTCGCCCACGCAATCAATCCCGCACCGGTCGCACCCCCCGCCGGGATAGTGGTTGTACCGGGCGTTACCGTTTGAACCGGTGAAACGTCACCGGTGACCGGATCCGTTACCAGGGCGGGCATAGATTGCACCGCCTCGCCGTTATAGGATTGCAGAACCGGGGCCGCCGGGATGGATGAATTCGCCGTCTCATTTAAGAGCGCCGCCGTTTCATTTGCCGTAAGGGTTCCCGCGGGCTTATAAGGCGCCGGGCCGTACGTTTCAACATCATCAAATGCCACTGACAACATAATTAATAGTTTTCGTACACGTACCAACCGAGCGCCGCAGCGAGAGCCGCCACGATTATCGGGTTGTTTTGTACAAATGAAGAAATACTATTTCCTGAATATCCCACCGGTAACCCCGTCGCCGGATCAATCGGCAAACCGGGTTGCGTAGCTGAATGCTTATCTAAAAGTTTGGTGATCACCGGAATAATGATCGAAATGATCGTTGTGGCACTTGCAATGATTGCCGCCGCTACAACGGGAACAATCCCGATTGAGGCCCCGGAAATTTGATTACATCCCACCCCGCCAATAATTGCCGCCCCCGTATTAATGTCATGTAAAATGCCGTTTGCATCCCGGTACGTCCCCCCGGCAAGAGCGAGCTCTTGAAGGGCCGCCGTGTTATCACCTTGTACCGTGGTTGCAGGCGGTTTGGTTGCGCC